>Ga0182024_10003733_pt1 | contig 35875 bp, 30 predicted proteins | sample P32metaG_FD_120480 | JGI IMG/M metagenome (GOLD analysis project Ga0182024, IMG submission 120480) | Permafrost microbial communities from Stordalen Mire, Sweden - P3-2 metaG (Illumina Assembly) | ecosystem: Environmental > Terrestrial > Soil > Wetlands > Permafrost | place: Sweden: Stordalen...
AACAACGACTGATAGCGGCCCGGGACAGCGTCCTCGAACCGCAGACGGAAGGCAAGAAAATAGGCGAACGCGACCAGAAGTCCGTCGACCAGCACCTGGGGCAGGGAGTGACGGTGGACGGGGGCCGCGGACCGGATCCGCCGGCGCATGGTGCCGAAGTCTAGTGGTGGCACTGCATTGCCGAGACGGTGGAACGGTTAGGGGAAGTTAGGTCGTCAGGTCTGATGGCCCACGTCCCCACTCGGATGCTGGGGCGTGACGATGTAGTACGCATTGTTGAGGCGCGTGCAGGCGGCCGGCGCGTTCGCGGGCAGGTGGTAGGTGTGGAGGATCCAGCCGTTCCCCAGCGCAGTGAACAGAATCGACGGCGTCTTCTCCACCCGGGCTATGTACAGCGGACGGTGTCCTACGTAGCCGACGTCGAGCTTCGAGTACCAGGCCAGGATGCTCACCCACTCAACATCGGAGGCGGGATCGCCACACGAGCGGATGAACTTGTAGCCGCCGAACGCCTTCAGCGCCGCGTCGAGGCGTTGGATCTCGGCGGTCCGCGCGCGTTCGTGGATCAGATCTGCGTGCTCGGTGCGTTCCGCGTGCACCGCGCGGGGGATCATCAGCGCCACCACGGCCACCACGACCAGAGCGCCGACCACGCGGCCGGCTGTCGGCAACCAGGGCCGCCCAGGAGGCGACCCAGACGGCGAAGCCGAGGAGGACGCTGTCGATCTCCCGCCGGCGCGAGCCGCGGCCAGGCGAGCGGGCTCGCTCAGTAGCCAACCGACACCGACGCCGGCCACCACGATCATCAGGGCCACGGCCTCGAACATGTAGCGCGGCACGCCCGGGAAGCCGTGCAGGGCGAAGGCGATCTCGACAAGCATCCACAGCGCCGAGCAGCCGGCGATCATCAGCACGCGCCAGTCGCGGCGCAGCAGCGCGATGATCAGCCCAACTCCGGCCATCACCTCGACCGGCGAGTAGGTCAGCTCGCGGAAGCGGGTGATCGTCCCCGCGATCTTGTTGGTGTGCAGCTCGCGCGGGGAGTTCTGCGCCAGGTTGCTGGCGACATTCCACGGACTCCCGGCCAGGACCGGCACCCCGAACCAGAAGGCCGGGATGAGGACCAGCTCCACAAGCATGAACACCCGCATCTTCGGCACTGCCCGCCAGGCCCACAGGAAGTACAGGCCGATGAACGGCCATGTCTCCGGGCGACCCAGCGAGGACAGCCACAGGAACGTGAACGCCCACCGGTGGCGGCCGGTCATGTGCATGTCGACGGCCGCCAGGAAGAACGTCACCAGCATCGGATCTGACTGCGCGCTCAGCCAGTAGTGCGTGTACTGGACGATCCCCAGCACGGACAGCCCGGCGAACACGGCGGCGACGATCGCCGGCCACTTCTCGCCCGTGCTCTGAAGGACCAGCCGGTGGACGATGCGTCCTGCGAACAGCGGCCCGGCCAGCGCCACGGAGACCGCGGTCACCGTCCACAGCCACCAGGACAGATGGCCGAAGATGGAGTAGGGAACGGCGAACAGGAAGGTGACCGGCTTCCACGACGGCGCGCCGCCCAGGTTCAGGGTTCCGTGCAGCGTCTGGTAGCCCCACACCAGCCATCCGTAGGGATCAAAGCCGGGGCTGGCTCGAGCCCATCGGAGCAGCAGGTAGGAGAAGACGACGAGCGCAACGCCGATGACCGGCCAGGGATTGCTGCGCACCGACCAGTTGCGGCCGGCGCGCCGGCTCGCGGCCGGCGACGTCCGGTCGGCCGAGGCGGTGCCAGCCTGGCCGGGGGTTGCCACGTTCTCTGTGCCCGTGCTCATGTTGGGAGGGTTCAATCGATTCTGGAGGCTCGCTCGACGCCGCCAGAGAGAGATGCCGCCGGTCAGCCCCGCCAGGGTGTGTGGGCCGGCTCGGCGAGCAGGTCCACGAGTAAAGCAGGGTCCCGGCGGACCCGCTGGCGGTTCTGATCATCCACCCGCTTCTTAAGCACAACCTCATCGGCGGCCTGCAGGCGGAGCAGGCGGCCGCTGCGGATCAGCTCCTCGTCGACGGCCCCGGGCCGCCCTTCGAACACCGTGAACACCGGCGTGCCCAGCGCCACGGCCTCGCGGTTCATGGTCCCGCCCGCGGAGACCACCAGGTCGGCGTAGAAGATCAGCGACTGGGCGTCGATCGCCTGCTCGGGGACAAGCCAGCCACCCGCCCGCTCGAGCTCCTCGCGCTGAGCTTCGGTGCGGGGCAGCACCACGGTCTGAGAACCCCGCAGCTTGTCGAGCACCTGGGCGAACAGGTCGTTCTCGAAGCGGTGATAAAGCGACACGGCGGGCGGGGTGCGCACCACGGCGATCGGTGCGCTGGGATCGAGTCCGAGCTGCCCGAGGACTGCCTGATCGGGCTCGAAGTCGGCCAGGTAATACTCCTCCTTGAGCCCCGGATAGGACCGGATCTTGCCGTCGGCGCCGTAACGGTGAAGGCGCTCGGGCGGGATCACATCCGGGACCACCACAACCTCAGCCAGCCGGCAGTTGATCGAGTGCTGCACCGTCGCCCACTCGTAGTCGAACATCGTCGAGGCCGGGATCCGCAGCAGCGCCGCCGCCACGCTGATGTCGTTGGAGCCGTGACCGATCGCCAGGTCAAACCGGCGCCCCCGGGCGAAGCGAATCATCTGGGCCGAGCGCTCGGCCAGCCCGAGCGCCTTGGCGCTCACCCGACCGCCACGGTGGCGTCCGATCGTGACTTGATCGATCCCCAACCGCTCGCACAGGGCGAGGGTCTGGGCGAAGTCCCGAGCAGTGACCTCGACGTGATGCCCGGCTGCCCGCAGGCGCCTGATCACCGGCGCCAGCACCAGCACGTGGGGCGAGTTGGTCAGATCGACCCAAACGTTCACGGCCGTCGCGCCCTGAAGCCCCTACGCGGCCGCGATGGCCGCCACCACCTCGGCGGCCTGCGCCTGGCCGAGCACCGGACTGATCGGCAGGGCCAGATTCGTGGCCGCCAGCCACTCGGTCGCCGGCAGCTCCAGATCCGCGGGGGCAAACTCGAGCATGGCCTGCTGGCGGTGCAGCGGCGTGCGGTAGTAGCTGCGGGCCTGTACGCCAGCCTCGCGCAGCGCGCCCAGCAGGCGATCGGGCTCTGGGTGGGTGACGACGTACAGGTGCCAGGCCGGGCGCGCTCCCTCAGGCGGCTGGGGAAGGCTCACGTACTCGGCCAGCCCCGCTTCGCGATACGCGTCCGCAGCCGCCCGGCGCCCGTCGCACCAGCCGTCGAGCTCGGGTAGCAGGACGCGCAGGATCGCCGCCTGCAGCTCGTCCAGCCGCGAGTTGTAGCCCACCATCTCGAAGGTCTGCTTGTCCCGCGAGCCATGGAAGCGCAGGGCGCTGACCCGCTCCGCGATCTCCGCGTCGTCGGTGACCACCGCCCCGCCATCGCCGAAGGCACCCAGATTCTTGGAGGGATAGAAGGAGAAGGTGGCGACGTCACCGAGCGTTCCCGCCCGCCGGTCGCCCTGCCAGGCGCCGATCGCCTGCGCGGCGTCCTCTATCACCGGCACCCCCAGCTGCCGGATCTCACTCACCGGCGCGGGCAGGCCGAACAGATCGACGGCCACCACGGCCGTGGTGCGCGGGGTCAGCGCCGCCCGGACGGTTTCGGCGGTGATGTTGCGCGTTTGCGGGTCGACATCGCAGAACACCGGGCGAGCACCCAGGCTGGCCATCGCCTCGGCGGTGGCGTAGAAGGTGAACGAGGGCACCACCACGTCGTCGCCGGCTTTCACACCCAGGGCGCGAGCGGCGATCGTCAGCGCGTCGGTGCCGTTGGCCACGCCGACCGCGTATGCCGCCCCCAGGTAGGCGGCCAGCTCGGCCTCGAAGGCCCGCACCTCCGGGCCGAGGACGAACTGCCCACGCTCCACCACTTCGGCGATGCGAGCCAGGATCGTCTCACGCAGCCCAGCCAGCGGAGTGGCCGTATCGAATAAGGGGACTGTCATGCCCGCGGAACCGTACACGCCCTTGCTTTGGGCATACTGAGGAGGCTTCTGGGGTCGCCGGCGCGACGCTCGGACCGTGCTCAACCATGCACTATCTCCTCCTCGACGCCTCGCTCACGAATTCGCTCGTGAACCTGGCCACTCACATCGTGCGCGACCTGGGGCTCGCGGGCGTCGGCCTGCTCACCCTGATGTCGGGCGTGGTCGGCGTTCCCGGCACCGAGGCGACGATGCTGTTCGCCGGCTTCAACGTCTACCACCACCACCTCTCGATGGTCGGCGTGGTGGCGGCCGGCGTGATCGGCGATCTGCTTGGAGCGACGATCGCCTACCTGATCGGGCGCCTGGGCCTCTACGAGCTCCTGGACCGCCGCGGCAGCCCCCTGCACGTCAACCCGCAACGGCTGGAGATGGCCCACCGCTGGTTCGAGCGGTTCGGCGCTCCGGTCGTGTTCTTCTCCCGCCTGATCCCGCTGTTCCGTGCTGTGTTTCCCTACGCAGCCGGCACGGTCAAAATGGGCTACGGGCGCTTTCTGGCCCTGGCGGCCGCCGGCTCGATCATCTGGATCACCGGACTGGCCATCCTGGGCCGCGCCGTCGGAAGCCAATGGTCGACCTGGCGTCACAACCTGGAATACGTGGACTACGCCGTCGCGGCTCTGATCGTGCTGGCCGTGGCCTACCTGGTGGTGCGACGCGTACGCACCGGCCGGGCTCGCCGCGCGCCCGTTTGATGGGGCGGCCGGGGCTCGGGCAATCGATCGCGCTGGGCCTCCTCCACGGCCCGGCCGAGCTGCTGCCGATCTCCAGCTCTGGACACGTGACACTGGTGCCCTGGCTGCTGGGCTGGGACTACGACAGCCTGGAGCCGGAGCTGCGCAAGTCCTTCGAGGTGGCTCTGCACGCCGGGACGGCCACCGCCCTGCTGATCAGCTTACGCGACGAGGTGAAGCACTCCGTCCGCGCCGGCAGCCCGCGGCTGGCCCTCCTGATCGGCCTGTCGTTCATCCCTCCGGCGGTCGCCGGGTACCTGCTGGAGGGCCCAATCGAGAAGCGCCTGGGCCGACCCGGTTCAGTGGCCGCCGGCTTGCTGATCGGGTCGCTGGCCATGCTGGTCGCCGATCGCACCCCGGGAAGACGCTCGCGTGAGGAGGCGACCGCGGCCGACGCCCTGTGGCTCGGAGCCGCCCAGGCCTCCGCGCTGATCCCGGGCATCTCGCGCAACGGCGCGACGCTGGCCGCCGCCCGGCGTCGCGGCTTCACGCGCGCCGAGGCCAACGTTCTCTCGCGGCATGTGGCCCTGCCGATCATCGCGGCGGCCACCGGCCGGCGGCTGTTCCATCTGCGCCGCCAGGGGCTGCCCGCGGCCCAGCGCGTGCCGCTCTTGGCCGGAGCTTTGGCCTCGTTTATCTCCACCCTGGGATCCACCTGGATCATCGGCCGGGTGGAACGTGACCGCCCTCTGCTCCCGTACGTGCTCTACCGGTTCGGATTGGCCGGACTGGTGACCCGGCGCTTGATTACGGGTAGGCGCGGCACTCAGAGCCACAGGTCCGAGCGATGACCGACAATGGGAGTGTGAGCGACGTGTACGCCGCCGCAGGCGTGGACACCGGTCAGGCCGACCGCGGCGTGGCCGCGTTGGTCGAGGTCCTGCGCTCGATCGACCCGGGCCGGAGCCGCCTGAGCGTCGATCTGCCCGGCCACTACGCCAGCGTGCTGCGCGTGGCGCCAAATCTGGGCATCGCCCTGGGCACCGACAGCGTCGGCTCGAAGGTGATCATCGCCGAGCAGACCCGGCGCTTCGACACGATCGGGATCGACTGCGTGGCAATGAATGTCAACGACCTGATCTGCGTGGGGGCAGAGCCGCTGGCGCTGCTGGACTACCTGGCCGTTGAGCAGGCCGACCCCCGCGTCCTGGCCGAGATCGCCACCGGTCTCCGGGCGGGAGCCGAGGCCGCCGGTATCGAGATCCCGGGCGGCGAGCTCTGCCAGATCCCCGAGGTGCTGCGCGGTCACCCGTCGCCCTACGGCTTCGACCTGGTCGGGTCGGCCTTCGGCACGGTGGCGCTCGACCGGATCGTCGACGGGATCTCCTGCCGTCCCGGCGACGTCCTGATCGGGCTGCCGGCATCCGGGGTGCACTCCAACGGGCTGACCCTGGCTCGCCAGGCCCTCCTGGATGACGGCGGCCTGGGCCTGGGGGCCAAGCCGCCAGAGCTGGCGGGCGGCACCGTGGCCGATGCCCTGCTCGAGCCGACCGTCATCTACGTCCGCGCCGTCATGGCGCTGCTCCAGAGCGGTGCCGACGTGCACGGACTGGCGCATGTCACCGGGGGTGGCCTGCTCAACCTGCTGCGCATCGGCTCCGGGGTGGGCTACCGGATCGATGCTCCATTGCCCGTGCTCGGCGTGTTTGAGCTGATCGCCCGGCTGGGTCGCGTGCCCGCCGCCGAGATGTGGCAGGTGTTCAACATGGGCTGCGGGTTCGTGGCGATGGTTCCGCCAGCCGAGGCCGAGGCGGCCGTAGCGCTACTCGCCGAGCACCATCCGGGAACCGCGGCGATCGGCGGGGTGACCGCCGAGGCCGGCCGCGTAGAGCTCACCGAGCTGGGCGTGGAGGGCGACGCAGACGGGCTCCGGGGGCATCGCTACGAGCCGGACGAGCCGGACGGCGCCTAGACCGTCCCCTGCGTGCTCGCTTTGCCTCAAAATAGGGGCCGCTGATGGTGAGAATCAGCAACGACCGGCCGGGGCGACCGGCATGAGCACCATCCTGGGCACAACGCTCAGCGGTCGCTACCGGCTGGAAGCGCGAGTCGGCGCCGGCGGCATGTCCACCGTGTACCTGGCCAGGGACCAGACCCTGCAGCGGCCGGTGGCGATCAAGCTGCTGCACCGGGAGGTGGCCAGCGACTCTGACCAGCTGGAGCGCTTCCGGCGCGAAGCCCGGGCCGTGGCGCAGCTTTCGCACCCGCACATCGTCGGGGTGATCGATGCCGGGGAGGACGAGAACCGGCCCTACATCGTGTTCGAGTACGTCGAGGGCGAGACGCTGAAGGAGCGGATCCGCCGCCTGGGCCGCCTGCCCGTGCCCGAGGCGGTCGCCTACTCGATCGAGATCGCCCGGGCTCTGGGCGCCGCCCACGCCCGCCACATCGTGCATCGCGACGTCAAGCCCCAGAACGTGCTGATCGACGACGAGGGCTCAGCCAAGGTGACTGACTTCGGGATCGCCCGCACGAGGGACGAAGAGGGCCTGACCACCGACGGGCGGGTGCTGGGCACGACCGATTACGTGTCGCCCGAGCAGGCGCTCGGCCAGCCGGTGACCGGGCAGTCCGACCTCTACTCGCTGGGGATCGCCCTGTACGAGATGCTCACCGGTGAGGTGCCGTTCCGCGGTGAGAACCAGGTGGCGGTGGCCATGAAGCACGTGCGGGAGGCGCTGCCCGATGTGCGCAGCGGCCGCCCGGAGGTCTCCGCCGCCCTGGCCGCCGTAGTGGAGACGGCCACGGCCAAGCGACTGGAGGATCGCTACGCCGACGATGCCGAGCTGATCGCCGACCTGGAGGACGTGCTGGCGATCGAGATGGCTCGGTCGGGCAGCGCCTCGGGCGAGGTGACCTCGGTCCTGCGCACGCTGCCCTCGCGGACCCAGCGCCGCGTTCCGTTCTTCGTCCGCCGCCGGGGGTTTGCCGCCGCGGCGGGACTGATCCTGGCGCTGGTGGCCGTGGCGCTGGTCGTCTGGCTCGGCACCCGCGCCCATCACGGCACCGGACGGGTCGACCAGCCCGCGCCGTCCAAGGGTCTGAAGCAGGTGGCGCTGTGCCAGGGCTGCGCCGACGCCTACAACCCCGACGGCCAGGGCGGCGACGCCCAGAACAACGCGCAGGCCGGCCTGGCCATCGACGGCAACCCCAACACGGCCTGGACGACCGAGCAGTACTACTCGGGCCAGCTCGACAAGCTCGGCGTCGGTCTGTACGTCAACGCGAGTCCGGGCACGGTGGCCCGGAAGCTCGTGATCGACACGGTGACCCCTGGGTTTGCCGTGACGATCTTCGCCTCCAATACGACGCCGAACGCCACCAACTTCGGGGCCAGCCGCTGGGTCAGCGTGGGCTCCGCCACCTCGGTGGCCAGTCGACAGGACATCACGCTGAGCAGCGGGACCGCCCGCTACCGCTACTACCTGGTGTGGATCACCAAGCTGCCCGCCAGTTCCGAGACGGTGTCGCTGAACGAGGTCTCGCTGTACCGGTAGCCCACAAGTGTTGTTAGCCCGTCCGGGATGCGTTAGCCCGTCCGGGATGCCTTACCGGTACTCGTAGAAGCCGCGCCCGCTCTTGCGCCCCAGGCGCCCGCTGGCGATCATCCGCCTGAGCAGCGGCGGCGGAGCGTACTCGTCGCGCTTGTACTCGTCATACAGCGAGTCGCAGACTGCGTAGAGGACGTCCAGGCCGATCAAGTCGCACAGCGTCAGCGGACCCATCGGATGCCCGCAGCCCAGGCGCATGCCCGTGTCGATGTCCTCCCGGGTGGCAAAGCCGTCCTCAAACATCCGCACCGCAGCCATCAGATAGGGCACGAGCAGCATGTTGACGATGAAGCCCGAGCGGTCCTTGGTCTCAATCGGGACCTTGCCGATGTGCTCGGCAAACGCCTTGGCCCGATCGACCGCCTGCGGGCTCGTGTCCAGCGCCACCACCACCTCGACCAGGGTCATCACCGGCACGGGTGAGAAGAAATGCAGCCCCAGCACTCGCTCTGGAGCCGTTATCGCCCGGGCCAGCTGGCCGATCGGGATCGACGAGGTGTTGGAGGCCACGATCGCCTCGTCGGCGGCCACGCGATTGATCGCCTCCATCACCTCGAACTTCAACCGCTCATCCTCAGGCACCGCCTCGATGACCAGATCCGCTTCCCGGATCGCCTCCAGGTCGGTGCTCAGATCGATCCGCCCGCGCGCCACCTCCGCGTGCGCCACGTCCAGCTTGCCGCCGGCCACCGCGCGGGCCAGCGAGGCTGCGATCCGCTGCCGGGCCCGCTCGACGGCAGTTTGATCGACGTCGCACACCACCACGGGGAGCCCGGCCACCGCCACCGATTCAGCAATCCCCGAGCCCATGAACCCGGCGCCCACGACGGCCACCGAATCGATCCTGTCCACCACGGGCATGGTCGGAGAACCTTACCGGTCGGCCCCGCCATCCGGACGGCTCAGAAGCGGAGCCGAGCCGCCTGCTCGTGACGTTCCTCGGCCAGCTCGACGAGCCGGTCGAGCAGCTCCGGGTAGGAGACCCCGTCCGCCGCGAACAGCGCCGCGAACACGCTCGTCTGGGTGAACCCGGGCATCGTGTTGAGCTCGTTGACCAGCACCATCTCGCCGTCGACGAAGAAGTCCACCCGGGCCAGCCCGGCACACCCCGAACGCCGGAACACCTCGACGGCCAGCTCGCGCACGCGCTCCCGCACCGGGTCGGGCAGCCGGGCCGGGACGATCAGCTCCATGCCGCCGGGGGTGTACTTGGCCTCGTAGTCGTACCAGCCCGATTCGCCGGCGGCGAGCAGGATCTCGCCGGGCTGCGAGGCCACCGGCTGGCCGTTGCCCAGCACCGAGCACTCCACCTCCGCTCCACCGCAGGCCGCCTCGACGATGGCCAGCGAATCGTGGCCGAAGGCCACCTCCAGAGCTCCTGGCAGGTGATCGGCAGCGGCCACCCGCACGATCCCCACCGAGGAGCCCAACCGAGCCGGCTTGACGAACACAGGCAGCCCGAGGCCGGCCAGTTCGCCGAGGACCGCCTCACGTTGCACCCGGAAGCGATCGCCATCGACCGCCCGGTAGTCCACCTGCGGGACGCCGCCGCGGGCCATCAGCTCCTTGAACAGCACCTTGTCCATGCACAGCGCGCTGGCCAGGACCCCCGCGCCCACATACGGCACATCCAGGCACTCGAGCAGGCCCTGAACCGTGCCGTCCTCGCCGAACGGCCCGTGCAGGACCGGGAAGACCACGTCGACTCCCTCGATGCCCCGGCCCGGCCTAAGGCTGAGCTCCCGGCCTTCCTCATGCCAGACCCCGTCGCGGTCGATCTCCACCATGCGCACGGCGTGCCCTGCCTCGTGGAGCCCGGCCGACACGGAGGCCGCGGAGTTGAGCGATACCTCATGCTCGGAGGACCGGCCGCCGCCGAGCACGGCCACGCGCCGCGGGCTCATCCGCCGCCGATGGTGGTCGACGTTGGGCTGGTTGCGGTTCCGGTGGTCGTAGTGGTCGTGTTGGTCCCGGTGCCGGTCTGGGCGCCCGACCCCTTGTACTTGCCGATCACGATCGTCACCGTGCTGCGCTTGGGTTGGGTCGTGCCGTGATTCGGATTCTCGGACAGCACCACGCCGCTGTGGCCCTGGTTCTTGACCGTCTGGTACTGCTCGGCCACGCTGAACCCGGCGCTCCTCAGCTGGCGGCGGGCGGCCCGCCCGGAGAAGCCGATCACGTTGGGGACCTTGGCCGTGTTCGGCGCCTTGGCGATCACGAGCGCCACGGTTGATCGGGGCAGTGCCGTGCCGCCGTTCGGGGTCTGCGAGATGACCGTGCCGGCCGCCTGGGTGCTGGTCATCTGGGTGGTCGTCGTCACCTTGAAGGCCGACAGCGCCGCCTTCGCCGCAGCCTCGGTGTCGCCCACGGTGTTGGTCACCGGGATTGGCGCCTTGCCCGAGGAGACGTAGAGGGTGACCGCGGACCCGGCGGGCACGCTGACGCCGGCGCCGGGATCGGTCCGGGTGGCGTCGCCGCGGGGCACCGTGTTGGAGCTCTGGCTGAGCAACTGGCCGACCTTCAGGCCGTCTCTTCGCAGACGGCGTTCGGCCTGGGCTTGGGGCAGCTGCACGACCGACGGGATGCTCACGTTTTGCGGGCCGCTGGACACGGTCAGCGTGATCGTGGAGCCCTTGTCGGAGCTCGTCCCGGGAAACGGGGTCTGGCGGATCACCTGGCCGGCCGGCGTGGAGGAGGCCTCGTTGACCACGTAGGGCTTGAAGCCGGCATTCGACACGTCCGCCTGAGCCACCGCCAGCTGGTAGCCGACGACCTTCGGGACCGTGGCCTGGGCCGGACGGGTGAGGAAGTAGGCAGCCGCTCCACCCCCGATCAGCAGAAGCACGATCAGCAGCAGCGCCAGCCACGGCCAGGGGCCCCGTCCGGAGTCCTCGGGCGGGGGCTCCTCGTAGGGCAATACTTCTCCGCGCACGACCGGGCGCTCGGCCACCTCGTAGGCGGCCAGGGCGCCGCCGGCCATCGCCGCCGTCGGCACCGCAGCCGCCGTGCCCACGGCGGTGGCGGCGATCGCAGCCATCTTCGCGGTCACCTGCCCGGGGGTGCCGGCCAGGATCGCCTCGCGCACCTGTTCCAGCACGCGCATGAATTCCTCGGCGTCAGCCGGCCGGTCGGCCGGATTCTTGTTGAGCGCCCACAGCACGACCTGCTCCAGTGGCCGGGGGATTCCCGGATTGATCTCCCGGGGCGGCAGCGGCGCCTCGGACACGTGCTTGAGGGCTATCGTCACCGCCGACTCGGCGTCGAACGGGACCCTTCCGGTGAGCATCTCGTACATCACCACGCCCACCGAGTAGAGGTCCGAGCGCTCGCTGACCGCGTGACCCTGGGCCTGCTCCGGTGAGAGGTACTGGGCGGTGCCCATGATCGAGCCGGTCTCGGTCATGTCCGACGCCCCGGCCCGGGCGATCCCGAAGTCGGTCACCTTGGCGCCGTCGCTCTCGTCAACGATCACGTTGTGGGGCTTGAGATCCCGGTGGATCACTCCGCGATGGTGGGCGAATCTGGCCGCCTTGAGGATCTGCATGGTGATGTCGATCGTGCGCAGCGGGTCGAGCGGCGCCTCCTGGCGGATCAGCTGCTTGAGCGAGCGTCCCTCCAGGTATTCCATGGCGATGTAGTAGGTGCCGTCAAAGGACCCCCGGTCGTACACCTGGACGACGTTCGGGTGCTGCAGGGAGGCGGCCGCCTGAGCCTCACGGCGGAAGCGCTCCACGAAATCCGGATCCTCCGCGAAGCGTCGGTGCAGCAGCTTGAGCGCGACGTGACGTCCGAGCTGCTGGTCCTCGGCCAGGAACACGTCGGCCATCCCGCCGGCTCCCAGACGGGAGATCACCCGGTAGCGGCCGTCGATGATCGCGCCCGGCTCGAGCTCGCTCACTGGCCCTCCGAGATCAACAGCTTCATGACCTGTGCAGCGATCGGGGCGGCGTAGGTGCCGCCGTAGCCGTTCACGATGCTGTCCAGCTCCACGGCCACCGCGATCTTGGGATGGGCCACCGGGGCCAGGCCGATGAACCAGGCGTCGTCCAGGTTCTGCGCCACGTTGATCGTGGCGGTGCCCGTTTTACCGGCGGCGTTCAGGCCCTGCAGGTTGGCCGCCGTCCCGGTGCCCTCCTCGACCACGTTGGTCATCATCTGGCGCAGCTCGAGCGCCGTGGCGGCCTTCATCACGTGCCGGTACACGCGGGGCGAGAAGCGCTTGACCGTCTGGCCGTCCACATTCACTGCGCGGGTGGCCAGGCGAGGCGCCATCAGCGTGCCGTTGTCGGCCACGGCCGAGGCCACCATGGCCATCTGCAGCGGCGTCACGGTCAGCTTGTCCTGCCCGATCGACATGCGTCCCAGGTCGATCAGGCCGCTGGTCGGCGAGAGCAGCTTGCCGTTGTAACGCTCGCCGCTGGACAGCATCTCGTCGGCCGGCAGATCGAGGGGCGGCGGCGAGTAGAAGCCGAAGCGCTTCATGTACTCCGCCATAGTCTGGATTCCCACGTTCTGACCAACCTGAGCAAAGACCGTGTTGATCGAGTCCGTCAGGGCCTGAGTCAGGCTGACCGGACCGTAACTCGTATTGTTGTCGTTCTCCAGAGGCACGCCGGACACCGTCAGTGGAGATTTGCCGACGATCGTCGAGTTCGGCGTGTACTTACCGCTGTTCAGAGCCGCCGTGGCGGTGACCACCTTGAACGTCGACCCGGGCGGGTACTCGCCCTGAACGGCCCGGAAGAACTGGCTGCTCCCGTGCGCATCGGGTTGGTTGTCGTTGTAGGACGGGTTGGAGTACAGGACCTTGACCGCTCCCGTCTGGGGCACCAGCGCCACCACCGAGCCCGCGCGGCCGGCCAGCAGGCTACGGGCCAGAGCCTGGGCCTTGGGGTTGAGCGTGGTTTCCAGGTCATCGCCCACCTTCTGGCCTCCGCCCAGAGGCCCGAACACGGAGCTCAGGCTGCTCTGAGGGTGACCGGACAGCCATGGGCTGTGGAACTGCTCCAGCCCGGCCGAGCTGCCGAATCGGGGAATGTCGTAGCCGACGCTCTGAGCGAACAGGGAACCGGCCGGATACGTCCGCTTCCAGGTCCCTCCGCCGGCGGGCAGCGACTTGGCGAGCACCTCGCCGTCGTCAGCCAGGATCCGTCCCCGCTTGATCTTCAGGCTGGCATAGAAGCTCAGCTTGTTCAGCGGATTGTGCTGGAGCGCGCTGGCGTCGAACACCGTCCAGCGGGACGTCCACACAATCAGCAGCGCGAACAGGACCATGATCACGGCAAACAGACGGGTGATGGAACTGTTCATATTCTGCCCTGGCGCCGGGCGCGGTCGGAGACGAGCAGGACCAGGGCGACCAGCACGAAGTTGGCCACGATCGAGGACCCGCCGTAGGACACGAAGGGAAGCGTCACGCCGGTCAAGGGGATCACCCGGGTGACGCCGCCGACGATCACGAACACCTGCAGGGCCAGGATCGCGCTCAGCCCCACCGCCAGCAGCTTGGAGAACGAGTCGTTGGCCAGGACTCCCGCCTTGAAGCCACGGCTGATCAAGATCAGGTAGGTGAGCAACAGCGCCGCCGCGCCAAACAGCCCGAGTTCACTGGTGACGATCGTGTAGATCATGTCCGTGGAGGCGGCCGGGATCAGGTAGGCGACCGGATGGGTGCCTGGGATGGTGATCACCGATTGGCCGAAGCCCTGGCCGAACAGCCCTCCGGCGGCCTGGGCGAACAAGCCGTTGGCGATCTGGAAGCTGCCCAGACCGGCGCCGTACAGCCTCGGGTTGAAGGGATGCAGCCAGTCCTCCACCCGGGCGTGGACATGGGAGATATGCGTGCCCAGGAACCAGGCGCCCAGCGCGAAGGCCAGCGCCCCGACGAGAACGAACGAGATCCGCCCGGTGGCCACGTAGAGCATCGCCAGCAGACCGCCGTAGAGCATCAACGAGGATCCCATGTCGCTGAGCAGGACCATGATCCCCATCGCGACCCCCCAGATCACGATGATCGGACCGAAGTGCTTGATCGGCGGGAGCGTCACGCCGAGCACGCGGCGGCCTCCGGTGACCAGCACCTGACGGGTGTCCCGCAGATAGCTGGCCAGGAAGATGACCAATCCGATCTTGGCGAACTCCTCAGGCTGGAAACCGCCGAGACCCGGCACCTTGACGGCCAGGTATGCGCCCCCCGAGTACTCGCCGATTCCCGGAATCCGGGGAAGGACGAGGATCAGCAGCGACACGACCATGATCACGTAGCGGTACTGCTCGAGCTTGCGGTAGTCGCGAAACGCGATGATCGTCCCGATGAACAGGATCAGGCCGATCACGAACCACTCCGCCTGCTGGCGCGCCAGCGACGAGTCGATTCGGTAGACCATCACGAGCCCGAAGCAGGCCAGTACCGCCACCAGGGGGAAGACGTAGGGGTCGGCATAGGGCAGCGTCACCCGGATGAAGACGTGGGCGACGACGCACAGACCGAGGAAGATCGCGCCGTAGATCAGCGAGATGTTCGACAGCTGATTGGAGCGCTGGATGAACACCGCGGCCAGGCCGGCGGTGATCAGCAGCGAGGCGGGAATCAATCCGGCCAGCTCTCGGTTCCGGGCTCTCATCCGCTTATCTGTCCGCGCTCGATCGAGTTGATCAGGTTCGTGGCCGAGCTCTGCGAGCGCAGATCGTGGTTGAGCAGCGTGCTCCGCCGATCCGACGGGATCTCCGAGGCAGCGACGCCGGACACGTAGGAGGTCTCGTACATCGGGACCCCAAACGGCAGCACGTAGGGGAAGCCTCGGTAGACGGTGACGATCCCCTGGCCGTTGGTGCCCAGGAAGTACAGCTGCCGGCTGGCCAGATACCCGCCGCCCCCGATCAGAAAGACGACCGCGGCGACGGCCACCAATGCGGCCACCGTCTTGCCCAGGCGCCCGAAGTGCCGCTCGCGTTCGCTGGGGCGCGTGAAGCCCTGCGTGCGGGCCAGCCGCGCCGCGGGAGCCGGTCGCTCGGCGGTGGCAGCGGCAGCGCCGTTCCGCTGTGGACCCGCGGTCACCATCGTCGGCTGGTCAAGAACGCCATCGCCGACTTCTTCCACCCGGAACAGGACGACCGTGATGTTGTCCTTGCCTCCCGCCGCGTTGGCGCCGTCTATCAAAGCGTCGCCCGCCGCTTGCAGCGTCGGCGCGTCGGCCAGGATCTGGCGCACCTGCTTCTCGGAGATCATCGAGGTCAGGCCGTCGCTGCACAGGAGGATCACGTCGCCGCTGCGCACCGCCTGGCTCAGCGTGTCCACCTGCACGTCGGGCTCGGGACCGAGCGCGCGGGTGATGATCGACCGCTGCGGATGCTCGGCCGCCTCCTCCTCGGTCAGCTTGCCGCGCTGGCGGAGCTCTTCGACCAGCGAATGGTCCTGCGTGAGCCGGACCAGCTGCCCGTCTCGGAACAGGTAGGCCCGGCTGTCGCCCACGTGGGCGATCACCACGTGCCCACCGTCCAGGTACGCCGCGGTGAGCGTCGTCCCCATGCCGGCGTGCTCGTGCTGGGTGCGGGAGAGCTCGTGAATCCGCCGGTTGGCCCGCTGCACCACCTCGGCCAGCCGCTCCTCCGGGCTGCCGTCCTCCGGCAGGCCGGCCTCGAAGGCCTCCACGGCCAGCTGCGAAGCCACTTCGCCGGCCTGAGCGCCGCCCATCCCGTCAGCCACCGCGAACACGGGCGCACGCACGAAGGCGGAATCCTCGTTGCCGCGCCGCTGGCGCCCGGTGTCGGTGCGCTGAGTGGTCTCGGCTGCCCTCAAAATGCTCATTTCCGGTAGACGAACTCGCAATCCCCGATGCGGATGCGGTCCTCGTCGTGCAGTGGTTGGGGCCCGGTCAGCGGATCTTCATTGAGGTAGGTGCCGTTGGTCGAACCCAGATCCTCTATGACCAGCGTCCGGCCCTGGCGAGTGATCCTGGCGTGCTGCGAGGAGGCGAACGGGTCGTCGAGTTGGATCTCCACGTCGCCGCGACCGAGGGTAGCTCCCTCGGACAGGTCGTAGGCCACGCCGGCCTCGTGACCGGTCGCCTTGGCCACCACGAGCCGCGGCTCGAAGTCCCCGTCCAGGTCCATCAGCGGGTCGGCGGCGGCGTGCATGCCGGTCGCGTCGGGCGGCGGCGCCGGCGGAGCGGCGTCTCCCCGTCTGCCGAATCCCCGCCGCAGATCGAACAGGGCGCTGCTGGCCACCCAGAGGAGGAACAGGTAGAGGATGATCAGGAAGCCGAACTTCAGTCCGACCGAAACCGGTTGCAGCACTGCCTACTCCAGCTCGAACGTGATCACGGAAGTTCCGATCTCGATCTCGTCACCCGGCTGGATCACTTCGGGGTGGTTGATGCGTCGCCCGTTCAGGGTGGAACCGTTGGTCGACCCCAGGTCGGTCAGGACCCAGGCACCGCCTCGCGCCTTGACCTCCGCGTGTCGCCGCGACACGTTGGGATCGTCGATCACCACGTCGGACTGACGGCTCCGCCCGATCGTGGCGCCGGAGGAGCCGATCACCACCCGGCGCCCGTCCACGATCAGCAGCGCTCGCTGGTCCCGGGCGGCGGCCTCCTCCTGCAGCGGCGAGGCGACTCGAGCGGCCGTGCTGTAGACCATCGTGTGACCGGCATCCTCGCGCTCCTCCACCGGCGCGTCGGCCGGACTGACGACCCGCGTCTGGATCCCGAACTCTCCCAGACCGAGGCGTTCGTCGGTCTCGAATTCGATCACCGGCTGGGAGAGCAGCGCGAAGCGCTCACGCCGGGCATGCTCCAGCAGGTAGGCGCCCAGCTCCGCCGCCAGCGCGTCCTCGTAGTCAGCGAAGCGGGCGCGATCGCGCGTTGAGAGGTAGACCCGGTACTCGTTGGGCACGTATGTGCGAGACACCGAGGTCGCCTGGTGCTCCTCCATCTCCCGCGCCAGTTTGCGGGCGATCTCCACCGGGCGCACCTCGGATCGGAAGACACGGCTGAACGTGCCCTCGACCAGGCCGGCGATTCTGCTCTCGAGGCTCTTGAGGAAACTCATTGGGACGCACTCTCTGTGGGGTCATGCTACGAAACTCTGCTCAGCAGACCATCCTGATCACGGGCAGCGCCGAACAGCGTGGGCAAGGCGGGTGCAAGCAGCACGGCGGCGCCCGCTAAAGCCCCGATAACGGCGCCGGACAGGTGGTGGGGACCAAAGCTCTGAATTGCCGCCACGGTGACGGCCGACCACACCGTTATCGCCACCAGAGTTGCCACCGGGTGGGCCCGTCTGACCAGGAAAGGGGCCACCGCTGCGGCTACCGCCCACACGGCGGCGCCGGCGAGCACGCCAGAATCAAGTAACGGCACTAACACGTGATGAAGGGTCACCGGTACTGATCCAGTCCAAACCGAGCGGTCCGGCAACTGGGGCGTGGTGACGAACAGGCGGGTGGGGGACAGCGGGTCCGCTGCGGCCAGCCAGAGGAAGCCGGCGCCGCCCGTCAGCGCTCGCTGCCAGACCCGAAGACGGCTGCGAGCAGCCAGCGCCGGCCAGGCTCCGGACAGCCCGATGAGGCCCAGGACCCCGGCGCCGGCGGGCAGCGACCACAGACGCGTGACCGGCACGAGCAGAGCCGCGCTTGTTCCGGCCACCAGCACCAGCAGCAGCGCACCGCCTGAGTGTCCCTGCCCGGCCGCCAGGCCGGCCAGCACGGCGACCGCCGCCAGCCACCCGATGCGCGGAGCCAGGAGAATCGCCGCCGCCACGACCAGGCCGACCGCGGCGGGGGGCAGGGGAGAGCTGCCGAGCAGATGGGCGGACACCCAGGCCGCCGTGAGCGCTCCGGCCCCGGCGGCCAGGCCGCGCGCGGGAATCTGTGAAGAGAGCACGCGTGCTCCCGTGCCGCCGGCTTGCGGGCCGGCGGCACGGTCAGAACCGCTCGCCCCATCCCGCCACTCCGGACCGGGCTCTTCCTCTCCCGTCCCCTGCCATTCCTCCTGACCCCGCCAGCCCGGTAAGACCACGCCGCGCACGTCACCCACGAGATCAAGCCCGGCCACCAGCGCTTCGCGCAGCTCGGACAGCTCGCCCCGCTCGCCGGGACGCGGACGCAGCGCCTGATCGACGGCGATTCCCAGCCCCCGGGGGAGATCCCGGCGCTGGCGGCGCAACGGCGGTAGGTAAGCGCCGAGGCGCCGCGGGCCGTTGGCCCGTAGCTGGCGGAGCGGATTGACGCCGGTGAGCGCCTCATAGATGACGACCGCCACCGCGTAGAGATCGGCCGCCGGACCACACTCACGCCCCTCAGCCTGCTCGGGGGCCATGTAGGCGAGGGTTCCCACCACGTCTCCTGTGCGGGTCAGCGAATCGCCACCGGCGATCCGCGCCACCCCGAAGTCGGTCAGCTTGGCCGGGTGCCCGGCGCTCAGCGGCCGAGCTGGAATCAGCACGTTGGAGGGTTTGACGTCTCGGTGGATCACACCCTGGTCGTGCGCGTGCTCCAGCGCCTCGCACAACGAGATCCCGATCGCCAGGATGTCCCGGTCAGACAGCCTTCCCGAAGCCAGCACCTCATCCAGGGTCCGGCCCCGCACCAGCTCGGAGACCAGGTAGGCGCCGTCGTCGTCCACGGCGGCCTCGTACAGGGTGACGATCGCCGGATGTGACAGGCGGGCAGCGGCCCGAGCCTCGCGCTCGAAGCGCCCGCCCACGATCCGTTCCCGGGGCAGCAGCTTGACCGCCACGTCGCGATCCAGCCGCTCGTCGCGCCCGGCGTAGACGGCCCCGAAACCCCCGCTGCCCAAGGGCTTGACCAGCCGGTAGCGATCCAGGATCAGCTCCGAGGCGACGCTCCTTGCGGTTATTCGGGTTTCCCGGGTGGACGTGCTGGTTGCCGAGCGCGCGCCGGCGCCCCGCCCGCGCTTCCCACCGGCGGCCGCCGTCGGCATCTGGCTGCTGTCCACAGCTCGTTCTTTCGCGCCGAGGTGCTCCTGCCCTGCACGTACGCTTGCGGAATTGCCGCTCTGGCCGCTCGGCACGTAATACTGGGCGCCTCAGACCCCGCAAGGAGCGAAAATGTCGTTCTTCGACGAGGCCGACGAACCCCGCCGGGCCCCACGCCAGGGGCCTCGGCGTCGGCGGCCCTCGGGGCGGGGTCGCCCGCCCGGCCAGCAGCAGACGATCCAGACCCGGCGAGCCGTCGCGGTGGTGATGGTGATCGTCGTGATCGTGCTGCTGGCGGTGCTCGTCCACAGCTGCGACGTGAGCGCCCAGAACAGCTCCCTGAGGGACTACACGAATAGCGTCTCGTCACTGATCGGCGCTTCGGACGGGACCGGTGTGCAGCTGTTCGAGGAGCTCGGCTCGAGCAAGGCGCACAGTGACCCGACATTCCTGGCTCAGGACATCACCCATCTGGCCTCCGACGCACAGGCGGACCTGAATAAGACTCAGAACCTGAGCGTCCCCAGCGGGATGCAGAGCGCAGAGCAGAACCTCGCGCAGACGATGCGCATGCGCCGCGACGGGCTCCGGGTGATCGCCCAGAACATCCAGCCGGCCCTGGGGACCAGCACCACCCGCGACGCGATCACTCAGATCGCCACAGGCACCTCCAGATTCTTCTCATCCGACGTCCTGTACAAGGAATACGTCGGCCCGGAGATGGCCGCGGCGCTGCACGCCGCCGGGATCGGCGTCGGCGGCACCAACGGGGAGACGATCAATCCGGGCCAGTTCCTTCCCGCCCTGGGGTGGCTCAATCCCTCCTTCATCGCCACCGAACTCGGAAGCCGGCTGGCCAGTGATCACGTCAACACGGCGGCCCCCGGCCTCCACGGCCACGCGCTGAACAGCGTCAGCGTGGGTGCCACGACGCTCAGCCCAACCGCCACCAACACCGTTCCGGCCTCCCCGGCGCCCACGTTCGTCTTGAACCTGACCAACGGCGGTCAGTTCACCGAATACAACGTCAAGTGCGAAGTGGCGATCGCCGGTCTCAGCGACAACGGCACGGCCACCATCACGCAGACCACGCCGGGACAGACCACCGACTGCTCGGTCAAGCTGCCTAGCGCGCCCACGCCGGGCACCTATCAGGTGACCGCAACGGTGGAGAAGGTTCCCGGCGAGACGGACGTCGCCAACAACTCGCTGAGCTACTCGATCACCTTCCAGTAGGCCCCTGAGGGGTGTGGGGACGGGCGGGCAGGAGCCGTCGAGGCGATCTGCCTATGCTTCGCCCGGTGAGCAACATCACCACCACGGCGGGCATCGTGGCGATCGCCGCCGGGGCGGTGGCGGTGGTGGCACTGCTGGTCTGTCTCGGCCTGATCGTCTCCCTGCGCCGCCTGCGAGCCGCCCAGCGGGTCGTCATGGGTGAACAGGGCCAGGATCTGGTTTCTCACGCCGCCGGGCTGCAGCAGTCGTTTCAGTCTCTAACCGACTATGTGCAGGACGCCGCAGCGCGCCTCGAGCAGCGCGTGGTCCATGCCGAGCAGCGCCTGGATAGAGCCGTGACCTACCGATCGCTGGTGCGCTACGACGCCTACGGGGAGATGTCGGGACAGCAATCGACGTCGATCGCGCTGCTGGACGCCACCCGGTCCGGCGTCGTGCTGTCCTCGATCCATCACCGGGATCAGGCCCGGCTGTACGCCAAGCAGGTCCACCAGGGTCAGCCGGAGCTGGAGCTCTCACCTGAGGAGGACGAGGCGATCCGCCTCGCGCTCGAGGGCGGCGGCCCGCGTCCTTCGCCGGCCTGATCGGCTGCCCATGCAGGTCGGCTACCTCGGCCCGGAGGGCACCTTCACCCAGGAGGCGGCGCTGGCCGCTGCCGGCCAGGCCGAGCTGTCACTGGTCCCACTGCCCACCGTGTTCGACGTCGTGATGGCCGTCCACCTGGGCGAGGTGGAAAGAGCGGTGGTGCCGATCGAGAACTCGATCGAGGGATCCGTGAGCGCGACGCTGGACACGCTGGCCATGGAGACCGAGGACGTGGTGATCGTCGCCGAGCACGTGCAACCGATACGCCAGTGCCTGATCGCTCGCGAGGCGCTCGAGCTCCAGGACATAGAGGTCGTGGTGTCCCACCCGCAGGCCAATGGACAGTGCGGACGGTTCATCCGCACGCGGCTGCCCGGAGCCCGGGTGATGACCACCAGCTCCACCGCCGACGCCGTGCGCATGGTGTCCGAGCACGGCGGGCCCTGGGCGGCGCTGGGAACTCGTCTGGCCGCTCAGCTGTACGACTGCCAGGTGCTGCGCGCGGGAGTGGAGGATCTGGCCGACAACGAGACCCGGTTCGTGTGGCTGGCCCGGGCCGGCGCGGACGGCGCGCGACCCAGGCCTGGGTTCCCGGGGTCCACCGCGGTGACGGGTCCCTGGAAGACGGCGATCGTGTTCTGGGGGATCGGCTCTGATGCTCCCGGCTGGCTGGTCAGCTGTCTGTCCGAATTCGCCAATCGCGGCGTCAACCTGACCCGGATCGAGTCGCGGCCTCGCAAGCAGGGACTGGGGCGGTACATGTTCTTCGCGGACCTGGAGGGGCACGACGAGGACGCCCACGTGCGGGATGCCCTGGAGGGGCTGCGCAGTCACGTGGAGGCGCTGCGGGTGCTGGGATCGTTCCCGGCGGCGGTATGACCGCGCCCGGCGGCCAGGCCGGCCTTCGCCGCATCGGCCTGGGCCAAACCGGCCTGGGCATTACTACGGCCGTGTTACATTGGCCGGGTGACCGCCGTGTCGTCTGGCCCGGCGAGTACCGCCCCGGCGCTGATCGGTAGCGCGCCGCCCTCGCCGGCCGGACCGGTCGACGAGAGCCAGCTGGCCGAGCTGCGCTCTGCCCCCGAGGTTCCACTGCCACGCATCCGCCAGGTGCTGGCCTTCAGTACCCGGGAGATAGAGTTCGTGTTCCGCTGGCGCCGGCAGCTGGGGGAGGTGTTCCGCTTCCAGGGGATCATCCCGGGCGGGCCGACGATCACCAGCCACCCGGACCACGTCCGCTCGCTGTTCACGGCCAATCCGGCCCTCGTCCCGTCGCTGACCGCCGAGTCGCCGCTGCTCCCGATCGTCGGACCGAGCTCGGTGCTCACGGCCAATGGTCCGCGACATCTGCGCCAGCGCAAGCTTCTGCTGCCGCCGTTCCACGGTGAGGCTATCGAGCGCTACGTGGCGGCCATACGCGACATCGCCGATCGGGAGATCGACGGCTGGCCACTGGACACGCCCGTGCCGCTGGCGCCGCTCATGCAGGCGATCATGCTTGACGTCATCGCCTCCGGGATCCTCGGCATCGACGGGCAGCCACGACCCGGGACCCCGGAACACGGGCTGGTGCAGACGATCAAGCGCGTCACTGCTCTCTCCACCACCCCGATCGCCAAGCTGACTGAGTTCAGGAACCTCGGCCACAAGGAGCCGGTGGGCCTGCTGCGGCGCGTGCTGGCGGTTCTCGATCGCCACACGTACGGCCTGATCTCCGAGCGCCGCCGGGACCCCGGCCTGGCGAAGCGCGACGACATCCTGTCGCTGATCATGCGCGCCCAGACCGAGGACGGTGAGGCGCTGAGCGACCAGGAGGTCCGGGACGAGCTGCTGACGCTGATCCTGGCCGGGTTCGAGACGACGGCCAACTCGCTGGCCTGGAGCTGGGAGCGCCTGGTGCGCAATCCCGGCGCCTACGACGCGCTGCGCGAGGGCGTGCGGAGCGGTCAGGATGCGGAGGGTCATGTCGAGCGTGTGATCCTGGAGACGATGCGCAACCGGCCGGTCATCCCGGTCGTGGGTCGTCGCGTGCAGGTGCCGTGGCGGCTCGGTGACTTCGGGGTGCCGGCCGGGGCTCCGATCAGCGTCAGCGTCCTGCTCGTGCATCACCGTGAGGACGTGTATCCGGATCCGTTCGCCTACCGCCCCGACCGCTGGCTCGAACGGGGAGGCGGCACGAAGGCGTCCGCTGGCGAGTCCGGCGGCGGGTCCGGCAGGGACGAGGGCGGGCGGCGAACGGTCCTGAAACCCGGGACCTACGAGTGGATCCCGTTCGGCGGGGGCACGCGCCGCTGCCTGGGCGCCGCGCTGGCCATGGCCGAGCAGCGCGTCGTGCTCAGCGCAATGGCCCGCCGGCTCCATCTACAGGCCGTCGATCCCGAGCCCGAACGTGCGCAGCATCGAAATGTGACGATGATCCCCTCGGGTGGAGCCCGGGTCATCATCCGCTCGCGCCGTCCCTGAGCGTGTCGCGTCAGCCCATTCAGGTTGGCTGGATCCGCCAGGACGACCGCTAAACTTGCGCCACCGATGGCCCTGTCGATACCTGCGCCAACGTGGTCTGCGCCGCTTTATGAGCACCAGCGGCGCGGGCCGGAGGTTGGTCGGGTACTCGTTCTGAACGCCACCTACGAGCCGGTGAATGTGTGCACGGTCCGCCGCGCGGTGGTGTTGCTGCTCAAGGAGAAGGCTCAGCTGATCGAGCGAGCCGCACGCGAGCTGCACTCGGAGAACACGACGATCGCTCGCCCGATGGTCATCCGGCTGGTCACCTACGTCCGGATTCCGCGCGACACGCACCGGCGCAAGATCACGCGGCGCGCGGTGTTCGCCCGGGATGACTGGACCTGCCAGTACTGCGGGTCGCGCGCACAGCTCACCGTGGATCACGTGGTCCCCCGCTCCAAGGGGGGCCTTTCGACGTGGGACAACATCGTCGCCTCCTGCGCGCCGTGCAACCGGCGCAAGGGAGACCTGCTGCCGCGACAGGTGGGCATGCGCCTGACCAAGCCGCCCAGGACGCCGAGTCCGACGGTGTTCATCCAGGTGGCCAGCCCGTCCATTCCGCCTGCCTGGCGCCAGTACCTCGCCGCCTGAGCCGGGGTCTCCAGGGTCGCCTGGACACGCCCCACGCCGATCCCCTACCAGCGGATCGCGTCGGGTCCTTTCGCTAAGCTGTGCCCACCAGAGAAAGGAGGTGGTCCGAGCTTGTCTGACAGTTATTGCGGGACCCTGGAGGTGTCCGGCCGCTAGGTCGGAGGCTGACCCCGCTTAGCGGAGTCCAACCCGTGACACCATCACCCTGACCGCCGGCGCTGGTCCCTCCGGCGAAGTAACAGGTCAGCGTGATCTTGCCAGCCAAAGCAGTTCCTCGAGGGGCGCCGGATGTAGACGGCGCCCCTCGAGCGTTAAGAGGGCGCCGGGGGTATCGGCGGCTCCAATCCATCCCCCACGGACGACCCGGCGCGAGCGCGGCTAGGCTGTACGACATGTGCCGCAATATCAGAACTCTCTACAACTTCGATCCTCCGGCCACGGCCGAGGAGGTCGACGCCGCCGCGGTCCAGTTCGTGCGCAAGATCAGCGGCTTCAGTAAACCCTCGCAGGTCAACCAGGAGGCTTTCGACCGGGCCGTCCATGACGTGGCCGCGATCTCAGCCCAGCTGCTGCACGAGCTGCAGACCGCCGCGCCGCCGAAGGATCGTGAGGTGGAGGCTGCCCGCCGGCGCGCCGCCGGCGTCCGGCGCTTCGCCGCGTGACGGCTACGGGGCGGTGGCCGAGCACCGCGGGCGGGGCGTTAGCTCTCGGGCTCGGCGTCGGGATCCGTGGCGCTCTCGCCCGGTTCGTCGAGTTCATCCTCTGAGTCCGGCACCCCGGCATCAAGATCGTCGATAGCGCGCTCCACGACCGCAGCCCCGTCGCTCGATGCCTCGTCCTCGATCACCTGCGCTGCCGTCTGACCCTCGGACTCCACCACCAGCGCCACAGCGCTGACCTGATCGTCGTCCCGGATGTTCATCACCTTGACGCCCTGCGACGCCCGGCCGTAGCGGTTGATGCCGCGTACTGAGATGCGCTCGACCATGCCGTTCTGGGAGATGAACACCAGCTCCTGGTGCTCGCGGACGACCAGCGCGCCGGCCAGGGCGCCCTTGTTCTCGGTCAGGGTGATCGTCTTGACGCCCATCGTGCCGCGGCCCTTGGCCGGGTAGTCGGCGATCGGCGACCGCTTCCCGTAGCCGTTCTCGGTCACGACCAGCAGCTCCTGGTCGTCGCGAGCCACGTCCATGGCCAGCACCGCATTGCCGGTCCGGGAGACGTTCATGCCGCGCACGCCGCTGGTGTCGCGGCCCATGGAGCGAACCCGCGACTCGCTGAACCGAGCCGCCTGGCCGGAGCGAGACACGATGATGATGTCGTCGTTGCCGCTGGTCCGGCGCACCGCGATCAGCTCATCGTCGTCGCGGATGTTGATGGCGATGATCCCGTCCGCCTTGATCGGCGTGTTGTAGGCGATGAAGGCGGTCTTCTTGACCAAGCCGTTGCGCGTGGCGAACACCAGGTACTTGCCCTCTTTGAAGTCACGGGTCGACAGCACCGACTGCACGCGCTCACCCTCACGGAGAGGCAGCAGGTTGACCAGCGCTCGGCCCTTGGCGGTCCGAGATGCCTCCGGGAGGTCATAGACCTTCTGCCGGTAGACCTTGCCGCGGTTGGTGAAGAACAGCAGGTAGTCGTGTGTCGAGGACACGAACAGGTGCTCGATGTAGTCGTCGTCCTTCATGTCCATGCCGGTCACACCGACGCCGCCACGCCGCTGCTGGCGGTAGGTCGAGAGCGGCAGCGACTTGATGTAGCCGGAGTGGGTGATCGAGATGACCATCTGCTGATCGGCAATCAGGTCCTCGATGTCGATCTCGCCCTCGGCGTGGGTGATCTCGGTCCGGCGCTCGTCGCCAAAGGTGTCGGCGATCTCGCCCAGCTCGTCCTTGATCAGTCCCAGCACCCTGGCTTCGTCGCCGAGGATCTCGCGGAGCTCCTTGATCCGCTCGACGAGGTCGGCGTGCTCCTGCTTGATCTTGTCGGCCTCCAGCGCGGTCAGCCGTCGCAGGGTCAGCTGCAGGATCGCCTCGGCCTGGATCGTCGTGAGGTCGAACCGGGTCATCAGGCCCTCGCGAGCCTCCTCGCTGGTCCGCGATCCACGGATCAGCGCGATCACCTCGTCCAGGTTGGCCAGCGCGATCAGCTGGCCCTCGAACACGTGCGCTTTCTCCTCGGAGCGACGCAGCTCGTACTTGGTGCGCCGGACGATGATCTCGCGCTGATGGTCGACGTAGTGGCCGATGACCTCTCGCAGGGAGAGCGTCCGCGGCACGTTGTCCACCAGGGCCACCATGTTCACCCCGAAGGTGGTCTGCATCGAGGTGTGCTTGTGGAGCTTGTTCAGCACCACCTTGGGGATCGCGTCGCGCTTGAGCTCGATCACGATCCGCATCCCGTGGCGGTCCGACTCGTCGCGCAGGTCGCTGATCTCTGGGATCTTCTTGTCGACGACCAGGTCCCGGATCTTCAGGATCAGGCCGCCTTCACCACCTTTGCGGACCTGGTAGGGCAGCTCGGTGACGATGATCGCCTCCTTGCCCTGCCCGATCGGCTCGATGTGCGCCTTGGCCTGGACGCGAACGCGGCCGCGACCGGTGGCGTAGGCGTCACGGATGCCGCCGAGGCCGAGGATCGTGCCGGCGGTGGGGAAGTCAGGGCCCTTGACGTACTTCATCAGCCCATCGACATCGATCGACGGGTCGTCGACGTAGGCGATGGTGGCGGCCACGACTTCCCGTAGGTTGTGCGGCGGGATGTTCGTCGCCATGCCGACGGCGATGCCGGAGCTTCCGTTGACCAAGAGGTTGGGGAAGCGCGCGGGGAGCACCACAGGCTCCTGCGTCTTGCCGTCGTAGGTGGGGACGAAGTCGACGGTGTCCTGGTCGATGTCCCGCAGCATCTCGGTGGCCAACCGCGAGAGGCGGGCCTCCGTATAGCGCATCGCCGCCGCCGAGTAGCCGTCGATGTTTCCGAAGTTGCCGTGACCGTCGACCAGCGGATAGCGCATCGAGAAGGACTGGGCGAGACGGACCAGCGTGTCGTAGATGGCCGAGTCACCGTGGGGGTGGTACTTGCCCATCACCTCGCCGACGATCTGCGCGCTCTTCACGTGCTGGCGGCCGGGTCCGAGCCCCATCTCGTTCATGACGTGGAGGACGCGGCGGTGGACCGGCTTCAGGCCATCGCGCACGTCGGGCAGTGCGCGCCCGACGATGACCGACATTGCGTAGTCGAGATACGCCGAGCGCATCTCCTCTTCGAGCCCGCGCGGTTCGATGTTGCCGCCACCAATGGTGTCGATCGTGGCCATCGTCCCCCCCTCCTAGACGTCCAGGTTGGTGACCAGCCGAGCGTTGTCCTCGATGAACGCTCGCCGCGGCTCCACCTGATCGCCCATCAGCATCGAAAACACGAGGTCGGCCGAGGCCGCGTCCTCCATCGTGACCCGCACCAGCGTTCGGGACGCCGGATCCATCGTGGTCTCGCGCAGCTCGTCGGGGTCCATTTCGCCCAGGCCCTTGAAGCGGTAGTACTGAACGCCCTTCTGGGCCATGCCCAGGATCGCGTCGTGCAACTCCGTGAAGGAATGTGCGTCGGTGGTGTTCTCTCCGAGGCGAACCTGGAACGCCGGCGAACCCGCCAGTTCCACGATCTCGTGGTGAACGCTGGCCAGTCTCTGATACTCGTTGGCCTCGAGGGTTGACCGGCGGACGTGGTGCGTGGTGGCCAGGCCCGAGCGCCGCTCCAACGTGCGCACCACCAGCTCTGTGTCCGTCTCTCGCACGAGTTCGCAGGTGAACGTGTCGTCCTCGCTTGGCTCTCGCGCCAGCAGGCGGCGGAGGCCGTCGACGTCCGTGACGTTTTCGTCCAGCAGACGGGCCTGCTCGATGAACGTGACCACGCCATGCCCATGGGCGGTCCGCAGCGCCGCACCCCACCCCTCGTACTGCTTGAGCAGTCTGGAGAACCGCTTCCACCGAGCGTCGGTCAGCTTGAACGGCTTGTTGTAGCGGTCGAAGACCTGGATCTTCTCGAACTTGTCACCCAGCAGGATTTCCTCGAGCTCGGATTCCCGTTCGAGGTAGCGGTGCTTCTGACCGCGGGTCAGCCGGTACAGCGGCGGCTTGGCGATGTACACGTAGCCGGCTTCGATGAGCGGCTGCATCTCGCGGAACAGGAGCGTCAGCGCCAGCGTGCGGATATGGGCGCCGTCGACGTCTGCGTCGGTCAGCAGCACCACCTTGTGGTAGCGCGCCTTGGTGATGTCGAACTCGTCCCGCACGCCTGTGCCGATCGCTGTGATCAGCGCCTGTACCTCGGTGTTGCTGAGCACCTTGTCGATCCGGCTCTTCTCGACGTTCAAGATCTTGCCCCGGAGTGGGAGGATCGCCTGGGTGTTGCGGTCCCGGGCGTCAACCGCCGATCCACCGGCGGAGTCACCCTCGACGACGAACAACTCGGCCAGCGACGGATCCTTGACGGAACAGTCGGCCAGCTTGCCCGGCAGGGTCGAGTTCTCCAGCGCAGACTTGCGGCGCGTGAGGTCGCGAGCCTTGCGAGCGGCGGCGCGGGCGTGAGCGGCTGACACCGCCTTGCGGATGATCGACCGGGCGTCCTGCGGGTTCTCCTCCAGGAACTCGGCCAGGCGAGCATTTACGACCGACTGCACGAAACCGGCCATGCCCGGGTTGCCGAGCTTGGTCTTGGTCTGGCCTTCAAACTGCGGGTCGGCCAGCTTCACGGAGATGACCGCGGTGAGGCCCTCGCGGACGTCCTCGCCTGTCAGGTTGTCGTCCTTCTCCCTGAGCTCGCCCTTCTGGAGCGCGTACCTGTTCAACGCGCCCGTGAGCGCCGAACGGAAGCCGCTCAAGTGTGCGCCGCCCTCGCGGGTGTTGATGTTGTTGGCGAACGAGAACACCGACTCCTGGTAGGAGGAGTTCCACTGCATGGCCACCTCGACGGCGCCCTCGTCGCCCTCGCCTGAGAAGTCGATCACCTTGCGCTGGATCGGCTCCTTGTTGGCGTTCAGATGCTTGACGAAGTCGACGATGCCGCCCTCGTAGTAGAACTCAGCCTTGTGGCCGCCGCTGCGCTCGTCGACGATCGCTAGTCGAAATCCGCGAGTCAGGAAGGCGGTCTCACGGAGCCGTTCCTCCAGCACGCTGGCGTCAAATTCCAGGCTCTCGAAGATCTCGGCGTCGGCTAGGAACGTGGTCGTGGTGCCGGTTTCCTTGGTTGGCTCTCCCTTGGCCAGAGACCCCTGCGGCTTGCCCTGCCGGTAGGTCTGCGTCCAGGTGTAGCCGTCCCGGCGAACCTCGACCTGCAGCTCCTCAGAGAGGGCGTTGACGACCGACGCGCCCACACCGTGAAGGCCGCCGGACACCTTGTAGCCGCCGCCGGTTCCAAACTTCCCGCCGGCGTGCAGGACGGTCATGATCACCTCGATGGCCGGGCGCTGCTCCTTCTCCATGATCCCCACGGGGATGCCACGGCCATTGTCGGAGATGGTCACTGAGTTGTCCGGATGGATGACCACCGTGACGGCGTCGGCGTAACCGGCCAGCGCCTCGTCAACAGAGTTATCGACAATCTCGTAGACGAGGTGATGAAGACCAGTCAGCCCGGTCGACCCGATGTACATCCCGGGCCGCTTGCGAACCGCCTCAATCCCCTCCAGGACGGTGATGTCCTTCGCGTCGTAGCTTGCTGGTGCATTGGCGCGGTCGCCCGCGCCGTTGTCGTTAGTCAACGATCCTCCGATTGACATCGAGACGCCCCGGTATCGCGCGTGTCGACGCGCGCCGGGGCGTCAAAAGCTTGTGTACAGAAGAATAGCACAGATGGCCTTATGAGCAGCCTAGCTACCCGGGTCGTTTTCCCTGCAAACCGCGGTAATTTGTCGAGCCTCATCGCGGCCCTGACAGGCAACGGAGGCGAGTCACCTGACCACGGTGTAACTGCGGATTCAGACAGCTGATGATGGTTGGCCCCATGAGGTCCAGTTCCTGCGCCCAGACGGCCGCGGAACAGTGCACGGTGAGCACGCCTACGCGTTCGCCCTGCGGGGAGGCTTCGGCCGCGATCGCCGGTCCGACCACACCCGGCCAGGCCTGCTGGATCTCGGCCAGAAGCGTCTCCGGAGCCCAGGCGTCCTGGAGCGGGTCGAGGACGTCGATCAGCGGCCGGGGCGAACGGCGGTGGAGGGTCATCGCCTCACGCTGCTTCGCTTACCGGTTGGAGCAGTCCCCCACCCGCGACCCCGAGGCGCGTCACTCCGGCGGTGAGCGCTCCGGGAACATGATCGAGATCGGTGGTGGTGATCATCGCCTGGCCCGGGCGCTGTCGCAGCAACTCGACGAGCGCCGCGCGCTTGGAGCCGTCCAGCTCGCTCATCGCGTCATCGAGCAGAAGCAGTGGTGGAGTGCCGCGTAGCTCTCCGATCAACTCGCGCTCGGCCAGGAGTAGGGCGAGCAGGGCAAGCCGTTGCTGGCCCTGCGAGCCGTAGGTGCGCAGCTCGCGCCCCTCGCGCTTTATCAACAGCTCGTCCCGATGTGGTCCATGGCCGGTGAAGCCCCGCTCAAGGTCGCCTTCTAGGCGCTCCTGCAACTCCTGCACGAAGTCGCTCGGCTGAGCTGCACGCGAGCGGGGGCGATAAGCCAGCGACGGATCACCGTCCAACCCGAGCAGCTCGCACATCTCGGAGAACCCCGGCGTCGTGCGCTCCGCCGCCTGGCGGCGATCGGCCATCAGCTCCAGTGCGCGCTCGGCGAGCTGGACGTCCCAGGCGCCGAGGCTCTGCGTCCCGGCCTGTCCGCTGCGAACCCGGATCAGGAGCGCGTTGCGTTGAGCCAGCGCCGCCGTGTAACCCCGGCGCGTAGCTCCCCGGGCCGGCCACAGTGCCGCCACAAGTTGATCGAGGTGCGCACGACGCAGGGCCGGCTGACCCTTGACCAGTCCCAGCCGGTCAGGCAGGAAGACGCTGACCAACGGCCTATCTGGCGTGTCAAGTAGTCGCTCCACGCTGGCTCCGTCGAAGGTCATCCGCTTGGCGTCGCCCGGCGAGAAACCGACCGCCATCTCGTGATCTCCGGAGGGGGATTGAAGGGTCACAACCACACGAGTCGTTTGCGAGCCGAAATGCACCACCTCGCGGTCGTTGGCGGTCCGGCACGAGCGTCCGGTGCAGCCGTAGTAGACGGCCTCGAGCAGGTTCGTCTTCCCGGCCCCGTTCGGTCCCACGACGACGGTCAGATCAGGGTCCAGCCGGGCGGTCGCCGCCTGGTAGCTGCGGAAGTTCCGCACCGAAACGGTCGCCACCGGCATGCCGAGCCGAGGTCAGACGTTCAGCCGGATCGGCATGATCAGGTACAGGAAGCCGCTGTCGTCGGCGGCCTCCAGTAGCCCGGGTCGCAGGGGACTGATCAGCTTCACGAGCACGTCGCCCTCCTCGATCGCGTCGAGGCCGTCTCGCAGGAACTCCGGGTTGAAGCCGATCTCCAGAGACTCTCCCTGGAACGAGACCGGAAGCGACTCTCGTGCCTCTCCGATGTCGGGTGTCTGAGCCGAGACCGTCAGCTCCCCAGGCTGAAAGGCGAGGCGTAATGGTGCGTTCTTCTGAGCCAGGAGGCTGATCCGCCTGACCACATCCCTCAGCTCAGGTCCCGAGATCCGCAGCTCGTGCTCGAACGATTCCGGGATGAGCTGACGGTAATTGGGGAACTGGCCGTCGATCAGGCGTGAGGACAGAACGACCTGCCCCAGCACGAACACGACCTGGTTCTGGCGCACGGATACCTCTAGCTCCTCGTCCTCGGCGTGCGCGGCGATCCTGGCCAGCTCCTGTAGAGCGCGAGCCGGAACGTTGACCTCAAAGCCCGAGGACAGCGAACTCTCAAGTGTTGTCTCCTTGACGCTGAGGCGGTAGGAGTCCGTCGCGACCATCCTGACGTCGTTCCCACTGGCGGACACAAGGATCCCGGTGAGCACAGGGCGTGTTTCATCGCGAGAAGCGGAGCCGGCCACCTTGAGAGCTGTGGTGACGAAGGCCTCGGCGGGAAGGCTGACCGCAGTGGATGGGTCGGGCTCCGGGAACGGAGGGAAGTCCTCGGCGTGGAGTGTGCGGATGTCAAACGTGGCGTTCCCGGAGACCAGCTCGACGTCCTGGTGGGCGGGGCGCAGCTCGAGCGTCACCTCAGCGGCCGGAAGCGAGCGCACCACGTCGAGCAGCAGGCGAGCCGGAAGGACGACGCTCCCGTCGCGCTCCACCTGTCCCTGGACGGGAACCCGGAGACTCACGTCCGTATCGGTTGCGCGCAGCTCGCACGTGCCTCCACTCGCTGACAGCTGTACCCCGGACAAAGCCTGAATGGCGCTACGTGTGGAGGCGACCCGCGTGACCGTTTGCAGCTGGGAGAGAAGCGCATCCCGCGCCAGGGAGATCTTCACGATGAATACCTCAGATCAGATGTAGAAGTCATAGGGTGAAAGAAGGTCTGTGGAGAACCGAGGCTTTCCCCGCAGGATGCAGGCGAGGATGTGCAGGCGGGCGACACTCCAGTGTGTCAACAAGTGCGGTCGTCTCCCTGTTCAGGTCAATAGGCCGCGGAGAAGGTCCAGCTCCGCGGCGTCTTCAACACTGTTGTTGATGCGCTCGCGAACCCGCTTGCAGGCGTGGAGGACGGTGGCGTGGCTACGGCCACCGAAGTCGCTTCCGATGGCTTGAAGAGGCCGCCCGGTGAGTTCACGGCTGAGTTCGATGGCCAGCTGTCGAGGCCAGCTGATGCGCGCCGCGCGACCGGGCGAGACGAGGTCCTCCACCGTGACTTCGAAGTGGGCGGCCACGGTCTCCTGAATGCGTTCCACGGTCAGCTCGCCCTGGCTGGAGGCGGGATGCATGGCATCCAGGACCTCCTTGGCGAGCGCCAGATCGACGGGTCGGCCGGTGAGAGAGTGGTGAGCGACGATTCGGATCAGGGCGCCCTCCAGAGACCGGATGTTGTCGGTGATCCGATCCGCGATCAGCTCCAGGACCGCCGCGTCCAGGACGTTGACTCGGTCGAGTGCGGCGCGCTTGCGCAGGATCGCGATCCGGGTGGCCCGGTCTGGTGGGGCGAGCTGGGCGACCAACCCGGCCTCAAAGCGCTCGCAGAGCCGCTGCTCGAGTCCGACCAGCTGACGGGGGAGCCGGTCGCAGGTGAGAACCAACTGCCGCCCCGAGTCATGGACCGCGTTGAACGTATGGAAGAACTCCTCTTCGGTCCTGGCCTTGCTGGCCAGGAACTGCACATCATCGATCAGCAGTACATCAGCGTCGCGATAGAGGTGCTTGAAGCGTCCGATCCCTTTGCTGTTGAGGGCCGAGATGAAGCCGTTGGTGAAGGCTTCGACGGTCGTATAGCGGACCGTTCGCGAGGGCTCGAAGGCGGTTATGTAGTTACCGATGGCGTGGAGGAGGTGGGTCTTGCCCAGCCCGGGCGGTGCGTGGAGGAACAGTGGGTTGTAGGCCCCGCCGGGGGACTCGGCTACGGCCAGGGCAGCGGCGTGAGCGAGCCGGTTACCGTCGCCGATGATGAACTGCTCGAAGGTGTACCTGGGGATGAGGGGACCGGCTGCGAGTTCCGCGGAGCCTTGGCTCTCAGGCGGCGTAGCAACCAAGAACCCACTCCGAACGCGCCGGGGCCGAGCGCCCGCGAACGCGATCGTGGCGGCCGACCCGAACACGGCCTGAGTGGTCCGTGCTAACAGGCGTCCGTAGCGCTCGGCCACCCAGCGCTGGGTGTCTGGCGGCGCTTGGAGGGTGAGTACGGCGCCATCCCAGGCTTGAGGCTCGAGGGCGGCCAGCCAGATGTCGAACATCGAGTCGCCGACCGCGCGGCGAAGTTCAGCGCGGACTTCATGCCAGGCAGGCGTCAGCTCGAGTTGCGCGGGCAGCTCCAAGCGGCTCCTTGGTCGGGGAGTCGGGGGTTTCTATGCGAGAGGTTCGGACGAGTGGCCCGAGCGGGCGAATATACCAGCGCGTTACGGGCCCTTGACGTCGCCTGGATGGTGGTTGGCGCAAAGCGCGAGAAAAAGACCAGACCAGGTCTCCATGTCCATCGACCACCTGCGTTCTGGCCGCATCCAGACGGCTGCGTATACTCACCCGGACCCGACCTCGGGCCAGCTGCCATGAAGCGGACCTACCAACCCAAAAAGCGCAAGCGCGCCCGCACGCACGGGTTCCGTGCTCGGATGCGGACGCGAGCCGGCCGGCAGACCCTCAAGCGTCGCCGGGACAAGGGCCGCAAGCGCTTGACGGTGTGAGTAGGGCCGTGGCGGGCGCGCGTTCGCCGCGGCGCGGGCGGCTGTCACGGAGCGCCGATTTCGACCGGGTGATGCGCAACGGACGTTCTCACGCAGGCCGAGAGCTCGTGCTGTACGTGTTCCCCGGCGGCTCCGAGGATGAGCCACGGCTGGGATTGTCGGTGTCCAGGAAGGTCGGCGGAGCAGTGAACAGGAATACTGTTAAACGGCTTTTGCGGGAAGCTTTTGCCCGGGAAGCCGACCGGTTGCCTGCCGGCAGCGACGCCGTGGTGATCGCCCGGCCCGCCGCGGGCGAGCTGGCCGAGCGAGAGGGGCTGCATGGAATCCGGTCTGCGCTGGCTGATCTGATCTCACGTGTCGCCAACGGCTCAGGGGAACGGGACACGTGAAAGTCCTGCGCGCGGCGTTGGTGGTTCCGATCCGCGGTTACCAGCGGCTGGTGTCTCCAGCCTTCGGAGATCGCTGTCGGTACTACCCCTCGTGCTCCGAGTACGCCGCACAAGCGATCCTCAAATTCGGCATACTCCGCGGGCTCGTCTTGGCCGGCTGGCGCCTGCTGCGCTGCAATCCCTGGAGCCACGGGGGCTTCGACCCGATCGATAACCAGCGCCTGTTCAAAGCGCGCGCACCGGCGGCGAGCGCCTGACCATGTTCCTGCTCGCCAACATCTTCCAGCCGCTGATCGACGTATTCGAGGCGGTGTTGAAGTTCTTCCACGCCAGCCTCGGAGTTCCGTGGGGCTGGGCGATCGTGATGCTCACCGTGGCGATGCGGCTCGTCCTGCTGCCGCTCACCGTCAAGCAGTTCCACTCGATGCAGGCTCTCCAGCGTCTGCAGCCCGAAATGAAGGCAGTGCAAGCGAAGTACAAGGAGGACAAGCAGCGCCAGCAGCAGGAAATGATGAAGTTCTACAAGGAGAACCACGTCAACCCGTTGGGCTCCTGCCTCCCGATGGTGCTGCAGTTGCCGGTGTTCATCTCGCTGTTCTACATGCTCCGCCAGAGCCTGCGGAAGGACATCTGCCCAGCGGTCTTGCGCCATTACTCCACTGTGCACCATGTCTCGTTTGCCGTCGCGGAAACCAAGAAGGCTTGCGGGAACGTGCCAGGCGCGTCGTTCCTGTTCATCCCCGACCTGACGAATACGTCTCATGGCGTGGTCCTGATCGTGCTGATCGTGCTCTACGTGGGCACGCAGCTGGCATCCACGATGATGATGGCCGCGCCCACGATGGATCAGACGCAGCGCCGGATCATGATGTTCATGCCGCTGATCTTCGTCATCTTCATCATCAACTTCCCCGCGGGTCTGCTGGTCTACTGGATCACCACCAACACCTGGACGATGGGCCAGCAGTTCCTCCTCCGCCGGCGCCTCGCCCCGCC
>Ga0182024_10003734_pt1 | contig 35871 bp, 38 predicted proteins | sample P32metaG_FD_120480 | JGI IMG/M metagenome (GOLD analysis project Ga0182024, IMG submission 120480) | Permafrost microbial communities from Stordalen Mire, Sweden - P3-2 metaG (Illumina Assembly) | ecosystem: Environmental > Terrestrial > Soil > Wetlands > Permafrost | place: Sweden: Stordalen...
AACCATTGACCCTATTGGAAACCGCTAGTAAAAGTGGCGGAGAGAGTGGGATTTGAACCCACGGTAGTGTTACCTACGCACGCTTTCCAGGCGTGTGCCTTAAACCACTCAGCCATCTCTCCAGCCGATTATTTACACGCACTTAACGAAGCTAAAATTTGCAATTGGAACTGTGCCGGCAAGAACAGTATTGCAGCGCCACAAGATCTGTGGCTGAAGACGCCGTTTGCAATCTCGGTTCGTCATGTGCTACCAAGCATTTATTTCTCACGAATCCGGGTTCGGGGCAAGCTCATTCGCCGTTCGCTCCAGACCAACAAGCCGGCGGCGGCCAAGCTCCGGCTGGCTGATTTAGAAAATTTGCAAAGAACGGATTCAGGCGTGGCCCAAATGTCGCAATAGCTGATATACCACCAGCGCCGCGAAATAGGCCAGCCCGGTCATGTAGGCGATCTGGAACAGCGGCCATTTCCAACTGTTCGTCTCGCGCCGCACGACGGCGGTGGTGGAAAGGCATTGCGCGGCCAAAATGTAAAACACCAGCAAGCTCGCGCACGTCGCCGTGTTGAAAATCGGCGTGCCGTCCGTGCGCTTGGCCTGCCGCAGCGTGCCGTAAAGCGACGACTGATTGCTTTCCGCCGCGTCTTTGCCCACGCCATATACAATCGCCAATGTCGAGACAATGACTTCGCGCGCGGCAAACGAGCTGATGATGCCAATGCCGATCTGCCAGTCGTAACCGAGCGGCGCGATGACCGGCTCGATGACGTGGCCGATTTTTCCAGCGAAGGAATTTTGCAGCGAATGTTGCGCGGCCAGCCGGCCGGCGGTGTCAAGCAGGGTCGCCGCCTGGTTGGTGTCGCCGGTTTTCTCCAATTGCGCGGCCTGCACGGTCATGGCAACCGCCGCCGCCGGCGGACTGGATTTGGGATAATACGAAAGCGCCCACAAAACCAGCGAGATTGCCAGGATGACCGTGCCCGCCTGTTTCACGAATATTTTTGCACGGTCGAATGTGTGCAGCAGCGCCGTGCGCAGCGCCGGCACGCGGTAGGGCGGCAGCTCGATCATCAACGGCTTGCTTTCGCCGGGTAAAATCGTCCGCCGGAAAATCATTGCCATGCCGAGCGCTGCCACCACGCCCGTCGCATACGCGGCGGTGAAAACGATGGCCGCCTTCAGCGGCGAATGCGGAAACAACAGCGCCGTGATCATTGCATAAACCGGAATCCGCGCGGAACAGGCCATCAGCGGTGTGACCAGGATGGTTACCAGCCGGTCGCGCGGATTTTCGATGACGCGCGTAGACATGATCGCGGGAATCGCGCACGCGTGCGCCGAAAGGAGCGGCACGAAGGCTTTGCCGGGCAAGCCGAGCTTGCGCATGATTTTGTCCATCACAAATGCCGCGCGCGACAGATAGCCGGTGTCTTCCAGCAGCGACAGCGCGAAAAATAAAATGCAGATTTGCGGCAAAAAAACCAAAATGCCGCCGACTCCGCCCACGACGCCGTCGGAAACCAGGCTTTGCAGATCGCCCGCCGGCATAATCGAATGCGTCCACGACTGGATGCCCGCGAACAAATGGTCAATCAGCTCCATGGGAATTTGCGCCGCCCAAAAAATCAGCGCGAACAACACCAACATTACTACGTGGAAAACCGCCACGCCGATGACCGGATGGGTGAAATAATCGTCGAGTTTGTCCGTCCACTTCGAACGCTGGATAATGGCGGCATCCATGACCCGCGTGGAAATCTGCTCCGTCCATTCGTAGCGCGCCTGGAACGTGCAACCGGTGCAACCGGAGCAGTTCGGGTCAACGTGATCCACCGCTTCCGGCATCGCGCCGGCCACCAGCCGGTTCAATTCCTGTTTTAATTCGCCGATTCCCTCGCCGTTGCGCGCCGAGACCGGCACGACGACGCAGCCGAGTTCGGCGCGCAGCTTCGCCACGTCAATGTGGATGCCGTCGCGCCGCGCCATGTCCATCATGTTCAGCGCCACAACCACGGGGCATTTCAGCTCCAAAACCTGGCTGGCCAGAAAAAGATTCCGCTCGAGATTCGTCGCATCCACCACCACGAGCGCGGCGTTGGGTGCGGTGTGTTCCAGTTTTCCCTGCAAGGCGTCGGCGGCAAGTTTTTCATCCGGCGATTTGCTGTCGAGGCTGTAAAGCCCCGGCAAATCCACGACGACAATCTGCCGGTGGTCCAGATGCAGCCGGCCGACTTTACGCTCGACAGTGGTGCCTGGAAAATTCGCCGTCTTGGCGCGCAGGCCGGTGAGCGCGTTGAACAAGGTGGTTTTGCCGGCATTGGGATTGCCGACGAGCGCGAGCGTGAACGCGTGATGCTGCGCCGCGTCGAGGGACGGAGCCGGAATTTCGGCGGTCACACTCATGTGCCCCCGTTTTCGCGCATGGCGCAATGGCCGGGCTGGCAGACTTCCACACGGACGCGCGCGGCCAGCTCGGCGGACAACCCTAGCCGAGAACCAAATATTTTCAGGATCAGTGGATCACCCGTGCGAACCAGCTCCACGCGACGCCCGACACAGACGCCGAGCGTTTTCAGACGATTGGTGTCCTCGTCATCCGTCCCGACGCTGCGCACGACGGCACAGACACGCGGCGGCAATTCATCAAGCCGCACCGTGGGAACAGGCTGTTCAACGGTTGTCACAACAATGACAAAATAAGCCTTCCAACAGGCAAGTCAAACCATCGGCTGCCTGTGGTTGACGCAAGCGGGAAGCATTTAAGCTTTATTTTCAATGCCGAAATCTACCAAACCAACTCCCCGCCCACTGCCGCCCGCTTGCGTTTTGTTGTCGGCAAATTGCGGCCGTGATGAACAGGGATTGATAATGACACGCTCATCCGGCAGATTGGCGGCGTGAAAGTTTTGCATTTACTCGTGCTGTTGCTCGCCATGGCGCTGTTCGCCGGCTGCGGCAAACCGGACGCGTCCACGACCTTAAACGCGCCATCCGTTGACGATCTGCTGCCCACCCACGCGCAGCCCAAGCTGCCGACCATGAAGATTTACCTGGGTGCGGAAATACTCGACGCCGAGCTGGCGCTGACTGAGGATCAAATCCAATGTGGCATGATGTTCCGAACGAATATTCAGGAAACGGATGCCATGTTATTTGACCTGCAATATCCGCAACAGGCGGCTTTCTGGATGAAAAATTGCCCCGAATCAATTTCTGTCGCCTACATCACCAGTGATGGCACCATTCAGGAAATCCATCATCTCGAAAAAAATGACACCAACAGCGTCTTCTCCGCGCGCAACGACATTATATTTGCCTTGGAAACCAAGGACGGCTGGTTCACGCGCCACCATATTCCGCCCGGAACCGTGATCCAGTCGGAAAAAGGTTCGCTGGCGGATACTTTCCTGCAACGGCACTGACGGCTATTTTCCGCCGGCGAGCAAATCCAGTTTGAGTTTCAAATCAGCTTCGGCCGGCAGGCCGGTGATCCGATCAACCAGCTTGCCATCCTTGAAAAAGAGCACCGCCGGAATCGCCTGAATCTGAAAATTCTGCGCCAGCCCCGGCGACTCGTCCACGTTCACCTTGAAAAATTTGATTTTATTGGTGAACGAACCCGCCGCCGCATCCAGCATCGGCGAAAGCTCCCGGCACGGCCCGCACCACGTCGCATAAAAATCCACCACCACCGGCCCAGTGGCCCGCGTGACCTGGTCGGCAAACTCGCCCTGCGCAATGTGCATCACATTCGCCGTGGACTCGTTCATCGCCGACGGTTTCTCGCAGCCAAGCAGAAGAAGCAAATTAAATACTGCCGTGACGGCCAAAACAATCCGAAGCTGTCCGCGCAAATTCATGCTTGGAATCTAGCCTCACCGGCCGGCTCTGCAAACATTTTTGCCGCCAATCTGTTTGCGAAATTCCAATTCCGGCTTACGATTCGGCCATGCTGTCGCTCGAACAACTCGCCGGATTGCTGGAACAAAACCGCGCCGCCGCGCCCGTGCGCGTGCGGGAATTTTCCATCGGCCGCCGGAAATTCAAATTCAATTCTCAACCGGCGATTATGGGCGTCGTCAATCTGTCCGCCGACTCGTGGTATCGCGAAAGCGTCTGTTTATCGGCGGAATCTGCGGTTGCGCGCGGAAAGGCGCTGGCGGCACAGGGCGCGCAAATTATTGACCTCGGCGCGGAATCCACGCTCGCCCACGCCGCGCGCGTCGGCAACACGGCGCAGAAATTAAAGTTGATTCCAGTCGTCAAAAAACTGCGCGCGGAAAAAATCCTGGTATCCGTCGAGACCTATTCGCCCAGCGTAGCCCGCGCGAGCCTGGAAGCCGGCGCGAACATCTTGAACCTGACCGGAACGGCGGGGTCAAAGGAAATGTTCAAAATGGTCGCCGCACACGACGCCGCCATCATCATCTGCTACGTCGCCGGCAAAAATGTCCGCGAGGTCGGCGACTTTTATTTGTCTGCCGACCCGATTCCGATGCTGCGGGATTTTTTTGCGCGGCAGATTGAATTGGCGCAGCGCAATGGCGTGGAGAAAATCTTCATTGATCCCGGCCTCGGCTTTTATTACCGCAATTTGCAGGACAGCGCCGTGCGTGTCCGGCATCAGATGAACATTTTCCTGAACACCTTCCGCCTGCGTGAACTGGGTTTCCCCGTCTGCCACGCGCTGCCGCACGCGTTTGAGTTTTTTGGCGAGGAAGTCCGCTGCGCCGAACCGTTTTTTGCCGTGCTGGCGGCGCTCGGAAAAACGGATTTGTTCCGCACACACGAAGTTCCGCGCATCAAGGCCGTGCTGGATACGCTGAAAGTTTATTAATCGCAGATGGCACCGATGGACGCAGATTTATTTTCTGTGGCAAAGGAAAACGCCTTCTTCACCGGAGGCAGCCAGCCATTGATCGCAAACTTCCAGCCCATGGTGCGCCAGCAGCTTTGCGGCGCGCGCCGGCGTGTAGCGATAAGAGAAAAAAAGCCGGATGGATTCGCCGCGCGCAAAGGAAAACTCCTCGTCTCCAACTTTAATCCGCCGGGCGCGTTGAAAGTAAAATCTTGCCACCACGCGTTTCAAGTCCAAGCCGCCGGTTTCAATGGTAAAACGCATCCGGCCATCGCGCGCTTCCACGCCCAAATCAAACAAAAAGGCCATGAGCCAGTCACGCGTCAGCGGATTGTCATATTGCGGCAGGATTTTCGCCATGCCACTGGCATAATCATATCCGGGCGCGAGGTTGGCGCTGAACAGCAGAAAATCATTTGGGCGCAATAATTCTGTGAGTTTTGGCAGGATCCGGTGCGGCTCGAAATTGGGAATCATGCCGAAAAATGTGATTAGACGGGGAGCTTTGGACTTTGGGCCTTGGGCAAGCAGCTCCGGCAAATTATCCGCCGTCGCCAGATCGCAGACGCAGGGAAAACATTTTTTCGGCTGAACCAAAGCGCGTGCTGCCTGCCGGGCGACCAGAACCATCGCGACGCTGACATCGCAGAGCGTATAGGAAATTTTTTTGTCGCGCGCCTTTAATTGTTTCATCAACTGCACGTCCTTCTGCCCGCCGCCGCAGCCCAGTCCGATGACGTGAACCTGCCGGGCTTTGGTTTGGGCGGCCGTCGCTGCAAACGCGCGCTCGTAAGCGGTCAGACAATCGGCGTCATAACGGGCGGGCGAATGCGTCTCGTGCAACGCGAGCCATTTCTGGGTTTGCTTGACGCTGTCGTAATGAAACTTGTGGTTTACGCGCCGCGTGCGCAGCGAGGCGAGCAGATCACGTCGAACGTTATCCGGGAACTGGCTCGGATGGATCGCGACTTGGACGCTGGCGGTCATGCGCAATTATTTTTGCGGGAAAATCTGGTAGAGCAAAAAGTAAATCACCACACCGGTGACGGAAACATACATCCACAACGGCCACGTCCAGCGGGCGATTTTTTTGTGCAGTTCGAAGCGTTCCTTTTTTGCGCGCCAGAGCGTAATCAAAATCAGCGGGACGATGGCGGCGGCGAGAACGGTATGGGTGATTAAAATGGTCAGGTAAACGGGGCGGAACCACGCGGGATTGAGAAACCGCGTCGGGCCCTGGTGCAGGACGACGGCGAGCCAGATGTGATACGTCAGATAGCAGCCGAGAAAAACGACCGAGGTGACGAAGGCCGAAATCATGCAGTTGCGGTGCGCAATCTTGTTGCCGCGCATGATGAAGACAAAGCCAAACGACAGAAATATCGCGCTCAAACCATTGAGCGTGGCGTTGACGACGGGCAGATCGTGGATGGTCATGGCTCGTTTTCCAGCAGGCGGACGGAGGCAAGAATGCGCGGCTGGACGGAGTTCGTCCAGTCCACGCCGTCGCCGCCGGTCTCAAAAAAACCACGCAACTGCGCGTGTTTGTCCACGATCACAAAAATCGTGGTATGAATGAAAAGGTCGGCGACACTTTTCTGGTCTTCAAGTTTCACGGGCAATGCGCTCAGTTTCAGGCTGCCGCTGGCGAGCGCGGCGATTTCGCCTTTCGTGCCGGTGAGAAACGTCCAGCGGCTGAAATCTGCGCCGAAACGTCCGCCATATTTTTTCAAGACGGCGGGCGAATCAAATTCCGGGTCGGTCGTCAACGTGACGAGTTTGGCGGCGCTGGCGGACGGGAGAGAATTTTGCAGCATTTCCATCTGGCCGGTCATCCGCGGACACGGGCCGGCGCAACGCGTGAAAATGATGTCGGCGACCCAGACATGGTTGGTCAAATCGGCGAGCGTCGTGATTTGACCATCCTGATTGGTCAAAGTGAAGTCAGCCACGGGGCCGATGACGGGAAGCTGCAGCAGTCGCCGGCTGTGGTTAATCTGCACAAAAGAAATCAGCACCGCCAGTCCGAGCAGGCCGGTGACAAAGCCAAAGCCCACCCAGGCGGTGCGCGGCGGTCGCTGGCTGGTTTCCGTCATGATGCGACGGAATTATTCAAAGCTCGCGGGCGCGGCGGTGCCGGACTTGGCGGCCAGCCACGCCGCATAATCGGCCGGACTTTGCACGACGAGGAAGCCGCCGGCCATCGCCGCATGGCCGCCCCCGCAAAGCTGCGCGCATTCAATCTGGTAACGGCCAATCTTGGTGGGCGTGAAGGTCAGGGGGATCCGCAGGCCGGGAATCGCGTCCTGGGTGACGCGCATGGCCACCAGCTTGAGCGAGTGGATCACGTCCTTGGAACTTAAATAGATCAGCACAGGTTTGTTGACGGGAACGTGGATTTCGTTCAGCACCTGGATGTCGTCCTTGCCGGCGGCGTCGGCGGGGTCAACGCCGAAAACATTGTTCTCGGCAACGAGCTTCATGTCCTGCCGGCCAAATTTTCCGTCCGGGCCGGGGTAACGGGCATTCCATGCGAACTGCTGCGCGACGACCTGAATGACGGTGGCATCCTCCGGCTTGGGAAAATGGCTCACGTTTTTTCCCCAGAGCGGGACGGCAAGGCCCAGAAGCAGCACGGCTTCGACCAGCACCACGCCGATTTCGGTGTATTTGGGAATGTGGCTCGTCGAACCCTCGTAACTGGCTTTCGCCTGGCGTGAGGCGTTGAAACGCCAGAGGACGTAGCCAAAATAAATAACCCAGCCGACAAACAGCACCAGCATCAGCCAGTGCGTGTAAACAATGAGATCGTCCACGGCCTGGCCGGTGGACGAGGCGAGTTCGGGCAAACCAAGGACGTTATGGGCAAACCAGTCTTTCATACTTTTGTGGCTTCGAGAGAATTTTTCTGTTCAGCGGCGGCGTTGAGCGCCTCGCTTTTGCGGATGAAATAAATCAAGAGGGTCAAAGCGGTGGCCAGCACGGCCCCAAGAACGCAAAGCAGCGTGAGGATGCCCCAGTTCATGCCGTCGGTCATGGGCGAATCAATGTTGCCGCCGTAGCACGCAGCGCAGGCGAGAACTTTCGCCGGCGCGAACACCGCGAGCGCAAAAAGTATTTTGCCGAGCGACTTCACAGGTAGCTGATCTTTTTCAGTTTCTTCAAAAAATAAACGCCATAGACAATCACGAAAATGCCGGCGACGCTGGCCGCCACGCCCCAGAACACGCTGCCGGATTGAAACGCCCACGCCGCGCAGCCGAACGACAGCGCGGTCAGCAGCGTCACAAAAATCAGATGGAAGGCTTTCAACGACATTTTAGTGGACGGCCGTGCCGGTCGGAAAATCACTCATCGCCCACATGGTCAGGCCCATCAGGCTGATGAAAAAGCACACGGTGAAAATCAGCACGGTGAAGATGAGCTTTTTCTCGGTCAGCAAGTGCATGAGATAGCCGGCGACGAGAAAGGCGTTCACCACGGCGATGGCAAGGATGAGCGCGACCTTGATCGTCCAGCCGTCGCCGAGGTGCGCGAAGGACGTGGCGATCATCGCCGACGTGGTACAGAGGACGACCAGAAACACCACGCCGCAGAGGCGGATGTAGCTGTTCAGATTTACGGGTTTTTCGGATTCGCTCATATAATCTTCAAGTCAAATAAAGCACAGGAAACAGAAAAATCCAGACCAGGTCCACGAAATGCCAGAACAGGCCGGAGACTTCAATGCGGTTGGTGAAGCGTTCGGGATCGGTCTTCCACATTTTGCTGCCCGGCCCCCAGAGATAAAAAATCACCAGCGTGCCGCCGAAAATGTGCAGCGCGTGCAGGCCGGTGAGCGTGAAATAAATCGCGGTGAAGGTGTTGTGGCGCGGGCCGTAGTTGCCCATCGTCTTGATGTCGGCGGCGGCCACGGTGACTTCACCGAGCTTGGCCGACTGCGCCGTCGGGCTGCGCAAATCCATCAGTTCTTTTTCGTCCTCGACGATGCGGCCGTGGAGCGTGACCGTGCCGGTTTTTTTGGCGAGATCGAAGTCGGCGGATTTCTCGACCAGATGGCCATCGGCAAAGGTGCCGTTGTTCAAGACGATTTCGTAGTGAATCAGCTTGTCGTGATATTCGTAGCTCTTGATGCCGAGGAACGACAGCGCCAGCAGGATGGTGCAGGCGTGGAAAATTTTGAACTTGGTGAAGTCGCGCACCTTGCACGCGGCCCACGCCAGCAGCGTGGTGATGGCCGAGAGCGCGAGCAGCAGCGTGTTGACGGTGCCGAGCGTGACGTTGAGCCAGCCGTGCGGCCACATGCCGGGCCCGGCACCGACTCGCAGCAGAACGTAGGCGGAGAAAAGTCCGCCGAAGAGCATCACTTCGGATGCGAGAAACAGCCAGATGCCGAGCTTGGCGTTGTAAAGGCCGGTATCCGGCCGGCTTTCAATTGTATAGGGGATTTCCATGGAAAAATTAGTGGTGCGCGGGCGCGTGGGCGGTTGGATTTTTCGCCGAGCCGCCCTGCGGCGTGAAATCTTCCGCCGCGCCGGGCACGCTGTATTCATAAGGCCCGCGATCAATGACCTGCTCCTCCGCAAAATTGCCATGCGGCGGCGGCGTGGGCGTCTGCCAGTCGAGCGTGGTGGCCTGCCACGGATTGGTGCCGACTTTTTCGCCGTGATTGATGCTCCAAAATAAATTGATGATGAACGGAATTTGCGCGATGCCTAGGCAGATCGCCGCCCATAAAATCACGCCGTTCAACTGAATGATGTTCCCGGGCAAAGCGTCAATGGCGTTCGGCACCTTGGCGATGGAATAGAGTTCGCCGCCGTTGCTCATGCGCCGCAACATGCCTTTGATGCCCTGTAAAAACATGGGCATGAAAACGATGTTCATGAACGCCATCGAGCACCAGAAATGCACGCGGCCCCAAAACTCGTTCATTTTTCGCCCGGTGATTTTTGGGAACCAGAAATAAACGCCGGCGAAAAGTGCGAAGATAGTTCCCGGCGCGACGACGTAATGGAAATGCGCGATGATGTAGTAGGTGTCGTGCAGCAGCAAATCGCACGCGGCCAGGCCAAGCGGCAGGCCGGTCAGACCGCCGATGCCAAACATCGGCAGGAAGCCGAGCGCGAAAAGCATCGGCGTGTTGATGCGAATCGAGCCGCCCCAAAGCGACAGGAACATGCATGTTAAAATGATCACGGACGGAATGGAAATAATCATCGTCGTGGTCTGGAAGAACGTGGCGATCTTTTGACCCATGCCGGTCAGATACATGTGATGCGCCCAGACGATGAACGACAGGAAGCCGACGGCCAGCACGGAATACACGAGCGATTTGTAGCCCCAGATCGGCTTGCGCGTGTTGTTGGCGATGACTTCGACGACGATGCCCATCGCCGGCAAAATCAAAACATAAACCTCCGGATGGCCGAGGAACCAGAACAAATGCTGCCACAACAACGGGCTGCCGCCGCCGCTGCGGTCGGCGAGCTGGCCGCCGACGGCGAGGCCGGTCGGCAGGAAGAAACTCGTATGCGCAAGGTTGTCCATCAACTGCAAAACGCCGGCGGCTTCGAGCGGCGGAAACGCAAGCAGCAAGATGAAGGCGGTCACGAATTGCGCCCAGACAAACCAAGGCAGGCGCATCCACGTCATGCCAGGCGCGCGCAGTTGAATGATGGTGGCAATGAAATTTACCGCGCCCAGCAGCGACGAGGTGATGAGCAGCACCATGCCGAACAACCAGAACGCCTGGCCGTTGGTTGGAATGGTTGTGGCCAGCGGCGAATAAGAAGTCCAGCCAGCCTGCGCCGCGCCGCCGGGAATGAAAAAGCTCACCACCATCACCACGCCGCCGAGGAAATAAGCATGGAAGCTGGCCATGTTCACGCGCGGAAAACACATATCCGGCGCGCCGATCATCAGCGGCACGACGTAATTGCCGAACGCCGCGAACGCCAGCGGCACCACGCCCAGAAACACCATGATCGTCCCGTGCATCGCGCCAAAGGAATTGTAAAGCTCCGGCGAAATCGCCCCGCCCGCCGCCGGCTGGCCGAGGACTTTTTCAAGGAGCGGACCGAAGAGCGGAACCGGCACACCGGGATGCGCAATCTGCCAGCGCATCAGCAGCATCAGGAAAAATCCGAACAGCAGGAAGCACAGCGCACCAAATCCGTATTGAATACCGATGACCTTGTGGTCGGTGGAAAAAATATATTTGCTCCAGAAACTAGGCTCGTGGTGTTCGCCGTGACCGTGGCCATCGTGCGCAGAATGCGGTTGCGGTTCGCGGAACGGCGGAAATTGCTGGATGTCTGACTGCATAATATTATTTCAATTTGTTGCCGACCAGCGCCGCGATGAGCAGCGGCAGGTAGATGATCGAGGCCAAAAACAACTGCTTGGCGCATTGCGCCGTGAGCTGTTGCGCGAACCGGACGGCGCACCAAAAATATCCGGCTCCCAAAATCAGCGCGGCAACCAGATAAATTTTTCCGTTCAAACCAAACGCAAACGGACACAGGCTCGCGAGCAGGAGCGCGATCGTGTTGCTCACGGATTGCTGCGCCGTGCGGCTGCCGGTCGCGTCAAGGTTCGGCAACATTATGAAACCGGCCTTGGCATATTCGTCGCGATACAGCCACGCGATGGCCATGAAATGCGGGATTTGCCAGAACGCGAGAATCGCGAACAACGCCCAGCCTTCGCCGCTGAATTCATTGCGCGCGGCGGTCCAGCCCATCAGCGGCGGCAGCGCGCCGGGGATGGCGCCGACCAAGGTGTTCACCCACGTCACGCGCTTGAGTGGCGTGTAAATGAAGAGGTAGCTCACCGAAGTCACCGCACCGACCACGCTCGTCAGCGGATTCACCAGCGCCGCCAGATATATCAGTCCGATGACGGAACACGCGCCGCCGAAAATTGCGACGGTCGCCGGCTGCATCCGGCCCGAAGGCAGCGGCCGGCTGGCGGTGCGGTGCATTTTGGCGTCGTATTCACGCTCGAGCAGTTGGTTCAAGGCCGACGCACCGGAGGCCACGAGCGCCGTGCCGAACAGCGCATGGAACATCAGCAAATAATTTACCGCGCCGCGTTCGCCGAGGTAAAAGCCCACGAAGGTGGTGAGCAGCACGAGCGCAGTCAGCCGCGCCTTGACGAGATCCGCCAAGACCGCCGCAAAGCTTTTCTCCAAGACCACGGTTGAATTCAATGCCTCCGCCGATGATTTCATTCTTTTGGTAAAATAACGGGTGAAAACCTCACCTAATTCTCCCTATTTTGTCATGTGATGGCAAAATCTGTCAATGCTGTTTGCCACAAAATTAGGTGGGGACATTCCTTAAATTAGCTATCTTTTATGCCGCCAATTGCGTGCGCCGGGCGGCCATCAGCCACCATAGCGAACCGGTCAGCAACGCGGAGGCTCCAACCATGACGTGCAAGGTTGTTATGTCCGCCGCCTTGTTCGACCAAATTGTTGCCGCGCCGAGGACGATTTGCAGCGCGAGCAGCACCAGCCAGAAAAAGGCGAATTTTGTCAGCGGATCGCGGCCACCCAGTTTTTTCCGGGCGAGCATTGCCGACGCCGCGACGCCGAGGAAAATGGCATAGGCAACGAGGCGGTGAATCATTTGCAGGTTCACCTGAAAGGCCGTGACCGGCCGGCCAATGGTGCCGGGCGGGCGATGTGCGTTGTAATTCGCAATGGCTTCCGGCGTCGTGTCCGGCCAGAGTTTCCCGTGAGCGGTTGGAAAATCCCAGATGGCCAAGCCGGCGTGCTGGTGCCGCATGGTCGCGGCGATGAGCAGTTGCACGAAAATCAAAAGCGTGACGTAAAGCACATGGCGGCGCAGGCCGCGCGGAACGGAGATTTGTTTTTTTGTTTCAGAATTAATCCACCAGCGGCTGGTGAACAGCGCGAGGGCGCAGGTCAGCACGAGAAACGTTTGCGCGACCGCGCCGTGCGGAACGCCGAGCCAGTCCAACTGCAGGCGAACGCGCAGGCCACCGAGAATTCCCTGCACGATGACGAGCAAAAACGCGGCGATGCCGAGCCAATGCAGCCATTTGCGGGAATCTTTCCGCCAGAGCCAGACGGCCAGAATCGTCGTGAGCAGGCCGACCACCGACGCGAGCAGGCGGTGCGAATGTTCGTAAAGAATGCCGCCAACCCATTTGTCCACCGGAAACAGAAACATATTGTAGCCGTAGGTCGTCGGCCAGTCCGGCACGGACATGCCGGCTTCGTGGCTGGTGACAAGGCCGCCAAGGCCGATGAGCAGAAACGTGGCGACGGCGTTTAAAACGGCGAACCAGAACAGCGCTGGATTGTATTTGTGGGTCATGTTTCAAAAAGAACGACCGCTGCGGATTTTTTTCGCGCAGCGGTCGCTCGTGGGCGAAAAATCTATTTCACTTCAAACGTGAAATCCTGCGCCGCGCCGCTGTCCTTCACTTCGATATCGGCGGTCTGCGTGCCAAGCTTGCGGTGCGCGGCTTCGAGCGTGTATTTGCCGGGCGGAACATTCTTGATGGTGAACTTGCCATCCTTGCCGCTCACGGCAAAATACGGATGATCCACAACCGTAACCCACGCGAACATCCACGGATGCACGTCGCAGCGGAATTTCAGGAACGGCTCCGGCTTGTCAAACGTGAAGGTCAAATCCGCGCCACCGGGCATCTGCACCTGGTTGACTTCAGGATTGGCCGTGGGCGAGGTGTGGACATTGTGGACGCACGGGTCGGAATTCTTCACGATGATTTTCTGGCCGGTCTGCACGGCGAGAATCTGCGGCGAATACAGGCAGCCTTTCTGGTCGAGCACCACGGGCGGCGCGCTGGCACCGGTGGACTGGCCGGAGATTCCTTTCAGCGAGACGATGACATCGGCCAGCTCGCCGCTCGCGCCGACGACGTAAAACATGGTCTTCGGCAGGTCGCCCGGATACATCGCGGCGCAATTCGGGTCGTCCTTGATGGGCGTAATTTCCTTGGCGGCCGGCGGCGTGCCTTTCAAGGTGATGGTGCCGGTGATGTCGCCCGCGCCGGCGATGCGGCAGGCGGCAAAAATTCCCAATGACAGGAGCAAAAGAGTTTTCTTCATAACTTTATTGAACTTTGAAAAGTAGCATTCGTGCTCCAACCTCGCAAGCCGTTTGTGAAAAATTTCACAAGACGGCCATCAACCGCGCCATGGCCAGCGCGCTCTGCGCGGCCTCGGTGCCGCGATTGTGCGTGCGGTCCAGGCAGCGCTCCTTCGCCTGCTGCTCATTTTCCAGCAGCAGCACTTCGTGGATGACCGGCACCTCGTGCTGAATCTGGATCTGCACGAGCGCATTGCTCACCGCCTCGCCGATGTGCTGCGCGTGGGTCGTCGCGCCGCGCAAAATCACACCGAGACAGATGATGGCGGAAAACGGGGCGTCAGGCGCGAGGCGCGAGGCACGGGCGAGCTTCGCGGCGACGACGGGAATTTCATACGCGCCCGGCACACGGACAATTTCCACTCTTCCACCGGCACGGAGAATCTCCTTTTTCGCGGCGCGCAGCATGGCATCCACATAGCGGGCGTTGTAGTTTGAGGCGATGATGGCAAAGCGGCCGCCGCGCGCGGAGATTTTTTCGGCCTGATTTTTTTGCAGCATGAAAAATTATTTCTTCCCGTCCTCCGGCTTCCATTTACCGTCGTAGGTGGCGACCACGACAATGTCCTCGCCCAATGCGGCGTGCTCGGTTTTTTCCGCCGAAGCAGATGCGGGCGGCGCGGGCGCAGGTGATGCCGCAGGCGCCGCCGGTTTTTTGATCATGCCGGTTTCCTCATCGGAGGCGCGCGCGGCATCCATCAACAGAAATTCCCAGCGGTTCTCAATCGTGCGCTGCGGCGGCGCCTTGAACGGCCGCAGCTCGAACTCGCCGCCCTTGAGCGACAGCAGCCGGTAAAACGCCTGCTCGCCGGCGAGCGGCCCGACGGCGGCGTGAGTGACAACGCCGGCCTCGATGAAAATCTGACCGCGCAATTCGTGGTTGCGGACTTCAAGGATGGAGGAATGACGGCCGTTGCATTCCATCTGGATGACCTCGGTGAGGCCGACCTGCCGCAGCGCGCCCGTGAAACCTTCGCGATGCCAGGAGACCAAATCATTCAGCACATTGAAAACCGTCCGGATGCCGTCTGCGGTCACCGGTTTTTCCAGAAACAATTGCGCACCGTTTGCCAGCGCGTCGGCACGCTTGCCTTCTGTGGCATTGCCGGTCATCACGGCGATTTTGATGCCGGGATAGCGGCGGTTGATGATGCCGAGCAGTTGCAATCCGTCGAGCATCGGCATGCCGACGTCCAGCACCACAAGATCCACCGAGCGCTCCGCCAAAACGGCCAGCGCGCGATCAGCAGACGTGGCAGTGTGAACCAACCAGCTGCCTTTGGCGAACTCGGTGCACAGGCCGCCAAACAATTCCAGAAACGCCATGCTGTCGTCCACAAACAGCACGTGAAATTTTTTCTCCGCGTCACCCTCCGCCACCGCGGCGGCGGACGGTTTGACGGGAACCAACTGCGGCACGGGCGGCGGCGCAGGCGCGGCCTTGGCGGCGCTGGTGACAAGCATCTTGGAATTGAACGCCGGGCTGGGCGTCGTGGCGGCGGACGCCTCGAAGCGCAACTCAACATCGCCAAGCCGGAGAATCTGGCCGGGCTTCACGGAGCCTTCGGAAATTTTCTGGCCGGCGATAAACGTTCCGTTGGTCGAAATCAGGTCGCGGACCAGCAGCTCCTCGCCACGCACGCGCACCTCGCAATGCCGGCCGGACACGGAGCCTTCGACGATTTGAAACCCGTTGCCGTCCGCACGGCCAATGGTCGTCCAATTCTCGCCCAGCTCATGCGCAGAGCTGGCGAGCGACTGGTTGATGACGACGAGTCTGGCCATTAAATTCCGAATCTATTGCCACTTCAATTATCCGCGAAAACCGCAGGCGGGCAATTGAAAAGTCGCCACGCCGTTTGCTCACAGCAAATGCCCCATCTTTTCCCGCTTCACTTTCAAATACCGTTCGTTGTGCGGATTGGGTTTCACCTTGATAGGCAATTGCTGCGTGATTTTCAGGCCGTAGCCTTCGAGGCCGACAATTTTGCGCGGGTTGTTGGTCAGCAGCCGGATGGTTTTCAGGCCGAGATCGCAGAGGATTTGCGCGCCGAGGCCGTATTCGCGCAGGTCCATCTTGAAACCAAGCTTTTCGTTGGCCTCCACGGTGTCGTAGCCCTGCTCCTGCAATTTATAGGCCATGATCTTTGGCGCGAGACCGATGCCGCGGCCTTCCTGCCGCATGTAAAGCACCACGCCCAGCCCGGCCTCGGCCACCTGCCGCATGGCGGAATGCAGTTGCGGCCCGCAGTCGCAGCGGCGCGAGCCGAAGACGTCGCCGGTAAGGCATTCGCTGTGGACGCGCACCAGCACGTTTTTTTTGCCGGCCACGTCGCCGCGCACGAGCGCAAGGTGATTTTCCCCGTCCAGTTTGGAACGGTAAAGATGCAGGTTGAAATCACCGTAGTCGGTGGGCATCTTGACGACCTCGATCGGTTCCACCAATTTTTCCCGCGAACGCCGGTATTCGATGAGCGAGGCGGTGGTGCAGATTTTCAATTTGTATTTCTTCGCGAATTTCAGGAGCTGCGGCAGACGCGCCATCGTGCCGTCATCATTCATGATTTCGCAGATCACGGCGATGGGGCGGCAGCCGGCGAGCGTGGCCAGATCCACGGCGGCCTCGGTGTGGCCCGCGCGCTGGAGCACGCCGCCGGGCTTGGCCCGCAGGGGAAACATGTGGCCCGGCTGCACCAGATCGCCGGGCTTGGCCCGGGGATCGGTCATCACGCGGACGGCTTCGGCACGATCCGCCGCGCTGATGCCGGTGGTGATGCCTCGCGCGGCATCCACGCTGACCTGAAAATCGGTCTTATGCGATTCGCGGTTCTGGCTGACCATGCGTTCAATGCCGAGCTGTTCAAGGCGTTCGGAAATGGTCGGAACGCAGACCAGCCCGCGCGCGTGGCGGATCATGAAATTGATGGCGGCGGGCGTGGCGTGCTGGCCGGCGACGATGAGGTCGCCTTCGTTTTCGCGATCGGCGTCGTCCACGACGATAACCATTCTGCCCTTGCGGATGTCGGCGATAACGGTCTCGATGGAATCAAATTTGGTTTTCATCAGCGTGAAACAGGCTAGTCGCAGCGGGGGGAAAAGTCACACCATTCGTGGAACTTGCGCCGGAATTTTGTTTGTGGTGATAACAACTTTGATTAAAGTGAACCAGTAATTTGTCGAATAACCGTTGGCGGGGGATGTTGGCGCCATGAAAAAATGCCTGCCAGCCCATCAGAAAAAAAGACCAGCAGCCCGACGGCGAATGCTCCCGCCGGCGGTCATGATTTGCAGGACAATCTCCGCCGGCTGGACCGGCTCGCCAACCTTGGCCTCGTCTCCGCCAGCATCGCGCACGAAATCAAAAACGGCCTCGTGGCCATCAAAACCTACGTCGAAGTGCTGCTGGAAAAGGGCGACGACACGGAGATGGCCGAGGTGGTGCGGCGCGAATTGAAGCGCATTGACGGGCTGGCGACGCAGATGCTGCGGCTTTCTTCCCCCAAGCCCGCGACGCTGACGACGGTGCGGGTGCATCAGGTGCTCGACCATTCGCTGCGGCTGTTGGAACACCAGATGACCGGCCGGATGATCGAGCTGAAGCGCGACTACGGCGCCGCTTTCGACACGGTGCGCGGCGATGAATCGCAATTGCAGCAGGCGTTCATGAACCTCGTCTTGAACGGCATCGAGGCGATGGGCAGCAACGGTGAACTGACCGTGCGCACGGAATTTTTCCCGGACGCGGGCGGGCGCAACGGTTTGAAGATTTATTTTCAGGACACCGGGCCGGGCATCGCTCCGGAAAATCTTTCGCGGCTGTTCGAGCCGTTTTTCACCACCAAGCACAATGGCACCGGCCTGGGCCTGGCCATCAGCCGGCGCGTGGCCGAGGATCATCAGGGAAACATCGAGGTGGTCAGCGGGCCGGGCGGCGGTTCCATCTTCATCGTCTCGCTGCCGGCGGAATAATTCTGATAATTGCCGTCAGCATTTTCATCCTGCTCTGCCAAAAAACGCAGGCACGCTGAACTGGAAAAATTTATTCACCCACCAGCGGGTAGGGGTTGGCCACGTCCTGACCCACCGCCATGGCCGGCGACGCCTTGAGCGAAAACACCACGGCGATGGTGTAATCCACCGAGCTGCCGGTGTTATTGGACACGCGAAAGGTCAGCGCCGAGGTCCAGCTCCGCAGGTCGCGGTAAATGGTGAAAAACTGGTCCTGCAGGCGCTGAGTCACGGCGTTGTAATTTTGCGTGACCCGGCCGCCCCAGTTGTCGCCCACGCGCACAAAGAAGGTGCTGGTGACGGTTTGGTTCTCGGTCCAGGTGCTGTTGCCCCAAGTCCCGCCGCGCAAATACCAGTAGCCGAGGCCATAGCTCCAGCGGTCGTTCGGCGCAAAGGTCAACTGCTCAAACGACATGTTGAGATTGCCGTAGTCGAGGTCGTAGCGGGTCTGGGATTCCGCCGTGAGCCAGTTGCGCGGCTTGAAGGCGACCGTGGAATAAAGATCGTCCAGCGAATCCTGGCCGGCCTTGGGATTCAACCGCCAGTCGAGCTGCAAATTCCAGTCCAGCAGCTTGTCCATCTCGCCGTCGCGTTTGGTCTGGAGCGAATTGCGCAGGCCGAAACGGATGACGTTCTGCGTGTCAATGGAATCAATGTCATTGTAGTCCGGAAACGTGACCGGCAGCTCCAGCAGGCTCGGCTGTTCGCCGTCGAACTGCGGGAGCTTGGCGGGCGGCGTGCTCGGATCCGGCACATAAACATAGTTCGCCGACGGCTCGATGACGTGACGCAGGCCGTCAATCTGCAAAAATCCGTTGGTCGCATCCACCCACAATTGCGAGGCCTTGAACGAGGTGCCGATGCCGGTGTTGAACACTTCGCGATAGACGTCGCCGCTGCTGTTGATGTTGGTCGAGTTCTGGGCGCTGTAATACGTCACGCGGCCGCCGACGCGCGGCGTGACGTTGAGCCAGTGGAAAAACGTCCACGGCAGCGTGAATTGATGGTAGGTGTCGGCGCGGGCGGCGGAGTTGGCGTAATAGCCGTTCGTGCCCTGATAATAACCGTTGGTGTAAATGTTCGCGTAGCTGTTGTATTGGCGATACCAGCCGACGGAACTTTCGCTGTCGTAATAAACCGGCGTGTCCAGCACCTGCTGCTGAAAGCCGGTGAGCTTCACGTCCGGCAGCCGCTCGACCTGGCTGAAAAAATTGTTGATGCGCGGCGTGGTCAGCGCGTCCAGGCTCCAGTTGTCCCAGTATTTGTTCGCCTCGACAAACGAGCTGGGCTGCGGGTTGTTGGCGTAGTCCCCCTCGAAATAGTCGTGCATCACGAGCGGGTCGGACTGGTAATTGATGAGCGCCTTGAGGTTCAGGTTCGTCGCGGGCGTGGCCTGCCAGGCGAAATTGAACAGGTGTCGGTTTGCCGGCATGCTGCCGTATTGAGGAAGGGCGTTCGTGCTGCTGTTTGGCTTCTGGTCGTTCACGTAATAATACTTCATCTCGGCCTGACCCCACTGGCCGAGGTGCAGGTTCACATCCGGCCCTGCGCCCACGCCGCGCTTTTCTCGGTAGTCCACGTGGAGGCTGCCGTCCGCCGCGTCGCCCAGAAACCACCGGTAGGTGTTCAGCACATACGGACCGTAGCTGCTGCGGAAGCCCGGCGAGGCGATGTAATTGTTCGCGCGCGGCCCCAGGTTGCGCTTGTAGTAGGGAAAATAAAACACCGGCACGCCCTCGGCATAAAGAACCGCGTTCCACATCTCCACCGATTTTCCGGGAATAATTTTGATGCGGGTCGCGCGCACCTGAAACGCCGGGTTCGTCGTGTCGTCCGTCGTGACCGTCGCGTCCCGCGCCACAAACACCCGGTTGCTCGTGTCGCCCGTCAGATCGGTGCCGGTTGCGAACACCGGCCATTTGCCGGTGCGGAACTCCTCGGTCTGCATCTGGTGCGTCTTGAAATTATAGCGGATATGCTCGCCCACCCAGAGCTCGTCGCCCGACTCGATGCGCACATGGCCGTCCGCCACCACCTGGCCCGACTTCATGTCCAGCGACGCGCAGTCCGCCGTCATCGTCGTGTTGCCGTATTTAACATAGACGCCGTTCGTGCCCGTAGCGAGGCCGCTGGCCGGATCGTAATCAAACTTGCCCTGCACCGTGCCGGGAATGATCTTGCTCAACGCGTCCACCTCCCACGAAGTCGCCTCCTGCGCCACCCCGGAAAAAACGGAAAGCGCGAGGAAAATCAGCGCGATGGCGGCAAAGGGTTTCATCAAAGCGCGGCCAGTTAAACAGAATGCCACCCCCGCTGCCAAGCGAGTTTTACCGCCAAGACGCCAAGAACGCCAAGTCTGAATCAAGAAAGCAGGAAAACAGGAATGAGGTTTTCTTGAATCCTTGCTTTCCTTATTTTGAATCAGTTGCCACTTGGCGCTCTTGGCATCTTGGCGGTTTAATTTTTTTGCGGCCAGAATGCGAACGCCACCGCCGCGAGGATGCACACAAACGCCGCGACATAGTTCCACCGGATTTTTTCACCCAGGTAAAAAATCGCGAAGACGCAAAACACCGACAGCGTGATGACCTCCTGGATGATTTTGAGCTGCGCGACGGAATAAACCGAGCTGCCCCAGCGGTTCGCCGGGATCATGAAAAAATATTCGAAGAACGCGATGCCCCAGCTCACGAGGATGACGAGCAGCAGCGGCTTGCCCTTGAATTTCAGGTGGCCATACCACGCGAACGTCATGAAAATGTTCGAGCAGGTCAGCAGCACGACCGGCAGCCAGCGGGATGAAGTAATATCCATGCCTCCAAAATGAATTTGCCCGGCCAGCCTGTCAAATGGGAACCGCCCGCTACGACTGGCGCGGCGCGCCGTATTTCAAACCGATGTTCTGCTCATAAACGCCAATCTTCACCTCCGGCGTTGTCTGCCGCGCCTTGATCTCGGAATTGACGCGCGCCAGCCGCCGCTGCGCCAGTTCGGCCATCGGCGAGTCCGGAAACTGCTCGACAATTTTCCCCAGCGTCGCCGTCACCGTCGCCGCGTCCGCACCGAGCTCGATTTGAAAATTCGCCAGCAGGTTCAGCCAGTGCGCCACCTGCTTGGGCCTGTGCTTCGGCTCGTTGATCAACTGCGCCAGTTCCAGCGTCGCCAGATCCAGCCGCTTGAAATCGTGCGCGTAAATCATCGCCAGCTTCTCGCGCACCTCCGCGTCATGCGGGTGCTGTTCCAGTTGTCTCACATAAACGGCGGCCAGCCTGCCCGGCTCGATCTCCTTCGGCCGCAGAAATTCCGTCGAGTCCAGCAGGCCGATGTTTTTCACGCCCTCCGGCACGGCCAGCGCCTGCCGGTCATGCTGGCCGAGAATGATCTTCTCCGTCTCGCCCAGATGCGCCAGCCGCTGCTCCGCGCGCAGAGCGATCTCCGTGTCCGGAAACCGCGCCACGATTTTTTGCAGCGCCGCCCGCGCCGCGTCCATGTCGGCGGTCTTTTTCAGGTGCCAGTCCGCCAGCTGTGTCAGCGCCGCAACCACCTGCCGGTCGGGCGTGCCTGGCGCATTGCAAAAATGGTTCAGGGTGATTTCCGCGCCCGGCAGATCATTCATTTCCTCCGCCTGGATGTTCGCCAGCAGCATGATGCCCTCGAAGTCCGTGGGAAATTTCGCCAGTTGCTCGCGGATGGCCACGATGGCTTCGAGCGGACGGTTCGATTTCCGTTTCGCCAGCGCGATGGAATAGACCGGCTTCGGCTCCGGCGGTTCGCTGCCGCCGTCAAAAATGTTCGTCAGCGGCTTGGTGAAAATTTCGATGAGGCTGTGCCGCCAGATGATGTTGATGGCCATGGCCAGCGCGCCGGTCAGCCCGATTCCGACAAAAATCGCGTCAAACCCGCCGCGCACAAAGGCCGGCACGGCGACGGTGAACTCCACCCACCCGATGCCCGCCGTCAGCAGCCATTTGAAAACCAGCTTCGCCGGCTCATCGCTCTTTTTCAGCGCATACCAGAACAGCCACACCACAAATCCCAGTCCGAACAGCGACAGGAACGCATCCCACACAATTTTCAGGACTTGGCTCATGACTGGGAGAAAAGCTCAACCCGTCCGCCCGCCGGCGCAAGCAAAATTGGTCGGCATTTTTATCTGGTAGGGATGACGCGCTGCGCCGTCCGCGTCGCCGAGCGCAGCGTCAGGCGACGCAAACGAACAACAGCACACTCTCACCTTGCCACGTTTTCTTCCGCCCTTTCAGGGCGGGGACATCGCAGCGCGATGTCCCTACCAGTCCATCAATTCACGCGTAGCGATACGGCCGGCTCAGGACAAACGTGTTCGGCAGATGCCGGATTTCGCGCACCACGCCGTCCGCCAGCAGCACCTCCACGATGTCGAACCGGAATTTCACCTCCGGATTTTTCAGCAGCTTCAGATAATCCAGCGCCGTCTGCGACAGCAGTTTTTTCTTCCGCGCATCCACCGCCGCCGCCGGCCGCGTCCAACCTTCCGACGAACGTGTTTTCACCTCGATGAAGGTGAGGCAGTCGCCGTCACGGAAAATCAAATCAATCTCGCCGCGCGCCGAACGGAAATTGGCCGCGAGAAATTTCAGCCCCTGCCCTTGCAAATATTTTTTCGCCGCGCGCTCGCCCAGTTCGCCGCGCCGCAGATGCTCCGGCCTCGCCTCGCCGGCAAACCGCGCCTTAAGTTTTTCCAAAAGATTCATTTTTCTGGCCACAGATTTTCACGGATGAAACACAAATAAAGCAAAATGGTTTCTGTCCAAGTGTTCTGGTATCTGTGTTTCATCTGTGTCCATCTGTGGCTAAAACAGGTTTGGCTCCGGCGGTTTCAGCGGCGCGAACGTTTTGCGGTGGATTGGGCACGCGCCATGTTGCGCAATCGCCGCCAGATGTTTCGCCGTGCCGTAGCCCTTGTGCTCGGCAAACGCATATTCGGGAAACTGCGCATGGTATTTCAGCATCAGCCGGTCGCGCGTGACCTTGGCCAGCACGCTGGCGGCGGCGATGGAATAGCTCCGCGCATCGCCCTTGACGATGGCCGTCTGCGGCACCCGCAACGTCTTCACCGGCCGGCCGTCCACGAGCGCGTGCGGCGGCAACGGTTGCAACTGCGCCAGCGCGGCGTTCATCGCGCGATGCGTGGCTTGCAGGATGTTGATCTCGTCAATCGTGGCGGCGTCCGCCTGTGCGATGGCAAATTCAATTTCCGCACAGCCGGTGAGAAAGGCGAAGAACTTTTCGCGCTGCCCTTCGGTGAGCTGCTTGGAATCGTTCAGGCCGGCGAGTTCGGCGGGCAACCCGGTTTCCGCCCAGCGCGGCGGCAGGATGGCGGCGGCGGCGACCACCGGTCCCGCCAGCGGCCCGCGCCCGGCCTCGTCCACGCCCGCGACGCGCGCGACGTTTTGCCGCCACAGGCCGCGCTCGAACTCAAACCGGTCACAAAGTTTGGCTGACATGAAAAAAATTCAAGGCTCAATCATCGGCAACGCAGGGAACAACTGGCGGAAATCGGAAGCATTGCGCGTCAAAAGTCCCTGAAACCGCATGGCGAAGGCACCGATCAAAACATCAGCAATGGGTCGTTTGGTGATCTGGCCCTGCCGTTTAGCAGCGACGTAATTGTGCCAGGCAGTAAAAGCGGCCTGGGTATCGGGGTGCGTCCACGGTTCGGTCGCGGGAATATTCAGACGTTCCAGAAATTCCGTCACCGCCGACATCTGGCCGGCAAAAACCGGGGAGATTTCCACCACAGAAACCGGATAGACCACCAGGCCATCGGCCAGCTTTTCATCCAGCAAGCGGGCTGAACCGGGGGAAAATTTGGGATCGTCTAGCGCCACGTCCAGCAGCAGGCAGGTGTCCACGACCCAGGCCATTACTTTTCTCCCTCGCGAAGGATTTTCATCCATTCATCCGTGGTCAACGGCAGCGGCTGAAAACGGCGCGCGAATCCGCGGACTGCGGCGGTTCCTTGGGCGGTGACAGCCGGCCTGGACGGCTGCTCCCATTGCGCCAGCCAGTCCAGCAGGACCCTGGCCTTGGCTTCGGGCAAAGCCTTGATTTTTTCGATGGCAAGTTCAACGGCGCTCATGTCATTGACCATAAATTTCCGGGGGCAGAAAAGCAAACCCTGATTTTATTGAACGATTCGCATCTACTTAAACCGTGAGCCTACCGCCTTTCCCAAACCTTGTCGCCACGATTTTTTGCCGGTGGCGCGGCGCGGCAGAAACTGTTGTCGCGCGAAGAACACGAAAGGAGCGAAGGTTCAACGAATTTTCCTTCGCCAGCTTCGCAGCCTTCGCATATGTCAAAAAATCTGTGTTTCATCTGTGCCCATCTATGGCTAAGTTTTCCCCATGAAAATCGAATCGCTCCGCATCGGCCAGAAGGTGCGCCATCCGCAATACGGCTCCGGCCTCGTCAAAACCATTTCCGAGGCCGTGGCGGAAATCCAGTTTGACGACGGCACCAGGCGCGCCGTGGCGCCGGAACCCAGCGGGCTGGAACCGATGGAGCCGCAGGCCTCCGTCAGCGGGCTGGACGTGCCGCTGAAGCAATTTGTTGAGGAGACGCTGAAGGCGGCGGTGACCCGGCTGGGCCTGGCCCCGCCGGATTCCGTCGTGGAACAGCTCGGCCTGCGCTGGCATGGCGGCAAGCTGGTGCTGCATCCGGCGGACGCCACGCTGCAGACCAAGGAGGTGCCGCTGGAAGTTTTCTTCCACAAAATCGTGATGGTCCGGAACAACCTGCGCGTGCTGGAACAAAAAATCAACGCGCACGAAAAATTGACGGACGGCGAGAAAGTTGAGATGCAGCAATACCTCACCCGCAGCTACGGCTCGCTGACCACGTTCAATGTGCTGTTCAAGGAGAAGGATGGGCAGTTTTGAAGCAGCGACCCCTCTGGAAGACTTGGCGTCGCGGCCGGGCCGTTGGAATTTATGCCTTCCGTGAATTCCTTTTCAGCCAGGCGGCATAGCCCGCCTCCTTCACCTCGCCGGCCGCCAGGGCCAGGGTTTTTTCCACAACGGATTCTTCGGACGCCGTGAACTCCATCCCGTTCAATTCCAGAAAAGTTGCCGCCAGCAGAAAGCCGGTACGCTTGTTGCCGTCAATGAAAGGGTGATTAAGAATAATGCCCGCCGCATAACTGGCCGCCAGTCCCGGAAGCGTGGGCGAACCATAAGCCATGAGGTTTTGTGGTTTACCCAACGCTGATGCCAGCAAACCTTCGTCCCGCACACCGGCCAACCCGCCGTGCTGGGACAGCACCATTTCATGAATCGCCAGACAGTCGGCCCGGTCCAGCCAGACGGGCGGCTTCATTTTGCGAGTTCTTTGAGGGCGTGGCGGTAGCGGCGGCTCAGGCCTTCGGCCGCCTTCATTTTGCGGGCGAATTCGGGATTGGTGGCGGTGATGCGAAAACCGCCATCGGTGGCGTCGGTCAGATAAACGGCATCGCCATCGTCCGCGTTCAGGCGGGCCAGGGCTTCCTTGGGCAAAACCATGCCGACCGAATTGCCGACCTTGCGCAGTTTTAATTCCAGAACCATGAAATTAATGTAGCAACAAAAGTAATAACCTCAAGCCGGAATCGTTTGCAGAGATTTCAGTTTGGGTTGAAACCAGCCAAGGGGATGTTTTCAAAATCAAAAATCAGATCGCAGTTGTGGAGCAGCGACCGGGAACAGCCCACGGTGAAACCGTGGACAGTCATCCCAAAGGCATTCAAGCCCCGGAACGGAGCGGGAGAAATTTTTGCTGCGGATTGCCTGCCGCCCCTGCCGGGGCTTGATGCATTTTGTTGGCCGAGCCCACGGTTTCACCGTGGGCTACTGGCTTGCGCGCCTCCGGCGCTGACAGTCAAAACGATCTTGAAGACACACCCTGACTATGGATTATTGATCTGGTTGCGAGGGCGCAACCAGCGACGCCCGGGGCGGGCGGGCTCCCCATCACGGCAACGGCGAAACGGCGAAAATAAAAGGAAGTAGAAACCTGAGAAGAAACTATTGATCCGGCGTGGGCGCGGGTGCGCCATCGCCACTACCGTCTTGGCCGGTGACTTGCGGTGTGAGTTCCGTGGGAGGCATTATGGCTGCGGTCGGATCGCCTCTTTGCAGCATGTCCATACGCTGCGCTTCGATCATGATGACTTGTTGCTCAACCGGCATTGCCGGTTGAGCAGCCGGGGTGCTGGCTGAGGTTGACGTGGCCCCGCCAAAGCTCGGCCCACTGCCCGCGCCGGGACTGCCGCCAAAGCCGGGACTGCTGGCACCGGGAAGATTCCGGCTGCGGCCAAAACGTCCGCCAAAACCAATCGCGTTGCCAATGCCGCCACGCGGCGCCACTCCCGGCGCGGGCGCTCCCGGCTGCGGGAAGCCGGGCGATGCCGGCGCAGCGTCGCCGCCGGAAGCCGTGCCGGCCACCAAAGGCAGTTCCTGGATGACCCCATGATTATTGAAGGTGATGGTGGCGGAAGCCTCGTCAATCTTCTCCACTTCAATCTCGTCCTGCCGGTCGCCCTCGACCATCACATAGGATTCATCCTTGGGCGGCTGGCCGGGCCGGGCCACGCCTGCCACCTTGAAAAGCACCTGCAGCTTGCCAAAAATGGTCATGATGCCATTGGGCGTGATCTTGGGCGGCGGCACGAGGGACGCGGGATCCACCGGTGCGTTGGTGGGAATGGGCACCAGCCCGAAGACATTGCGTTCCACGATGGGCTGGTAGGGATTATCCCCCGCCAGGGCGTCCGCCTGCAGCGGGCGGGCGCAAAGGCCGCCGGCCAGGATCAGACCGAGGATGAAATGCCGTTGCCAGTTCATGGTGCCAATATAACCGATGCCAAAAGAAACACCAGCCCCCGGGCAAAGTTGCGGGAATAATTCAGGCATTTTTGGCCACAGATAGGCCCAGATCAATAATCACCAAAGAACACCCTCAACAGTTTTAATTCATCCGAACAAGAAAAAATCCGGGTCTTTCTCGTGCTGAGATGTCCGCCCGGAACAGGTGGAACCGACAGACAGACAAAACTAGCAGTCAAAAAACTCCTTCCCAGACTCGGAAGCCACTGCCACCCAGACGACCAATTGTCCTGATTCCAAAAAAATTTCAGACTAATTCCCAGCTTGGACAGGGACGGGTTTGGTGATAATTTGCTTTTGAAATGGCGACGATTTTCCAAGCCAGCACCCGTGCACATCAGCGCGCGGCATTCACGCTTATCGAACTGCTCGTAGTCATTGCCATCATCGCCATCATCGCCGCGTTGCTGCTGCCGGCGCTGTCCCACGCCAAGGCGCAGGCTTATCGGATTCAATGCTTGGGCAATCTCCGGCAGCTCGCGCTGACCTGGCAGATGTATCCGGGCGACAACGCCGACGCGCTGGTGGCAAACGGCAACAGCATTGTCACCACCAACCTGACCTGGGTGGCGGGCGGCGACCACAACGACGCCGAGGCCTTTGGCAATACCAGCTATCTGACTGATCCCCAACATGCGCTGTTTGCCAGCTACCTGAAGGTGGCCGCCATTTACCGCTGCCCGGCCGATCAAAGTCTGCGGGACATTGGTGCCGGCTTCATCTCACGGGTGCGCACCTATGGTTTGAACTCCTGGCTCAACTGGGCCTACGGCACCGACAACAACAATGACGCGAACCACGTTGTCTTTCTTAAAAGCTCCGACGTCGGCGCGCATCGTTCCAGCGAGCTGTTCACCTTCATTGACGCTTCCCCGGCCAGCGTTTGTTACCCGGCGTTTGAGGTGCCCATGATTTCCTATCTGTTTTTCCATCGGCCCTCCATCGAGCATGATCATTTGGGCAACGTGGCGTTTGCCGACGGCCATGTGGAATCGCACCGCTGGACCAACCCCCAGACTTGGAGCCTCGCGCACACCCTTACGGTCATCGGCCCCTCACCCGATCCCAACTGGCTGTATTCCAGCGGCATGCCGGATGGCGACCATATGCGGATCATTTCCGGCAGCGGCAATGAGGACTTGCAATGGCTCCACCAGCACGCCAGCGTCCTAAAATAGATTCAACTTCGTCGTATCATGAAGCGAGCCTCCCTGGTTTCTCCCGCCACCCTGAACCGCATTTATCAGGAGGCGGGTGAGGCTTGGAAACTCTGCCGTTTTCAGTCAGCCATCGAGCTGCTGGAAAGCGCCAGCCGCCGGGATCCCGCCAATGCCGGCCTCCTGCTGGATCTGGGCCGCATGCACGGGCAGCGTTATGATTATGCCGCCGCCGAACGCTGCTTCGAACGGGCGCTGCGCATCACCGGCCAGAAAACTGAAACCTTGGTGGCCGCCGGCCAGCAAAGTCTCAGCTTCAATCATTTTATCCTGGCCGAAGGCTATCTGAAACGCGCCTTGGAACGAAAGGATGTCACCCCGGCGGCGATGGTCAAACTGGCCGAGGTTTATGAACGGCATCGTCGTTCGGAAGCCGCCGCCGGTTTGGTGGAACGCGCGTTGCAATCAGACGCCGTCTGCCCCCCTGCCTTGCTCCTGCGCGCCCGCCTGCAGCGTCAGGCGGGACAGTTTGAATCGGCCGAGCAACTGCTCCGCGCTTTTCCGACCACTGCCGAGCCAGCCCTGCGCGTCAGTGCCGCATACGAACTGGGCGGCATCCTCGACCGGCAGGGCCGCTACGACGAAGCCATGTCCGCGTGGCTCGAAGCCAAGGCCTGGCTGCAACCCCAGGCTGCGCGCCCCGCCGCCGAGTTGAAGATCATGCGCGCCCGCGTCCGTCACCTGACCACGAACGCCTCAGCGGAGGTGCTGCAACAATGGTTTGATGCCTCCGCACAACTGCCGCCGCCGCACCGGCTGGCCTTGCTGGCGGGTCATCCGCGCTCCGGCACCACCCTGCTGGAACAGGTGCTGGATTCCCATCCGGACATAATTTCGGCGGAAGAAACCGAAATTTTCAATCAGGATGCCTACATTCCGCTGATGCGCGGCCAGCCGGATGACATCGCCATGTATTCGGCCCTCGCCACGGCGACGCCCGGCACGCTCCAGCAGACCCGGCAAAATTATTTTCGGGCCATCGAATTATCCCTGGGCCAGCCCGTGACCAAGCGGTTGCTCATCGATAAGAACCCCTCCTACACGTTTTTGATCCCGGCCCTCATCCGCATCTTTCCGGAAATCAAGCTGCTGATCGCCCTGCGCGATCCGCGCGATGTCGTCTTGAGCTGTTTCATGCAAAACCTGCCGCTCAACCAGGTGGGCGCGGCCTGCCTGACCCTGGCCGGCACCGCTGAAGAATACACCGACTTGATGGGCACCTGGCAGGCCATCAAACCACGGATGCGCAATCCCTGGCTCGAAGTCCGCTACGAGGACATGGTGGAGGATCTGGAAACCGTTGCCCGCAAGACCCTGGATTTTCTCGAGGTCAATTGGGACTCCAAGGTGCTGGGGTTTGATGCCCATGCCCGCCAAAAAATGGTGCGTTCCCCCACTTACGCCGACGTCACCCAGCCGGTCTATAAACGCGCCGTGGGCCGCTGGCGGAATTACCAGAAACACCTCGAACCGCACCTCGAAAAACTGGAACCGTTCATCAAGGCCTTCGGCTACGAGTAAGCCAAAACGATTAAGCGCCAAGCCGCCAAGCATGGCGATTTATCAAGGTGCTACGGGAGTTGGGTGGGCTGACAATAGGCTTTTCGGTGCTGATACAGTTCCAGCAATTCGCGATTTTTCTTTGCCAAAACCTCATTATTCATCGCCGTGGCCTGGGTGATTGCCTTTCGAGCCATGGCGATGGCCTCGTCAAAACGCCCCGCCTCGGCATAAGCCGCCGCGAGCGTGCCCATAAACAAGGGCCGCTGGTAATGGGTCAACTGACAGGCTTGCTCTGCCCGCCGGACAGCTTCAGCACCATCCCGCACGCTCGCTTCCGGCGCGGTGGCCAGCAGCCAGGCCAGATTGTTTAAATCAACCAACTGATCCGGATTTAGTTGCAGCGTTGTCTTATACTCCTCAATCGCTTCTTGTAGTTTTCCCTGCCGGGAAAGCGTGCTGGCCAGCAGTTCATGAAGTTGGAACGAATGCGGCTTGTATATCAACCCGGTCTGGCAGGCAGCCACGGCTTCATCCAACTTGCCTTGCGCCACCAATGCCAGCGCCAAATCACACTGAGCCGTGACGTTGTCGGGCCATAGTCTCGCCGCCTCGGCAAAATGTTCGCTGGCTTGTTCAGGTTTTCCTTGCTCGAATAGGGCGCTGCCCAATAATCCCTGCATCATCGCATTTTCACCGGTCACGGCCAGCGCATGTCGGGCAACGGTTTCGCTGTTCTGCCAATACCCCACTTGTGCAGCCGTCAAATCCCAGCAGGCGGCCAGCACACCGACCGAGAGGATGGCCAGAACCGGTCGCCGATATCGCCATTTTGCGCTGATTTCCGCCAAAAACCAGACGAGGGCGATGAATAGCCCGATCAGTGGCAAATAGGTGTAGCGGTCGGCCATGGCCTGGCTGCCCACCTGAATCAGGCCAATCACCGGCACGAGCATTCCCAGATACCAGAGCCAGCCCATCGCCAGATAAGGCCGTTGCCGCCAGTAGAACAATGCGCCTCCGGTGAACAGCACCAGCATAAAAACCGCCCCCGCCCATTCGGCCACACCAATGGGAAAATGCAGCGGGTAATAGGCGGCCAGGGAATCCGGCCACAATAGCTTTCCAAGGTAATCTGCATAAGCAACCACGGTGTCTTGCAGCCGCCCCTCGACCGGCAGGAACTTGACCGGCATCACGGCACTGCCACTCCGCTGAGCCAGCAGGGTGATGACACACGAACCCGCCGAAAACGCAAAAAATGGAATTTTCTCCACAATCAGCCGTATCCAAACCTGTAACCTGAAACCTGAAACCTGAAACCGTTGGAGCGGCCAATAATCCAGCAGCAGCAGCACAAACGGCAGAGTAACCACCATCGGCTTGCTCATCAGGCCCAACGCAAACCAGACCAGCGACAACCAGTAACTCGATGATGGATGATGGATGATGGATGATGGTTGGGATTCATTTTCCGCTTTCCGCTTTCCGCTTTTCGCTTTCTCGTGGCCAGCTCCCAGCTTCTGCACATACCGCGTGTAAGCCATCAGTGCGAGTAGAAAGAAAAAGGCGCTCAACACATCTTTGCGCTCGGCCACCCAGGCGACCGATTCCACATGGAGCGGATGCAAGCCAAACAACGCCGCCACGATGGCGCTGCGCCAGAGCAAGCCCGTCAGCCGTTTCAGCCAGAGAAACAGCAGCACCGTGTTGGCGGCATGAAAAAGCACGCTAGTGACATGATGCCACCCCGCATTCAAACCAAACATCTGCACATCCAGCATGTGCGACAGCCAAGTCAGCGGATGCCAGTTACCATCATAAAAACTTGTAAACGCCCAGACCACGCCCGGCCACGTCAACCCGCCCAAAACCGGGGGATTTTGCCAGACATAAAAACTGTCATCAAAACTGGTAAACTCCGCGAATACTAACGGCCCATTGGCCAGGCCGATGGCTACAACCAGCAGGGCGCAAATCCACCAGGTCGTGGAAGACCTGACGGTTTTCGATTCAGCAGATGGGGTGGCGGTCATGTTTGGCAGTTGACCATTAGAAATATAAGTTTGACCAAACCGTTTAAAAAAGGCAATCCATACCAGCAAGCCGGCCCTTCTTGTCCCGACCACCAAAAAACGGTCGTATGATTGGAGAATAATTTGATTTGGCAAGCGGTGAAGCGCATCCTTCCCATATCATGAAACGACCGCCAGCCGTCCCGTCGGGTTTGCTGAACCGGCGACTACAAGAGGCCGAGGCCGCGTGGGCGCGAAAAGACTTTCAGGAATGCATTACGACCCTGGAAAGTGCCAACCGGCTCGCCCCGGCCAATACCGGCATCATCCTCCAATTGGGCCGCATCCATGGTTTGCGTTACGATTATGCCGCCGCCAAACACTGTTTTGAAAAAGCCCTGCGCCTGGCACCCCAAAAAAGTGAGATGCTCGCAGCCATCGTTGATTCCTGCCAAAATTTCCGCAACCCGGAACTCGCCGAACAGCACCTCCTTCAGGCCATCGAACAACCGGATGTAACCCCGCAAGTGTGCATCAAGCTGGCCGAACTTTACGAACGCCTGCGCCGGCTGCCCGAGGCCGCCCAACTTGTCGAACGGGCTTTGAAATTGAACGCAACCTTTCCGGCGGCCTTGCTCGTCCGCGCCCGGCTGGACCGGCTGGCCGGACGGCTGGAGACAGCGGAACAGGGACTGCGCTCGTTCATTACCAAACCGATTCCCGATATTGGGATTCATGCCCAAGCTTGCTATGAGCTGGCCCAGATTTTGGATCGTCAAAACAGACATGATGAGGCCATGACGGCCTTTCTCCAAGGCAAAGCCTTGCTGGCACCACAAGCACCGCGATTGATTACCGAATTAAAAGCCTTCCGAGACCGTCTGAAAGTGATGCAGTCCAATGTTTCCTCCGGAATGTTCCAGCGCTGGTCCGATGACGCTTCCGGCCTGATTCCCCCCCAACGGCTGGCTCTGCTCTGCGGCTACGCCCGTTCCGGAACTACGATGCTGGAGCAAATACTGGATTCGCACTCGGATATTGTTTCAGCGGAAGAGACTGATGTTTTTTTGAACGAAGCCTTCGCCCCGCTCCGGCGACAATTCCAACCGGATGCGTATATGCTGCCCGTGCTGGAGGCGGCCGCCATTCCGGCGTTGCAACAAGCCCGCTCGGCCTATTTTCGCATCATGGGACTGTGCATCGGTCAGCCCATCGCCGGACGGTTGCTCGTTGATAAAAATCCCGGGCACGCTTTTTTAATACCGGCCTTTCTCCGCATTTTTCCAGAAACCAAATTTTTGATCGCCTTGCGCGACCCGCGCGACGTCGCCCTGAGCTGCTTCATGCAATTCTACCATCCACTCAACCCGGTCACGGCGGCCAATTTGACCCTGGAAGGAACAGTGCAAGATTACGCCGACCTGATGAGCATCTGGCGGACACTGGCACCAATGCTCTCAGGCCATTACCTTGAAATCAAATACGAAGACATGGTGGAAGACTTGGAATCAGTTGCGCGCCGGACGCTGGGTTTCCTCGGGGTGCCGTGGGATGCGCGCGTGCTCGAATTCAATGAACACGCCCGGAAAAAAATGGTTCTTTCCCCCACCTACGCCGATGTGACCCAGCCGGTTTATAAACGGGCCCGGGGCCGATGGCGGCATTACCAGAAATATCTCGAACCGCATCTGGAAAAGCTGGAGCCGTTCGTCAAGGCATTTGGATATGAATAAACCAAGGCAAAACCTGAAGGCTGAGACCTGAAACTTGCATGGGAAGGCAAAATCCAAAGCGGAAATACTGAAAAGCGGAAAGCGGAAAAAGAATAAAACATGGTGTAGCGTTGAGCCTGTGGCTCAACCCATCGAGCCACAGGCTCGACACTACAACCACAGTCCCGGCCAACATTAATTTCCATAAATGAAAACTGTCACCAAGGTCTTCTGGCTGTTCGGGCGCTCGGGCGCGGGTAAAACCACGCTGGGCCTGCGCCTCCGCGCCGGCCTGCAGGACCGGGAGATACCCGTGATCTATCTCGACGGCGATGAACTGCGCGCAACGCTCTGTTCGGATCTGGGCTTCCAGACCGAGGCGCGTTTGGAAAACCACCGGCGCATCGCGGAAATCGCCAGGCTGCTGAACCAGCAGGGACTGAATGTGGTCGTCTCCACCATGGCCCCCGAACATTCACACCGCGACCTGGTGAGCCAGATCCTGGGCCGGAAGCTTGTGTGGTTTTATATCCACGCCCCGCTGTCCGTTTGCATCGGGCGCGACCCCAAGGGAATTTATAAGCGCGCCCAGCAGGGGCAGATCTCGCAGTTGATTGATTATCCCTTTGATGCCCCCCGGCCGGAGGAACGCGGGAATTTGATTGATACCACGGTGCAAGGCGTGGATGACTGCTACCAGGCCCTGCTGGAAATGGCCAAAGTCCATTTGAACGATTTTGCCATTTGAGGATTGTCGGTGAGGCTGCCGTGTAGGGCAGGTTTTCCAACCTGCCGGTTCACGGAACTTTCCAGTTCCGTGTTGGCATGGCTGGCGGCATGCCCGCTCGCGGTTAGAAAACCGCTCTCACTCGCAGGCTCGAAAGCCTGCGCTACGCCGCAGCCGTAACGCAACATTCTTGTCTGCGGGTTCATTGAACTTTCCAGTTCCATGTTGGTATGGCTGGCGAAATACCTGCTCGCGGTTGGAAAACCGCGCGCACCGGCAGGCTGGAAAGCCTGCCCTACCATAAAATAAAAAAAGAGCCGCTCCGAGGAGCGGCTCTCTGAAACTAAATCCTAAATTAAATTAGGCTTTCTTGCGGCGGAGGGCCATCAGCATCCCGAAACCACCCAAACCGGCCAAGGCCAGCGACGTGGGTTCCGGAACCGCCGTCACGCTGTAAACCGAGAACGGTGCCAAGTTGTTCAACTGTGAGGAACCATTAGGTATGGCAGGCGCAATTGCAGGGACAGCGGTAAACGTAGCTGAATGCCCAGCGAATGTGCCGGCAGTGGATGCATAACCTGAACCACTGAATGCCACGACTTCAAAATACACAGTGGAACTCTGATTCCACTGACCAGCAGTCAAGTTCAAGTTGTTTTGAAGAGAAATAAAACCGCTATTTGGCGCGCTCACGTTTCCTGTGCTAAAAAGCCCGCTAATCCCCACGTTCCAACCCGCTGTCAATTGGCTTCCAACAGTCAGTGGGCCCGTTGTGGCACTGTCAACAATATCCACAGTGGACCAAAGCAACTCACCGGTGAACGTGCTGCCAATGCCGGTCCCAACAAGCGCTCCATTACCGTAGGTAGTTATCGTGCCAGCACTACTATGCGTATCATAAGTATCGAATGCAACCGAACCTTGCCCGTAGGAACTGACAGCCGCAGCTGTCAAACCAAGGATTGAGAGGATTAATGTTTTTTTCATTTTTTTGTTTTAGTTTTTGGTTTATGTCGAAATTTTATTCAAATAGTTTTAAATTATTATCAAGGCAATATTTGAGTCCAATTTGTCGACGTGGAATTGACGGACTTAATAAAGAAACCTTGTCCCACACCAACCGGGAAAGGTGCAGCCCAAGTGCCACTACTATTTATATTAATCGCACCCATAAAAACCTGATTAACTGGATCCCAACCAAGCAACTGACTCCGATTCACCAAGGTTGCCGTATTCAAGGTGAGATTCGTTGTATCAATGGTAATATCGCCAGCAAATGGGATTATGCTGCCCACCAAGTTATAGCCCGTGTTAATAACATTGGTGACAACATCACCGGCTCCACCACCTTGCGGATCATACAAACTGCCGACAAAAGTGTTCGTCGTTGTAGCCCCCACATTTTTAATGAAAAAACCGGTTCCGGGGGGCAGTGTCACGTTGCCAGCCCAAGCAGTTGGCACAACAGAGCCAGACTTATTAATTGCCCCGTTATACGCGGTTCCAGCCCAAGTAAGGATCTGCGACCTGTTTACAAGGTTCGCACTCGCCAAAAGGTTGGTAAGCTGGTTTCCATTTCCGTCATCCAGCGGATTGCAAATCAAGTTATAGCCAGGAACAATCGGGACATTAACATAGCCGACGATGTTTTGTGAATAAACCTGCGCCTGCGAAGAAACGACGCCAACAGCCAGTGACGCTGCTGAAATCAGTAGTGTTTTAATTTTCATTTGTAGTGTTATTGTGTTGTTGTTTACCGTGTGTGACACCAATCTCGCAGAA
>Ga0182024_10003735_pt1 | contig 35868 bp, 29 predicted proteins | sample P32metaG_FD_120480 | JGI IMG/M metagenome (GOLD analysis project Ga0182024, IMG submission 120480) | Permafrost microbial communities from Stordalen Mire, Sweden - P3-2 metaG (Illumina Assembly) | ecosystem: Environmental > Terrestrial > Soil > Wetlands > Permafrost | place: Sweden: Stordalen...
CAACCACCACAGCACCGCCTGTAATCGCACTCAGAATAATCAGCCGGGAAACCCTTTGTTGGATCACTCAATTTTTCTCCGCCGCCGTAGATGATTGACTCAGAAACAGACGGATCATAACACCCAGCGCTGATGAATGCCTCGGGCGAGTGGACAAAGGCTTAGCGTCGGACTGAGAACTGCGAACGTAACACTCAGTCCCGCAGAGCCTGCCCTGAGCTTGTCGAACGGGGACGGCTGAGCTTCGCCCAGGACCCAGTCCCATAGTTTTGGATGTTTTTCGTCAAAACTCCCACAAAATCGTCCGCGGCAAACTGGACTTTTGGCAGCGAAAGGCTAAGCCCTGGTTTACTTGAGAGAGCGTACTTCAAGAACCTCGACCGTTTGGGATCCAGAAAACGGAACCGGCACACCGCGGATCCAATCCTCCTTTGTGAAAGCACCAAGATCTTTGTTGCTGATCACGGAGTGTACCGCAAACTTACCTGCCGGCATGAGCGGCAGTTGGATGTTAGCCATGGAAGCATCCGACTTATTGCGAAACACCGCGATCACTCCATCGCCCGAACGGGACAATCGGGCAAACCCATCCCATCCCGCCGATGAAGGCTGACGCCAGTTCCCAAGCGGGAAGAAGCTCTGGTTGATCTCCGTAGTTTTTCGAAGCTGTTTAAACCATCCGATGTGGTCGTGGTACCACTGCTGATCGGCCGCGCTCAGCTTACGCAGGTCACCAAGGAGCAGAGGGGCGGAACCGATCGCGGTTGCAAACGTTTCCTGCGCATTCGGTACATCTGCGTGCAAGTTCCCAATGAGCATGCTTTCCACCGGCATCGAAGGCGCCCGTTCGTATAGGAGCGTGCGCGCCTGCACCGTCCCGGCAGAATCGATCTGCGCATCACTGACATTGCTCATCCAATCCAGATCACCAGCCGCCAACAGGCCTGCGTCGATCACATGCTTTTGACCCCACAGCTCGAAGGTCAGGTCGAGAAGTACGTCCGGATGCTTTTCATAGACCTTGCTGGTGACGTGGCTGATCCCCTCATAAATCATGTTCAGGGATTCCGCCCAGTCACCGTGGTAGTGGCCTTTGGCCCAGCAGCCGGGAGCTTCGCCATACGCATTGAAGATGGTCGTGAGGTCAAGCTTCACGTAAGCCAAATGGAAGCGCTCGATAGCATCGTTCACTCGATCAGCCGCCGCATCCTGAAAGGGGCTGGCCAAACACATTACAACCTTGGAGCCGCCCGCGGTCGAAGTCAGCTTCGGCTTACCCGATTGATCGAGCGCCGCCCACTCCGGGTGGTGCTCGTAGTCTGGGGTCTTGAGCCCAATGGCTGCCAGAGGAATCCACAATCCCAGGCGCATCCCTCTCGCTTCCACGGCTTCGCGGATGGAGTCGAGCCCTCCAGGAAAGGCCTTGGGGTCCACCGTGTTCTCGCCGTATTCCTGTTGCCAACCGTCGTCGATGGTAAAGATATCCATCCCCATGTCCCCAGCCACTTTGACCAACTGGAGAGTGATGTCGCGATTGATACTCCGTTGGAACGGTTCCCAGGTGTTGTAAATCCAAGGTGCGCCGTGAGCGACCGATTTTCGTTGCAGAACCGCGGACGTGTAAGAGGGAAGTACCCAATGGGGATCATGAAATCCATCGCCATTGCGAAATGTAATCAGGGAGGTAGCGGCCGTCTTGAACTCGGCTCCCGGTGGGAGCGTTCGCTCGAAGGGCATCAGGTCGGTATCGTATAAAACCCCGACACCCACCCGCCCCGGATCGTACCAGGCATTAATTTCCGTCCGCTTCATATACCCGGGAACTTCGCTGACGATCGCAAAACCATCGCCAGTGCGCGCGTTGGAGACAAAGAGTCCCGCATCCTCTGACCTGCCGGTGTAAAAGGTCTCCCTCGGCACAGCGCCGTACTGGGCATTGAGAACCGTCTCGTTGGAGAGCCCTACACTCGGCGCGATCGCCTCAATATTCAGATGGGAAACATGCAACGGCTCAGGGCCGGTATTCTTCAGTACCAGCCATTTCCGTATGGCCGGCTGCCCATCGTAGACCCGGTAGACGACGGAGACTTGAAGAGGAAACGTCTTGCTCTCGAGAAGGAGGGTGAGGGACTTTCCATCTGGCAGCGTGCTTTGGTCAGCTTTTACCAGCCGGAAGGTCGATCCATGCAGATTCTGCCCGTTGCAAGCGAAAGCAAATTCGAGAGCAGGTCTTCGGGCAGGCTTACCCGCAGGGATCAAGTCGGTGTGATTCGTGAGGTCGGTGAGCCGTTGCGTAACCAGGCCAGATGCAGGGTCGAACGTAACCGTCCGCTCGATCCGGTCATTGCCAATGGTCCAGCTTTGGCAGACCCCGCCCGAAGCGGAAAGCAACAACACGACTGCAGCCAGAAACTTGAATCTCATTGCAGACCACCTCGCTAAGCAAAGATGAAGTTAAGTACAACGAGGGCCACCAAAATTCCTGCGGCCGAAAGCAGCAAAGGCAGAGGCAAGCTGCCAGCGCCGGCACGGATCCCCGGCGGCCGGTACACGGGTACCGTGCTCATACTCTTTTTCGTGACCAGGCTGACAGCGATGGTAATGAAAAAACAAGCCAGCCACCCGACGCCGGCTCCGTAGAAGCTTGCAGTCATGTCGCTGCCGTATTTCAGTATTCCGTCCTGGTACAGCAGCCAATGCCCGAACGATGCCAATGTACCGCAAACCAGCCCCGCAAGCGCACCCGTCGGAGTAGCCCAACCCGTGAACATACCCAGCAGGAAGGTCGCAAACAAAGGTGCATTGAAGATGGAGAACAGCATCTGCACGTAATCCATCAAATTATTGAAGCGCAAAACCACGAACGAAGTCCCGATGCTGAGTACTGTAGCAACCACGGTTGCGATACGCCCAACCCGCAGGTAGTGGGCATCACTGCGCCCCTTCGCCAGGTGGGCCTGGTACAGGTCGTAGGTCCAAACCGTGTTGAATGCGGAAATATTGCCCGCCATTCCCGACATAAAGCTGGCCAGCACCGCGGTCACGCCCAGCCCCAGCAGGCCATGAGGATAATAGCGCTCCAGCATCGACGGCAGTGCCAGGTCGAAGCGGCCCGAGAGACTAGCGGGAAGAATCGTAGCCGCCGCAACTCCAGGAACGACCACCAGCAGAGGGAAGAAGAGCTTCACCGCCGCCGCCACCAACGGAGTGCCTGACGCGGTAGGGAGATCGCGCGCAGCCAGCCCGCGCTGAATCAGAACGAAATCGGTACACCAGTAGCCGAAACTCAGCACGAAGCCCAGGCCGAAGATCACCCCCAGCCCGTCCATCGTCGCTGCGCGCGGATCCACCGCATGCATGCCGGCCCAGATGTGTCCGTGCATTCCCCAGCAGTACAATGCCGAGTACCACGCAAGTGGCGCGAACCCGATAACAATCAAGGCGAACTGCAACACCTCGTTGTACATGGTCGCGCGCAGGCCGCCCAGCAGGATATACGCAAGGACAAACACGGCCGAGATCACCGTTGACAGCGCGAAGCTCCATCCGAAAATCACTTGCAGGATCAACGCCATCGCGTACAGTCCGACCCCTGAGACCAGCACTGTGAGCACGGCAAAGGAAAGCGCATTGAACACCCGCGTCGGCTCGCCAAAGCGCACCTTAAGAAACTCCGGCACGCTGCGCACCTTGCTGCGGTAGTAGATCGGCATCATCAGCAACGCCAGGAACAACATCGCGGGAACAGCACCGATCCAATAGAAATGCACCGCGCGCCAGCCGTATTTCGCGCTGGTCGAGACCATGCCCATCACTTCCAAAGAGCCGCAATTCGCGGCCACAAAAGCGATGCCCGTAATAGCCAGCGGTAGCGACCGGCCCGCTTCAAAAAACTGTTGTGAGGTTTTATTGCTGCGGCGCAGCCGCAGACCGATCAGGAGGATAACCAGGAAATAGGCAACCACAATGCCATAGTCCACCGCGTTCAGATGAAGTTTTAGCAGCGGTGTCTACCTTTCCCCAGCGCCAGCAGGCGATCCCAAACACCTTACCGATGGCATATGTCTCTGTAAAGCCGTGAGAGCCACATTCGTGTTTACCTGTATCTACCGCGGGGCTAACCCCGGGCCCTTTAAAAATCAAAACCAGCAATGAAGTTAATATTCGAGGTGTATCAACGGCGAGGATAGAGTCTTGCAGATTGTCACCCAGTGACCCGATTCGCAGTCCCCAAGTCTCACGTCGTCCCGCCATGCGCACAGGTGGGCGCCACGCCCGCAGGAGCACCCTGCGCGCAATCCGACCGCAAGTGGATCCTGATAGCCATCATCCTGGGCTCCGCCCTGGCCTTCATGGACGGCTCAGTCGTCAACGTCGCCCTGCCCATCCTCCAGTCCACCTTCCACGCGACCTCCTCAACCATCCAATGGGTGGTGCAAGCCTACGCTCTGTTCGGGGCGGCGTTGCTCTTACTTGGTGGCGCCATCGGCGACCGCTACGGCCGCCGGAGCACATTCGTGTGGGGCGTGGCGCTGTTTGCTATCGCCTCGATGGGATGTGCCGCGGCGCAGTCCCTGGGCCAACTCATCGCCGCTCGCGCTATTCAGGGAGTCGGCGCCGCGCTGCTGATCCCCCAGGGGCTTTCCATTCTCTCCGCATCCTTCCCGGAACAGGAACGCGGCCGCGCCATCGGTACCTGGTCCGCGTGGACCACCGTGTTTGCCGCAATTGGACCCGTAGTCGGCGGCTGGCTCATGCAGGCCTGGTCCTGGAGATTGATTTTTCTCCTCAATCTCCCCCTGGTCCTGGTGATCATGCTCCTGGCGGCGCGCATACCAGAGAGTCGTGCCCTGGGCGATGGTCCAGCGCAGCCACTGGACCGCCTCGGCGCCGCACTCGCAACGCTGAGCTTCGCAGCCATCATCTACGCCCTCTCCTTCGCGCCCCAGCTGGGCTGGCGAAATCGCTTGGTAGCCGCGCCTCTACTCGGCGGAATCATCCTCTTCGCCTTTTTCCTCCGCTCCCAAGCGAAGCGGCCCAATGCGATGATGCCGCTCTCTCTCTTCCGCATCCCGCGCTTTCTTGCCCCCAACGTGCTCACGTTCCTCTTGTACGGAGCTCTGGGAGGCACGCTCTACGTGATCCCCTTCTATCTGATTCAGGTCCGGCACTATCCTCTGCCGGCAGCTGGTGCCGTCTTCCTGCCACTGATCCTGATGATGTTCTTATTTTCCGCGCGGGTGGGAGCGCTGGTTCCCAAGGTGGGCGAGCGGCTCTTGTTGTGCCTTGGGGCAGCTCTGGCAGGCATTGGATTTGCCTCCTTCGCCTGGCTCGACGATAGGCACGGCTACGCCCTGTCCATTCTGCCTCCTGTCCTTCTCCTCGGCAGTGGAATGACTCTCTGTGTCGCGCCGCTCACCAACGCCGTCATGTCGTCGTACCCCCGACGCAAACCGGCATCGCTTCCGCGGTCAACAACGCGCTTTCCCGTCTTGCCGGACTCTTGGCGGTCTCTCTGCTAGCCCTGGTCCTCGCGCATGGATTTGTCTCCAGTCTTGCTGACCGCCTGGCTTATTCCACCCTGCCGCCCGAGGCTCGTGAACAGATGCTGGCCAACCAGGCTCGTCTGCACGACATCCCGATTCCACCTGGCCTTACCCCGCCGGAACGTCGCCAGGCTGTGCAGCTGCTCGATGAGGCCTTTCTGGCCGGATTCCACTCTGTAATGCTGGTTTGCGCCATCAGCGCCTGGGCCGGAGGCCTGGCAGTGCTCCTCCTGCTACCTAAACCGCCCGCAGAAAAACTGAATGCAGATCCCGGCTAAGTAGGCCTGCCGCACCCAGCCCACACCAATTCAGAATGGATACGCGAAGGGTGCCCCAGGTCTCGCTTTTCATTGGGGCCGCTTATCTACGCTGGAGAGCTATCACCACCCGTGCTGGACCGGATGATTGAGAAACGTGGTGACGTCGACACGGTCCGCGCCACTTACCGGTCTCGCATCTATCGAGGAGACGGCGGACCCAATCCCTGATCGCTGCCAACGAATGCGCGCCGGTAACAGCAAAACCTGCGAATCGGGGTGCTTTTCCGGCTCATGCGTAACCGGCAGGGGTACACCGAGCGGACATTGCGCCGTTGCGATCATGCGGCTGGGTCAGAATCTCGATACCGGAGTGTATATTCTTCCGGGTCCGAAGGTGCATTCATGTATCGCGCAAGCTCCACCCGGTTAGAGATCCCCAGCTTTTCAAAGATGTTATACAGCGCGTTCTTGACTGTGCTCTCGCTGATCTTGAGGGTTCGCGAGACCTCACGATTGCTCATGCCCTCGGCTACCAGCCGTGATATTTCCTCCTCACGAGGGCTCAGCAGGGTTCTTCCGGTGACGTCGGTGACCCGCACCTTGGGGTTCAACAGTCCATCGAAAATCATTGCCAGATCGGCCCGCCGCACCCACACTTCTCCCTGCGCAACGCAGTCGATGCACTTCGCCAGCTGAGACAAATTCTCGTTGCTATACACAATCCCTCGTGCTCCTGCCCGGAATGCCTCAACCGCGCGGTCGTGACGCCCCTCCTGCAGCAGGAATATGATGGGCAGCCCGGAAAATCGAGTGCGCAGCTGCTTGGTGAGAGAAAGCGCACCACTGTTCGCACTTGAATCAGAGATGATCACGACAGAAGCCGCATCCTCCGAGAGTAGGGCATGCAATGACTCGATGTCGTTCGCACACATGATTTCCAAACCCAGTCGCAGGCTTTCCAACCCTGTCGCCAGTAGCTCGCACTGCAGACTGCTGCTGTCGTACACCAATATCCTGGTGGAAGTAGACTCCATCTAAAAAGCTCCGAAAACCGCATGAGATGCGTCCAGTGGGTGGGGGGAAACTAAATTATGGGTTTATCGTGCAAGAGCCCAAGCGTCGAGTGGATCTAACTTTCCTTAATTTAAGCCTGCGAGAATAGGCCTTGTCCGAGGTTGCTAGAGAATTCCACCCAACTTTTTTCCTGTGCCCCAATTGTCTCTCATTCCGGCTCTCAGGCAATAAGTTTATGAGGGTTTTGGACGAATACCTTGGTAACCACTCGCGGACATTACTAATCGCACGCCTTAAGTACCCCGCAAATGTCACATGTTACGACCGTGTTGACAGGAGATGAAAGAATCGCAACATTCATGCTCACGAATTCTGCAAACGTGGTCGTACACCAGTTTCGCTCTCATGTTCCGCGACCCGCGATCACTCCCGTCTCTCTTCCACAGCCGATTCACTCAGGCCAAAAGTTCGGATACCCGGGGGGAGATTAGTTCTATTGCCGGAGCACACGACTGCCGCTAACTTTGGCTTAGCTCTCTTGTCATCCTGGCGAAAGACTCTTCGGGAGTCCTTTGCCTTCACTCACAGCGGCCGAAATTTTAACATAGGCCTATTAGCTCCTCCGATTCCGAAGGCCACCATGTGGGTCACAGGGCGAAGCTATGTATACAAGTCGACAACCCGCACGCGAGCCATTCACAGGGTCGTCACGGGCCTCAGGACCAGCATGGTATCCCTTGCAGACGCGCTACCAGTGCGAGAAGAGAGTCGATGCGGCGCTCCGCGATGAAGGCTTCGAGTCGTTCGCACCCATGCAGCTGGAGACACGGCAGTGGAGTGACCGCACCAAGCTGGTCGAGTCGCCGCTCTTTCCCGGCTACACATTTGTGCGTATGGAAGCAGATCCCAAACTGCTCATCAAGGTATTGCGTCTTCCCGGCCTGGTGAGATTTGTAACCAGCGGGCGTGAACTTGTCGAAGTGCCCGACGAAGAAATCGATACGGTGCGCGCCCTGGTTCAGAGCAAAACCAGCTATGAGCCGGGCCCATTCCCGGTTGTCGGGGAAAGAGTCAGGATACATGGCGGCTGTCTCCAAGGGGTTGAGGGCGTGCTGACTGCGCAGAAAGGTAGCGAGGAGATCGTGGTCTCGGTCGGCGCTATCCAGAGGTCGTTGAAAATTCCGCTGGGCGGGTACCGGATCGAACGCCTGTCCTAAACAAAAATCTGTTGTTGAATTTTGCCCTTGTGCGCAGGCGCGAACCAGCTTTTTTGGTTCGCGGCTATCCCCGCTCGCGCAGCCCTGCCGAGTCTCTGGATGGCCGTAAAATGCGCTCATCTGTTGTTGGTTCGTGTTCATTAACACGGGTTGTTGCTCCAGACTTACTTCTCTCCCCAAGACGAAGACGGTCCTAGCGTTTCGGCAGTCCTTCACTTCGTTGTATCGCGCGCAAATCGTTGGCGAAAGAATCTCGCCGCCGCCCTTGCCACCTACGGAAGTTGAAGGCTCAACGTGGAGCCCGACAAATTTTGTGTGATTCCGTCAACTGTGAGGCTCCCGGACGAATCACCCGCTCCACCCACGACGTCCGGCGCAGTATGTGTTTGGTCATCGAGTACGGAAAATCCGTTCACCGAGACCAGGCCACTACTATTTTCAGCAATTTGAACAGGATCGAACACGCGTTCAGGGTACTGTGCTCAACGATCTGAAAAAGCCTGTGAGGAACTACGCATACTATCAGGCTTCGTCCTAAACACAGTCGCTGCCACCATGAGCACACAACCACAGATCCTACACAGGGGGAAAATGCGTCTCGTCACCAGACTGTTTCCAGGCCTTGAAGCCTCAACCGACCAAGGTCGGCGTGATGTTCGTGCCCTTCTGACTTCGGTTGCCGGGATCTCCTATCGAGTTGTAGATGCGTCCCTGAAACTGATGATTATTCCCCTGGCCACCCACCTGCTGGGAATAGAAAAATACGGAATTTGGCTTACGGCAAGTTCCATCCTTAGCCTCTTGATGGTCTCGGACTTTGGGATAGGGTCGGGATTGATCAATGTGGTGGGGGCATCCGTCGCTCGCGGAGATACACGGAGCGTCCGCTCGTTCACCGCTACGGCATACATCGCTTTTGGTGCTCTCGCACTCTTTCTCATCATCGCAGTTGGATTGTTGTCAAGGTCCGCCGTCCTCCCCCATTGGGTTGGGATCAGGGGCACCTCGCCCCTGGTCTCTGAAAGCCGTCAGCTGTTCGTCATCATGGGCTGTCTGGTTGCCGGATCCGCATCTCTCAACGTGGTCAACTTCTTTGCCTCCGCGCTTCAGGAAGGATATCTCGCCCACGGCGCTCAGATCGCCGCAAGCCTGACAGCTCTGTTCTTAATTTTTCACCTTCATACCAGTAGTATGGAGGCCTTTGCACTGGCTTCATCCCTCCCCATCTTAGGCGCTTACTTACTTCTCAGCATTTATATCTATGGCTTTCGCCACCGAGCATTGGCTCCGGACTTTCGCACTGTCAACTTTTCTCACTTCCGGGTTATCTGGCATGATAGTTCTCGCCTTCTCATTGCGCAGATCGCGGACACCATCATCGCCTTCACCAGCAACGTACTCGTAGCCTCGCAACTGGGTGCGGGAGTGGTGCCTGAGGTGTCGGTTTCACTTCAGGTGATGATGATTTTCAACTTCGTCAGCTGCATGTTCATCCTGCCTCTGTGGCCGGCTTACGTGGAGGCTGGCGTTCGTGAAGATTGGGCATGGATCAAGGCTGCTCTGTGGCGCGGCGTTTTGCGGAGTGTGGGTGCCGTAGCACTCGGCTCCCTATGCTACACACTCATCTATCGTGTCTTTATCCATACCTGGTCTCGGGTGTTACCCATACCGCCGTTGGGTTTTGTCATCGCCCTGGACGTCTGGTTTCTTATCTACGTCTGGAACAAAAATCCTATGGTCTTGCTGAACGCTCTCGGGTTTACCTCTGTACGAGCCTGGGTAGCGCCGATGGCAGCGGCAGTGTTTATCGCTATAGCCGTTGCTCTTCTTCCCAGGCTTGGTATTCTCGCCATTCCGATCGCCGGGATCGCGAGTGCTCTGGTAGAAGCCTCAATTACAACCGCTGCGGCTCTATCTCTGCTCTCAAATCGGAGAATGCGGCTTTCTATCTCGCCGGAGGTCACCTTTGCACCAGAAGGCTAAGTCAAGTCATCCTCCGCAGGGAGTGTCAACCGATGATGATCGGCGCTGGGTCGTCGTGCACGATGCGGAGCGGGACCACTACGAGCTTCCAGTGGCGCTTGCTGAGGTGGGCGTTCTTGAACGCTTCGTGACTGATTGGTACACGCCTCTCGACAAAACACTATGGCGAAAGGTTGCAAATACCAGGATAGGGAAGTCTACGTTTGGCATCTCAAAGCGATATCGACCGGAGCTTCCCTCCCGGCTGACGACAGACAACAAGCCTGGGTTTGTTGCGGGATATCTCCGCGCCAAGTTGCTCCGACGCTCTTTTCTCAGCGATCTGATGGGCGGGCAAGCAGCTCGGGCGGCGGCCGCGATAGCGAACCAGCATGGCTGTAATCTCTTGGCAGCCAGCTATTCCGCTGCAGCTGCTTTCGAGCAACTCCGTCCTGACCTCAAGCGGATTCTGTTTCAGGTGCACCCTCATCCTCGCTTTCTCCGCACCTTATATACGTCGAAAATGGAGGGCGACGAGGATTTTGCGAGCCTAAAAAGCGAAGCCGAGATCGCCGTAAGCGAAACCGTCCTTGCCCGCTGGGAAATGGAGAGCAAGCTGGCGGACCATATCCTGTGCGCTTCGACCTTCACTCGGCGCTCTCTTGAAGAGAGCGGCATTGCGTCGGACAGAATCAGTGTGATTCCCTACGGCGTCCATACCGACACGTTTCAGTTCGGGCGTCCGTCTGGCGAAGAACCCCTCAAAGTTCTGTACGTAGGTCAGAAAGTGGCGAGAAAAGGATTGCGGATGCTCCTGCGCGTATGGCATGAGATGCAGCCCGCAAACGCAAATCTTGTCCTCGCCGGAGGCCATGTGCGGGATGAGTCGGTCCTCCGTGGCTTCGAAGACATATTCATTGAGACGCCGCGTATTGGCACTCACGATCTGGTCCGGCTTTTTCAGCAGGCCGACCTGTTTGTGCTTCCTTCCCTGGCTGAAGGGTTCGGACACGTGTATCTCGAGGCGCTAGCCTGCGGCGTTCCCATCATATGCACAGAAAACACCGGGGGCGCCGATATTATCCGAAACGGGGAGAGTGGCTGGACTATCCCTGCGGGAGATTCGGTTGCACTCGCCGAGTGCCTGTCCTGGGCGCTCTCTCATCGGCGGCAACTCAAAGAAATGCGAGAGGCCGCGCGAGCCGTAGCTGAAACGTACTCCTGGCGACGTTTTCGAGAAGGTATTCGTGAGGTCCTGCTCACGACGCCGAGTGAGAAAAACCGGCCTTCTGCCGGTCCTGAAGAAGGCTACGAAGCGACGTCGGTCATCAGGAATTACGCATGACTCTGATCTGATTTTCGAGCGCGCCGTTTGCCGATTTGCCGCTCACCGGACCTCTATACAACCTCTCGTAGAGCCTGTCGTAATTACGCTGGCGCTCAGCTCTGCCGAGTCCTTCCCGCAGCCCTCGCCAGGAACGGCGACGGGCAGGCCCCGCCAAATACTTGGACCGATTGGAAACCGACAATGCAATTGTGCCTCACTCTCGAACACCGCTTTCTGCAAACACCGGACAATAAAGTGTGGACCATCACCCAGTGTCCATACGATTTCTATCGCGAGTATCTCGATGTATTTGATTCCGTCCGGGTTATCTCGCGGGCATTTCCTGTCCCCACGGTCAAGGCTGATTTCCTCCCGGTCGAGGGTCCTGGCGTCGAGTTCTACGCCATGCCAGGCTACAAGGGACCTTTCGGATTCCTCACACAATTCAACAAAGTTCGGGGAAAAGCCAGGACTGCTGTTCCTCCGGAGAGTGCAGTCATCTTTCGGCTGCCCAGTCAGGTGGCAAATTCGGTTGAAGACTGTCTGACGCAGCAACGGATTCCCTATGCAGTAGAGGTCGTTGCTGATCCGTACGATGTGCTTGGACCCGCCGCCAACCGGCATGTGGTTGCTCCCATCGCGCGGCAGTACTTCACCCGTCGACTTCAGCGGCAGTGCAAACGGGCCATTGCGGTGTCCTATGTTACGCAGTCTTACTTGCAAAGAAGGTATCCGCCTGCGTCTGCAGGGAATGAAACCGGAAGGGGTTCTGCTGGGAACGCCTGTGGGCCGGCACAGTATGCAGCCGCGGTCTCAGATGCCAATCTCTCCCCCGAGTCCTTTGTGTCGCAGCCACGGAGCGCTCTGCGTGATCCTGGTAGTCTGCAAATCGTCTTTGTCGGAACCCTCGAATCGCTCTACAAAGGTCCGGATCTTCTCGTCGATGCGATCGCCATTTGTATTAAACAGGGAATACCGGTCAAGGCCCGATTCATAGGAATAGGGCAGCAGATACCCGTACTACAAAAGCGTTGCGCACGCCATGGCATTGAAGCGCAAGTCGAATTCATTGGCTCTGTGACTGCCGGTGAGCCTGTACGCCACGAACTGGACCACGCCGATCTTTTTGTGTTGCCTTCCAGGGCGGAGGGGGTTCCGCGAGCAATGCTCGAAGCGATGGCGCGAGGTCTTCCGTGCATCGGCTCGTCGGTTGGAGGCATTCCCGAGCTGCTCCATGAGGAAGATCTGGTGCCGCTGGAAGACCCCGAAACTCTGGCCCGAGAGATCACCGGGGTATTCGCCGACCGGGAGCGGCTGGTAAGGATGTCCGCCCGCAATTTACGAACGGCAGAACAGTACTCCGCCGCGATGTTGTCACATCGAAGGCAGCAATTTTACCGAGCTGTAAAGGAGCTTACCAGGAGCGCTTACACGATGAGGCCGCAAGGCCGGCTCCAGGGTCTCCCCTCAAGTGCACCCAGTTCCTAGATCCCTGATAACGCGCCAAGGTTGACTGTCACTCACGAATCAAGATTGAACACGCTCTGCCGCTCATCACCCTCCTTATGACAACGACAGAACAGAATACGTATTTTCGCTCCAAGACGCCTTCGACACCCCTCACGGTAGCCCATGTTGTCGAGGGTTGCCAGGGCGGTGTCGGCAGTACGGTCAGAAATCTCATTGACGCACAGTGCCATGACCCCGAGATTGGAGAAGTCCATCTGGTCGCGGATCCATGCCGTTTGGGCGACATGCTACAGGATGCTCCAGCGATCATCCATCAGTATCGGAGTAGCCGCAGACCACATCTTTTATTTCAGACGTCGTGGCGGCTCCAACGAAAGCTGCAGTCGATTGCCCCAGACGTTGTCTATCTGCACAGCGCGTTTCCTGGGCTGTACGGGCGACTCCGGTGGAAAAAACAACCAGGGTCGTGGGTCACTATCTATTGCGCTCATGGATGGCCTTTCACTCAGCAAATATCCTTTCCGGCCCGCAAGCTCTACACCCTCATTGAGCGAATTCTCGCACGCCAAACTGAGGCCATAGTAAGTATTTCTTATTCGGAGTTCGATGCAGCCGCGGCGGGTAAGGTTCTTGCTCCGGTACATCGGGTTATCTATCACGGTGTCCCCGACAAGAAACAACCTTCATCCCTCCCGGTACCAGTGGATCCGGACCGGCTTAACCTTGGCTTTGTCGGTCGATTTGATCGCCAAAAAGGATTGGATCTTCTGTTGCGGACCTTTGCCGACCCGCGACTAAGACACATTACCCTGTGGCTGATTGGCGGCAGCACCCTTGGCCATAAGGTCGTCATCCCGGATCAAGCGAACATACGGCTGATCGGCTGGGTGCCTAACGCCCGCATTGATGACTACATCAGCTGTTTTGATGCAGTGGTGGTGCCCTCGCGCTGGGAGGGCTTCGGCGTGATCGCGCTGGAAGCGATGCGTAACAGTAAGCCAGTACTCGCGAGCCGGACCGGCGGGTTGGCAGAACTTGTAATCGATCGCGTCAACGGGCGTCTGTTCAATCCCGGGGAACTAACAGACCTGACACGAATATTACTCGAAATATCTAAGCCGGAACTGGCCCGTATGGGCAGAACCGCTGCCGAGATTTTTCACACAGGCTTTAAAATAACCGATTGCTATTCCCGCTGGAGCGCGCTGACCCAGGACGCTCTGGCTTTGCGCAGGAAGACACGGCATCGGGATGTCGTGGCTTCCTTTATGGATCCGGTCACCACCCTACCTTTAGAGGAACTATGAGCGCAAACAATGTTATTAGCCTACCCGGTGTTGCCAATGCCACCAGATCGGCAGCAACGCGTTCTCCCAGCGCAGCTCTAAGCCTGCTCCTCTCTGACTTCATCGTGCTGTCCACGGTTTTTTGGTTAGCCGTCTGGAGCAAGTACACGTTCAATCCGGACTTACATCTCAAGTTCTATTTGGAGGTGTTCCCGTCCATCTTGCTCTTCCTCAGCGTGTTCTTTTCTCAGGGCCTTTACCCGGCATTACTTCTGCATCCTGCCGAAGAAATGCGCCGCCTCTTTCATTCCGTTACGGCCGTACTGCTGGTCTTAGTCTCCGCGACATTTCTCATGAAAAACGGGGCAGAGTACTCACGTTACGTATTCTTGTTCACTTGGGCGCTCGGAACTCCAGCCGTTCTCCTGGGCCGAACCCTGGTTCGAAAGCTCCTGAGAGAAACTTCCTGGTGGTCGGTCCCCGCGACTGTTTTGGGGTCGGGACCAGCTGCCAAACGGTTGGCGAGAAGTTTGGCGAACAGGCGTCTTGGCCTGCGGATCACCGGCGTCCTGCTCGACGGTGCCGTCAGTACATGGGACGAGGATTTGCCGCCCATTATCGGGAATCTCTCCAGCGCGCCTGAAACCCATGGGCATCGACCCACTCGTTACGCGATATTGGCACTTCCAGATCGCTCTCACGCGGAAATACGTCAGATCATCCAGGACCACTGCAAGAGCTTTCATCGCATCCTCATCGTTACTGATCTGCTGGGTATCTGCTGTTTGGGAATATCTCCTCGTGAGATCGGTGGCCAGGTCGGCCTGGAGATTCCGCAACGCCTCTCTTTTCTCGTTCCGAAGATAATGAAGCGGTCTTTGGATATTATCCTGAGCGTGGCTCTTCTTTTGCTGCTCGTACCCGTGTTACTCGTTATCTGCGCTGCAATAAAGTTTGATTCGGACGGCCCCATCTTCTTCGGTCATCTTCGCTATGGACGAGATGGTAAGGCGTTTCGCGCGCTGAAGTTCAGGACCATGGTGGTGAACGCAGATCGAATTCTGCAGGACTACCTGCAACTCCACCCGGAGCACATGCGCGAATGGCAGCGTGATCATAAGTTGAAAAATGACCCAAGGATAACGCGGGTCGGGCGTTGGCTGCGCCGCTACAGTCTGGACGAACTGCCGCAACTGATCAATATAGTTGCGGGCCACATGAGCCTGGTGGGCCCGCGTCCGATCGTGCAATCGGAGATCGCCCGCTATGCAACCAGCTATGACTTGTACACGCGCGTTACACCCGGCCTGACCGGGCTATGGCAGGTGTCTGGCCGTAATAACACCACTTACGGCGAACGTGTCGCCTTCGACGAGTACTACATCAGAAACTGGTCGATTTGGATGGACATTTATATACTCACTCGGACCTTTACGGCTGTAGTGAACGCCCATGGTGCTTACTGAGCGATTCCGCACCTTTTCCCTCCCCGGGGTGCTAATCGTCTTTCAGGCCGCATTTGATCCGCTTGAGGGGCTCGACCTGAACGGGTAGTTCATGCCCGCGGGAGCTCATCGCGAGAAAACGGACAAAACAGCGGTAAGCCACGTCTTCCGATAAATCGTTCGGAGGCCCATCGATATCTGATGGAAAAAATGCGAAAAGGCCTTCTGGTCGGGAAGGGAAAGATCATAGATGGTGTCACAAAACGCAGTACCGAGCTTCGAGGCAAGGACTAACTCTGGGCCGGCAGGACCGGACGAGGCAGCGATCTTTTTCCGGCGGTTGTTGGAAGACGTTGACACACCCACCGCGCCCTTCGGGATCGTGGATATGGAGGGTGCCGGCCACGAGGTAGAGCAGGCAGAGTTGGAAGTCGATACCGCCCTCGCCGCGCGGTTGCGGGCCAGTGCTCGCGGGTGCGGGGTCAGTATGGCGACCCTATGCCATCTGGCTTGGGCCTTGGTGTTGGCCAAGGTCTCGGGACGCGAGGATGTGGTCTTTGGTACTGCGCTGCGCGGGCGCACAGAGGGGGCTCCGCTGGACCGCGGTAACAGCCTGTTCGTTAACGTATTGCCCCTGCGCGTTTCGATCGGGGACGAAAGCGTACAAAGCAGCTTGCAGCACACCCACGCACTGCTGGCCGATCTTATGTGCCACAGGAATGCGTCCTTGATGCTGGCTCAAGGCTGCAGCGCGATACCCGCAGCGACCCCGCTGTTCGCGGCGCTCCTGAGATATCGCCGCACTCAAAATATTCAGGATGCTGCTTGCGATGGCTCGCAAACACCGGACAGCAAGCTAAGCCTCGCGGGAGAAGATCGGAACGAATATCCTTTCATCCTTTCGGTGGATGATCTGGCGGGGGGCTTGAAAGTGATTGCCCAAGCCCCAGCCTCGATCGGACCCATGCGCGTGTGCCGTTTCGTCGATACGGCGTTTGTTTCCCTGGTGGCCGCGCTCGAGACGGCGCCTTCCACGCCCACCTGTACTCTGAATGTCCTACCAGAGAGCGAGCGCCGGCAGATACTTTCTGAGTGGAACGACACTCAATCGGCCTTTCCTTCAGACAAGTGCATTCACGAGCTATTCGAGGAGCGGGTCGGCAAAGATCCGGATGCGGTTGCCATCGTTCATGAAGGCAACCACCTGAGTTACTTGGAACTCAACCTTCGTGCCAACCGGCTCGCGCATTACCTGCGAGAGTTGGGGATTAAGCCGGATGCACGTGTGGCAGTCTGCGTGGAGCGCGGATTCGAAATGATCGTGGCCCTGCTGGCGGTGCTCAAAGCCGGAGGAGCATACTTACCCCTCGATCCGGCTTATCCCCCTGAGCGGCTACAATTCATGCTTCGGGACAGTACCCCACTCGCGCTGCTCACCCAGAGTCATCTCGAAGCTCTGTTCTCTGAAACCTCCGACACCTTGCGAGTCCTGCACCTCGACGATGCCAATGCTCCGTGGCACGGCTATCCCGACCGCAACCCCAGGCGCGATTCTATTGGGCTCTCTCCCAGCCACCTCGCTTACCTGATCTACACCTCCGGTTCTACCGGTAAGCCGAAAGGGGTCTTGTGTGAACACCGGGGTTTGTGCAATCTTGCAACTGCTCAAATCCGGGCATTCGCCGTCAAGCCAGAGAGCCGTGTTCTGCAATTTGCATCGTTCAGTTTTGACGCCTGTGTCTCCGAAGTGATGATGACACTCTGCCAGGGCGCATCGCTTTACTTCGGGCCTCGAAAAAAGATACTTGCCGGCGAATTGCTCAATGAGGTCGTGACCCAGCTTGGCATCACGCACGCAACCTTGCCGCCGGCAGTGTTGGCATCCATGCCGGAACACGCTGAGCTCGATTCTATTTCGACCATGGTCCTTGCTGGGGAGGCTTTGACAGATGCGTTAGCCAACCGTTGGAGTGGCGGCCGGCAACTTATCAATGCATACGGTCCAACCGAATCGACGGTATGCGCCACCGTCTACCAATACCGCCGGGGGAGAAACGGCGCTCCGCCCATCGGCCGGCCCATAGCAAATACCAAGGTCTATATCCTGGATGGGCGCAAAGAGCCGACACCGATCGGGGTAACCGGTGAGCTATACATAGGCGGCGTTGGCGTGGCGCGCGGTTATCTGAACCGGCCCGAGTTAACAGTAGAAAGGTTCATTCCCGATCCTTTTGCGACCGAGCCCGAAGCGCGGATGTACCGGACTGGGGACTTGGGGCGGTGGCTCCCCGACGGCAATATCGAATTCCTGGGACGTAACGATTTTCAGGTGAAGATTCGGGGCTTTCGCGTCGAACTGGGCGAGATCGAGGCCGGGCTGGCGGACTATCCAGGCGTGCGCGAGGCGGTAGTCATCGCGCGCGAAGACACACCCGGTGAAAAGCGCCTGGTCGCTTACTACACTGTGGTCGACGGCGACGAACTGACGAAGGAGATGCCAAACGCCGAAAATCTACGCCGGCATATCTTGCAACGGCTACCCGACTACATGGCGCCCACAGCCTACGTACAACTTCAGTCGCTACCCTTGACGGTGAATGGAAAGCTCGACCGCAAGGCACTTCCTACCCCGAGTGGCGAAGCTTATCCTTCCCGGCAATACGAACCCCCCGTCGGAGAGATAGAAACCTCCCTCGCAGAGATTTGGGCCGAGCTACTAAAAATCGACCGCATCGGTCGCCGAGATAACTTCTTTACGCTCGGCGGTCATTCACTACTGGCCGTGCGCATGATTACACGCGTCCGAAGCCGCTACGGAACACGCGTTGCATTGTTTTCCTTCATACAAACACCTACCATCGAATATCTGGCCAGCTTGCTCTCCGGCCGTACCATTGCTCACATGGCTGTAGTAAACCAGGGAGCTCCGGGCGTGATCCCTCTTGTTTGGGTTGCCCCCGAGCCCTGGCAGCCGCGACTGGCGTCGTACCTTTCCCCGGATCAGCCGGTCTTATCGTTCGTGGTTAGCCCGGAAGAGTTGGCCGCCACAGCACCTCATTACCGATTGGAAAATCTCGCCGCCTGCATCGTCGCAAAAATACGGGAGTTGCATCCCAAACCGGCGTATGTACTCGCCGGCTTCTGCCAGACCTCGTTGCTGGCCTACGAATGTGCTCAGCAGTTGCGGCGCCTTGGCCACGAAATGCCCTTGCTGGTTATGGGAGATGCACTCCTTCCTGGCCATTTGCAGCGGCTGACATTCGGGGAACGGTCCAAGCGCCGTTGGGAGCGTGAAGTGTTCTATCTGTCAGCGTTACGCACCACCCCTCCCTCTCACTGGAGAAAGCTGTTGCGGCAACGAATCGGAGGCCTCCGGGCGATGCGAGAGCGACGAATATGGGGACGGAGCTTCCGGTCCAGCGAAAAGAACACCAAATTCGTAGAAGAGCTCTACCAGGCCTTAATCGTCGCTCACTTGAGTTACATTCCCTCTCCTTATGAGGGACGTGTCCTTTATCTCCAATCTGCCGATCGGCCACAAAGTGATCTTTGGGATGCAGCGGGAAGTTGGCACGGTCTCATTGAAGAGCTGCAAGTCTTTGAAGCTCCCGGGGACCACACCAGTATCTTCCAGGAACCGCACGTTAGAATCACGGCCAAACGGCTGCAGTTTGCCCTGGATCGGATAGTCGATAAGGCGGACATTACTCCAGGGTTGATGGGGGGAACCGCCGCCATCAGCATGCAGCTCTGACCTATCTCGACGCGGAGATTTCCAGCGGAATAATCTCAGCTTTCCGGGAATAAACGATCAGTAATCCGTAACTGCACCATGCCGCCATCTGTGGAGAACTCACACCATGCTGGAACTAACCGACGACTTCGGCGCGATCAAGGGTAATGTGAATCGCCTGCCAACACTTCGCAATCGGATCTACCAGATTGTAAGGACCTTTCGTTTTAAGGGCGTAAGGGCAAGCCTCACGCACTATTACCGTCGCGTCATTGATATATTCCTGAGAACAACCGATGCTGTTGGAGCAGAGCCACGGGAAGCCGTCGAACCTGCCCTGCTGGATGAACGCTTCGCCTCTGGAAGCTTTGAGTCGCCGCTCCGTGAGCTGGCCATTCAAAGTCCGAACGCCAAGTGGGGCTTGCCCTATGCTCCGACTTACCCGGAACTCTTCGAGAAGGTGGTGAGCAATTTACCCATACAAATGGCGGACTACAACTTCATCGACCTTGGTGCAGGAAAAGGGCTGGCCCTATTGCTGGCAGCGAAGTACCCCTTCAAGAGCATTACCGGCGTCGAATACTCGAAAGTCTTGACCGACATGGCGGCAGAGAACATATCCGCTTATCAGGAACGCAATGGGGGTCATTCTTCGATCCAATGCCTTTGGGGCGATGCGGCAAATTTTGAATTTCCCCACAGGCCCACAGTTTTGTATCTTTTCAACCCTTTTCAGGGAAAGGTCATGGATTGTGTCATTAAGAATCTTGAGAACTCGCTCAAGACCGCACCCCGTGACCTTTGGGTTATCTACGGAATTCCTTGGGAGGGTCGAAAATTTCGCCGCAGTCCGATGTTGGAGACAATCGAATGGAATCCCGATTACTCGGTTCATCGCTCAGCTTGTCGATGATAAGATGGTAATCGTCGAGAACGGCCCATCCACTTCTGTCCGACCGTACGCCTCATTCTCCGAAGCGTTGCCGCTTGATAACACGAAGCGAACCTGTTCCGGGCTTACTCATTTAGGTCCTAAGCTACCTGACCTAATTCTGTGATCGCAAAACATCCCCAAGGACCTGCAAGCGCCGGTCCTCGACGCAACCGCCGAGAGGTAATGTGCGACAAACGTTTACGGCTCTCAATGGTCTCAGAATACTGGCGGCGCTGTTGGTCGTGTTCTTTCACTATGGAACCCTGACCGATAGCTTTGTTGATTTCCCAATCTTTGTCAAGAACTTCATTCACAATGGAACCATCGCCCTTCCGTTCTTCTATGTATTATCCGGTTTTGTCTTAGCCCACGCCTATTCGGGTCTTAGCTACACCACACTACAAAAACGGCAGTTCTATTCTGCACGGATCGCAAGGTTGTTCCCGGCATACCTGTTGGGCTTCATCCTGTTTCTCCCGATCGCCATACAGAAGTACCTCTGGCATCCGGTGCCCGGTGGACAAGTTGGACCTCATGGCTTTGTGTTCGGTGGATTGCTGAGTCTTTTTGCCCTGCAGGCGTGGACCCCTTTTTCACAGGCCTGGAACGGTCCAAGCTGGTCCATCTCGGTTGAGGCGTTCTTCTACGTCATGTTTCCGTTTGTGCTGCCGAAGGTATTAAAAACCCGGCCTCATCGTCTCGTTACGGTTTTGTGCGCGCTTTGGCTGGTTGTGATCTCATTGACGGTTGCGCACGAAAGGAATGTCATCGGTGAACAACTATGGCACAGTTACATCATGTACCAACCTGTGTTCTGGATGCCCACCTTCCTGCTGGGAATGGCCATGTACCGATTGGCACATCGGTGGAGCCAGGTGCCCGATGCGATCGCCACTTTTGTCTCGCTAACCTCTCTCGCCGTACTCGCGTTGCTATGCGGCCTGCTGTCACCGCAGTCCGGGGGGGATTTCATCGTAAACGGTGGTGCGGCGCCATTGATTGCAATCGTCGTGCTGGCATTCTCCCACCCGCGGTGTCTCAGCACTCAGCTTCTCGGTTGCCGGCCTCTGGCCTTTCTCGGGGGAGCTAGTTATGTTGTCTATATATTGCAGGCCCCCCTGTGGCATATGTTTCGTGCCGTATCGGATAGATTGCGTCACGCAAATGCGCAGTCTACAGTGAAGGACTGGCAGTTTCTGCTTTACCTTCCGCTGCTCCTGGCGGTTGCCCTGTTGGCGCAGCGATTAGTGGAGAGACCGGCTCAGCGTTATTTATTGAAGCGAACGAGGCTAAACACCGTGTCCATATCTGAGAGGCCGGTCAACGCGGTAACGGTTTAGCACCAGCGCCCCGGCTTAAGCAGCTGTTATGGGACGCATAGGGGATGGGTGCGCCTTGATTTGACCTCAAGCAGTTTGTTGGGCATAGAAAGAGGGCAAAGCATGCCGGGGTTCTTTGGTTTTGGATTCATTTTCCACGGGCTCTCGTATCTTGTTCCTGTATACTTCATCCAGACCACTTACCCTCCCTCACCGTAGCCTGGGCAACTCACGTAGATCGAGTGGTGCTAGTAACTCGCCTGTTAGCCAGAAATAACTGGCGGCTTGACCTGAGCTCGATCGGGGTCTTTGCAGTAAGCACGAGACACCCAATGCCCTCTACTGAAGTTCATGAGAGGCGATGACACTCGAAACACCTCGGATCCATTCGGCGGGCTTAGCGAAAATCTGTAAAGCCTGGAGACGAAAATTCATAAAGCGGTAACTGCGGAGCTCAAGTGGCACTCGAAACACACAACCAGATCGGTACCGTCGGGCTCGAGCCGTTGAGAAGAAAGCTCGATGTGCGTCACTCAGAAACGATGGGCGAGTACACGCCCAGACTTTCCTTGCGCACGCTGCTCGAGGCGTGCTTCCGTCATCGCATACGCCTTCTTTGCGCCGCAGGGCTGCCGATTCTTTTCGCCTTATTGGCTATTCTTTTTATGCCAAAGCGTTATCAGGCGACCATGCAGTTGGCTGTACTGAATACACGGCAGTATTCAGTCATAAGCAGTGACTCAGATCAGCCCGCGAAGATGGTTAACGATATAACCGATAGCGATGTCAACTCTCAGGCACAGCTGCTGCGCAGCCGTGACGTTCTGAACCAGACATTGGATCAATTAGGCAGGCCGGCCACCCCGGCATTGATTCGCGATAGGGCAATCGATGCATTGGACAACAAACTGGATGTGGAACCCGTTCGAGAGTCGAATATCCTGAACGTGTCATATATCGACTCTTCTCCGGCAAGGGCCACAGAGACCTTGCAGGCTCTTGCGTCAAGCTTTGTGGGGAAAGAGCTTTCTATTCTTCGCCCGATGCATGGAGAAAAGCTGTTTGTCGGACTGGTGGAGCAGAGACAGCGAGATCTCAAGTCAGCGCAGGACGACTTTGCCAAATTTAAGGTTAAAACAGGAATCGCGTCTCTCAAGGATGACGAGGCGATGCTCCTTCGACAGCTCGAAGGTTTATCTTCACAGTCGGCCTCATTAACCTCCGAACTAGCTCTCGAGAAGCGGCGTGCAGAGAAGACGGATGACGAACTTGCGCGCCATCCGGAGCGGATTACTACCCAGAATCGTTCCACCCCGAATCAGGCGGCGATCGAATCGCTGACCTCTCTATTGGTGCAGCTACAGAATAAACGCACTACTCTGTTGACGGGTTACCAGCCCACGGAGCGCATCGTTCAGGACATTGAGGCGCAGATCACCAATGTGGAAAGTCAACTGACGAAGCTCCGTTCTACGAACGCTCTTGAAACAACTACGGATATGAATCCGCTGACTCTTGAGCTGAAAAGCCAGCTGGCCAGGTCGCAAATATCCGGCACAGCAATTGCCGCGCAGCGCAGTGCGGTGGAAGTCCAAAAACAGGCCTATCTCTCTAAGCTTAATCAGCTCGAGGGAAGTACAGCCCAATTTGACGACCTGCAGAAGCGCGTGCAGGAAGCCCAGACCAATCTTGACCTGGCTTTACAAAAACGCGATCAGGCCGCCGTGGATGATGCTCTCGATAAAGACAGAATCCTGAACGTTGCATTTGCGGCCAAGCCTTCCGCCTCGTCCGTGCCCGTGCAGCCGCGTCCCGCCCTGTATCTTGGGTTGGGCCTGTTTATTGCCGCGTTTCTGGGAGTCGGCACGTGCGTCGTATCCGAATTGGGAAGAAATAACATCCAGTCGCCGGCAGAGTTAGATGCCATTACCGGTCTCACCACGTTGGTCTGTGTTCCCTTGCAAACCAATCTGCTCCGAGGAGACAGGCTTGGTTTACCAGATGGGGGCCCGGATTTCCGCACCGGGTCGGCCCTTGTGAGTGCGCATGAGAGTCAGGTGAAGAACTCGTTACAGACCTTCGTTGCCAGGAGCGAGAGTTAATGAATTCAGCCATTCAGGAACGCAATGAGAGTCCGGTACAGGAAGGCTTCGAACAGATCCTCGGTCATCTCGATGCTGCACGTCAGAGATCCGGCCGTGCAGGGGTGCTGGCCATAGCAGGGTGCAGGAGCGGCGATGGGGCTACGTTTGTGCTGCGCGCGCTAGCCAAGCGTCTCGCGAAACGTTCCCGCAGAGGGGTTCTGCAAGCCGATTGCGCAGACCTTATATTGGCTAGCCATCTGAACCCGGGCGAACTGCTCGATCAATGCTCGTTTACACGTGATGCGGGCCTCTGGCTGCTGTCTTCTCCCGACCGGTGCTTTCGGTTTGCCGAAGCTTCGGGGGAGAGTGACGTGCAATCTGCGATGATGGTCCTCCGGTCGCGGTTTGACTACATCCTCCTGGATTGCGGAGCGGTGAATGTCAGCGGAGGCATTTGGCAGGTGGCGCCGTTCGTGGATGACGTGTTCCTTGTTGTCGCCGCGGGTGAAACGACACGGGAGCAAGTTGGTTATGCCCAGCGCATCATTGTCCAATCCGGTGCCCACCTCACCGGGTGCATCTTGAATAAGCGCACTTACCCTCTGCCCAACGTGATTCACCGCCTGTTGCATTAGACGATTCTTATGAATTCAGCCGATCGGATTAATCGTATGACACGCCTCATCTTTTTATTAACGCTGCTGGGAGCATTCACCTGCTCCTGGGCACAAAGCACCCGCCAGTCCGATGAGCCTCACCTCGTCACCCGGGCGCGGTACAAGATTCAGGCAGGGGACAAGTTTGACGTCTCGTACCGCTATACACCCGAATTGAATCAAGCAGTGACGGTGGAGCCGGATGGGTTCATTAACCTTGATCCGGCTGGCGCAATCAAGGTGAGTGGCTTGACCCTTGAGCAAGCCACTGACCTGATCACCGGCCTCGCCGGTAAACATCTTCACGACCCAAAGGTTACGCTTACCCTGAAGGAATTCCACAAGCCTTATTATGTTGTCGCCGGTGAAGTGAAACATCCGGGCCGCTTCGACATGGATCAACCAACAACTGCTCTTCAGGCGGTTCTGACGGCGGGTGGTATGGATACAACGGCCCGTTCTTCCCAGGTCATCTTATTTCGACGCATCAATGCTGATGATGATGAAGTCCACGTCCTTGACCTGCACAATGTAAAGAAGAGGAGTGACCTGGAGCACGACATCATGCTGGAACCGGGCGATATGCTCCTGATACCCAGGGATCGCATTGCGAAAATGGAACGGATTATCAAAGCGACGAATATCGGTCTGTATTTGAACCCTGCGCAGTTGGGGTTCTAGGCCGTGGCCGCTGCATCTCGGCATAAGCGGTCCTTTGTGGTGCTAAGGGAGAAGAGGGCAATCGATGAGTAGTACAGCTCTGGACCTACTGGCGGCCCGTCCAGGAATACAGCCTTATGGCACCAATCATGGGTTCAGCAGTTCGCTCAAAGAAGTAATACCCTTCGTCTGTCTGACCCTCGGCTTACTGGCAGCAAAGCCGGCGCTCTTACGTGTGATGTTCCCAGCCGCGGTGTGCGCATTTGGCTACCGGATCTACAAACGAAACGAATGTTACTATCTCTCGTTTGCCCTTTGGATCTGCATGCTGACACCCTTGCTCCGGCGGATGGTGGACTGGAAAACGTCGTACCAGATGCAAAGTCTGATTTTGCTGGCGCCGTTACTCGTCACTCTCCTTCCACTCATTGACCTGCGGCACAGGCTGGCGCGTGTACCGCCGATGATCCGAACCGGCACCCTGCTCACCTTGAGCGGAGTGATATTCGGTGCCGGCATCGGGCTTATTAAACATCCCGGTCCGACGGTTATCTTGTCCGCTGTAATGTGGATCGGGCCCATGGTGTTATGCGTGTTCGCGGCGTCCATCCGCGATAAAGAGATGCTTGGGCGGGTGCTTACCAGAACATTAGCTTGGGGCGTTCTGGTAATGGGGCTCTATGCAATTTACCAGTTCGTGGTCGCTCCGCCATGGGATACCTATTGGCTGGTGGAAGTAAACAGAGATTCGTTCTCCCCCAGTTTTGGCCACCCGGAGCCATTCGGCATCAGAGTGTGGAGCACGATGAATTCTCCGGGCTCATTTGCTTTGTTCCTGAGTGCGGCCTTGATCTGGTTAGCCACTCGGAGCGGCCCAGTGGTGGCCATAGCAAATATGATGGGATATGTCGCACTCTGCTTGTCCCTGGTCCGGACGGCATGGTTGATGACCGTACTGGGACTTCTCATCTATCTCGTAACCTGCCGCAAAATGCCCTCTCTCAAGAGCGCGGCAAGCACACTGGTGACCCTGGGCTTAATCAGTTGTGGGCTCTTGTACGTCATGCAATTTCACGGAGTAAAGGAGCGCTTCGAGACCTTTTCTTCGCTTAAATCTGATCGGAGCGTCCAGGAGCGCCGGCTCATGTATCAGTTTATGGAACATTACGTCTCGTCTACCCCATTGGGGGACGGGTTGCAATCTCCCTCTGAATACCATGGGTACCTTCTCGATAGCACCTTTGCAGAGTTGTTCTTTATGTTGGGATGGATCGGCGGTTTATTGTATGCAGCCGGCCTGGGGTATTTGCTTCTGCAGATGACAGTAAGCCTTCGGCGTGCGACTGGGCTGCGGGCTGCTGCAATTGCCGTAACTCTCGCCTGCGCCAGCCAGGCCGTGAGTGGCGATGTGCTGTATCGACAAGGGGGGGTCATCCTGTGGCTTTTTGTTGGAGTCTGGGCGTCCGCCTCTATGCGCACTCTTGCCCTGCCCAGCTGCTCCGGAACCGCGTTCGCCAGCCCTTAGAATTGCTATCCCATTCCTGATTACAACGTCTGGATGGTGAGGTCTACAGTCTGCGTCGTTACCGCGCTGGCAGACGTCCCCGTCGCCAAGACGGTCACCTGCGCAGAACTGGAAGGGGAATAAGCAGCACCGCTGTAGCCACAGCCCGAAAGGCCGCTGGCGAAAGCCAATGTGCCAATAATCAAAAAGCAAAGTTGCCAGTAATGGAGCGCCTTGACGAACCTACGTTTGCTCGCAAAAGCCGCCATTCCCGTCAGCCCTCCGGGACCCCAGAAGATGAATGCCAGGAGTGGCAGACTCCGCGGTGTCTCCGCCTTCTGCGGCGTGACACTTATGGTGAGAGACATAGTCGCGGGTTGGCCGTTGCCGCTGAAAGAGACCTGAGTTTGCGTAAACGAACAGGTCATATTGGCTGGAAGATTGATACAACCTAACACAATGGTGCCGTTATAGCCTCCAAGAGGAGTCAGGATCAGGGTGGTGTTTGCCGTCTTCCCGGCTACAATCGCGAGCGAGGTTGGGTTGGCAGCAACCGTATAACTGGCCTGCGTGGCCGGAATTGGCCCAGTGATGGCTATGGTCACGGCTGATGAGGTGCTTGCGGAAAAGCTACTCGATCCGGCATAAGTCGCCGTGACCGTATTTGCGCCGACGGGTAGAGCGGTTGTGCTCAGAGTGGCCTTGCCGCTGTTTAGCGTGCTCGTACCCAGAAGGGTGGTTCCGTTGTAAAACGACACGCTGCCCGTGGGCGTGCCCGAGGTTGAGCTTACGACCGCGGTCAACATTACTGTGGTTCCCTGGGAAGCACTGGAAGGCGCGGTCAAGGTAGTCGTTGTTGCGGCCACCGTTCCGGTAATAGTCAAGGTCCCGTTGACGAGCGTGACAGCGTAGTTGGGCAGATTTACGCCCGCTACAGCCGGAATAATGGGGTAGTTTCCGGGACTACTATATGTGCTCGCAGCGGTAGTGAATGATTCCGTAAAGCTGTCCCCGCCCACCGCGCCGGTCACGGTTCCACTAAACGTCGGGTTTGCTGCACCATAGGCGCGCGTCGCATTGTTGGCGAGAACGGTCAATGGCGCAGGTGTTACCTGGAAGGTCTGCGTCGCCGTGGCTGCGCTGTATTGCGCATTGCCAGGCTGCGTAGCCTTGAGCGCGACGGTGCCCACACCCGTGAGTGTCACTGTGCTCCCGCTGATCACTGCTGGGCCCGATTGCACAGCGATGGTGACCGGGTAGCTGCTGCCCAGGCTCGAACTGGCGGTCACCGTGAACGGCGCACTGCCGTAGGCCCGCGAAGCGATAGACGGAAAGATGATCGTCTGCTGTGATGGAGGCGCCGCCGACGCCACAGGCGTTAACAGGACCTCGATGGGGTCATCGGCAACTTGATAACTAAGAATTCCTGCGGACGAGGTAAACGTAACGGCTGACGAAGTCACCACATCTTTTACGCTGGTAACTGTCATCCCTGCAGGAACGCTCACCGTCACAGGCACGGCGGCAGGAGAAGCAACGGAAGTCCATTTCGTTCCATACGATCGTTGCCAGGTGTAATAGAGAATGCTGTTCGCACTGTCTCCGGCTCGGGATCCTACCAGCGTTGCCGTAGCCAAAGGATAGTATCCCTTGTAGGGCGAGACAGTTGGCACTGAACAGGGCGGGCATGGGGACACCGGCGGTTGTGCGATGGTTCCGATATCCGCCATCAAACTCTTAAAAGCTGTGTAAACGGGAAACGGTGTCTGATCAGCAGCCACCCATTCCCAATCTGTTTCTCCCGACATCCGGTAAAACATCACTGGAGAAACACCCAGGGCTTGCATCGCGAGAAAAACGCGCGTATCGAAGCGAGTAACCTGTGTCTCCGTGGCTCCGGTGCAACTACGGCATATCCCGGATTCCGTAATGCTATGTTTGACTCCCCCCGCCGTGTTCGGATAAGACTGAGACGCCACCGCAGCGCTAATCGTGGCTCCCGTCCAAGCACCGATCGGAGTACACGCTCCGGACAGAATATTGCTGGTTAGCGCGACGGTGGCGTTCGCCAGAACACAGGCTGGGTTCCAGATGTAGTCTTCGGGGTTGTTGCCATAAATGTGAAAGGACTCGGAGCCGAGCTGCTTCTGGAGCGACGAAAGATTCGGGACATTGGCGAATGTGGCCGGATAAAACAAAGAGCCAGGCCACATCGCCGTCTCGGTGTACCCATTATCAAAGGGCACTCCGGTGATGTTGTTCATGGTCGATACGTACAACGGCAGTTCAACTCCCAGAGTTGCCGAAATATCGCCATTGGCCGGCGGTGTATCGTAGAGGTCAACACCATGATCCCACTTATCGCAGCACCATGTAGGCTCATTCCACACACTCACGCCACCCGTGGTCCCGGAACCTGCAATCTGCTGTGCCAGGTAAGACGCGTAGTTTCCAAATGCCTGGACAGAAGCATTGTTCAGGTAGCTGGTACCCGGCGCGATGATGACCGGAGGATACAGCGTAAGATTGAGCGTCACCGTAGCGCCCTGCGCCAGGGCCGTAGTGGTTTTGGATGCCAGGGTCACTGTCGAACCGGATATACCTGTTATTAACACTCCAGGATAACTATATTTGCTCGCGAGATATCCGTTTGCTATGGCGAGAAATGTCGAACCGGGGACTATTGAGGACAGCGAGCCGGAGGTCAGGGTTAGAGGTACCGTAGTCGCCCCGACCGGTACTGAGGTGGCAGCCGTCCCCACGGCAATTGCACTGTACGGGGGACCGTACAACGCATTCAGGAGCGAGTGTACCCCGTAGGTCTTACTACTCGCCAGGCCCGCGGAACAAGCACTCGGTAATTTATAACCTCCCGAAGTATTCCCCGGCATATTCTGAACTTCAGCTTGTCCCCAACTGCAGTCGAATCTACCCCATGTGATATGAGCGGCTTGTGCATCGGCATATTCCCACGCATTGGTAGGCGTGATGTTGGTCCCTAGCCCGTTATATGCTTGCGTTGCTGGGACTGGCCCATACACCTCTACAGTCGTAACTGACTGACATATCCCTGAGGATGTAGCCCCCATAAAAAGTAAAAGGGCTGGTAAATCTAAAAGCTTTTTCAAGAAGAAGCTCCTTGATTGACTTTCTAGATAGTGTGTAAATCTTATATTAGGGCAGGGAGGCCGGAGCTTATGCATGTGGTTTGCTGGGGATGTCATATGACCTGGTCGTGGGATCCTCTGACCTTTGGGATCCTTCTCTTCTCTAGAGCAAACGCATTGCGGCCCATGGCTTCCGTCACCAGGGCGAGATGCTCATGAATAAAGGAAAGCTGACTTCTACAACTTTCCGATGTGCTAGCGTGTGTCTTTTCGAAGATGGCTCGAAGCGCCTGATTTTCCAAGCGAAATCTGACCCATTGCCATGACTTTGGTAAGAAGCTAGGCAATATTATTTTCGATCGCAGCGTGTTCGCTGCAGTCAGCCGGATTTACCGCCAGCTTAACGGCAAACAGTTAAATACGCGATGAATTGTTCTGGCTTTCTGCATTGCGGCGCCGCACCGCTCGACGGCATTCAGTTGATAACTGGTCCACCTGGTGCTAAGTCGCGGCTCGCCAGGAACTACTTACTGGCGAGCCTTTTGCCGGAGTCTAAGCCCCAACCGCTCTCTCTTAGCGAACTCGCACCCGCGATAGGGATGAATGCTCCATCCAAACTGCAGAGCCGCCGCGAGAGGCTTCCCTTCAGCACCGGAGGAACCGCAGCGAGCGCAATCGGTCACCGCCGCCGTCGGCGAAACGGGAAAGGATTGGAAGGAGTTCCAAGTTGGGGTTACTGCCTGCACGATCTTCGCCATTTGTTTGCCCATTGAAGATCTGCCTTCGCCGCCCGCAAGAAACATTCGGCCTCCAGTCCTTCTCTGGGGCTGCGGAATGACTCTCTGCGTCGCGCCGTTCACCTTCACCGTCATCATCCTTCACCCACGCCTGAAGATACCTGTAAACGCCCACCCAATACCTGCCGTCTATTGGGACGAGAAGGATCAAATCCATCTCAATTGTTCAGGAGGAAGTATGAAGTCTTCGCTAGCCCTTCTTGCCGCCCTGGGGCTCTTACCCATGGCCCTGGCGCAAACCCCCCCGCACACTCCGCCGACCCCGGCGGGCATGGCTCAGCATGAGGTCCAGCGCTACACCACGCTGCTCACCCTCCTCCCGGCCCAGGTAGAACAAGCCACCGCCATCTTCACCACCGAAGCGACTGCGCGCCAGAACTCAAGAGCCAGCGAACGTGCCGCCCACCAGGCCATGGAAGCGGCCATCAAGTCAAATGACACCGCCACCATTCAGTCGACGGCCACGAGCATGGGCCAAATGACGGGCGAAGCGATGGCCGCTCACGCGCTCGCTCGAGCCCAGTTCTACGCCATCCTCACCGCCGACCAAAAGACCAAGTTCGGCGAGTTGGAACAAGAACACATGATGGGTGGACCGGGTCGCGGGCCGATGATGCGCTAACTCAGCCGTTGTGGGCGGCGCTTTCGGCGTAAACTGCTGCCCAGAAGGCAAGTCTATGGAAGCATTGGAGCAGCCTATCTACGCTGGAGAGCTATCACCCGTGCGGGACCGGATGATCGCGGAGCTTGGGGACATCGACACGCTCTGCGCCACCTACCGGTCTCGCATCTATCGTTATGCCCTCCTCTCGCTCAGGGATCCTGACCTGGCGGAAAGCGTGACCCAGGATTGCTTTCTGAAGGCCCACCGGGCCCGCGAGGAGTTTCGCGGAGATTGCAGCATCGCCACCTGGTTAACGCGCATCGCGACCAATCTCATTCGCGACTCCACGCGGTCGCGGAAGTTTCAGTTTTGGAAAACGGCTAGCAACACCGCCGTCGAGGCAGGGGCGGTCGCCGATCGCCTCCGTTCTCCAGGTATTTCCCCCGAAACAGCCATGGTCGTGAGGGAGGAACTGGTGCAAGTATGGGACAGCGTGGCCGCCCTCCCCGGCAAACAACGCAGCGTATTTTTGCTGCGCTTTGTGGAAGAGATGGAATTACCCGAGATCGCAGCAGCGATGGGGCTGCACGTGGGAACGGTGAAAAGCCACCTGCACCGCGCGCTTGCCTCGGTGCGCAAGGCAATGGAGAGAAAGCGATGAAAACTGACCATCTGTCAGCCTGGGAACAGGAAGAGTACATCCTGAATCAAGGCACCGAGCAACAGAGTCCGCAGGTGCTCCGCCATCTCGTGGAATGCGCCCCCTGCCGCGCCGAGGTGGCACGGCTGGAGCACGGCATCGCTATTTTCCGTGGCGCGGCCGTCGAATGGAGCTCGCAGTGTCTGGCAACCCGTCCGCAGCAACTGCAATCTATTCCTTTAAGAAGGCTGTCTATCAGCGCCATGCGATGGGCTTTCGCCGCTGTCGTTCCCCTGGTCCTGCTCTTGCTTGCGCTGCTTCCGTTGCATCTCTTCCATCTCTCCGGCCCGCAAATAACCCACCCGGCCGTGCAAATCAGTGCCGCGCAAATCAGTGACGATGCCTTGCTGGAGCAGGTGGATGAACAAGTCTCGGTTGCGGTCCCCTCGTCCATGGAGTCGTTGACCCACCTGGTTTCGGCAGACAACAACTCGGGCACTGCCAACGCTGCCGCAGGGAGCAAGCACATTGTGCAAACCAATTAGCCTCCGGAGCGGCAGAACGTCACGATGGCTCACGATCCTGCTCCTGCTTGCTCTGGGATCGGGGGCTGGTGTTTGCCAGCAGAGCGGGCCACCGCCAAACGGTCCGGCAGACGGCATGGGCCCACCGCCCATGGAAGGCCGCCGTGCCCCCATGGAGCGCGCTTTCCATCTGGGGCCCCGCGGCCGCTGGTGGAACAATCCGGACTTCGTGAAGAAACTTTCGCTTACCCCCGACCAGCAAAAGAAAATGGAAGCTGTCTTCGAGCAGAGCCGTCCCAGTTTGACGGATCTTAGCGCCACCGTGCGAAAAGAAGAGATGGCGATGGAGCCCCTGCTTTCGGCTGACCAACCCGATGAAAGCAAGATCCTGGCTCAGATCGACCGCGTGGCGCAGGCGCGAGCAGAACTGGAAAAATCCTACGCCCGCATGCTCCTTGGTCTGCGCCGGGTGCTCACGCCGGACCAGTGGAAGACCCTGCAGGCCGACGATCCCCACGGGCGCTTTCCCCGCTTCGGTCCAGGTCTACGGGGCGACGATGGAACCACACCCCCGCCCGCGTCCTCGCCAAATTAGTCACGTGCTGAGTCACAGTAACTGTGTCGGTCTGCCCTGGAACGACAGCCGTCCACTGCTCGAGCCCAGCCACTCCAGCGGCTGCCCTGTGTCTCCCCCCATGTCTCCTATCGTTCGCGTCAGTAGAGCATCTCCGTTGCGCCGGCCGAGGCGATACTTGGCGCAGACCGCCTTGACCAGCGCCTCAATCCGCTTTCGATAAGCCGCAGAGACGAAGGCGTCGCTCTCGAAACGTTGCCGGTACATGGGCTCGAGCGCCGGAAAGTGCTCTCGGATAAACCCCAGATAAATCTCCTTGGAGCATGGCTTAAGGAAGAGCGGCTGGGCGCTGAAGAAGCTGGCGTCGGCGGCCTTCGCCCTTTTCGCCATCCCATCCAGCGCGTTGCCCGTATCGGTCAAGCCGGGCAGCAGCGGCGAACACAAAATGCCCGCCCGCAAGCCGGCCTGGCGGAGCCGTCCCACGGTGCGCAGCCGTAGATCAGGCCGCGGCGCCCGCGGTTCCAGCAGCCGGGCCAGCTTTGTATTCGGGGTGGTAATCGTCAGATGAAGGGTCAGCGTATTCCTCTCCGCGATGCGCTGCAGCAAGGCAATGTCCCGTTCGATCAGCGTCGATTTGGTAACCAGGCCGATGCGCAGATCGTGCTGCCTGGCCAGCACTTCCAGCAGCGACTCCGTCACCCTGGCTCGGCGTTCGATTGGCTGATAGGGATCAGTGGCCGTGCCCAGGGCGATCTCTTCCTCCGGGCGAACCTGCTTCAATTCCTGCTCCAGCAGCCAGGCCGCGTTCTGCTTGATAAAGATCTTTCGCTCGAAGTCCTCCGGCGGCAGTTCCATGAACTCGTGGGTATAGCGGGCATAGCAGTAGCGGCAGGCGAATTCGCATCCACGATAGGGATTGATGGTCCACGTAAACCTCAGTCCTCGCCGGGAAACACTTCTGTTCAGGATCGAGCGAGCCTGAAGCGAGCGCACCTCCATCTCGTGTCCCTCTCCCGCCGGGGAAGAAGCCGCCGCCAGCCGCGCAATGCCTGTCAGGGGAGAATCCGTGGCCACAGGAGGGAAGCGGGAAAGGATGGGAAAGAGTTCCAGGTTGGGATGAGCGGCCTGCGCTAGTTTCGCCATTTGTTCGCCTCTGGGACGAGCCTACTCCCCGGCGAGGGTGGGGTCAAGATCAGGTGGGACGGCGATCGACACGCAAACGCACGCCACCCTTGGGCCGCAACGAAATTGCCGGGTGCAAGGGCAGCTCTTTCGGAGATCCCTCAGGAAGCGAAAGCTTCCAATTGCCGGCAACAGAAGCGAGAATCAGCACTCCCTCCATCCAAGCCAATCCCTCACCGATACACTGCCGAGCGCCGGCGCCGAAGGGAAAATAGCAAAAACGAGGCCGCCGTGCCTTCTTCTCCTCCGTGAACCGCTCAGGATCGAAACCCATCGGATCCTCCCAAAAGCGAGGGTCGCGGTGAGCCACTATCTGGGGCGCGAGGAGAATGGCTCCCTTCGGGATGCGGATGCCGTGGTACTCGTATGCTTCTACGGCCGTACGTGCCGTCACCCACACCGGGGGGTAGAGGCGAATTGTCTCTGCAAACACCTGGTTAGCGTAAGTCAGCCTGCCATAGTCCTCCGCGGTTGGCGCGCGTGCTCCCAGCACAGCGCGGCACTCCTGGTACAACCGCTCCTGCACGGCGGGGTTCCTGGCCAGTTCCCACAGGGCAAAGCTCAGCGCATTTGCCGTCGTCTCATGCCCTGCAAGCATCACGGTTACGCATTCGTCGCGCACCTGTCTATCACTCATCCCGCCGGTGCCTTCCTCCGTGTCGACCGCACTCAGCAGCATCGACAGTAAGTCCCCGCGATCACTAGGATCCTTGCGGCGTTCGGCGATCATGCGGTAGATCAAGCCATCGAGATAAGCCTGTCCCCGGCGGATCCGGTTCATGGCAGGGAGGGGAAGACGGAGAATCAACTCAGGGAAAGGCAGGAACGCCACCGGCAAGAATCCCATAAAGGAATCAACCGCCTCTGCAATCTCCTTCACCTCCGTTGCCACGTTGGTATCGAAGAGCGTTTTGCCCACGACCCGCAGCGCGAGTAACAGCATCTCGGGATGCAGATCCATCACCGTTCCGCTTGCCCAGCGGGTGCTCATCTCCGCCGCGTAAGCGGCGATGATCTGCCCATAGGCGGCGATCCGTTGCCGATGGAAGGCCGGCTGCGCCAACCTGCGTTGGCGCATATGCAGAGGCGTCTCGCTGGTAAGCAGTCCCTCGCCCAGCACCATCTTGGCGCGCTGCATCACCACTCCGCGATGATGACGGCCCGCATCGCGCAGCAGCAGCTCTTCAATAAACTGTGGATGATTAAACTGAAAGATGTGGCGGCCAAAGCCGGTGTAGTGGTTCAAGTCCCCATACCGGCCGGCGGTCTTCAGCATGAAGTCAGCAGCGCTCTGGCGAAAGAGCTCTCCCGAGACCACGCGCCGCGCAAAGCCAGGACCATCCGGATAACGAGCGCCACGCCGAATCAAGATCTGCGGCGCCACCATCTCGGCTGCAAGCGGAACACTCACAACTAAGAGTCTAGTTCAACCCGTCCGCGCTCATTTCAGCGCAGGAAACCCCAAACAAGTGCAAAGGAAACGGGACGGGTGCCAAATCAGATTTTTCAGTTGGCCAATTTGGACAGCACGTGAAGCCTTCACCGACCTTTAGAGGTTACGGAAACCTCAGGGGCTAAAGAGAATGTGTGAGAACCAGGCTTTACGAGTTTAGTCCCGCAGGGACGGCTTAACTTAGCCCAGGACGCTAGTCCTGGGCAACCCAGGACTGCGTCCTGGGTACATCATGAGACACGATTAAGTCCCGCAGGGACGGCTGAAGGTTGTCCAGGATGGCGTCGCGGCCTATTTTCAGCCGTCCCTGCGGGACTGGGTCGTCCTTTCAAATCCAACCCAGGACTAGCGTCCTGGGCTAAGTTCAGCCGTCCCTGCGGGACTGAATTGGGAATAGAGTTCTCGCACACGCTCTAAAGCCTGACGTATTCTCAATCGTTTACGGCCCGACTAAAGTCGTGCCCTGATACAAGGTACGGACCGGGCAAGTAGGTAACAGAAAGGACCGGGCAAGTGGGTAACACTTTTCGTCCAGAGCGTAGGGCAGGTACAAGAGAGCATGCCCTGGAA
>Ga0182024_10003736_pt1 | contig 35868 bp, 30 predicted proteins | sample P32metaG_FD_120480 | JGI IMG/M metagenome (GOLD analysis project Ga0182024, IMG submission 120480) | Permafrost microbial communities from Stordalen Mire, Sweden - P3-2 metaG (Illumina Assembly) | ecosystem: Environmental > Terrestrial > Soil > Wetlands > Permafrost | place: Sweden: Stordalen...
CTTGGGCGTGGCAATAGCGCGAAAGTAGATGGGATCGTCGCCCTGGATGCCTTTGACGAACGCTACAGCGAGACGGCCGGTGAGGAAGGGATCTTCGCCGTAGGTCTCCTGCCCGCGGCCCCAGCGGGGATCGCGGAAGATATTGATGTTTGGCGACCAGATGGTCAGGCCGTAAAAGCGATCGTGGTTGCCATGTCGGATGGCGTCGTTGTATTTGGCGCGCGCCTCGGTGGAGACGACCGTCCCCATGCTGTTGACGAGCGGCGCATCCCATGTGGCGGCCATGCCTATGGCCTGCGGAAAGAGAGTGGCGTAGCCGGAACGCGCGATCCCGTGCAGGCCCTCACTCCACCAGTTGTAGGCGGGCACGTCCAGCCGCGGAATGGGCGCGGCCCGGTCAATGAGCTGCGATACTTTCTCTTCCAGCGTCATGCGTCCCACAAGATCGTCGACGCGCTGCTCGATCGGCAGGCTGGGGTTGCGAAATGGCATGGCAGCCGCGGCTTTGATCTGTTCCTCTGTCGGTGGCGGCTGCGGGGGCGGGACGTATTGTTGGGCCGCGGCTGAAAGCAGGTTGAAAGAAAACGCGAGGAAGATAGCAGTTGAGTACATGCGCATGGACACGGCTCCGAAGAGCCTATACTAATGTGCGGATGCAGCGAAGACAACTGGCCCGATTGACCTAAGCATGCGTCCGACAAAGTTGAAATACAATTCGAACGTGTCTCGGTGGCGGCTTGGATGCGCACGACCGAGACAAGAGGAATCCAATGCTTCGTCTTCTCAGCATCGCGTGCTTAACCTGCCTGGTGGCTGGCCCAAAATCGACAATGGCCCAGGCGCCGCCTGCGCAGCCCGCAGCGGCACGCCCAGCGCGCCCTACGCCTCCCACCCGCGATCCCCACACGCCTGGGTATGTCACGGCCAAGGAGTTGCCGGATGGCGCCAACGTTCCGGCGTATGCCGACGGAAACTTTATCATCGGCCCCACCCACAACCCTGCGCCGGAGACGTTAGCGCAGGAAGGCGCGCCGCAGGGAACGGTGATTGAGTTCATCATGAATTCGACGGATAGCAAGTTCTATCCCGGCATCGCGCGCGAGCCGAATACCTTCGGCACGCCGGATCCAACCCATCCAGCCCGGCTCCTTGTCACCACGAGCCACCCGGCTCCCTACACACGCCGCGTGACCGTTTATGTCCCCAAACAATACGTCGCCGGAACGGCCGCGCCATTCATAGTCGGCGAGGATGGGCCCGACAAGTTGCTGTTCACCGCCCTCGATAACCTGATCGGGGCGAACAAATTGCCAACGATGATCGCCATCTCCATCAGCAATGGCGGGGGCGACGCGCAGGGCAGCGAACGCGGCCTCGAATATGACACGATGTCGGGGCTCTATGCGGAGTGGGTCGAGAAAGAGGTGCTGCCGCTGGTTGAGTCCCATGCGCACGTCAAATTGACTCGCGATCCCGATGGGCGGGCGACGATGGGCGGCAGTTCCGGGGGCTCGTGCGCCTTGATCATGGCCTGGTATCACCCAGAGCTCTACCACCGCGTTCTCACCTATTCGGGAACCTACGTGAATCAACAATGGCCCTACAACGTGCAAACCCCGCATGGCGCGTGGGAGTTTCATGAACACCTTATCCCGAACAGCGAGGCCAAGCCGCTACGCATCTGGATGGAAGTGGGCGACAGAGACCTTTTCAATCCAAATATCATGGACGACCATATGCACGATTGGGTGGTCGCCAATGAGAACATGGCCAAAGTGCTGGCCGCCAAGGGCTATCATTACCAGTTTGTTTTTGCTCGCAACGCCGGGCATGTAGATCACGCGGTGAAACAACAGACTCTGCCCGAGGCTCTGGAATATCTATGGCAGGGCTATCCCGTCGCCGGAGCGAAGCCTTGATTTGGAATAATCGCATCTGAGCTGAATCTGCATCGTGAATCTTCGCGTCGGTTAGGTACAACCAAAGAAACCTATAGGGAACATGCTTATGAAAAAGAGTCTGCTATCCGCCGCGCTGTTGCTTGGCTTCTCTTCTCCCGTTTTTGCCACATCTGTCTTTACTACGCGGCTTGACGATCCCAGGGCTGTCTATCTCACTGCACAAGAATTCAGCGCGCAGGGCGACGGAAAGGCAGATGACAGTGCGGCGATCCAGGCTGCTGTTGACAAAGCTGAAAGCAGCGCCCGCGAAGGCATAGTGTTCGTGCCCTCCGGCCGCTACCGGCTGACGCGTACTGTTTATATCTGGCCGGGTGTGCGGGTCATCGGGTATGGCGCATCGCGTCCCGTCTTCCTTCTGGCGGACAACACCCCAGGGTTTCAGGAAGGCGTAGGCGTCATGGTGATGTTCACCGGCGCTCGTCCCGGCAACATGCCCAGCGCCGGTAGCCGCGTTCCCTTTCCACCTCCAGGCAGCGTGCCTGCGAATGACGCGATCGCGGACGCCACTCCCAACACATTTTATTCGGCCATGAGCAACATCGACTTCGAGATCGGCGATGGTAACCCGGCGGCGATCGCGATTCGTTTTCATGTGGCCCAGCACGCGTATCTCAGTCACATGGATTTCCATATTGGTTCCGGCCTTGCCGCGCTCACAGAGATTGGCAACGAGGGAGAGGATCTTCATCTCTATGGCGGACGTTACGGAATTCTAACCGATAAGACTTCCCCGGCCTGGCAGTACACGCTCATCGATTCGGTATTTGAAGGCCAGCGCGAAGCGGCGATTCGGGAGCATGAGGCCGGCCTTACTCTCATTCGCGACACCTTCCGCAACGTGCCCACAGCCATCGATATCGATCCGCACTACTCCGATGAATTATGGGTCAAGGACTGCCGCTTCGAACATATCTCCAACGCGGCGGTCATCATCAGCAACGAGAAGAGTCCGCTTACCGAGATCGGCTTTGAGAATGCTGTCTTCAAGGATGTGCCAACCTTCGCCCTGTTCCGCGAAAGCGGCAACACAGTCCAGGGCAACGGTTCGATTTACCGAGTGACGAATTTCAATTTCGGGCTCATCGTGCCGGGCGAGGGGATGACCGGCTCGATCGGTATGCTCTATAACGCGGAGCCGCTGAGCGGCTTGCCCGCGCCTCTCCCGTCGGCGATCCCCGCGCTGCCACCCACTGAAGAATGGGTCAACGTCCACTCGCTCGGCGTCACGGGAGACGGGACAACCGACGACACCGCCGCGCTCCAAAAGGCCATCGATACGCATCGCGTGCTCTATCTTCCGAGCGGCCATTACGTCGTCAGCGACACCCTCAACCTGAAACCCGATACGGTATTGATTGGGCTGCATCCGACTCTAACTCAGTTTGACCTTCTCGATGCCACGCCCGGTTATCAGGGAGTGGGCGCGCCGCGGGCTGTGATCTCTGCGCCTGCGGGCGGGACGAACATCATCAGCGGCTTTGGAGTCTTTACCGGCGGCATCAATCCGCGCGCTGTCGCCGTGTTATGGAAGGCGGGCACCGGCTCGCTGGTCGACGATATTCGCTTCCTGGGCGGTCATGGCAGCGGGGTCAATCGCGACAACAATAACCGCACCGCCGACTCCGATCTGCACAAGCGCTGGGATGGGCAATATCCCAGCCTCTGGGTAACCGATGGCGGCGGTGGCGTCTTTGCGGACATCTGGACCCCGAATACCTATGCCCAGGCGGGATTCTATGTCTCGAACACGAAAACTCCCGGCCATGTCTATGAGCTTTCCAACGAGCACCATGTCCGCAACGAGATACGGTTCGACCATGTTGAGAATTGGGACATCAACGCGCCGCAGACCGAAGAAGAAGCCGGCGAGAGCCCCGAGTCTCTCTCCCTGGAATTCGACTGGTCGAAGAACATCACCATCGCAAATTATCACGGCTATCGCGTGACACGTTCCCGCGCGCCCTTTGCCGCCGCGGTTCGCCTTTACAACTCCGAGAACATTCATTTCCGCAACGTGCATGTGAATGCTGAGAGCGGCTATCCCATCTGCGACGACAACGGCTGCGGCACATTTCTTCGGGCCAGCAAATACCCTTACGAGAATGCAATTGAGGATGTGACCCATCATCTCGAAGTGCGCGAGCGGGAATTCGCCGTGCTTGACATTCCCGCCAACCCTGTCAAGCCTCCGCCTGCCGATGTATCCGCGGTGCTTGCGCCGGGCTCCAGGGTCGAAAAGCTGGAAGACGGCTTCTTTTCCATCTCCGGTGCCGCCGTAGACTCACGTGGGAAACTTTATTTTGTCGATCACCATGAGCAGCGCATCTATGGCTGGTCAACGGCCGAGGGACTCACCGTTGAGCGTGACAATCCGCTCGATCCGGTGAACCTTGCATTCGACAACGCGGGCGACCTGCTGGTGATCTCTTCCGACGGCCCGGAGGGGCAGGTCTATTCCTTTCACCCCGGATCGCCGGAGGATCGAATGACTGTGCTTTCGCTGGAAAACTCGAAGCCGCATCCGGGCGCGGCGGCGCTCTTGCCGGTCAATTACTGGAACAATGGCGAATTCAAAAATCAACTCGACTTCAACACGTTCACGTATACGACGCTGGCCGAGATGTTTGCGCAGGATGTGTCGACTCCCAAGGCGAGGGAGTATGTCTCATCCGATGGCAGCCTGTTTCTGCCCGCGGGGCGCGTCTTTCAGCAGGGGCCGCCAGACTATACCGGCTGGCGCTTCTCCGACAATCTGGACACCTATGGTTTGACCGTCGCCATTCCCGGCCATCGGATCTATGTCAGCAGTGCATCGGAGGACCGCACCTATAGCGCACTGGTCGGCCCCGACGGCACGCTGAGCGGTCTGAAGCTCTTTGCGGGGCGCGGCGGTGAGAGCGTGGCCGTCGATGGCAAAGGCGATGTGTTCGTTGCCAACGGACAGATATTTGTTTACGACCCGGCCGGGAAGATGATTGGCCAGATCGATGTGCCTGAGCGCCCGATCGACATCGTCTTTGGCGGCGCCGATCGCCGCACACTGTTCATTCTCGCCCACCATGCGCTCTTCGCGGCAAGAATACGAAGTTCGGAGTGATGCTCGAACTTAGTTGCTAAAGCGGCTCTTACAGGTTCTGCGTCCGGTGCACGGCGCGTACACCGCCTACCCGGCGGAGGCCGAGGACCATGCGGTTCAGGTGATGCAGGTCTTGGGCTTCCACGATAAAGTCGACGATGGCCTCGCCGTCCTCCTGGCGAATATCGACGCCCCGAATGTTGGTATTGTCGTCGGAGATGACGGCGGTCAACTCCTTCAACATGCCGGCGCGGTCGTCGCAGGAGACGGTGATCTTGACCGGGTAGCGCTGGGGGCGGTCGGGCGATTGTTCACCCACACGCGCCCACTCGACGGAGATACGGCGGTCGCTCTCGTAGAGCAGATTCTGCACGTTGGGGCAGCTTCGCGCATGGACGGCCACGCCCTTGCCGCGGGTGACATATCCGATAATCTCTTCGCCGCGAATGGGATTGCAGCATCGGGCTCGATAGACAAGTAGATCGTTTTGGCCCTCCACCTGGAGGGAGTCGGAACCGGTAAGGTGCAGCTTGCGCACCGCATCGGACATGGCCGACTCGACGGTTGCGGGCTTGGCTTCGGCGGCCGTCTCGGCGTCAGCCTTGTCGGCAAAGCCTGGCGCTAGCTTGTTGAGCACCTGGCGAGCGGAGTGCTTGCCCTGGCCCAGTGTGGCTAGCAGGTCGGCGGCCGTGACGACTCCGTACTCGCTGGCGATGCGGCCGAGATCCTGATCGCTGATCTGGCTCAGCGGAACCTTAAACTTCTTCGCCTCCCGCTCAAGCAGCTTTCGCCCAATCTCGACTGCGCGGCGGCGCTGGTCTTCGTTGAGCCAGTGCTTGATCTTGTTGCGGGCGCGGGGACTCTTGACGAACGTGAGCCAGTCGCGGCTCGGCTTGTGATCCTTCTGGGTGACGATCTCGACAATGTCGCCCGTGCGCAGCTTGGTGCGCAGGGGCACCATGCGGCCGTTCACCTTGGCCCCAACGCAGGTGTGGCCCACTTCGGTGTGGACAGTATAAGCAAAATCGATCGGCGTGCCGTCGGCCGGAATCACCACCACTTTGCCCTTGGGCGTGAAGGTGTAGGCCTCGTCGGGATAGAGGTCCATCTTCAGGCTGGAGAGGAACTCGTTGGGGTCAGTCATCTCCTTTTGCCACTCGACCAGTTGACGAATCCAGTTGAGCCGCTCCTCGTCGCGGGTAGTAACCGTTACTCCGCCCGACTTGTACTTCCAGTGGGCAGCGATGCCTTCCTCGGCGATGCGGTGCATCTCTTCGGTGCGAATCTGCACCTCAAACTGATGGCCGCTGGCGCCCATCACCGTGGTGTGCAAAGACTGGTAGCGGTTGGCGCGAGGGATGGCGATAAAGTCCTTTATGCGCCCCGGCACCGGCCGCCACAGGGTGTGAATGAGCCCGAAGACGGCGTAGCAGGAGGCCACGTCCTGGGTGATGACGCGAATGGCCAGCAGGTCGTAGACCTGATCGAAGGAGACCTTCGATCGCTCGAGCTTTTGGAAGATGGAGTAGATGCGCTTGATCCGCCACTCCACACGCGCCTCGATGTGGTTCTCGCGCAACTGCTCGACCAATGTGTCTTCAACGCCATGCAGAAACTGCTCACCTTCAATACGCCGAGCCTCGACGGCGGCCGTCACCTTCTCGTAGCTGACAGGGTCTGTGTAGCGGAAAGCCAGGTCTTCCAGTTCGCCGCGTACCTTGCCCATGCCCAGCCGGTGGGCCAGCGGGGCGTAGATATCCTGCGTCTCGCGGGCAATGGCCTCCTGGCGGTCGGGATCGAGGTGCTCGAGGGTGCGCATGTTGTGCAGGCGATCGGCCAGCTTGATGAGCACCACGCGCACGTCGGAAACCATCGCCAGCAGCATCTTGCGCACGTTTTCTGCCTGGCGGTCTTCACGGTTGGCAAACTGGATTTTGTCGATCTTGGTAACGCCCTCGACGATGTGGGCCACTTGATCGCCAAAGCCGGCCTCTATCTCCTCATTGGTGGCGGGCGTGTCTTCGACCGAGTCGTGCAACAGGCCGGCGGCGATGGCAGTCGCGTCCATCTTCATCTCCGCCAGCACTTCTGCCACTTCGAGCGGGTGAATGATGTATGGCTCTCCGGAGGCCCGCATCTGGCCTTCGTGATGCTTGACACAGAACTCCCATGCCTTACGGATGAGAGAAACGTCTTCGCTTGGACGGTTGGCCTGGACACGCTTGAGTAGCGCTTCAAAGCGTTCATCTATGAGGCTTTGCGTGAGAGGTGGCGTCACTGAGCGCACGACAGTCAGCGAATCTCCCGGAGGAGACGGGAGAGAGGGGTGAACATCTGCCGGTGTGGCTTGCCGGACAGTCGCCATGCTCCATTATAGGCCGCTTGCGTTTTGCATGCGTTATCTCGCAGAAACGGGGTCAATAGACAAAATGAGACGGCAGACTCACCGTGTGGATGAAAGATTCAATACCGGGCACGAATTCGCCACGCACCTTTGGGGAAGGACATCAGCCAATCGGTCGGCAGCCCGAGGAATCGGCCTGGTAATTAAAAAGCCTGGGGTTTAGCCCCAGAAGTGTGTTTTACTAGGGGCGTGCTGTAACCACGGTTTTCATGCAAGGCAAACACGTGGAAATCCAGGGACTTGGCTATGATCGCCGGACCCGGTACAGCAACCCGCTCGACCTCAGTTCACCATTCGCTACGCTGCGGATTTGTTTTCTCTCGATCCTTGGACAGGAGAATGCCCAATGATGGAAACAAACAAGCAGGAAAGTACTGTTCAAAAGCCAACTTCCCTATCGGCCAGCCCCGAACTCCGGGAGGATATTCAGCAAACGGTGCCACTCCCCGGTTCCAGGGGTGAGCATCAGGCACAGGAGGCCTTCGGCACTTCTCGCCGGGCTGCGGCCTTCTACAACAACCAGATGCTGAATTACCTCAACCCGCTCATGCGCGATTTCATTGCGTCGCAGGAGATGTTCTTTCTTGCCACGGCAGACGCAGCGGGCTCATGCGATTGCACCTTCCGGGGGGGGCCCGCCGGCTTCGTAAAAGTTCTCACGGATACCCTTCTTTGCTGCCCGGAGTATCGAGGCAATGGCGTCATGGCCAGCCTCGGCAATATCCTCGAAAATGGTCACGTTGGCATGATTTTCGTTGACTTCTGCGGCAGCACCATCGGTCTTCATATCAACGGAACGGCGGAAATTGTCGAAGACGAGGCCTTTCGCGCGAGTTGGGATATAACGCCTGAGGTGATCGCCACCGTCACGGGCAAAGAGGGGCCGCGCCCGGAACGCTGGATCCTTATCGAGGTAGAGGAAGCGTACATCCACTGCTCAAAACATATCCCGCTTATGCAAAAACTCGACAAGACCATCCACTGGGGCACAGACAACGAGAAGTTCAAAGGGGGTGACGCCTTCAAAGCTAAATCAAGCGCGCATTCCTCTGTTTCGGTCGAGCAGCCCTGAACGTGCAATGAGATGCGCGGGCTTGTGCTGGCGTTTCATGCTGATAGACTCAAGCTCATTGATGGATTTGCGTTTAGCGCCGTTAACAGCGCCGGGCCGCCGCGATCTGGTCAAAAGTGAGCGCCGCGCAGCCCGTTCGCGTGCGCGATCAGCGCAAACGTGAATGATCGGCTTCAAAAATGGGGAAAAATGACCAAGCAGCGTGGCCCAAAGCAGTTCGCCGGTAGAGAGGCCCCTGGGGCTACCCCGCCGCAGGCAACGCCTGCACGGATTCGCAACAACCCACCTATCGTACAAGGCGCCTTGGTCAATCGTCGCGCGGCCGACCGGCTGCGGAGCGGCTACCTTTGGGTCTACGCCTCCGATATTGAGTCCATCGAATTGCCCAGGACCGGCGAACCTCCCGCCCTGCTTCCGGTAGCCGATAGCCGCGGCCTGTTGCTGGGCACGGGGCTTTATAGTCCCGCATCGCAGATTGCACTGCGAATGGTTTCGCGTTCGGGCCTGGATGAGGCAGGATGGCTGGAGTTGCTGACGGCCCGGCTGCGAACAGCGATCGGGCGGCGGCGACCGTTGCTCGACGAGCAGACCAACTCTTGCCGCCTCTGCTTCAGCGAAGCCGACGAGTTACCCGGCCTGATCGTGGATAAGTACCGCGATCTGGTCATTCTTCAACTGCTGGCCAGAGGTCTGGATTCGGCCGCAGTGAGGGAAACCTGCGTGCGCGTGCTGCGCGAGGAGCTGACGCCGACGGCAATTCTGGAGAGGCCCGACCCACGTATCCGGGAGTTGGAAGGACTGGCCGCGCCCAGCTCCGAGCCACTCTTTGTCGCGAGTTCTTCGACAGTGCCCACGAGCACCCAATTTCGGCTCAACGGCTTGACGTTCCACTACGACGCCAATGCCGGACAAAAGACCGGCGCATTTCTCGACCAGCGGGCCAACTACGCCGCAGCAGAGGAGTGGGCGCAGAGGCTCGGCGCTGGCGGCCGGGCACTCGATGTCTGTACCTACCAAGGCGGCTTTGCCCTCCACCTAGCTCGGGTCTGCAAAAGCGTGATCGGCATCGACTCGTCCCATGCCTCGCTCGAGGTGGCCGAGCGCAACCTCGAAGCCAATCGCGCGCAACTCATTGCCGAAGTGGATTGGGTAGAAGCTGACGCCTTTCAGATTCTGCGCGACTGGTCCGAAGTTGACGAGACCTTCGACACCATCGTGCTCGATCCGCCCGCCTTCGCCAAGACGCGGCGAGCTGTCGAGGGAGCGCTGCGGGGCTACAAGGAGCTGAACCTGCGTGCCCTCAAGATGCTGCGCCCCGGCGGCTTGCTGGTGACCTGCTCCTGCTCTCACCACGTGAGCTGGACCGATCTCGAAGCCAGCGTGGCCTCGGCTGCCTCCGATGCTTCCCGACGCGTGCGCCTGCTTGAACGCCGCGGCGCCGCTCTCGATCATTCGGTGGTGCTAAACCTGCCCGAGACCGAATACCTGAAGTGCCTCGTGCTGGAAGTGGAGTAATCAGGCTTGGGCGATGCGCCGGCTGGCATGTGTGTGAGGCCAGAATCGCGCCAACCACTGGCGCAGGGAACTCCGAATTGGCCTCGAAACGGCCCGACTCATTGTGGCCCTATCTCCCACAGGCTGCCCCTCCTTGCCGGTGTCCGCGCGCAACTGGGCCAGCGTGTCTTTGACCAATGCCCGCAAAGACTCAGCCTCAAAAGTGCAGGATCGCAGATAGGCTGAGACGGTGAGGCCGGCTTCGGCGGCGCGCTTGCGGAGTTGCGCGCATTCCGCCTTGCTCAGCCGGATGGTAATGCTGGCGGACTTCAGATTCCGATCAACCGTCGTGGGGGAGGCTGACTGCGGAGTGACCTCTGGAGCCGCCACATTGACGTCGTGAATGCTGATTGGCCCTAAATCACCGGACTGCTTAAGCGACGAATCGCTATCATCCGCAGACCGGTAACGTGCGTGGGCACGCAAGGCACGCTCGTAGCTGAGGGTTGCATAATCGTCGGCAAGACCGTCGTCGCTCCAGGCGGGCGTTCGCTGACGCCCCTGCGACGAAGACCTGTCGCCAGGATCCCGGGCCTGCTTCGCGGGCGCGGCAAAAGCGGCCAGTATGCCCGCGAAGTTCGGGGAGTGGGGGGAGGGCGTGGCTGCCGCTGTTTGCTGCATGGCCTGGAGCATATCGCAACGCCGTGCGCCACCGTTAGGAATCTTCGACGCAATAACTTGAGCGAATTCTAAAAGGGGAAAAGCTCTCCGCAAGTCCCAATATGAAACCGTCGACTAAGCCGTCAGAGCAAAATGCCGTATGGGTCAGCAGGCGACGGCCTCGCTGGGCTCGGGTTCGGGGAGCACGCGTCCAGGGAGTCGCAACAACTCTGTGATAGCCTCGACGCTCAGGGGACGTGCAAAGAGGAAGCCCTGCCCGAAGCGACAACCCAATTGCCGCAGCAAACGATATTGTTCGCAGGTCTCGATGCCCTCGGCGACCACGTCCATCCCCAGCACGCGGGCCAGCTCGATGATAGTGCGCACGATATGGAGTGGCTGGTTTCCGTCGGTCATGCGGCTCACAAACGAGCGGTCGATCTTGAGCACGTCAAAGGGAAAAGAATGGAGATAGTTGAGCGAACTGTAACCGGTGCCGAAGTCATCCATGAGCAGGGAGATGCCCAGTCTGCGCAGTGTACCGAGCACCTCCATGGCCGTTCCAATATTGGGAATCAGGCTGGACTCGGTCATTTCTAGACCGAGCTGACGGCTTGAAATGCCGGATTGCAGCAGCAGAGCCTCGACATGGTCGGCCAGCCCTGCACGGGAAAACTGACGGGCGGAGAGATTGACGCAGACGCGCAGCGAACCGTGATGGGGATCCTCTTCACACCACTTCTGAATCTGCTGGCAGGCCTCGGCGAGTCCCCAGTCGCCGATGGGTAGAATCATGCCGTTCTCCTCCGCCAGGGGGATGAAGTCCATGGGAGGAATCAGCCCCCGTTTGGGGTGATCCCAGCGGATCAGCGCCTCAAGACCAACGATCTTGCGGGTCGAGAGTTCAACCTCGGGTTGGTAGTAGAGGACAAACTGGCGCTCGTCCAGTGCGTGGCGCAGGTCTGTCTTGCACGGCCAGCTGGTAGGGACGCTTGCGGCGCTCGGGCGGCGCAGCTCATTTTCGCTGAATGATTTGCGCAATCTGCGCAGTTCCAACTGGCTGGAGACCATGTCGGCAAGGCTCTCCAACATGCGCAGCTCGTCCGGCGCCATACCGTTACGCGGCTCACTGGCGAAGATGGTTAATACCCCCAGGATTTTGCCGTCGAACGAGCGTACGGGAACAGCAGCGAAGAAAGCCGCATCGAGCAGTTTGAGGATCAGCAGCGGACCCTCGAGTTGAGGGCTTTGAGAGAAACCGGAAACGACCACCGGACCGTCTTCCGCCAGCACCAGATCAAAGAGGGAGTCCTTGCGCGGCAACTCGCGAACATGATGGCCCCAGTGCGATTTAATCCACACGCGCCCCTCGTCGGCAAAGCCGAGCCCGGCGGAATCGGCTTGAAAGTACTCAGCGGCCAGACGGGTAATCGCATCGTAGCCTGGCTCCGGTGGAGTATCCAGAACCCCAGTTGCAAGGAGCGCAGCCAGTCGTGCAGTTTCTTGTTGACGCTCGAGTCTGCCGGTCTCCAGCTCCGCTTCTTGCATCTTCACTCCGACTCTTCACCCCAGCGACGAAGACCTGTCGCCGGGGACCCCGACTCTTCACCCCAGCGGGACTCTCGGCAGCGCAAGGCACCGAAGGCGGACCGCTCCCTTCGCGCCTTAACGCCGCGCCGGCAGCCAGCGAGATCGCCTGCAAGGACGTTCTGATCAGGTGTTTCAGCTCTCTTATCGGAGGGGATTGCCCGGCTCATCACGTTACGCCTGAGCGGTATTTTTGAGTACCTGTCCAGCACGAGCCAGTGCGTTACTTACTCTTGGGGGGTTGTGCCGTCTCGGTCCACAAAAAGGCGAGCTGATCGGCATCGTCCTGGACCTGCTGGTCCGCAACGTCCCCAGCCGTGTGGCCTTCGCCAAAGCCCGCGTGCAGCAAGATGGGCCGGCCACTCGATGAGGCAGACTGCAAAAGGGCCGTCATTTTGCGTGCATGGAGCGGGTCTGGAGGCACATCGCTACCGCCGGAGCGCCAATCGTTTTCGCCGGTGAAGAGCATCACCGCCGGATAGGCCGTACCGGACTTCACGCTATGGTATGGCGAGTATTTCATCAGGGATAAGAATTGCTTTTCTTTTTCCGCCGATCCATACTCCGTTGTCCACCAGGATTCCGCCCCGAACTTCTGGAAGCGCAGCATGTCCAGCAGAGGATCGCCGCACAGCACGGCCGAGAACAGTTCCGGCCTCTGCGTGATGGCTGCTCCCATCAGCAGCCCTCCGTTCGATGTTCCCTCGATAGCGAAATGTTGCGGGGACGTGTATTTGTTGGCGATGAGATACTCGGCCGCCGCAAAGAAGTCGTCGAAGGCGTTCTGTTTCTTGTCTAACATTCCCTGCTCATGCCAGCTCTCGCCATACTCGCGGCCACCGCGCAGACTGGGTACGGCGAACCATCCGCCTTGCTCGAGCCACCACGCCGTGGCGGGGCTCCAGTTCGGTCGCATGTTGACGCTAAACCCGCCGTATCCGGTCATCAGAAGCCGTTCCGTTCCGTCTCGCTTCAACCCCTTCTTGCCGGCAATGAACAAGGGGATCTGCGTCCCATCTTTCGACTTGAAAAACACCTGCTGCAGCTCAAATTGGCTGGAATCGAATCCTGTGTCGGAGGCAATTTTTGTTTGGAAGAAAACCTCGCGCTTACCGGTCGTCGTGTCGAGACGGTAGATGGTGGGCGGTACAAAGAACGACTCGAACTTGAAGAAGCCATATCGATCCGTCGTCCGGCCCACGACAGCCGAAGTCGACCCGATCCCGTCGGAGTCGATCGTTCCGGCAGGGGTTCCCTCCAACGTGTACGCAGACGTCTCTGTCTTTGCATCCTTCAGCCTGTTCACGTAGATCTTTCCGCCCACGATCGACCAGGCGTCGATCGCATCCGGTCCCTCGGGTACGATGGTCTTCCAATCGTCGGGCATGATGCCGGGATCGGCCCTGAAAATGCGCCCCCTAGACGCCTTGTAATCGCTCTTCACATACCACGCGCCGCGGGCGTAGATCGCATCGAATCGCGAGTCCAGTCCCCAAACCAGAATCTCGAAGAACGATTTTGGTTTGGTGAGGTCGCGATAGACGATGTCCACGCGCCGGGCCGGCACGCCTCGCCTGATTGTGACCACCAGATAGCGCCCGTCGTCGGTCACCGCGCCGGAAAAAAGATCGTCGCCAGTCAGTTCCTCGCCGCGAAACTCGCGCCCGAAGATCAGCGTATCCCGCGCGTTGCGCGTGCCCAGAACGTGTTGGTACAGCAGCGTTCCTTCTTTGTTATTGCGCGAGTAGTAGATGCTGGCCCCGTCGGGCGCAAAGCTGACGCCGAGATAGCGAGCCGCGGGCAGCTCATCCTCAAGCGTCTTGCCGGTCTTGACGTTGAAGATGTGGATGGCTGGCTCGTCCGCTCCTGCTTGCCGCATGGAATAGGCAACCAACGTGCCGTCGCTGGAAACGTCTTCCAGAGCAACCGAGATGTTGGGCTCGCGGCTCAGCGCGGCGGGGTCGATCAGGCGCTGGTCTTTACTCGCATCGTTCGGAGCCTTCCCTGCCGTCGCCGCCCCGCCATGGCGTACATAGATGGAGGACTGCTGTTCGCCAGCCAGCCGCTTGCTGAAAAAGTAACTGTTGGCCCGCTGCAAGGGCAGGCTCGCCACCGAGACATTCTCCAACACGTCCAAATCGTCCACAATCTGGGACCGTATGCGCGCCTGCTTCAGATAGCGTGCCGTGTAGGCATTCTGCGCATCGATAAAAGCCTGCGTTTCAGGGCTTTTGGCGTCTTCGAGCCACCGATAGCTGTCAGCAATCTTTGTCCCGAAATAGTCGTCGGAAACGGGGATGGCCTCGGCGGCAGGCGGCGGGGGCAGGGTGATGCCTTCGCGCCCATGAATAGTCTGCGCAGTCGCACTCGCGACCGCCAGCCAAATCGCTAGTCCTGACCCAAAGGTCCGCTGCACGCAGTGCCTCATGGGGACAGGATACTTCGCGCAGCGGCGCCTCGTCCCGGCACACCCCGGTAAAATCGAGTCCAGTGGACGGATCGCAACCAACCCAGCCTGACCGGGACTCGCTATTGCGAGAACCGGAAGCGGCGCGTGCGCCTTCGCGGTGGGCACGCGGCCTGGGGCTGCTGCGCCCTTCGCACGCGCACACCGCCTTCACGGCGACCATTCTGCTGATGGCGTCTACCTTTCTGTCGCGGATCATTGGGTTGGCGCGGGTCAAATACATCGTCTGGCTCTTCGGTCGCGGCATGGAAGCCGACGCATTGAACGCCGCTTTTGTGCTGCCGGACATGATCTCGTACTTTCTGGTAGGTGGCGCGGCCTCCATCACCTTCGTTACCATCCTCACGCGCTACCGCGAGACGGGGCGCGAGGCGGAGGGGGAACGGTCGCTGTCGGTGATTCTGACCACTATGTACCTGGTGCTGGGCGGGGCCATTGTGCTGGCCGAGATTTTTGTCCCCTGGTATATCCATAAGTGGTTCCCCGGGTTTGACGCGCGGAAGGCCGCGCTCTGCGTGCAACTGACGCGCATCCTGCTGCCTGCGCAATTGTGCTTCCTTGCCGGCGGAATCTTTGGCGCGGTGCTGCTCGTGCGCAAGCAATTCAGCGTGCAGGCTATGACGCCCTTGATCTATGGCCTGGGCACCATCGTGGGCGGCTTGCTGCTGGTGAAACAGATAGGCGTCGCTTCACTAGCCATCGGCACGGTGGCGGGAGCGGTCCTAGGGCCGTTTCTCTTGAATTGGTTTTTCGCGCGACGGGCGGGAACGCATTACCAGCCAATTCTGGACTGGCGCGACCAAGGGCTGCGCGAGTGGGTGCGGTTATCCCTTCCGCTCATGGTCGGCGTTTCGCTGGTGACTGCGGACACGTGGATCATCCTCCACTTTGCCTCGGGGACCAGCGGCGCGGTCTCCCTGATGAGCTATGCAAAACAGCTTTTTACCGCGCCCATGGCCATGCTGGCGCAGGCAGCGGGCGCAGCGTCCATGCCTTTCTTTGCGAGCATGTGGAGCAAAGAACGTCACTACGAATTCGCCACCGGAGTGGCGGACTCGGTGTCGCGCGTAGCCGCGCTGGGACTGCTGGCGGCCGGAGGCATGGTGGCTCTGGCCGCGCCGCTGGTCGAACTGATTTTTCTGAGCGCGCGCTTCACCTCAGGTGACGCGCGGACATGCGCTGCGTACTTCGCCATATTTTCCGTCTCGATGTTTCTTTGGTCGGCGCAGGCGATCTATGCTCGGGCATTCTATGCAGCAGGGAACACTTTCGTGCCCATGCTGGCGAGCACGGTAGTGACCGTGGTCTCCTGGCCCATCTATGCCGCTCTCTATCACTGGCATGGCGCGATGGGGCTGGCGATCGCATCGGATCTGGGGATTGCGCTGCAAACCCTGACTATTGCCGTGCTGCTGCACCAGCGGCGCATGGTTTCGCTGGCCGGCCTGGACTATGAGGAATTAGGCCGCTGCCTGCTGGCTGCTCTGGCCAGTGGAGCGGGGGTTTGGGCGATTGTTTGGAGCCTGCGTGGGCTGTTTGGCTATTTGGGATGGTCCCACTTACCTGCGCAAATCCGCTGGACCGACCTAGGGATGCTGGTGGCCGGAACATTGGTTTGGGCGGTGGTCGCAAAATGGATTCTGGAGAAGACCGGGTCGGCGCTGCCAAGGGTTGCAATGAAACGGCTGGGGCTGGGATAGGGCATTCTGCTGACCGTTCTCGTCTCAAACAGCACAAGCGCCCCCACACACGATGCAGGGGCGCTTGTGATCAAGCAAAGCCGGAGATTCGGCTACAGCTGAAGGGCTTTGGCCGGCTCGGCGACAGTCGCGGGTGCGGGTGCCGGCGTCCCCTTGCCTTCAGGCTTGCGAATATCGATGCCGCCTTTGAAGAAGGCGCCGTCTTCGATGCTGATGCGAGCCGCGGAGACGTCACCGTTCAAAGATCCTTCGGCGCGGATATCCACGCGGTCTGTTGCGGAGACGTTGCCGCGCACCTTGCCCAGGACCACGATCTCACGGGCAGTGATGTTGGCCGAGACCTGGCCGTTGCGGCCCACGGTGACGCGATTGCCGGCCAGATTGATGCTGCCCTCGACTTTGCCGTCGACAAACAGCGACTCCGAGCCGGTGATCTCGCCCTTGATGAATAGGCTCTTGCCGATGGTGGCCTGTTCGCCGCTAGCGCTCGCGCTGGTACTCGGAACCGGGGCGCGGCTGGCGGCTGGTTCGACGACCGGAGGAGCCGCCTGCGGCACGGGGCGGGGGGCGGGCGGTTCCGGGGTGGGAGGAAGGTTGGACGGACCGGGCTGATTAGGTTTCCACATTGCGCTCAAGACGATTCCTTTTCTGTCCTGCTGGGACTGGGCTGCCAAGGCAGGGGCCACTGCCGTGGGCCCAAAAATCTGAAAGTTAGGACCGCCGGTCGACTTGCCTTCGGCGACCCATTGGGGCCACTTGTAGGATACTCTCACCCTTCGTGGTCCGCCAAAACGGTGCGTTCCCGTTATTCTAAGGCGCAGCACCACCTTTTAGCGAGAGGACGGCAAACAAGAGCGATCAGTAGCCAATTGTGACAACATTGAATGTAATTCTGCCACGGCACCGCACTTGTCACTTCGGGGATTGAAATGAAGAGGGTAAACCAACCTACAGTTGCAATAATACCGTTTATGGGCATGAGCAATTTGGACAAGAGCTGCTTTCTCAATGTGGATCTCGAGATATTCTCGAAATCAGATTTGCAACCACTGGTGGCAGCATTGGGATCGAAAGTCCACATCCATTACCTGGGAACGGAATTCCGTTTATTCAAGGCCTATTTTCATCTCGCGGAGCAACCTAAGACGCCCGAACATGGGATCCTTCGATATTGCAAGCTGATCCAAAAGCTTCCTCCTAGGGAACGGGCACTATGGGATACAGCCAAGTCGAGAAGCTTCGATATCGGCATTGAGGCGCCTAAGCGAGAAACTTATTATTGGTCCGCAGTCGGCTCCGAAGCAATTCGCGCGGCCGCTGAAGTCGGTGCGCAAATCGCAATCACTGTATATGGCCCGATGAAAGTCGCTCGGAAACCGAAGAAGAAGCAGCTCCAAAGTTCTTCCAAGTAGCCGAGCATCGAATGCGCACACGAATAGCCTACTCTTGATACATGACCGATCGTGAACTGGTAGCGCGGATTGCCCGCTCTGCCGGGCAAAAAGCCGGATACAAGCAACTCGTCCGCGAGCTGAGCCTCGGCGGCGGACGGGAGCGGCGTCTGCTCCTCGAGCAACTTGCCCGCCTGACCGCACGCGGCGAACTCGTCAAGCTGGATCGCGAACACTGGAGCATTCCGCGGAGCGTTTCCGGCGTGGGCGGCACGCGCGAAAACCTGGCCGCCGGGCGGCTGGATCTGCATCGCGACGGCTACGGGTTTGTGCGACCCAATGCGCGACAGGCTTCAGGACAAGAGGATATTTTTATTCCCCCGAACGAGATCAACGGCGCTATGCAAGGCGACCAGGTGCTTGTTGAAGTGGAACCGCCAAAGGCCGATGGACGCCGCACGGGCCGCATTGTCCGAGTACTCGAGCGGCGCAACCCCACGGTGGTTGGCATCTTTCACTATGCGCGTTCCGACAAATCACAAGGGCATTCAGTGACCCCCTTTGACGAACGCATGACGCAGCACATCCTGATTCCCCCCGGTCAGGAACTGCCGTCTGCCGACGAGTCGGCCACGCCGCACAGAGTGTTGGGCACGGAAGCGACGGCCGCCGCAGTCCACGATGATCTGGAGGGCCTGGTAGTCGATGTGGAAATCACAAGTTGGCCCACGCCAACCCGGCCTCCCATAGGCCGTGTGATTGAGGTGCTGGGCGATCCGGACGACTTCGGCGTGGATGTGGAGATGATGATCCGCAAGCACCAGTTGCCGCACATGTTTCCCGACAATGTGCTGGCCGAGGCGCGCAGCGTGGCCCATCTCGACCTCTCCGAGGTATTACATCGTCGAGATTTTCGCGGGCTGCCGATTGTGACCATCGACGGCGAGACAGCCCGCGACTTCGACGACGCGGTGCTGGTGACGGAGCGCACTGGCGGCGGATATGAACTACAGGTGCATATCGCCGATGTGACGGAGTATGTTCGCCCTGGGACCGACCTCGACCTCGAAGCGCGTCTGCGCGGGACCAGCGTCTACTTCCCGGATCGCGCCATCCCCATGCTGCCGCAGGAGCTTTCCAGCGGCATTTGCAGCTTGCGCCCCGGGGAGGACCGGCTCGTGCTGAGTTGCATCATGCAGCTCGATGCCGATGGCCGCATCGAGAGCTACGAGATCGTCGAGGGCGTCATTCGCTCGGCAGCGCGGATGACGTACACCGAGGTTCACGCGATTCTCGAAGATGACGCCGAAACCCGCGCGCGCTATTCGGCACTCGTTCCAGATTTTGAGCGGATGCGCCTGCTGGCGGGACTGATGAACAAGCGGCGCGAGGAGCGAGGAAGTATCGACTTCGATCTGCCCGAGCCGGTGATCGAGTTCGACGAGCAGGGGCAGATGCGCGGCGTAACAAAATCTGAACGCACCTGGGCCAACCGCCTGATCGAGGAGTTTATGCTGGCGGCCAACGAGTGCGTGGCCACTTGGCTCGAAGACCTGGGCGTGCCCTCCATCTATCGCATCCACGAGAAGCCGGAGCCGCGCCGGGTTGTCCAGTTTGAGGAACTGGCCGCCGCCTTTGGCTACTCGCTGGGTCTGGGCGCTCTGCCGGTCAAGCGTATCCAGACGCGCGGGGATCGCCGCGATGCGCAACGCAGCGGGCGCAATCCGCGGATGCATGAGGTGCCCGAAGATATCCCCGTCACGCCGCGCATGTATCAGAAGCTGGCCGCCCGCATCGAAGGCAAGCCGGAAGAACGGATCTTGAGCTATCTGATGCTGCGCTCGCTCAAGCAGGCTCGCTACTCCGAGATCAACGAGGGCCATTTTGCCCTTGCCGCTCCCAGCTATACACATTTCACGTCGCCCATCCGCCGCTATCCCGACCTGATCGTGCATCGCATCGCCAAGGCGCTGCTCTGGGCCGGCGTGCTTGGGCGGGGCGAGATCGCACAGGGACGCCACAGCTCGCCTTGGACACACCCGAATGAAGGGCTGTCAGGAAGCAGGATTCCCCACCTTCGCAGCCCGAAGTCCGCAGCGGTATTCTCTGGCGAGCCTCCCATTCCCGAAGCCGAACTGGCGCAGATCGCCGAGGAGACGAGCCTGACCGAGCGCCGCGCAGCCGAGGCCGAGCGTGAGCTGATCGAGTGGAAAAAGGTTCGCTTCATGCAGGACCGGGTGGGCGAGGAGTTTGCCGCCCTGGTGCTGAACCCGGCAAAATACGGACTCTTTGTCGAGCTGACCGACTTGTTCGTCGAGGGACTGGTGCCCATCGACAGCCTGCGCGATGACCGCTACACCTGGCGGGAGAACACGCACGAGATCATCGGCGAGCGCACCGGACGCCGCTTCCGCGCCGGCGACCGGGTACAGGTAATCCTGGACCGCATCCTCGCCCAGGAGCGCCGCCTGCAGTTCTCGATTGTGGAAGAAGGTCTGCCGCTGACGGGCAAGAAAGCCGCAAAGGCTACGCCCAAGGCGAAGAAAGGCAAGCGTAAGGAGGCTTTCCCTAAGCGCACCAAATCAAAGAAGCACACCGCAAGAAAGGGCAAGCGCCGCTAGAGCCTTGCGGCTCGAACGGCGCTCACCGTGCAGTTTCACCCATCCTGAAGCTGGCCCGCTGACTTAGACGCCGGCCTGCTTTGCTGCCAGGTCGCCGATGACCGGCAGCTTGAAAAGCTTGCCTTGCAGGGCATTGATCAGGCAGAGAACCCACGCAATCATCAGCGCGATCGAGCCGACCGCGAAGATCAGCCAGCCGAGAATCGGTATGATGCCAATGACGCCGATCGCAAACCACGCTATGCAGAGGAAGATGTTCTGCCATGCGTGGAACTTGATGTAAGGGTTCTTGTTATATGGCTCGGCTACCAGGAAAATGATCGCCGGGATGACCGTGACATAGGCCAGTGCGCCAGCTGCGTTGTCGGACAAGCCCGACTGAGCGGACTGTGGAGGCGGAGGCGGAGTAGGGATGTATTGACCAGGATCGGACACGGTAGCTCCTTTGGATGGACTTTAGGCTGTTGTGGTAGTTTACCCCGGTTTTTGACAAAGCGGAACGCAGGGGGAGTCGCGAACCACAATTGATATACCGAAAAAGAGCACGGCCACCCTTTTGGAGGCCACCGTTTTGCTTGTCCTGCCCCTTGGGTGGTTACCCATTGGCCTGCTTCTCTGCGAAATCGCCGATGACCGGTATCTTGAAACGTTCGCCATTGAACGCTTTGATCAGAACGATGATCCAAAGGATAAATAGCCCCAGACCCACCAGCATCCGCAAGGGCCACACGAACCAGCCAATGAAGGGCATCATTGCCAGGAATATCAGCGCGATGTGGATCACAATCCAGGCGATGAATAGGAAGATGGACTGCCAGGAGTGAAAGCGGATGAGAGGTTTCTGGTTATAGGGCGGAACGATCAGAAAGATGATCGCCGGAATGATGGTGATGTAAGCCAGGCCGGAGGCTGCGCTGTCGCTAAGGCCAGACGGGGCTGGCGGAGGCGGAGTAGGGACATATTGGCTGGGATCAGACACGGTGGCTCCTTTGGGATTGATTCTGGTTGTTGTGGTAGTCTACCCCGGTTTTTGACAGAGCGGAACGCAGGGGGAGTCGCGAACCACAAGTTATGTACCGAAAAAGAGCACAGCCGCCATGTGGAGGCTGTCGTTTGCTTGTCCCGGTCCTTCGGATTGTTACCCGGTTGAAAACGCACCAGGCCAAATATAAACCTGAGGATCGATCCACGGCAGTGAGAACGGCTGCCGTGTGGAAGCCGCTCAAGCCTTGCCGGGGCGACGAGCCGGTTACCCGTTGGCCATATGGTCGGCCATGCCGCCAATAATCGGGAGCTCGAATCGCTCATTGTTGACGGCTTTCACCGCGCACAGGATCCAAATCGCCAACCAGACAATGTCGGTTATCGGCCAGATCAGATGCAATCCGTAAAGGCTGAAAGGCAGGTGCGGCACCACAATCGCCAGAATCGTACCGAGAATGACATCGCAAACGAATGCCACTATGCTCAGGAAGATAGACTGCCAGGCGTGGAAGCGCACAAAAGGACTCGCGTTGTAAGGCGGGAGGAACAGAAACACGACCGCCGGGAGGAAAGTGATGTAGGCGATTGCGCCGGCAGTTTCGTCAGAGAGGCCATTTATCGCGGTGTCAGACATGAATAGTTCCTTTCGTTGTCCGTACTGGGTGCGAAATCGTGTACCGCACGCTCCGGCCTGACCGGGCACCCGAGGAGTATCCCGGATACGGGAACACGGGAAGTGCGTCGACCGGGAATACAACAAGGAAACCCATGGTAGCCGTCCTTGTCAAGAGCAATCTTTGCGGAGGGGCGCACATTGTCGCGGCACGGACGCTGTCTCACGCTTTAGCTGGCATTTCCAAGCGAACTAAGCCTTGCGGGGAGAAGGTTCGCGCGCGGCTTGGCCCGTCGCCGGGATCGACCCACCGAAGTTGAAACGCGCCCCATCCAATACAATGGAACCTTACAATGAAACCTGGGGGCATGAAGAATGGCACATATGGTATTTTGCGTTCGCAACAAGAAGGAGATGGAGGGTTTGGACGAACCGCCCTTTGACTCCGAGTTCGGTCAGAAGATCTTCAAGAACGTCTCAAAGGCAGCCTGGGGCGAGTGGGTTGACCGGCAGAAGATGCTCCTGAACGAGTACCGGCTACAGCCGTGGACCCCGACGGCGCAGCAGTTCCTGGTCGAGCAAATGGAAGAGTTTTTCTTTGGCACGGGCACGGCTCTGCCCTCGGAGTTCGTTCCACCGTCGCACTGAGCGGTCTTGCCACGGCTGGCCGCTCCCATCGATCTGGCCCATCGAATCGCTACTTCCTGACGCAGCGAGCCTGACAGCCGATTCCACTGATAGAATGGAAGTTGCTGCGCTGTGCGGTGATTTGCCTTATTTGCACCTCTCCAACCCGATGGCCTCTTTGGCCGAACCAAAAGAAGGAAAATGCCTCCCTGTGACCCAGACGATACGCAATATCGCCATCATTGCCCATGTTGACCACGGAAAGACAACACTGGTAGACGCCATGCTGCGGCAGTCGGGAACCTTCCGCGCCAACGAGCAAGTGGCCGATCGGGTGATGGACTCGAATGAACTGGAGCGAGAGCGCGGCATCACCATCCTGGCCAAGAACACGGCCATCGTCTTCGAGGGTGGCAAGATCAACATCGTGGATACGCCGGGCCACGCCGACTTTGGCGGCGAAGTGGAACGCGCGCTCAAGATGGTGGACGGCGTCATGCTGCTGGTGGACGCAGCCGAGGGCCCGCTCCCCCAGACCCGCTACGTGCTGGCTAAAGCTCTGGAAGCCAAGCTGCTGCCCATCGTGGTGATCAACAAAATTGACCGCCCCGATGCCCGGCCCCAAGAGGTTTTGAACGAAATTTACGACCTTTTCATCGACCTGGACGCAGACGAGTCGCAACTGGATTTTCCAGTTCTTTATGCCGTAGCTAAGAATGGCACAGCCACCCTCGATCCGGCCGTTCCGGGCGTAGATCTACAGCCGCTGTTCGAGTCCATCGTCTCCACCATTCCCCCGGCCACCGGCGACGCGGACGGCACGTTGCAGATCCTCGTCACCAACCTCGATTACTCCGAATACTTTGGCCGCATCGCCATCTGCCGGGTCTTCCAAGGCACGCTCCACGCCGGCGACGATGTGACCATCTCCAAGCGCGACGGCTCGCTGATGAAGACCCGCATCACCAAGCTCTTCACCTTCAGCGGCCTCAAGCGAATCGAGACGACCGAGACCACCATGGGCGACATTGTGGCCGTAGCCGGCGTCGAGGGCATCACCATCGGTGAAACCATCACCAGCGTCGAGAACCCCTCGCCGCTGCCGCTCATCGTGATCGACGAACCGACCATCGCTATTCAATTCAGCGTGAACAATTCGCCCTTTGCCGGGCGCGAAGGCCAGTACGTGACCAGCCGCAACCTGCGCGAGCGCCTCGAAAAGGAACTGCTGACCAACGTCAGCATCCGCGTGGAGGACACCGGTTCGCCAGATACCTTCAAGGTGCTGGGCCGCGGCGAGCTGCAACTGGCAATTCTGATTGAGATGATGCGCCGCGAGGGCTTCGAGCTTTCCGCAGGCCGCCCGGAGATCGTCACCAAAGTGGTGGACGGCGTGCGCATGGAGCCGGTGGAACACCTCACCATCGACGTTCCCGAGGCGCACACCGGCGTCGTGATTGAAAAGCTGGGGCCGCGCAAGGGCGAAATGAACAAGATGCACAATCACGGTTCGGGCCGCGTTCGCATGGAGTTTCGCGTACCCAGCCGCGGCTTGATCGGGCTGCGCAGCGAGATGCTCACCGAAACCCGCGGCACCATCGTGATGAACACGCTCTTCGACGGCTACATCCCCTATATGGGCGAGATTCCGCAGCGGCCTACCGGCGCGCTGATCTCCGACCGCCAGGGTCCGACCACGACCTACTCATTGAACGGCCTGCAAGAGCGCGGGATTCTGTTTGTGGGAGCGGGCATTGAGGTCTACGAAGGCATGATCGTCGGCGAGCACTCGCGCGACAACGATCTCGACGTGAACGTGGTCCGCGAAAAGAAGATGACCAACATGCGCGCCTCAAGCGCGGATGAGGCCATCCGACTGGTGCCCGTCAAGGCTCTGAACCTGGAGCAGGCCATCGAATTCATCGCCGAAGACGAGATGGTCGAGGTCACTCCGAAGTCGCTGCGTCTGCGCAAGAAGGTCCTGCAAGCCAATCGCCGGCCCAAGCGGTGGGAAAAGAGCCAATAAGCCCAGTTCCATCTCGATAACGCTTTCGGAAGCGCTAATTCAGTGCTGCACCGAAGCCAACCCTCATGGGTTTTCAGCTTGCTGCCGGTTGGACGAATGGGAGAATCTGTCAGATTGCAGTACGCAAAGGGTGAATTCGGGAAATCTAGTTGGCTCGTGTCGAAACCGGTCTCCAGGCTGTTTTTGTGGTTAGTTGTCGCGTGCCTAATCTGTTTTGCATCTGGCCTCTCATTTGCGGTGCCGTGGGTTCGAAACTTCTTAAACTCCTCATCGGCTTATAATGCCTTGGGAATTCTATTCGCAGCGTTGGTCATTCTGACGATTCCATGTTCGCTGATCATTTCCTTCAGCATGGCAATTTTCTGTGCATTTACGGATCGTTCGCCTGTCGGTGCAAAGGTGCTTTGGTTCTTAGTGTTTTTGGTGACCTGGCCTATTGGATCGATCACGTATTTTTTTGCAGTGTATCGTGGGTACATTAAGAGATTGGAAACGGTTGGCGTAGGCTCGGCAGGAAGTGAACCTTGAGGAGCATACGCCTATGCCAAATGTCTGTAGCGGGCCCCGCCTGCCGCTATCCGAAGCCCCCGCCAGCCGTCAAACACTTTGGTGCTATACTTTAGCCCTGTGACTGCCGTTCCAGGCCTTTTTTGAGCGTCTGCTGCGCTGCCGTCTGGAGGTTCCTCCCGCCTATGACTCCCCGCGCCCGCCGCGCACTCTTCGCCGTAGTCCTCTTTTTTGCCGTCTGCGCCATCGTGGGCAGCTTTTTGCAGGGCAAGGTGGGGGCGCAATCGTCCTCTGATGAAAGCCAGCTCCGCGATAGCCTCAGGTCGTTCACCAACGTATATGCCGAGGTGGAGGAGAACTACGCCGAACCAATCTTCGGCGACAAAGCCGACACAGCGATCTACGATGGGGCGATTCCAGGCATGCTTCGCGTGTTGGACCCGCACTCCAACTTCTATGATCCCAAGGCTTACGCCAGGATGCGCGAGGAGCAGCACGGGCGCTATTACGGTGTCGGCATGACCATCCAGCAGCCGATCAACGGCGGCAAGACGTATGTGGTGTTTCCGATGGAGGGCGCCCCGGCTTTCCGGGCGGGCATCCACCCCGGCGACGTTATCGCCACAGTGGACGGCAAGAGCACCGACGGCATGTCCTCCGATCTGGTGGCCAAGGCGCTCAAGGGTCCCAAAGGCACGCACGTGCTGGTGACGATGATTCGCGAGGGCCAGCCGAAGCCGCTGGCGTTTGACTTGGTGCGCGATGAGATTCCCAACCCCTCCGTGGACCTCAAATACGAGATTCGGCCGGGCGTGGGCTACATTCATTTGAAACAGTTCCAGGAAACAACGGCGCAGGAGGTCAACGATGCCGTCGACGGCTTCCCTGATCTGAAGGGGCTGGTGCTGGACCTGCGCGGGAATCCGGGCGGCCTATTGAACCAGGCAGTGGAAGTTTGCGACCATCTGCTGGCCAAGGGGCAAAACATCGTCTCCCAGCGCGGACGCGCCTACCCCGACGTGGTGTACACGGCTACGCACGGCAACAACGGCCGCACCTTTCCGATCGTGGTGCTTGTCAACCGCAGTACGGCCTCAGCCGCGGAGATTGTGAGCGGCGCCTTGCAGGACCACGATCGAGCGTTGATTGTGGGCGAGACTACCTTTGGCAAGGGACTGGTGCAGACGGTCTACAACCTGAGCGAGGACACTGGGCTCGCGCTGACCACCTATCACTACTACACGCCATCCGGACGCCTGATCCAGCGCAACTACACAGGCGTTTCGCTTTACGATTATTACTACAACCACGCAGGCGCCTTGCCCTCCGACTCAACCAACCGCGAGGTGAAACTGACCGACGCGGGACGGACAGTCTATGGCGGCGGCGGTATTACGCCCGATGAAAAGATTGAAAGCCCGAAGAGCAACCGTTTCGAGGACACGCTGCTCTATAAGGATGTGTTCTTCCACTTCGCTCCGGTGTATGTAGCCAAGCACACCGTTGACAAAAACTTCGAAGTCAACGATGCGGTACTGGGAGAGTTCAAGCAGTACCTAACCAGCCAGAACATTCCATACACCGACGCCGATCTGAACGGCGTAATGGACTGGCTGAAGACCAGCATCAAGGACAAAATCGTCACCATCCAGTTTGGGCAGTTGCAAGGACTGCGCACGCGGGCCGACTGGGATCCCGAGATTCAAAAGGCGCTCACCTTTCTGCCGGAAGCACAGGCTCTTGAAGACAATGCGCATAAAGTGCAGATGGAGAAGGCGGAGGCGCGGAATTCGGCGCAGTGAGTGTGAGGTCTTAATCAACAAGAAGGCCGTCCCTGCGGGACGGCCTTTTTTGTTGGCCTGCTACAGGCGTTGATCGCGCTGCAAAGGCTTTGTTGCTTGTACTTTGTTGCCCGCTGTAGCTTACTTCTTCGGAATCGTCAGCTCCGCGCCTTCGCCTACCTTATAGGTCTCGGAGAGGTTGCCTTGGTCGATACCGATGGAGAGTCGCCCGCGCGAGTCGATATAGAAAAGCTCATTGCCTACCGGCACATCGCTAAAAGTTTTCACGAAGGGGAAGACGTAGTGCTTGCCGGCGAGCGTGAAGGGAACCTGATCGCCGAGTTTGTAGCCGAGCTGTGCGAAGGTCTCAGCAGGGATATTAAGGACCAGGTTGCCAAAAGGTCCGTCGGTGCCGATAACCTGGCCGTGAAGGCCGGTCGCGTCGATGGTGGCGTTCTTCAGATCGAGGCGGACGAGCTTGGCGACATCGAGCGCGGGGCCGGCTTGAGCGAAATCGTCGCCGCGGGCCAGGTGGGCGCCTGCCGGGGAAAAAATGTCTCTGCCGTGAAAGGTCGAGGAGATGCCGGGGCCGATCATCCACGCGGGATTGGTGATCTCGCGGGCTGCGACGATGCCGTCGCGATCTTCAACCAAGGTGAGCAGCCCATTATCTGGCAGCACGAAGAACTGGCCCACGCGCGATTTGGCGATGATTGCCTTCCGTTTGGAACCGACGCCGGGATCGATGACTACGACAAAGACTGCGTCTTTGGGAAAGTACGGCGCTGAGCCAGCCAGAAAACGCGCGCCCATGGCGATGTTGTAAGGCTCGGACTGGTGCGTGATGTCGATGATGCGCACGCCAGGCGCGACCGAGTCCATCACTGCCTTGCAGATGCCCACGGCATCGTCCTTGACATCGAAGTCGGTCATGAAGCCGATGACCTTTGAGGGGGCAGGAGCCGGCTGCTGTGCAGCGATTGCCGTTGCAGCCAGAGCCACAGCCGCCGCAATAAAGATTCCTCCCACCGTCCTCATCCGCATCACCTCGATCTCTACATGGTATAACTCAACCGAAGGGAAGACTGAATGCACTCTGTCTGGTTTGGCGAGTTTATGGGCACGCTGGTTCTGGTGCTGTTGGGTACCGGCGTCAATGCCGGCGTAACGCTGCGCAAATCCTACGCCGCAGACTCAGGGTGGATGGCGATCGCCGCCGGATGGATGCTCGCCGTGTTGTGCGGCGTCCTCGTCGCGCAGGCCTTTGGTAGTCCTGGGGCGAATCTGAATCCGGCCATCACGCTGGCCGCCGCGGTGATCGGCGGAAACTTTTCGCAGGTGGTGAGCATGTGGTCTGCGCAGTTGCTGGGCGCCATGGGAGGCGCTGCGCTGATGACCTTGCACTATGCGCCGCACTGGAAGCTCACGCCGGGGCCCGTCGACAAGCTCGGTGTGTTCTGCACCAACGCGGCGGTGCGCAGCCCTTTGTTCAATATCCTGAGCGAGGTTCTGGGCACGGCGGTGTTAGTGCTTGTGGCCGGAGCCATCTTTTCGCACGGAGTTTCAGCAAATGGGCCGGCTGCGGGTCTTGGGCCGTGGCTCGTGGCCAGCTTGGTGTGGGGCATCGGGCTTTCATTGGGGGGAACTACGGGCTACGCCATCAACCCCGCGCGCGATCTGGGCCCACGCCTCGTTCATTGGCTGTTGCCGATTCCCGGTAAAGGCGGTTCGAACTGGCGCTATGCCCCGATTCCTCTCATCGGCGACCTCGTGGGAGCGGTGCTGGCAGGGCTATTGCTGCGCTATGCGCATCTTTGATGAATGGCTATTGAATGTGCTCCGACTTTTCGCGGTAGGCTGCGTATTTCCTGCCATCCCACCGTAATAACATTCTGGAGAACCCCACCGCCGTTGCACTCGTTAGCTCTATTTCCCGGTATCCCTTCCAACGCCCTCTCTTCACTACTAGATCATGCTCAGGCGCCGTCAAGACCAGTTCGTGGCCGTGTGGTGTGGAACAGAAAACCCAGAATGTCGTGACGTTGGCTCCCAGGATCGGCCCTTCCCCAACAACGACGAGATCGACTTGGCCGGGATTGCTCAAATGGATTGCAGATGCCGAGAACCATGTCCGTGGAAGCTTTTCTGCTGAAAGCTTTTCGTCTTCGAGTAAAGTCCGAACCATTTCGTCCTGCCTAAGGATCGCCAGCACGTCCTCTGGAATTGGAACCTGCTCTTCCACGCCGGTATGTTCGGCGCTGAAATGCATCTGCTCGTATGAATGGGTGTGTTTGGCTTGCGTGATTCCCGATCCGCAAAGGATGACCTGGATCAGTAGTATGGTTGAGGACCATCCGATCTTCATAATTCCCAACTCTCTACTCCAGATACGAAGCGACGACGGCGAGCGCGGCGATGGCTGCTGTCTCCGCGCGCAAGATGCGCGGGCCCAGCGACACGGCGAGCCAGCCGTTGGCATCAAAGAGCGCTTCTTCCTCAGGCGCCCATCCGCCTTCAGGGCCGATTGCGATTTCGAGCGTGGGCATCTCCTCCGCGGCCGCGGTCACAGCCTCATGGAGGGCGTGGCGCAGCGTGGTGGTGCGTTCCTGCTCGGCAAGCACGATACGCGCAGACTGCGACGCGGCTCGCACGCGCTCGGCCAACGGCGTCGGATCGTGAATAAGCGGCACATCGGAGCGGCGTGACTGCTGAGCCGCTTCATGCACGATGCGACGCCATCGATCGGCGCGCTTCTCCGCCGCCAGGGCAAGATGTTTCTCGGTACGGCGGGCAATCACCGGGGCCACGGCGGCAACACCCAGTTCCGTAGCCTTCTCGAGCGCCCATTCCATGTGATCGAATTTATAGATCGAGAGCACCAACGTGACGGGCAGCGCGGGATCGGCCTGAACCTCGGCAATCAAATTAAAGCGAACCTCAGAGGGAGTGACGGCAGCCACCTGGGCATGAAAGACGTGGCCGCCCGCGACTACATCGGCCTCCATGCCCGGCTGGGCGCGCAGCACGCGCGCCATGTGCTCGGCCTGCGCGCCAAGAATAATGGCGGTAGCCTCGTCCCAATGTTCGGCAATCCAGCGGCGGCGGGTCACGGTCTCTCCAGAACACTCGTTGCGCTTACCAGTCTAATCCTTTTCCAGAAACACTAAGGGGGACGTTTTTAAGCGTCCCCCTTAGTGTTGCCTTTGTTGGTTTGAAGATCCGCTACTTCTTTTTTGCGGCCTTCTTTGCGGGCGCCTTCTTGGCGGCGGCCTTCTTCGCGGGTGCCTTTTTGGTTGCCATTTTTCCTATTCTCCCTTTTCGATGGTTTGCATCGATTCTGCAATAGTTATATTGCAGTTGAAGAATGTATAGAATCATGATTCATCGATGTCAAGAGAAAAACGAATCTATGGTGGAAAAAAGGTCAACAATCGATCAACTCTGAATCTCAAATCGCATTTGAGATGATCAAGAAGTGTGATTAGAGAAAAAGAGAAGAGACTAAAGCGTCACCGATGCGGCGGCTCATCACTCTTTGCAGACGACCTCAGCGCGCTCCTTCACGAACATCGCAAGCGTTCCGCTCTCGCGCCGTTCAATCAGATCGTCGAGGTACGGCTGGCGATCTTTGGGATTGGCCTTCAGCAATATTTCATAAACTCGCAGCACGCCTTCGACGCCGGCCTGATACTGCGCGAGCAGATCCCCCTGCCGATCGGGATTCTGGAGCACGAGGGCGGTTTGCGCGAAGACCATCGCTGCGAACAAAGTCATGCCGCCCTTTTTGTCGCCCTTTGGCAGCTTATCGAGGATCGAGCAGAGGTTGACATGCACGTCGGGGACATCGGCCATCCACTGCACCACCCACTTTTGTTCTTGCTTGAGGCTTGGATCGAGCGGGTCCGCCTGGAAACGCGCGATGATGTCGAGAGCCTGCTTCCGTTCTTCAGGAGTGAATGGCCCGCGATCGCGGCAATTGAAGCAGCGGGCGCAATCAAGAGCACACACCCCACGAGTGCGGCGGAAATCGCGCGGATGAACATGACAGGAATCCTCGCACGCAAACCTATAGGATCTGCGTGAAAGGGCGCAAGAGCGTTCAACGCACTGACACGTTCGTTGTAGACTCGAAGAGATCCACCTCCCTAAGAGTCCCTGTTCGCTGTTGCCTATTCCCTGTTGCCTGCCGTCTGTTACACTCGCTGCAACTTCAATCATGCTTTTTAAAGTTCTCAGCGCGGCTGTCTACGGCATCGATGCCAACCTCATCGATGTCGAGGTGGACTATAGCGGCGTGGTTGCAGAGAAGGACACATTCCACACCGTGGGCCTGCCGGATGCCGCGGTGCGCGAGAGCCGCGACCGTGTGCGCGCCGCCATCAAAAACTCCGGCTACCTGATTCCGCCCACATTTATCACCATCAACCTGGCGCCCGCGGACATGAAGAAGGAAGGCGCGGGCTTCGACCTGCCCATCGCCGTCGGCATCCTCGGCGCTTATGGCGCGCTCCACACCAACGACCTGAGCCGCTTTCTGCTGGTGGGCGAACTTGGACTGGATGGCAGCGTGCGCGCAGTGCCAGGCATGTTGCCGGTCGCGATCCTTGCTCGCGAGAAGAACATTCCCAATCTCATCCTGCCCGCAGCCAATGCCGCCGAAGCGGCCGTCGTGGAGGGAGTGAATGTTTATCCGGTCTCGTCGCTGCTGGACGTACTCGAGCTGCTCAATAGCCAGGTCGTCGGCGTAATCCAGCGCGAGCCCTTCCACGTGGCCACCGAGGCGCTGCTCAACGAGCTGCAACATTTCGCAGTTGACTTCAAAGATGTGCGTGGGCAGCAGACCGCCAAGCGTGCTCTCGAAGTGGCCGCGGCCGGCAGCCACAACATATTAATGATCGGGCCGCCGGGTTCCGGAAAAACCATGTTGGCCAAGCGGCTGCCCTCGATTCTGGCCCCGCTCACCTTTGAAGAAGCTCTCGAGACCACCAAAATTCACTCCGTAGCCGGAGTGCTCGATGCAGCGGCCGGCTTGGTGACGCAGCGACCGTTTCGCTCGCCGCACCACACGATATCGGATGCGGGCCTGATCGGCGGAGGCATCATTCCCCGTCCAGGCGAGGTGTCGCTGGCGCACAACGGCCTGCTCTTTTTGGACGAGCTGCCGGAATTTCCGCGCAACGTGCTCGAGGTGTTGCGCCAGCCTCTTGAGGATCATACTGTGACTATCGCGCGCGCTTCGATGTCGCTGAGCTTTCCGGCGCGCTTTATGCTGGCTGCCGCCATGAATCCATGCCCCTGCGGATTTTTCAACGACAAGTCCCGCGAATGCATCTGCACACCGCCGATGATCCAACGCTACATCGCCAAGATCTCCGGGCCGCTTCTCGATCGCATCGACATTCATATCGAGGTTCCGGCGGTGCAATACAAGGAACTGCGCGGCGGGGCGGCGGCCGAGGGATCGGCTGAGATTCGTAGCCGGGTGATGGCCGCGCGTGAGCGGCAGCGGCAGCGGTTTAAGAAGGCCGGCGAAAAGATTTACGCCAACGCGCAGATGACCACGCGGCAGATTCGCGTTCACTGCGAGCTGGGCGCCGATGCCGAGCGGCTGCTGGAGCGAGCGATGCAGCAGCAGGGCCTGACCGCGCGCGCCCACGACCGCATTCTCAAAGTAGCGCGCACGATTGCGGATTTGGAAGGCGCCGAGCATCTGACCGTGGCTCACCTGGCTGAGGCCATTCAATACCGCACTCTGGACCGCAGCTACTGGGCGTAGAAGTCGTGGTCAGGGGGCAGAGATCAGCGGTCATTCTGGAATCCTCCCCACGCTGTCCTGGTTTGTCAAGGTTGGTTCTACGCTTACCCCTCCACTGAATATCTTGCGAATATTCTGCGGAAAGGATGGGTAGGGGGGCGCCATCTATCAATCTTGCGGGAAGGATGCCCCCTTAAGAGCTGGTCTCTGACCCACGCGGGGGCTATTTAGACGGTGGCACGATGGCTATCAGCTTGATTTAACAATAGTTGTACGACAGATGCGGAAGACTCGCCATGAACTTCCGAGGCAAGAAAAGCTCGAAAAAACAGTTGACCTGGAACGCGGATACGTATATATTGATGAGTGCCATCCACAAAGGGCAGGTTGCATAAGAAGATTTTTGCGTGCCCTTCTGTCACTATCCCGCATCATATTGAGCGTAGGCTCATCCGTTGATGCCCCGGTGTGTTTTGAACTTTGCCGGGAATGGGAATGTGGGGCGGATGGTTCCCGAAGGCGGCAATCTGTATCCCCGATACGGCGTGAAGCCTGTTCCATGGCGTGCGATTCTGCGTCAAAGTATTGAACTCGGCGCACAGTTCTAACGTCTATGTCTTGGAAGTGGATATTTGGGGCAGCCAATTTTAGCCTTGGTTCCCTTTCTGCACCGGCGGCGCCAAGCAGTACCGGCGGGCAGGTAACTTACGAAGGAGAGACTCGCAATGCGTTCCGATTTAGTATTTGGGGCACTTTCTCATGTGTCCAATCGCTACCAGCTCTGTCAACTGGCTAGCAAGGCAACCCGCAAGCTGCACAAGCCGAACACACGGCTGCAGGACACTACCAATGAAGTCCTTGGCCGCTTTCAAACCACCAATCCTGGGTCTGCGCTGCCGGTAACGGTATCTGCCGCTCAGCCGGTGGAACACCGTCGTGCTGCCTAACGGCGTTTCAGGCAGGTATAGTTGAGTCAGATAACAGTGCCAAGGCGGCTTTCTGCCGATGGAGGCTTTACTTGGCCGGTGTTTCGATATTTCCCTTGATTCAGGGAGGTGCTGAAGGCGCGGCCCGCGTCAGCAGCCGTTTGGACTCCCGCCCGACCTTCCTCCTGGAGCATTTCCCCTTCAAAGATCCCCTCACAACCATCCTTCCTTGTTGCAGGTGAACATGACCATCGCAGAACTCAAAGAAAAAAACATCACTGAATTGAGCCGTATAGCGCGCACCCTGGAAATCCAGGGCGCCAGCGGCCTTCGCAAGCAGGATCTGATCTTCAAGATTCTTCAGGCACAGAGCGAAAAGGAGGGCCACATCTTTGCCGAAGGCGTGCTGGAGATTTTGCCCGACGGCTACGGCTTCCTTCGCTCTCCCGATTACAACTATCTGCCCGGCCCTGACGACATTTACGTTTCACCGTCGCAGATTCGCAAGTTCGACCTGAAGACCGGCGACTCGATCAGCGGCAACGTGCGCCCCCCGCATGAGGGCGAGAAGTATTTTGCACTGGTCAAGATCGAGGCGATTAACTTCGAGTCGCCCGAGGAGACGCGCAACAAGATTCTCTTCGACAATCTGACTCCGTTGTATCCTCAAGAGCGGATCAAGATGGAGACGGTGCGCGAGGGCATCAGCGGCCGGGTGATGGACCTCCTCACGCCCGTAGGAAAAGGCCAGCGCGGATTGATCGTCGCGCCGCCCCGCACCGGCAAGACGATGCTCTTGCAGTCGATTGCGAACTCCGTCTCCACCAACCACCCCGAAGTGGTTCTGATTGTCCTTCTCATCGATGAGCGCCCTGAAGAAGTTACGGACATGCAGCGCTCGGTGAAGGGCGAAGTCATCAGCTCCACCTTCGATGAGCCGGCTGCCCGCCACGTGCAGGTGGCCGAGATGGTCATCGAGAAGGCTAAGCGCCTGGTCGAGCACAAGCGCGACGTGGTGATTCTGCTGGATTCGATCACCCGCCTGGCGCGCGCTTACAACACTATCGTGCCCCCATCGGGCAAGGTGCTGTCGGGCGGTGTGGATTCAAACGCGTTGCAGCGGCCCAAGCGCTTCTTTGGCGCGGCGCGCAAAATCGAAGAGGGCGGCTCGCTGACCATCATCTCCACCGCGCTGGTCGATACCGGCTCGCGCATGGACGAGGTCATCTTCGAAGAATTCAAGGGCACCGGCAACATGGAAATCATTCTGGACCGCAAGCTGGTGGACAAACGCGTCTTCCCGGCCATCGACATCCAGCGCTCCGGCACCCGCAAGGAAGAGTTGCTCATTCCCAAGGAAGATTTGCAGCGCATCTTCGTTCTGCGCCGGGTGCTGAACCCACTTTCGCCGGTCGAGGCCATGGAACTGCTGATTGCCCGCCTGGAAAAGGTGCGCAACAACGCCGAGTTCCTCCAGAACATGAACCAGCTGTAAGCTGGGTGGTGGTAACAGAAAGGCCGGGGAGCGTCCCCGGCCTTTCTTGCCGGCGCGCTGCGGAGTTTAACGATGCGAAGTTTGGTGAAAGCGTCATTTGCGATTCTGATGCTGGCATACGCGCTGCGCGGCGCATCGCAGAACCAGGATCGAGGCTACTGGCAGGCGGCGAGCAACACGGCAGCCGCCATTACGGGCGACATCTCCATCTCAGAAGCAAAGATCACGATCAATTTCAAAGGATTTCCGATCGCTACCATCCGAAGCCTGAAGCCGTCAGAAGTGAGCGCCGTCTTCGACGCGGACGTGAACACAGCGGGCACCGGCTTGCTTTATCGGTTGGAGATACCGGCCGAGCAGCGTTTCCTCCGCAAGAACACTCTGTGCGGCGGCCAAGATACGCAATGGATGGCGGCCTACGTCGCTGGCAAGTCGCTGGAGGTGGCGTTCTTCTCTGGTGAGGAGGTGCCTGAGTTCACATTCGACGCCATCGCGCATTCGCCCAATCTGTGTGGAACGTATGCGTACGTGCGCTGACACTGGAGAGCGAGCTACCTGGCAAGACCGGGATACCTACTTCCCTCCGGCGCCTTCGCAGCAGTCTTTTCCAATCCAGGAATGAGCCTTAAGGGGCTGATTTGAGCGTGCAGCTTCGGACGTCTCCATTTGGGGATTTTTTCATATAAGTCTCGTGGTAGTCGTGGCGGTGGGAATGTGGAAA
>Ga0182024_10003737_pt1 | contig 35866 bp, 30 predicted proteins | sample P32metaG_FD_120480 | JGI IMG/M metagenome (GOLD analysis project Ga0182024, IMG submission 120480) | Permafrost microbial communities from Stordalen Mire, Sweden - P3-2 metaG (Illumina Assembly) | ecosystem: Environmental > Terrestrial > Soil > Wetlands > Permafrost | place: Sweden: Stordalen...
GTCCAACAGAAGTTCGTCTTTTACCAGTTGCTCGAACTGAGGCACGGTCAATTGCGCATTCTGAAGCATTTCTTCGTACTTCTCTTGTCCCACGAAAGTGCCGTTCGGGAAGAACGTGGTTGCGTAGCGTCCGTGCTGCAAATCGTCGCGTACCTCTTCGTCCGTGGCCCGCAAACCAAGACGTTGGGCTTCCACAAGCAGGGCTTTCTGGTCAATTAACTGCTGGGCGGCCTGACGAGCCATGAAAGGCATCAGCATTGAGGCCTGGGATGCCATCTGCGGGTATTGTTGTTGAATCATCTGGAGGGCTTCGCGCCGCACTTCCAGCGCGGTGACTGGCTCGCCGGACACGGTCGCGACCACACCTTTGCCAGGACCACTACTGATACTGTCCGCGATGCCGAGTCCCCCGGGAATCAGAGTAATGACCATGGCTCCACAAAATACCAACAGGATTCCGCTGAGGACGATCTTCTTGAAGGGTCCAGGGGTTTGCAAAAATCGAATCATCTTCTTATCACTCCGGAATGCACCACAGAGTTAATAATTATAAACTAAGCGGCGGGATTGCTTTGCGTCCTTCGCGAGTTCTTGGCGATCTTTGCGGTCAAGAGCGTTTAACCGCAAAGGTCGCAAAGTCGACGCAAAGAGCGCAGAGAAAGAACGCTCGTCTGAACAGGAGACCACCCCGCTTACGAACCATTTCAGACACCGCATCTTGCCGGCGGCGAAATGTTCTGCAGAAATTCGGCCATTGAAACGAATCATTGAAACGTGTTATCAAGGCAAGTCGCATTTTTCGTTTGCAAAGTCTGCCAGACGGTCGAATGACCGGTACGGCACAATGAATCCCCGTTGGATGTTCACTTTTAGCTCAAGGACCTCATCATGAAGAAGCGCAGCTTGCTGTGTGGGTTGCTGGTGTTCTTTTCCTCCGTGTTCTTTCTCGGGCCAATTCAGGCCCAACAAACTCCGGCTCATCAGACATCGTCACCTATCGCGACCAAACTCTCGCTGATTGACGGGTGGGCGCTCCAGTCGTCATGCAAGGTGGATGCAAAGGGTGAGGTCATCTCCACTCCCAAGTTTTTGCCCAAAGGATGGTACCCGGTGACTGTCCCCACTACGGTGGCGGCGGCGTTGGCAAAGCACAAAGTCTATCCCGACCCAGACTTCGGCATGAACCTGCGCTCTTGGCCGGGAGTCACGTATCCCATCGGACATAATTTCTCGAACGAGCCGATGTCGCCGGACAGTCCATTTTATGTTTCGTGGTGGTATCGCAAGGAATTTGTGCTCCCCACCAGCTACAAGGGCAAGACCATCTGGCTGAACTTTGGCGGCATCAACTATCGCGCCAACATCTGGCTGAACGGGAAGCAGATTGCGAAGTCCGACGACATTGCGGGCGCGTGGCGTACTTACGAGGTTAACGTTACGGATGCCGCGTTACCCGGAAAGAACAACGTGCTAGCGGTGCGGGTCTACGCACCCACCCAGACGGACCTTGCGATCACATTTGTTGACTGGAACCCGTTGCCGCCCGACAAAAATATGGGGCTTTGGCGGGGCGTGGATGTCGCCACCAGTGGCCCCGTGGCCGTGCGGTATCCCACAGTGATCTCACAGCTTGATTCTCCGTCGAATGACAAGGCGGAGCTGACGGTGACAGCGCTGCTAAAGAATGCGACCAATCAACCGGTGAAAGGCACGCTGAAGGGGAAGATCGAAAACATTGAATTCTCGCAGGGCGCTGAACTCGCCGCCAACGAATCGAAAGATTTGACTTTTGAGCCGGGCGCATTTCCTCAGCTCAGTATTTCCAATCCGCGGTTGTGGTGGCCGAAGCAAATGGGCGCGCCGAATCTTTACGACTTGAACATGGAATTTGTGGTTGACGGCAAAGTTTCTGACCAGTCGGAGACGAAGTTTGGCATCCGAACAGTTCATTCGGAGTTGAATGCGGACAACCGACGGGTTTTCTCGGTCAATGGCAAGAAGATTTTGATTCGCGGTGGCGGCTGGGCGCCGGACATGATGTTGCGCGAGAAAGACCCGCAAAGACTGGGAGATGAACTTGGTTATGTCCAGGACATGGGTCTGAACACGGTGCGGATGGAAGACCATATCGAGAACAAAGCGTTCTTCGATATGGCCGACCGTAAAGGGATCCTCGTCATGCCCGGCTGGATTTGCTGCTCTCATTGGGAGCACTGGGCGAAATGGTCTCCGCAGGATTTCATCATCGCCGAACAGTCATTGCGAGACCAGATTTACCGCTTGCGAAGTCACCCCAGCGTGATGATGTGGCTTAACGGAAGCGACAATCCGCCGCCGCCGGACGTGGAGCAGACTTATCTGAAGGTAGAAAAAGAACTTCTGTGGCCGAATCCGGTGGTGTCGTCGGCAACGGGGAAACCAACCTCGGTCACGGGCGAAAGCGGCGTAAAAATGAGCGGCCCGTACGAGTACATTGCGCCGAAATACTGGGAGGAGGACACGGCTGCCGGACAACCGGGGCGGAAAGAGTGCAATGAAGGCGGATGTGGCGGAGCCTACGGGTTCAACACCGAAACCAGCATGGGGCCCGCAGTGCCTCCGATCGAGAGCATTCGCGCCATGGTGGGCAAAGATCATTTGTGGCCCATCGACGACACATGGAACTACCACGCAGGGGGTGGCGAGTTTAAAGACATCCACGTTTTTTCGAACGCGTTGGATGCGCGTTACGGGAAGTCACAAAGCGCGGAGGACTTTGCCTTCAAGTCACAGCTTCAGACTTATGAAGGTATCCGCGCCATGTACGAGGCGTACAGCCGCAACAAGTACACGTCAACGGGCGTGATCCAGTGGATGCTCAACAACGCCTGGCCGTCGATGATCTGGCACTTGTACGACTACTACCTCCGCCCGGGCGGAGGCTACTTCGGCGCCAAGAAAGCCATGGAGCCACTACACCCGTTATATGGATACGATGACAACTCCGTCTGGGTAGTCAGCAGTCAGTATGAAGACGTCAAGGGTTTGAAATTGACAGCGAAGGTCCTGAATCTGGACATGACGGAAAAGTATTCGCAGCAAATCGCGCTGGATGCTACGGCGGACAGCACCAACAAAATTGTCGCTCTGCCGCAGATCGACGGCTTGAGCCCGACTTACTTTCTGGTCCTCAGACTGGAAGATGCCGGCGGCAAGTTGATGGGATCGAATTTCTATTGGCTTTCCACTCAACAGGAGACGCTCAACTGGGCCGAGTCAACCTGGTACAACACCCCGACGGCTTCCTATGCGGATTTCACCGGGCTAGCACGGTTGCCTAAAGTCAAACTGAAAGTCACCGATCATACCGAACGCAAGGGTGAGAATGCCGTTACGCAGGTGACGTTGGAAAATCCCAGCAAGAGCCTCGCATTCTTTGTCCGATTGAAAGTCGACAAAGGCAAGGGCGGAGATGAAATTCTGCCAGTGCTGTGGGAAGACAACTACATTTCACTGCTGCCGGGCGAGAAGCGGGAAGTTCGCGCCAGTTACCGGGCTGCAGAGTTGGGAGTTGCGAAGCCGGTGGTGGAAGTGAGCGGTTGGAACCTGGAGTAGTCATCTCCTGAATCTGGACGCACTCTCGAGGGTCGTTTACGCTTCGTCGGCGGGTACGTCGAAATTCACCAAATCGCTTTGGAAGCCCTTGGTCTTCCAGGCCCCATAGGCGATACCGGCAATCATCCAGATGGAACCGACGACCATCGCCAGCTTCGACAGGTGAATCCAAATAAACAAACAGATGATGAATCCCAAAACTGGCGGGATCAGTTGTCCCATGCTGCGGTCATTCCCGCGAATGTAATAGTGAGTCAGCGATGCAAGATTGACACCCATGAATGCGATCAGCGCGCCGAAGTTGAGCAACTCAGCACCATTGTCGTAGCTGATGAGAAACGCGCCAACCAGCGCAATGACACCAACGAAGATTACGTTGTTCGCTGGAATCCGAGTCTTGGGATGGATGGCTCCAAAAAATTTCTTTGGAATTGCATCGCTGCGCCCCATGCCGTAGAGCAGGCGGGCCGCGCCAAGTTGTGATCCCATGCCAGAACCGATGGTGGCAATCAGCAACGTCAGACTGATCACCTTGGTGAGCATTGGGCCACCAGCAATCGCTGAAACATGGCTGAACGCGTTCTCGACCTCACTGACTCCGAAGATATATTGAGTGCTCAACAATTGTGCACCGTAAACTTCAGCCGCCGCTAGAAATCCCGTAATGATGCAGACCAGAACCGTTGCCAGGAAAATATTGCGCCTGGGGTTTTCGACCTCTTCCGACAAAGTGGAGATGCCATCGAAGCCGATATAGGTGAGCACGGCAACTGAGGTGCCGTGGAACACGCGGTTGATGGTGAAAGTTTCTGGATTGTAAAACGGACGCAGGAAATAAGCCTCGGGATATTGCGGCAGGTGGAAAATGTACCGGATGGTGTACCAGAAGAACGCCAGGATCACGGCACCCATGATGGCGCACAGGATCTTATTGATGCGGGCCGAAGTCTGCACGCCGCGCAGGTTCAGGGCTGTGAACAATGCGGCAAAGAATATGGGCCAAAGCAGGCCGGGATAAGGAATTTGATAACGGGTGCCGCTGAGCAGATCGGCCATCGCCTTGGCCGACCAGATGGTGCAGATCAAGGGATTGAGGATGTAATCCATGGTCATGCTCCAGCCGGTCACATAGCCGAGCGACGGGTGCAGCTCGCGTCCGACATAAGTGTAGGCCGAGCCCGCGCTGGGATAGACCCGCGCCATGCGTCCGTAACTCATGGCCGTGAACACCATGGCGACCATGGCGATCAGGATGGAGGTGACCACGTGGCCTCCCCCGGCATTGCTGAAGACCCCGTAGGCCGGCATTGGCGCTGTCGGCTGAATGACGATGATGCCGTAAAGAATCAAATCCGACAGAGTTAAAGTGCGCCGAAGAGAGGGAACGGACGCTGGAGCCGAGGAAATTTCCATGTGGGAAGTATTGGATTCGGAGTAGCGGAATTTGTCAATGTTAAAACGATTCTATATACGAATCGCCGATTACTTTGAAGGCTGATAGTCGTACCAATATCCCTCTGGCTCGTTCCCTGACACGTAGCGCGTATTATATTTCAACAGATAATCAAGATGGGCGTCGTCGAGAGGGAACGACTTGCCCTGCGGATACGGATAACTCCCCATGCGGCGGAACGGTAATGGTTCGACGGTGCTCCCGTCGGCGGCATAGAAGTCCATGTCCTTCTCGTAGCCATTCGCCACGAAAAAGTAGTCTCGTGTCCAGCCTTTGGGCAGTGCGGGCAGTGTTGCAGGATCGAATTCCAGAGCCACTTCTTCGCCTGACCCAAAGACTACAAGCTTGTCGTCAAAGTCGGTGAGCAGCGGTCGCACATCACCGTAACGCGTGTAAGTACCGGATTGCCGCGCATAAGGGCCGGTGCGGCTGACTTGTTCATAAACATATTTGACGTTGCCTGGGGGCTGAGCTTCGATCTGCCGCGGATATCCGTGGAAGCCGAGGTCGGCGCGTTGCAGCGGAACAGGAGTCAGACGCGAGTCCGAGCTCTGCTCACTGCGGTCAATCAGGATGTTGTCCCAGTAGATCTGAAGATTGGTCGAAATGCGGATGCGTTGCGTGCCTTGCGGCAGCTTGTCAGTGAGATCGGCGGTCATGGTACGCGGCAAGCCCGCGGGGAAACCCATGTCATCGGTGACGCGAACCCACTTCCCTTTCGCGTCATTTTCCTGTTTTACGAATGCTTCGACATATGGCGCGATGGCCTGAATGCCAGCCTGATCTGCGGCATACATTCCTGTCGCGGTGAAATATTCGATCTCTCCGTGGAGCAGCAATCGCAGCGCGCCACCAAGATAGGGCTCGCCGAGATCGAGCTCAAGACGGTGCGGCTTGGTGAAACCTTTGAACGGCAGCAAATCAAAATCGCCGATGTAACGGTGCGCGAGTAAATCAGGAAGAACGTTGTGGCCGCGATCATCCCCGGCACCGGCCGGTGGCTTGGCGTCGTGGCTGGTGATCACCTTGAACGGAGGGTACGGCGGATTACTGGCGAAATATTCATTGGGGTAAACCTCGACGCCGCTCGGATGGTCGACGGCCAGCAATCGCACCTGGTCGAGATAGACGACCTCTTCCATTGGCTCCATCAGGCGGAAGCTGAGCTTGCCGTCTTTTTCGCGAATCGCACTGCGATCGATTTTTACGTACTCCGTGGGACGTGGAATGTTGCGTTGGTTCGGCCCGACCCAGTGACCGACCACGCCCGCGCCGAGAATGTCCGCGACCAGTTCGTAATGCTTGCCGTCCCAAACAAATAATGTGGGGCAGGAACTGCCACGGCGGTCGATCTCCGAATAGGCCTGTTCACGATCGCCTGCGACTTCAGTTTCGTCCTGCAAGACACCTGTCGGCCAGAGCATGCGGACGACATCCGCTTCTTTCGCTTGCCCGAGGCCAACATCGATCGCCATAGAGTTCTGGCCGAGATATCCCGAAGATCCAGCGATCTCAAACTTCTGCCGATTGGCCCCGGAAAACACTTCTATTTTGGTTCCAATGGCACTCTTGTTGTCATTCAGGCCCTTGAGCGCAAGCCGCAGCCAATGATTCTTGTTGCCGCCTTCGTTCCGCAGCAGCACAAAGGGGCCATGATTCTGCGTGATGAGCAGATCGGTGGCGCCATCGCCGTCGTAGTCGCCGGTGAGGATGGCTCGCGGATCTTTGAGTTGAATCTTGTCGAGGCCGACTTCGGCGGTGACGTCTTTAAACCCGTCCGGCCCGAGATTGCGGAACAACTTTACTTCGCCCTTTCCATTGGTGGTTTCCCCGACGGCTACCAGATCTACCCAGCCGTCGTCGTCGTAATCGAATGCGGCGACGCCGTAGCCGCGAACCCAATTCGTCTTGGGAAGAAGTTCGACCAGCTCGAAACTCTTTCCTTTATTGTTGCGCCAAAGAGTGATACCGGGTGCACCCTCATGCGTGAAAGCAATATCCATCCAGCCGTCGTGATCGAAGTCGAGCGCAGCGACGCCTGCTGTGGGCCCAACCATGGATTCAGTCCACGGCTCCCGAATAGTGAATAAACCTTCGCGTGGATTCTCTAAAATCATCGGCTGTTTCTGGCCGCCAGTAAGGACCAAGTCCACAGCTCGATCATTGTTGTAATCAGTGCCGATGGCGGCGACACTGGTCGTCGATCCAGAAAGACCAACGGAAGCAGTGACATCAGTAAATGTGCCATTGCCATTGTTCCGCCACATTACATTCCGGCCAATGGACTCCGGAAGTTGCTCCGACCAGATCGGTGGGCTTCCTCCCGAGATGCTGGAATTCAAACTTCGAGAACCAGCCCCAGGCCGCGTGACATACAGATCGATGTCGCCATCATGGTCGTAGTCCACAAATGTCGGGCCAAGATTCAATCCGTCGCTCTTGATCCCCGCTGCCTGGGTGACGTCTTTAAACGTGCCGTCCTTTTCGTTATGTAACAGAATCAAGCGGTTATTCGTGCTCACCGCAAGGTCGACAGCGCCGTCGTTGTCATAATCGCCTGCTGTGCAACCAATCCCGTGCAGGCTCGGATCGAGTCCGGCTTGCTTGGTTACATCTTCAAATTTTCCGTTGCCTAAATTGTGATAAAGCGACATGCCACCTTGTGCGCCGTTGTCAGGCGAGAAAATGTCGATGTTGCCGTCGCCGTCGTAATCGAGAAAGCACGCGCCCGGCCCGAGATAAGAAGCATCGCTGCCAGAGGCCGCTTTCGTGGTAAGCCCAGCGGCCTCCGTCACGTCCACAAACTTTACCGGGATGGCTGCCGGGACTTTCTCTACGGCAGCAGGCGATTCTTCCACCCGCGAATATTGCCCCTGCTCGCCGTAAGCCAGGCTGATGGCGGCCCCCAACTTGTTCTGGGTGATGTATTGGAAGCGGACAAGATGCTCGCGGGCTTGCGTGGGATCGCCAGACTGCTGATAGGTGCGAGAGAGCCCGAACTGCGCCGAAGCATGCAGCGGATTCAACTTGAGGGCGCGATTGAAGGCTTCAATCGCCTGCGGAAACTCTTTCATTTGCGAATAGACGGTGCCTAGGAAATACCAGGTGTCCGCATCGTTGGGATCGATTTCGGTGACACGCTGCAAAGACTCCACCGCGACTTGAGAATCGCTGCTATTTTTCTCGAGCAGTCCAAGATTGTACAGGGCACGGGGGTTCCTGGGGTCGCGCTTCACCGCTTCTTCGAGAATCTGTTTGGCTGCATCCACCTTCCCCAGGTTGAGCATTGCAATGCCCTGATTCATCCGGGCGATCTGTAACTTGGGATCAAGTGCGGCAGCCGCCTCAAAAGCCTTGAGACCTTTCTCGAAGAGTTGCTGGTTCATGTAGGCCGCGCCGAAATTATTGAGACGGGCGGCCTCTGCGGGATTCGAAGCCTTGGGAGATGACGCCTGTTGCGGAGGGGCGGCAAAAAAGCTGAGAGCAGCCAGTGCGAATCCGGCGAGACGAATCGAAAGTCGGCGAGTCATTCAGTAAGAGTTTAACCACAGGGGACACAGAGGGCCACAGCAGAATAAACAAAGGCAAGGTCTTCGCCAGTTTTGCAACTGGTCTGGATGACAAAACACAGTTGCTGGGAATCGCGATTGAGGACGACGACGTCCCTACCCAATCGGCGGTTCGCGAAACCCGCCACATTCGTTTTCGATCACAGCGGCGACCTCTAGCACCAACTCTTCTTCCCACGGCCGGCCCACAACCTGTACCCCGATGGGTAATCCTTCCGGTGAACTGCCAACGGGCACCACCGCAGCGGGGAAGCCGAGTAAATTGAACCACTCGCAATAGCTCCAGGCGTCGAGATATTGCACGCTTTGCCCGTCAACATTCCAACTGCGCTCACCGTGTTTGAATGCAGGGACCGAAGCTACCGGACAAAGCAGAATGGGATGCACACGCATCTCCGCTAAAATCTGCGTACGGACAACATCGCGCTGGATCCAGGTATCGAGAAGCGTTTGACCGGTATGGGAGGGTTCGGCGGCAACCCAACTGGAGAATTCTTTCAAGATCGGACTGAGGTCGGCTTCGTGTCTCTGGGTCATCGGCCCAAGCAGCATTCCGCCCGCTATTCCGAAAAACTTCCACCAGAGTTGCCGGGCGCGTTCGAGGTCTTGGGGACGAAATGAATTCACCTGGAGTCCTGCGCTGCGCAGGCCTTCGGCGGCCGTACGCACAGCCGCACGAGTTTCCTTGGTTACGGGAGTCCGTCCGTCCTCTTCGAAAAATCCGATACGAATGTTCTTTAGATCTTCACGATTCGGCTTCTGCAGAGTTATGGGCGCGGATGAAGGATCGCCATCATCGGGGCCCTGCATGACTTCGAATAGAGTCTTCAAGTCGGCGACGGTCCGGGCCATTGGCCCGAGGACCCCAAGCAAAGCAAAAGGCCCAACACAAGTCGGAAAGTGACCTGTGGCAGGAATTCGACCGGGAGTGGGTTTCAGCCCGCAGATGCCGCTGAAGTGTGCAGGGACGCGAATGGAGCCTCCGCCATCGCTGCCGACCCCTCCCGCGGAACATCCCGAGGCAATCGCCGCCGCTTCACCGCCACTCGATCCGCCGGGTGTGCGCGATAAATCCCAGGGATTGTTGGTGCGGCCATAAAGAAGGTTGTCTGTCTCCCAAGCCATCAGCAGTTCCGGTGTATTGGTGACGCCTAGAACGATCGCGCCTGCCTGCCGCAATCTCGTCACCAGCGGCGCGTCTTTGTCAGCAATGTAACCAGCGCGCAATTTTGTCCCGGCTTCGCAACGCATTCCAGCGACATCCATCGAGCTCTTGATGCTGACCGGAACGCCGTGCAGTGTCCCCAATTTTTCACTGCGAGTCACAGCCGTCCCAGCCAGATGAGCCTGACGCCGCGCGCCCTCTTCATCTACATGGACAAAGGCATTCAGTTGAGGATTGAGCTTTTCGATTCGCGTTAAATGCGCTTCGAGCAATTCGACTGGGGAAAGTTTCTTTCGCTGGATTTGCTCGGCCATGAAAACAGCCGAATGGAACGTGAGTTCAGGCATTTCCAAGTTTCTCGCAGAGGAAATGCGAGTCTAGCATGCGAGAACTTGAAGGTGATTCGCTCGTCGACCCGTCGAGCCAGCCACCCTTACCGGGAAACTCGCCGGAGCTGCCGCCCTCTCTCCGGTTCCAATAGAACCCGCACTGCATCTTTGTTTCTTGAGGCGCCGTGTTTGTTGAGCCAATCTTTCAAGTATTTTCGCGATACCGGCGTGAGACGGGAGAAGAACATTCCAGCGCGACCGTCCTGGTTGGACCAGATGACTTGTCCAATGGCCTCGATGCTATGCGCAGTCCCCGGCAGAACAAAGCGTAGCGGGACTTCCTGCACCGAGAGCAGAGGTTCCGGCGCTTGCAATGCCAAGCCTTGCTCACTCACATCCAGCATAAGCGCGGGCAGTTCGCGGACATTGAGGTGCAGATATACAAGGGTCTGCACCGGGTGCCGTGGCGAACGCCGCCGGTCCGGGTTCATGAAACCGCGCGCGGCCCGCATGGAATGTGCCACCTGCTCGGCTTCGAGCGGCTTGTAAAGAACAAAGTTGGCGCCCGCTTGAAACGCGCCTCCCACGGGAGTCATCGCTCCAATCATCACGAAAAGCACTGGCCTGCGGTCAGAAGAAATCATGCGCGCCATGCGGGCAACCCGCACGGCACCGGGCAGATCAAAATCCAGCACCAGCGCGGAATAGTGCCCCTTCACCAGCAGTTCCATGGCATCAGGCGCGGAGAGGCAGACTTCCGGCGCAATTTGAATTCCTTTGAAAGCCGCTGCCAAAACACGCAGGGACGGCTGGTTGCGGCACATCAGGAGCACGTTCAGCTTCATAAGCCCGCAGCTTACGGCCCCATCCAGCTTGGGTAAAGTAACACCTGTAATCTTTGAGCGGTTACTCCAAAGAAAGTGGTTCTAAAACGGGAATGGCCATACTGGAGTGAACGACCAATTTGGCACCCGCGGGGAGGTTTCCATAGGTCGTATTGGGCCTAAATCTGGCCACAAATTTGGGCTGTGCTTTCGTAATCTGCCCTACTTGCCCTCCCGGTGTCATATTGGGAGATAGACATGGCTAAGACTTCCCAGCCCCATAGCTCCAAGCGCGCTCCTCGCGTGAGACTAGGCGGCACCGTCCTGGCCATTATTCGGCTGGAGAACGGCAAGCAGGTTCGCTCGCGACTGCACCAACTCTCCACCTCCGGAGGACTGCTTCATCTGGAGAATCCCCTCGATGAGAAGATCAAGGTCGAGGTGATCTTTCACTTGGGATCAAGCACGGTGCGCAGTCAGGCCGTTACTCTGTTTCCCATGTGGGCCACACAAGGCTGCCTGCAGCCTTTTGGGTTCTGCGATCTCGCGGAGAAAGACCGGCTCAGGTTACAGGCCGATCTGCAACAGTTTCTGGACCAGGCAGCATCCCCGGCCCAGCCTCGCAAGCAGTCATCCGCTACAATATAGGGCGTCCACGCGATACGGATTCGCCGCTGGCGCAGGTTAGCGGCACAGATCCTATGTCGATGTTTGGCGGAGCAAATCCCATGGCGCAACAACATTCCCAACGTTTTCTAAAGATCGTCAACGATGCTAAGAGTCGCGTGCGCGAAGTCAGCCTGGATGACGTCAAGGCCAAGCTTGACCGTGGCGAAAAATTTCTGCTGGTCGACGTGCGTGAAGAAAGCGAATTCGCCAAGGACCACCTGCCCAGCGCAATTCATCTCGGCAAGGGAATCATCGAGCGGGACATCGAGAACCGCGTGCCCGACCCGGCAACTCCCATGGTCCTCTATTGCGGCGGCGGATTTCGCTCCGCCCTGGCGGCTGATAATCTGCAAAAAATGGGCTACACCAACGTGCTCTCCATGGACGGCGGCCACCGTGACTGGCGCGAAAAAGGTCTGCCCCTGATCAAGGGATAGTTTGCTTCCCGCGGGGCTTCGCGGCGAGCACGGACTTGCCGTTGGTGGGATAGGGGCCTTTGCCGATGCCTTTGATGTCTATTTCATGCACCACGTGCTTTGCCTTGCGCACACGGTAGCGGAACGTCCCGTGGGCGGCCGCGCCGTAGTAATCGGGATCGTAGTGCTGGCTCAGAGCGTTATGAACAAGCCTATTCGTGACCCACTGGTCCACGACCCGGTCGAACACGCTCTTGCGCGCGCGCCCGTTGCTCTCCACCTCGAACGAAGTTCCATCCTGTAGCGTGATGGTGGTAGTGCCGATGTCCGTCACCACCCAGTCCTCCGGTTTCCGACACTCGGGAGCGTGGTTCTCGCTCGCCGGCATGCAGATATATTTCCCGGAGTAGTAGAGGTCTTGCATGCCTCCCAGTAAATCCCTAGGCTCGCTGTCGGGATGTTTCTCCATCTGTCCGATGAGCTTGTACTTGGACGCATGCGCCAGACTCCCGAACATCAGAACCAGCGCAAGTGCAGTGTGCTTCATGACTCTCATGGAAGACCGAAATCCTCACCTGCAGAATTCTACCTAATCTTGTTTTCTACTCCAAAACATTTGAATACAGTCTGTCCGATTGCTGCAGCAGATGATTGGTAGCCCAGACAAAAGGCAGGCCAAAGTACCTTGGTAACTTGATGTAACCATTGCAAGAGTTCAGCATGGTTACGTCCGGTCGTTCCACTTAAATTCCGTTCGGAGTTGTGGATGCAAAAGGGAAAGCAAAATTTCGCAGCCGGTTCCGCAACGGGTGCCGCACCTGCGCTTGATCACGGCGCGATCGCGCAGGATCCAGGCAAGGCGACCAGCCCTGGCCTGTTTTGCAAGGAGCTTGCCACTCAATTCCGCGTGCGCCCCGGTGAGATCGCATTGCTCCGCCTAGAGAAGGATTTGCTCAAGTTCATTTTTCCCGAACACCTGAAAACAGCGGGAGCAATTCCGGTCTCGAGTTCTTCGGCGGTGGCTGCCCATACTGCCATGACCAAGAAAGTGGAGCTGTTCAATAATTTTGTGAAAGTCCGCCACGCCAACATTTTCGAGGCGGTGAAGGCGAGCGGCGGCGATGAAGCTCCACCGGAGCAGCCTCCCATTCAGAAGCTGATGTCTGCGCCCGTGATGAATGCGGAACGCAAAGTATTGGGAGTCATCCAGGTGTCCCGCAAGGGCTACGATTTGAACTCGGCAGGGCAGGATTTTACTCTGGACGATCTGCAGCAACTGGAAGCCGCCGCCGAAAATCTCTCCAAAATGCCGTTTATCAAAGAAGGCTAGAAGGATTCACTAAGAGCGTACCGGGCTTTCAGGCATTGCCCGATCCAGCAATTCTTTCTCGGCAAGCGTAAGTTTTCGAACCGCTCCCTTTCCTAGCTCGCCAAGTACCAGCGGCCCAATCGCGACCCGCACCAGGCGCAGCACGTCAACATTTAATTTGTCGAGCAGACGGCGAATGTGCCGGTTCCTGCCTTCATCGAGCACGACTTCGAGCCAGCTATTGCGTTGTCCCCTGCGCACGATCCGAGCAGATTTCACCCGGAGAAGATCGTCATCGTCCGTTTTTATGCCCTCGATCATGGACGCTAGCAACTCCTCATCGGCAAGTTTTCCGATGTGCACCTGGTAAACCTTGTCGAGATGGGTTTCCGGGCCCAGCACGCGGGCCGACCATTCGGAGTCATTGGTGAGTAGCAATAGGCCTTCGCTTGCCTTGTCCAATCGCCCCACTGGCGCCACCCAGGGCAAGGCTTCGCCCAACAAAGCGGTATCCAGAAATTGGTACACAGTTGTGCGGCCTTTCTCGTCGGAGGCCGTCGTGACCACGCCGCGAGGTTTGTTCAGCAAGAGGTAAATTTTGCCTGCCGCCACGACTGCGTGGCCATCCACTTGTATCCGGTCTTTTTCCAAATGTACTGGAGTTTCAGGATCGCGGTGGCGTATCCCATTGAGTTGGACCCGTCCGGCCCGAATCAGTTCACATGCTTCCGAACGTGAGCAATAACCCAGCTTAGAAAGAGAGCGCGCCAGACCAATTTGCCGAAGAGAATTCGTGCGAGCCACGTCCCTATGCTAAATGAATCTGAGACTCTTTCTTTTGGGCCGATCTGTGGTACTCTCTCCCCTCGCATGACCATCCCCAAGGATGATCGCCGTTCCCGGCAGCGCATTCCGGCAAGTGTGCCGGTCTCCATCAAAGCGCCGCCAGGCAATCTTCAACTGACCGGCCAGACTCGGGACTTGAGTACCAGCGGGATTTTTCTTTACACTAATGCGCATATTTCCGAGGGCAGCGAACTGGAGATGGTGCTCATCCTGCCGCCGGAACTCACGCAAGGGGAAAAACGCTGGGTGTGCTGCCAAGCCCGCGTGGTACGCGTCGAGGAGAAGCCGGACGGCAATTTTGGCGTGGCTGCCAACATCCGGAACATGGATATATTGCCCGAGATCGTGGGATAAATTTGCCTATTTCCGGTCTCAATGCACCAAACATGGTGCAATTGCTTGCAGTTTCCCAATCCTGTGAGCCCTCTCCTTGCCAAAAATCCTGAGAAATTAGAACTTTTTTATACCCATGCCTCAAAATTGGTGCAATAATGCTGGCCCTTGGATTGCTCTGGTTCAAGAAATTAGATAATTGCAAACTTTCAGGTGAGTTCGGCCATGTCGATTGAAAAACTGTCTGATGGGATGCTCCGAGTCCTCACGCCGCTCGGACCACGATACCTCAAACCTTCCTTCTCCCAACGTATTTACCTTCTGTGGCTGTTTCGCAATTTCCCGACGCTCCCGGTGAAAGTGTTAAATGCCCGGCAACTGCGATGGATTGATGTCATCTGCGCCGAGCATCACTTTCTCTCTTTTCCCCACAATCGATTGGGAGACATTGTGATCCTCGGCACGCTGGAGCAAGCTCCGGCGGCGGACGCAGCCAACCTGCCTCCGCGGCGTCCCAGTGCACGCGTCACCGATGCGGTGGCCCCGTTCGCAGCCGATGCGCAACAGCGCTCCTGATGCAGCTTTCCTCGAGAACCAGAGATCGCCGAGCTAAAGATCTCAGGGCGCGCGCGCGGACGCTTCACCGTGGCAACGGCCCCAGTCTGTCGTGTTACACTCAACGTGTCGCATTTGATCGCGATCTACAGCAGTTTCCGCGACATTCCTGGCAGCAACATCCGTACGTGATAGCAGGGCGCGTAGCTCAATTGGCAGAGCAACTGACTCTTAATCAGTAGGTTGTAGGTTCGATTCCTACCGCGCTCACCACTTAACCCTCGCGGTTGGCGGTGTTTAGCAACAACTCACAGGGCCGTACAGGAATCAAGTTTTCGGCGCTGTGCCGAGAACTGTGCCCACTCAGACGTGAAAGCGCATTTAGTACTGCATCCTCGGAAGGATGAACATAGCGTTGAGAGATGCTGATGTTCGAGTGTCCCGCGACTCGCGAAAGGGTCCATGCGTCACAGCCGCTCTCGCCAAGCCGGGTGAGGAACGTGTGCCGGATTGAGTAAACCTCGAACTGGCGAACCTTCGCCAGCTTCAAGGTCTTCTTGTGTTGAAGCTTCACGCTGTCGTGATTGATGTGCCCATCTTTCGTTTCGGCGGGCCACACCCGGATCCCGCCCGAAGTTGCGGCGGAGTTGGCTGAGCATGCTGCGGACGATGAGCTGAGCTCGCGCGAAATTGACGTGCTTCGTCTGATTGCTGCTGGCAGCGGCAATAAGCAGATCGCCGACAAGCTGTCGATTGGGGAAACTACCGTCAAGAGCCACATCAGGAGCATTCTCTCGAAGCTGGGCGCGAACGATCGGACCCATGCTGTGACGATTGGCCTACAGCGAGGGATTATCGAACTGGGCATCCCTCAAAAGTATGATTCGTAAGTCCTCCTTTGTAACGTTTCCATCGCTTCAAGTGCCCCTTAGGATGGGACTGATAAGGAGAATATTCCTGCAACGTCTGTTTTCCACCTTCGCGGAAGGCTGGCCCGGCTTCGGTCTTTTGCTTCAGCGCGTTATTACCAGCGCGGTTCTGCTTTATTTCGGGGGCACGCATCTCCTGGAAACTACTAGCTTAGGGCCGAGTCTTCCATATCTGGTCGCTGCCCTCGCAGGAATGCTTCTGCTTCTTGGTCTATGGACCCCATTGGCCGGAACTGTCATCGCCATTATCGAGGTCTGGATATTCCTGGCACATTTGGGCAATCCCCTAGTCGCCATTATGCTACTGAGCCTGGGTGCTACCGTCGCGATGATCGGACCCGGAGTTTGGTCAATTGATGCCCAACTCTATGGACGGAAGCACATCGAACCTTCCAAGCAATAAGGCCTACTTCCAATTCCTCCAAAAGTACAAGTGCTTACTGTGCGAAAAGTGCAAGCGAGAACCTGCACCATATAGCTAGGCCACAATTGTCCCATTTGACGTAGTAATCAAACGCAGGTCGTTGCAGACTCATCCCGTAAGCAAGGCCTCACTTGAGTCTCGATTTTCTCTTTGGTGGCGCTTATGTGGAAGATCACAGCTCGCGGTTTCACGCTGCAGGAAGTCCTAATCATGGCTGCAACGAATGTTGCGTCCGTTCCGATAGCGACCGACAAAGCGAGCGAACGACTGACACAACCCACCGAGATTCAACAGGCTCCAGGAGATTGTCATGGCCAAAGTAATTGAGTTTTACATACCGAAGAGCTTTCGGAAACCGTTGAGGACGGCTGCTCAACCGCAACTCGGAAAAATCATCGAGTTTTGCCCACGGACGAAGAGATCGGCTTAGTTGTTCGCAAAGCAGTGCAAGTGTAAAGGTATGGGAGGAAACTATGGGCGCGACTGTTGCTTTCACCGATCTCGGGAGCCTCGCAGGAGCGGGTTTTCCCAACATTAGCGATCTCGCAGACCAGCAACTGCATCTGAAAAAAGAAATTAGCTCTGAGCACTGCTTCGAGGATATCGTCGGCAGGAGCCCAGCCCTCCAGAAAGTGCTTGACCAGGTGGCGATCGTAGCCCCCACCGATTCCACGGTCCTGCTTCATGGAGAAACAGGAACGGGAAAGGAGTTGATTGCGCGGGCGATCCACAGGCTCAGCTCTCGGCGCGAACGCGCCCTTGTTCGCATGAACTGTGCGGCCATTCCCTCAGGACTGTTGGAAAGCGAACTGTTTGGTCATGAGAAGGGAGCCTTTACCGGCGCCCTGCTGCAAAGAAAGGGTCGATTCGAGCTGGCGGACGGCGGTTCCCTGTTTCTGGATGAGATCGGCGACATCAGCCTGGAGCTGCAGCCGAAACTATTGCGTGCTATCCAGGAGCAGGAGTTCGAGCGTTTGGGAAGCGCAAGGACAATCCAGGTCAACGTGCGGATGATTGCCGCAACGCATCGGGACCTTGCGGCCATGATCCGCGAGCAAGAGTTCCGCGAGGATCTTTTTTACCGGTTCAACGTTTTCCCAATCGAGATCCCGCCTTTGCGGGAACGCCGCGAAGACATTCTTCCGCTCGTGAATCATTTCGTGTCAAAGTTTGCGCAGCGGATGGGTAAGGACATCAGATTCATCTCCCGAAATGCCATGGACGCTCTCACGAATGCGCCGTGGAAAGGTAATGTTCGTGAGCTGGGAAATTTCGTGGAGCGTTGCGTGATTCTAACGCAAGGGAACAAATTGAATGTGCCGCATCTAGAGGTGAAGGAGTCTGCTGGGCGGAGGGTAGTACCGGTCGCATCATCGTTCCGGGAAGCTGAGCGGCGCGTGATCATCGATGCTTTGAGCGACGCGTCCGGAAGGATAGCCGGGAAAGGCGGGGCGGCTGAGCGTCTCGGACTTAAGAGAACAACTCTTCAGAACAAGATGCGGCGGCTGAGTATCGGCCGCAGTGATTATTCGGGTGGCCAGTACACAAATCGGATCGCGGGCCCCCAAGCAACGTCTTGACGATATCCGGTTTACATAGGAGCGTTTTTGTATCGCCAAGAAGAAGGTGGCGGACCTGGCAACCGAGGTCCTTGCTGAAGCAAGAGTTCAGAGAGTCTACTCGTTTCCGGAGACTCATTAAACGGCATCACGGATTCGATTCGTACCCGTAATGACAATCGGCGGCCCACAGGAAACGACTGATGTCCTGGAAAAAATGGCGGGAGCAACGGGACTCGAACCCGCGGCCCTCCCTGCGTGACAGGCAGGCCTCTAACCAAATGAACTATACCCAGCTTGATGACTCTTTCTGAAAGCTGACAAGCCCCGGATGACACAAGTGGCAGCAGCCAGCGTTGGAAAGCCGGGGTTCGAGGACTACCTGCTGGCTGAGCAAGCCGACACAGAAGCCTGGTTTGGGAAAGTGAAGAACTCGCGCGAGCTGACACGGGAAGCCATCGAGTCCGCCGAACGCAACCAAGCCCAAGAGGGTGCTGCGTTTTATCGGGTGGTGGCAGCTCTTCGCGAAGTGTCGTCGTGTAACAATCGACGATGACTGGTGGATCATTCGCGTATGGGTTACAAGCACCGTAGTTAGAATATTTCGAACCAAAATCGCCATAGTGGTTCAAAATGCTCGCACTTGAATATGCGCTACCGTGATCCCCAAATTTGTTGAAAACTGAGTCGGAGGCGTATTCGGAACAGTTAAGACATCCCAGATAAGTGTGGTGTCCTTCACCCCCAAAGAGCATGAGCTTTGACGAGTACGTCGCTCCACTTGCCCCGTTAGCCGCACCAGCAGCCGCTGCACCTATTCGGCTTCTTGCGGCAGGACTGCACCCCGCGCAGAATACGACAACGCACATTATGACGATGCTGGATAGAAAACGAGTTGATACCGCTCTTACCTCTGTATGGTCATTGAGCTGAACCCCGACCGGTACAGCCATTTCGAAACCCCTCCTTGATGTGAGCACGTTCCACGCCGACTTTTACTGAAGCTGTACGATCCATCGCGACACTGCGCAGTGGCTCCGTCTGGGGCACTCGAACAAGTCTCGGGTCGTTTGACAGTCTGACCCTGGCTGTTCACATAGGTTCCGTTGTCAATGCATTTTGGTTTTGCCCGGTTTGCTTGATTGTTTGTTCCACGGGCTGCGGGAACATCTTGACCCGTTTGCGTGGCGTGACTTTGAAAAACTGCAACTTGGGAAAGTAAAACAAGAATAAAAAGCAGGGCCGAAAGGGGACGTTTCATAGTGCCTCCTGACGGGGGAATGCGACCTATAGTAAGCGATATTTGACTGCCCGTCAGTAGCTTTAGTGATCCTAGCCAAAAAGCCTAGTCCGATAGTGCCGTATCAAACCCAGAAAGTGTCGCCAGAGATAGCCAGTGCCTGGGATGAGGACAGCGACGACCACGACGAATGTCCATCGCATAATAGAGCGACACTCCCAGCGCTGTTGCTATCGCTGAATGATATAACGTGCCTCCGCGGACCCAGACTGTAATTGGCCCGCGGATCCGACGTTTCCGTTCTCGAACCTCTAGTTTGGCCCGTTCTAGCGAGGCAAAGGGGGCCTGCCGTGTACCTGGGTCCTCATTGCTGCCGGAAAGCGCCACATAGATCTCCGCTTCTGAATTGCTATCTTGTGCGCTCACGGTAGGCCAGAGTGCCGGACGCGTTATGTCAGCGAGCGCCAGCATACTTGCTTGGAGAAACTCTCGTCGGTCCACCTAACCTCCTGACGGAAAAGTTCTTCTATACTCTTGTGGTATTGATTGGATGATCCAATGCAGGCCGATTTTATGGGGCAACCTACTTTCACGTCAATCATTTGTGGTTGCGTTGACAATTTCATCCGAGGAAAACCTTTTCGTTAACGTCACGAATTGTCGGGGCCAAGAATTGCAGTCCAGCGCAGCCGGAAACCGTCTTGACATTGCTTTATCTCTACTGTTAGCGTGTTCGCGATATTGGATGAACCAATAATTATGTTGTCCGTTTTGAGAAACGACGACTTACCCCACTGTCTCCACCAACAATATTTGGCCGGGCTTGCGATTCTGCTACTTGCCTGTAGCCTTAGCCCAGGTCAGTCGGCGAGTCAGAGCAAAACCGCCCCGACCTCGTCTCTCGACCCCATAATAATTGACCAGATTTGGCAGAAGGGCAGCCGAAAGTACGATCGACGGCGAGCAGAACTCGTTCGGCAGGTCGACCAACAAGCTAGCGCCGGCCCCTTTCGTCCCGATTGGCAGTCACTGGCTGGATATCAGGTTCCCGATTGGTACAAAGACTCGAAGTTTGGCATATTCATTCACTGGGGTCTCTATTCTGTTCCGGCGTTTGGGAACGAATGGTATCCACGCAATATGTACATAGAGGGGTCCGATGAGAATAAACACCACCTCTCCACCTATGGCCCGCTTACAAAGTTCGGCTATAAGGACTTTATCCCGATGTTCAAAGCTGAACACTTCGATCCCCAAAGTTGGGCGCGTCTGTTCAAGCAAGCTGGGGCAAAATATGTAGTACCCGTTTTTGAGCATCACGACGGCTTCGCGATGTACGACAGCGGGCTTTCGCACTGGAATGCAGCCGCAATGGGGCCGCATCGCGACCTCGTTGGAGAGCTCGCCGAAGCCATCCGCTCCGAGGGGTTGCATCTCGGAGCTGCTACCCACCGCATCGAGCATGACTGGTTCCTCGACGGCGGGCGCAAGATCGAGTCGGACGTCAACGATCCCGACTTCGCCAGCTTCTATGGGCCCGCGCAGTCCCGGTTTGCCGAGCGTCACGCGCCATTGTCCCAGGACTGGACCTATGTCAGCCCCGAATTTGCCGCCGACTGGCTCGCCCGCGACGCGGAAATTGTTGAGAAGTACCATCCGGAAATCGTGTACTTCGATTTCTGGATCGGCCATCCCGCACTGCGTTCTTATCTTGCCCGCTTTGCCGCTTTCTATTACAACGAGTCTTCCAAACGGGGTACGGTCGGCGTTATCAACTACAAGGCCGACGCGATGCAAAAAGACTCCGCAGTGCTCGACGTCGAGCGTGGTCAACTCGCCGAGATCAGGCCCAAATATTGGCAGACCGACACATCTCTGAGTAATAAATCGTGGGGCTACATTCAGAACGATACTTTCAAAACACCTGGCTTCGTTGTCCATGAGCTTGTCGACATTGTCAGCAAGAACGGTAATCTCTTGTTCAACATTGGCCCGCGCTCGGACGGCACAATCCCGGAGGAAGTGCAACAAGCTTTGCTCGAAGTTGGAGGATGGCTCAAACTCAACGGCGAAGCAATCTATGGCACCAGACCTTGGACGCTCTATGGTGAAGGTCCAACCAAGATTGCGGAAGGCCCCATGCACGATACCGATACCCAGTCCTACACGGCAGAAGACTTTCGCTTCACGTCCAAAGGCGGCACGCTCTACGCCATCGAGATGGCGTGGCCGTCCAATCACGAGGCAGTGATCCATTCGCTAGGAACTACTGCATCGGGCAGCGTCGAGAAGATTGACTCCGTGAAGCTCCTGGGCTCCGACGCTGAACTTCAGTTTGAACAGCGCTCCGACGGTCTACACATTCAACTTCCAGAACAACCGCCCGGAAAATACGCGTACGTCTTTCGGCTGCTCCATCAAGATGTACGCAAGAATTGACATTGAAGCCAGGTTGTATAAAGCCTTTTCACGAGGAAGATCAAGATGCGCAATGCTTACTTTGTTGTCCTCTGCTTACTATTCACTTGCGGTATGGCCCAATCCCAGCAGCCGACTCCACCGGCTGAGGGCTTTGCGCTCAAAGATGGCGACTGCGTGGTCTTTTACGGCGACAGTATTACGGAACAGAGGTTGTACACCAGCGACGTAGAGGAATTTGTGTTGACTCGTTTTCCAGGCTCGAAGATTACCTTTATCCAAGCAGGTGTAGGCGGAGATAGGGTCAGCGGCGGACGCGCTGGTCCCGTTGATTTGCGCCTTGAGCGCGATCTGTTCGCTTACCATCCGACCGTGGTCACTATCATGCTGGGCATGAATGACGGTTACTCGCGTCCTTATGATCCAGGGATTTTTGAAAGTTACGCCGACGGATACCGCCACATCGTTGACGCCATCCAGTCCAAGCTACCTGGAACGCGCTTTGTTTTGCTTAAGCCATCGCCTTACGACGATGTCACGCGCGAACCGCAATTCGAAAATGGCTACAACGCGGTGTTGCAGCGTTTTGGTGAATTCATGGGTCAACTCGCAGCCAACAAACACTTGCAACTAGCTGACCTGAATGCGCCCGTAGTTGCAGCATTGACCAAAGCCAAAGCGCTCGACCCGGCATTCTCGACTACTCTCGTTCCCGACCGCGTCCATCCGGGAGCGGGCGTGCACTGGCTCATGGCGGAAACTCTTTTGAAGGTTTGGGGGGCAGTTCCGCTCGTTACCTCTGCTACGATCGACGCGGCGAAGCCTGCTGTCGCCGAGGTTCTAAATGCGCAGATTACGGAACTGCATAAGGACAAAAATTCCCTCACCTGGCTGGAGATCGATCAGGCATTACCGCTTCCACTTCCGGCGAAAGAATCGGACCCGTTCATGGATCTTGTTGTCCGCTCTTCCGATTTGATCGAAGCTCTCGATCAGGAGATGCTTAGGATCCACGGGCTCGCCCCCGGAAACTACGAGCTGAGGATCGACGGACAAAGCGTCGGCATTTTTGATCATCATCAGTTGGCCTCCGGCATCAATCTCGCGCTACTCGAAACCCCAATGCTGCAACAGTCGCGGATGGTTGCGTTCGATACCGAGCGCAGGAACGAAATCGACAAGGCCCGCGCCGGCTTGATTCAGCAGGAAATGAGCGCGATTTCGCGTACCGCAGCGGCTGAGCTCGCAGAGTTTCAGGACCATGCCGTGGAACAACAGCGGAAAGACGCTCGGCCGATTCGACATCGATACAGTCTTTCTCTTCTACCCTAGATGATCGGGATTCGTTGGCAAGCGGCTAGAACGAAATGGCTAGAACGAAAAATACCGGCGAGACTTACGCATGAAGGCCTGGCTCAAACGGGCGTTCTTCTTACTCGCCACAGCGACAATCCTCACAATCTCCGCGTTTTCGCAATCGAGTGACGGCGTTGTCGCGTGGTGGAAGTTTGACGAAGGCAGCGGAAATATCGCCACCGATTCCGTCACGGGACGCAGTGACAACATCTTGAATCATCATGCGTGGGCGAAAGGCGTCTCAAGAACAGGGCTGAAATTCGATGGCTTCACAACATTGATCGATCTTGCGCCGAAGGATGTTCCGGACATCGGACCTGGATTCAGCATTGAAGCGTGGATCGCCATTCAATCTTATCCGTGGAACTGGGTTGCTCTTGTTGATCATGAGGAAGAAAAGCGAGCGGGTTATTTTTTCGGAGTCGATGCAGAAGGTCGCCTGGGGCTGCAAGTCTCCGTTTGGGGCAATTGGGAAATATGCCAGTCAGAGGAAAGGCTGCCCCTGCAGAAGTGGCTTCACGTCGTCGGCACTTATGATTCGCTGGACGGAATCAGACTTTATGTTGATGGCAGGTTAGCTGGCAAACTTCCCGTCACCGGACGTGTGACTCCCACGAAGAACACGGGTTTGCGAATAGGAAGAAATTTCGTAGATCTTCCTCCCACGGCATTGGTTCGACCATCGGCGTCGTTCCCCGCTTCCTATTCATTCGACGGCATCCTCGACGAGCTCAAAATATACGACCGAAGCCTTTCATCCGGCGACGTGGCGCGCGAGTACGGATTGATGAAACCGCCTGACACACCGGATCTGGCCGTCCGGCGTTGGCCATCGCTTCCGCAACATGCAACACGGTTTGGCGCCGTCTATACGGAGCTGAAGCTGTATCCGGAATGGGATGCACTCTGGCGGACCCGTCCGGATTCTGATGTCGTCGTCAGTTTCGCCAACTCTCCTTTTCACTACGTATTCTGGCGCGGCAACAATTATGGTGAGAGCATGGTCACCGAAAACGGGATCTGGGTCGGCGATCAAAGCTTTGAAAGCAGCACGAAAATCGGTACCGCCGAGCACATGAACGATAAACATAACGTGTATTCGCATATCAGCATTGTCGAGAACACCGAAGCTCGGGTCGTTTTGCACTGGCGCTATGCATTGGCGGACGTGCTTGGAAATCTGGCTGATGTCGATCCCGTCAGCGGATGGGGAGACTGGGCTGATGAGTTTTTCTACATCTATCCGGATGGAACTGCGGTGCGTTGCGGAACAGTTCATGGCACAAAGACAAAATACAGCTTCACTGAGCCGACCCTTTTGCTTGAGCCCGGTCGAAGACCTGAGGACTATATCTCTCTGGATGCAGCTACCATTGCGAATGGCAAGGGCGAAAGCCGCACCTATTCGTGGGACCCAGTCTCTCCTCCGCTTCCCTTCCCCAATCCGCCAACCAACGCGAACATCGCGCTATTAAACGTAAAGTCTACGTATAAGCCTTTTTATATTTATCTGCCGGAGACGATTCTGGGGCCCTACGGGTGGCCACCAGAATTAAGACCGGAGTATTCACACTTTCCAGTGTGGGACCACTGGCCGGTAAATCAAATTCCTTCGGATGGTCGATGGGCGTTGTTTCCCGATCACTATGGGAGTGCTGCGATCATGTCTCCCAACCCGAAAAACGCGTTTACAGATGGTCCAGGACCGACCAAGACTACATATTTCCTGTTTGGTCTCACGACGAAGTCCGCCACTGAGTTAGCTTTGCTGGATCGATCATGGCTAAAACCCGCGAAACTGACGATTTCGCGCGGAAGTTTCACCCAACATTATGATCCCAGCCAACGCGCGTACATTTTGGGCACAAACAAGGTCTCAGAATCATCTGGGGAAAGAAAGCTTGAGTTAACAGTGGAAGCTGCCCAGGAGTCGCCGATAGTCGATCCGGCGTTTGTTATCCAGAATTGGGGAGACTCGACGGTAAGAGTGTTATGGAATGGGAAGGCGGTTCCGCGATCAAATCTCCGAACTGGCTTTGTACATCGCCTGGATGGCTCGGACCTGGTGATTTGGATTCAGCAGGAAGCAACCAGCCCCTTTCGTCTTTCTATTTCCAGGATGTAACGGATCCGCAATCAGCGATAGGCTCATCCAATTACTCACACGGCTTTGGCTTGGGAATGCGGGCTTTATTTGGCCAAAGCATCAGAGCCGCCACAATTTCCAGCCCGCTTAATGACAGCTAAACCACTATAGTTCAGCAAGTATCAATTTTTTCTCCGCCAATAATGATACAGGAAATCGTTTTCCTTGACTCTCTCCGTTGGTCCTCCATATAATGCCGCATCTGGTATATGGCTGAACCAATTAGTGGCCACCAGATACGAGCGGTAGGACAGTTGAGAACGTAGCCATGAGACAAATCCTGCTGCAAGCGCCAGGAGAATTTATCGACCGTCAAGTGCCGTCCCCGGAAGCATCCAGGGGAGAAGCGCTCGTCCAGATCCGCGCCGTGGGAGTGTGCGGAAGCGATTTTCATGCCTTTGCGGGCAGGCATCCTGCGTATACTTACCCTCGAGTTTTGGGACACGAACTTTCCGGGATCATTGCCGACATCCCCAGGAACGATAAAGGGATAGAAATTGGCGATCGCTGCGCGATTGAGCCTTACATCAGTTGTGGCAAATGCCGCGCCTGCAAAGCTGGCCGCACCAACTGCTGTGAACAACTCCGCGTGATTGGAATCCACGTGGATGGGGGCATGCAACCTTTCTTGTCCGTGCCTCTGGCGCTTCTTCATAAATCCGACATACTTTCCCTGGACCAGCTCGCGCTCATTGAGACTCTTGGCATCGGTGCCCATGCAGTGGTTCGAAGCCAATTGCGTAATGGCGAGGAAGCTCTGGTCATTGGCGTTGGGCCTATTGGCCTGGCGGCGGCGCAATTCGCTCAAGCTGCCGGCGCCACCGTTCGTGTGATGGAAAAGAACGAATCGCGTCGCAGCTTTGCGGCACGGCTGGGTTTCGAAGCCCAGAGCGAACACGACGATCGTCTGGCTGATATTGTTTTTGACGCGACGGGCAATGCTAATTCGATGGGAGCGAGCCTACGCTATGCGGCCCCGGCTGGACGCGTGGTCTATGTGGGCCTCACACGTGACAGTATTTCAATCGATAATCCGCTTTTCCACATGCGGGAGATGACGCTATACGCCAGCCGCAATAGTTCCGGACTGTTCCCCCGCATCATTAAAATGATCGAAGACCACCAGATTGACACATCGTCATGGATCACAAATCGCCTTGTACTATCGGAAGTTCCCACGCGATTCAAAGAGCTTCCGGGCAATGCAAATCTGATCAAAGCAATCGTGGATATCGGAGATATTGACTCCTAATGCAACCTGGATCGGTGAGTCCCAAATGGCAACACACTTGCGAATTCCTGTCCTAGATCTGGGGATTATTGTTGCTTATATCGTCGCGATTCTGGCGATTGGCATCCTATCCACCCGCAAATCCAAGGTGACAGGACAGGTGTTTTTCCTGGCCGGCCGTTCCCTTCCCTGGGGTGTAGTGGGCGCCGCCTTGTTTGCCTCCAACATCTCCACCATTCATTTGGTCGGTCTCACGGCTTCGGGATATAACGAAGGTCTGGTATGGGGGAATTTTGAATGGATGGCGGCATTCACCCTCATTCTGCTCTCCTTGGTTTTTGCGCCGTTTTACTTTCGCAGCCATATTTCCACGCTGCCCGAGTTTCTCGAAAAGCGTTACAGCTCCGGATCGCGTTCCCTGTTGGCGTTCATGGCTATTGTTGCCGCACTGTTCATTCATATTGGAATGAGCATTTACGCCGGAGCGGAAGTCTTTCAGCAATTCTTCGGCATCGATGTGTTCACTTCCATCATGATTGTATCGATTGTCGTGTCCTTATATACGGTGCTCGGCGGACTCAAAGCAGTAGTAGTCACAGAAACTGTCAATACTGCTTTTCTGCTGGTCGGTGCCTGCATCATTACAGTCTTTGCGCTGCTGGCCTTACCGGCGCACGGCATTCATACCATTGCGCAGTTCCAGGCGGCGGTAAAACCCGATCAGTTGAAAATGCTTCAAAGTCACAGCTCCGCTGGGTTGAATTGGTGGGCGGTATTCCTGGGATACCCGGTCCTGGGAGTATGGTATTGGTGTACGGATCAAACCATTGTGCAACGAGTGCTGGGAGCTCGCACTGAGCGCGACGCTCAACTTGGCCCGCTACTTGCGGGGTTCCTGAAAATCCTGCCGGTTTTTTTCCTGGTCCTTCCTGGTGTGATTGCCTATGTCCTTTTTAGAGATCAGATTGGCTCAGCCAGTAATCAGACTCTCCCCGTTCTGATAAACCAGTTAATCCCGACGGGTCTCAAGGGCTTGATTTCCGCTGCGGTGTTGGCCGCGCTCATGAGTGCTGTGTCCGCGGCCTTAAACAGTTCAGGCACTCTAGTCGCGGTGGACATCGTAAAGCGGCTTCGTCCTGAAACCACCGACCGGGCCATGGTGCAGATCGGACGCGTCAGTTCCGTCGTGGTCATGTTGCTGGCAATTCTTTGGTCCACCCAGGGCGGAAGATTCACCAGTATTTTCGAAGCCATCAATGTGATTGCGGCCGACCTCGCGCCGCCAATCACCACGGTATTTTTATTTGGCGTCTTTTGGCGTCGCGGAACCAAGGAAGCTTCGATCGTAACCCTGATATCAGGTTTCCTGATGGGCGCCGTTTCTTTTGTGCTTGACTTACCAGTATTCGGCACGGAAAAAATCATCACTCATCGGCTCGGCATCTCCTTCATGATGCAAGCCTGGTGGATGTTCTGCATCTGTAGCGTATTGTTTGTCATTGTGAGTTTACTCACTCCAGCCCCTCCCCCGGAGAAAATTGAAGGGCTCACTTGGAAGAACCCGCTGGCAGTGATTCTCGGCGAGAAAGTACGGGGGATAACCGATCCCCGGGTGCTTGCCGGCCTCCTGCTCACTACCATGGCCGTTCTATATTATTTGTTCCGCTGATCTGGAGTTTTCAAATCAGGAGGTTCTTTCGTGGAGTACCGGGTTCTCGGCAAGACAGGTTTGCGGGTATCGGCTTTGGGTTTTGGAGCTTCATCTCTAGGCGGTGGCATGTTTGGTCGACCGGTGGAAGAAGCTGAAGCCATCCGCACAGTTCATACCACCCTCGATCTCGGCATCAACTTTATCGATGTTTCTCCATTTTATGGATACACAAAAGCAGAAACGGTCCTCGGCAAAGCACTGAAGGGCATTCCGAGGAGCAGCTATTACCTCGCCACTAAAGTTGGACGCTATGGCGATGATGCTTTTGACTTTTCTGCTAAGCGAACCATCGCCAGCGTAGACGAAAGCCTTGCACGCCTGGGCGTTGAGTACGTTGACATTATTCAATCGCACGACAACGAGTACGGCAACCTCGATCAGGTTATAGGGGAAACCATTCCCGCGCTCAGGAAACTTCAGCAAACGGGCAAAGTACGGTTCGTGGGGATCACTGGATATCCACTGAAGATTTTCAGCTACATCGCCGCTCGCGCCGAGGTTGATACCATCCTTTCTTATAATCATTACTCTCTCAATGACACAACTTTGACTGAGCTCATTCCATTTCTCGAGAGCAAGGGCGTGGGAATCATCAGCGCCTCCCCGGTTTCGCAAGGACTGCTCACGAATCAAGGGACGCCAGACTGGCATCCGGCACCGAACAACGTAAAGAAGATATGTGCCGAGGCCGCTACCTATTGCCGCAGTCAGGGCGCGGACATTGCGAAGCTGGCCATGCAGTTTGCTTTAACCAATCCCCGGATTGCAACAACTGTCGTTGGCACTGCGAATCCGGAAAACATTAAGAAGAATGTCCGTTGGATTGCCGAGCCAGTCGACAATAAATTACTCGCGAAGGTTCAGGAGATGCTGGCCAGCATCAAGGACCAGACCTGGATCGTCGGCAAGCCCGAGAACAACTAGAATCTCATCAGGAAGGTAGATCGCATTGATGCCCACCACCACCTCTGGAAGTATTCCCCCGACCAGTATCCGTGGATGACCAACAACATGGGTATGTTGCGGCGTGACTTTCTGATTGACGATCTCAATAAGGTTATGCGGGAAGCAGACATCGAAGGAGTGGTCACCGTCCAGGCGAGACAAACGTTGGAAGAAACCGAGTGGCTTCTCGGTCTGGCTGAGCATCACGACTTCGTGCGGGGCCTGGTTGGATGGGTGCCTCTAGTGGACAAGGGCGTACGCGATCAACTCGAGAAATTATCGATCCGCACAAAACTGAAGGCGGTCCGCCACGTATTACACGACGAGCCAGATGCCTTTTACATGCTGCGCGAGGATTTCAACCGTGGCGTTGCGCATCTCAAAGATTTCAACTTGCGCTATGACATTCTGATCTTCGAACGCCACTTGCCTAAGACCATCGAGTTTGTCGACCGCCATCCTCAACAAGTATTCATCGTCGACCACATCGCTAAACCTCGCATCAAGGACGGAACGCTATCGCCATGGCGGGAGAACATCATTGAACTCGCGCGTCGTGAGAATGTTTATTGCAAACTATCGGGCATGGTAACCGAAGCAAGCTGGACGGACTGGACAGAAGAAGATCTTCGACCTTACTTCGAAATTGCGATCGAATCTTTCGGCCCAGCGCGGCTGATGTTTGGTTCTGATTGGCCCGTGGTTCTAGTTGCAAGTTCTTACCAACGTTGGGTAGAGACGGTGCAACGCGCCATTGCGGGTCTGTCCGTGGACGAACAGGCGCTGGTTTTCAGTGGCACTGCGAAGGAGGCTTATCAGCTATGAATGCCTGCCCTCTCCAAAGCGTTTTCGATCGCGCTGAATCTAACTGGCGGTCTACGTTTCCTGCACTTTCATAACGCCGCATGAGTCCTGATACAAATCCCGTCTGCCTGTTGATTGCCGATGATCTCACAGGCGCTTGTGACACAGGGGTACAGTTTGTGCGGCGCGGGCTGTCCTGTGAAGTGCAGTTTGATCTATCACGTACCGCATCTTCCCGAGCTGATGTCGTGGCATACAACACTAACAGCCGCAGCGACAACCTTGCTGATTCTCGCCGTAAGATCCAGGCAATCGCGGATCACTGTTCCGGTCTCAAGACCAGTCTGTTATTCAAAAAGATCGACTCCACCATGCGTGGCAATGTGGGAGAGGAAATCGCTGCCGCGTTGGAACACTTCCATAGTGAATGCGCGATCATTGCTCCGGCATATCCGGCCATGCGCAGAACTGTCCAGGACGGTGTTTTGGAGTGGACGGATTGTTCCGGCGCTGAGCGAATCGATATTCTAAGGCTGCTTGCTAAACAAGGGATGGCTTCCGAACAGATAGTGTCGGTAAAACCGGCGGGGCAGGACCATGCTACGCTTGCATCTGCTCTCAATTCGGACATTGCAAACGAAGCAAAGTTAATCGTTGTGGACTCCGGATCTCAGGATGATCTCCGGACCCTGGTCGCGGCGGGAACCAAATTGCGGCGGCGCATTCTGTGGGTGGGTTCAGCAGGTCTGGGCATTGCATTGGCCGATCATCTGGGAAATACAGAAGTAAAACAGACGACGCCCCAAGCACAAGACGCCTCCGTGGTTTTCTGTATCGGATCCACGCATCCTGTGACGGCTCGTCAGAAAGCAGCGCTAATGGGCGCCTTGGATGTCATAGAAATAGAGGCTGAATCAAAGAACATTAAGGTTGCTCGTCAGACAGTTCGCGAGAAACGCCATCTCGTAGTGATCATTGAGCGTAGCCAAGCTGCTGAATTCTCCGTGCGGGAGGTTTTTTGTTGCCTGGAAGGACTACCGCTTGCCGGAATTGTTTTTACAGGCGGAGATACCGGGACGCTGGTCTGCAAAGTGTTGGGCGTGCAGACAATTCAGTTGAGAGACGAAATTGCCCCCGGACTGCCGTGGGGAACTCTTTGCGGTGGTGCTTTCCCCAATCTGCCCATAGCAAGTAAGTCAGGTGGTTTCGGAAATGACGACGCCTTATTGCGCTCCGCTGATTTGTTTTCCTCTCCGAGAAAGGAGTTGCGATGAGCGCCAGTCCGCGCAAGCCGACGATTGCAGTCACCATCGGTGATCCTGCCGGGGTAGGCCCCGAGATTGTATTGAAGGCGCTGTCCGCTCCCGAAGTACAAGACCTGGCAAACTGGATCATCATTAGCGACCAATGCGCGCTGGAAAAATCCGCCGCGACTTGCGGCATCTCTCCCGCCAGTTTGAGTGCGACTATTCAAGACTTGAAGGTCATCACGAACGCCGACCAATTCCAATTCGGCAAGTTGAACGCCGACTGCGGCCGCGCTGCCGTTGCGTATGTCAGGGTAGCCGCCGGGATGTGTCTAAGTGGAGAGGCCGATGCAATGGTGACAGCACCACTGAACAAAGAGGCCGTAACTATGTCTGGCATGCCGTTCGCCGGACATACGGAATACATTGCGGAGCTTTGCGGAGTAACCGAATCTCGCATGCTGCTCTCCAGTACGAAGCTGAGTGTCATCCACGTCACAACCCACGTTTCGTTACGAAAAGCGATCGAATCATCGACCGAAAGAATCCTGAGCACGATCGAAATCGGAAACGAAGCCATGAAGCTGCTCGGCTTTGAACGCCCACGCCTGGCCATGTGCGGCTTGAATCCCCACGCCGGGGAGCACGGACTGTTCGGCAACGAAGACGCTGAAAGAATCATTCCGGCAATCGAAGCGGCTCAACGAAAAGGCATCCTGGTTGATGGGCCCCATGCACCCGTCACGATCTTTCTTTTGGCGTCCCGGGGAGCGTATGACATGGTGGTTGCCATGTATCACGACCAGGGGCACATTGCGATGAAGTTGCTTGATTTTGAGCAGACGGTAAACGTGTCGCTCGGAATTCCTATTATTCGGACCTCCGTGGACCACGGCACAGCCTTTGACATTGCGGGCAGGAATAAAGCCGACGCACGCAACATGATCGCCGCCCTGAAGATGGGCGCCTCGATGGCCGGTAAGAAACTGAGGCAGGCCCCGCCTCTCCCAGAAAAGAATTAACTATGCGCTTACGCTGGCTCGACGCATTGGTGGTGACAGTTTATCTGGCCACAATCGTCGCAGTCGGGCTGCGTTTTGCCAAACGGCAGACTACCACTGAGATCTATTTCGTCGCCAAACGTGCAATTCCCGCCTGGGCGATGGGCATGTCCATGCTGGCTACGATCATCAGCGCGGTCACGTTCATTGCGTATCCAGGGTCGGGGTATGCGGGAAACTGGTCGATGCAGGTTCCGGGAATTATGGTCATCGTTGTGCTCGCCATCGTTGGCAGCATCGTGATTCCGTTTTATCGTCAGGCAGTCGGAATGAGTGCGTATGAATATTTTGGAAATCGATTTGGATATCCCGCGCGCGCGTATTCTTCGCTGGCCTTCGCCGTTGGCACTCTTTCCAAGATGGCCTTCATTTTTTATTTGCTGGCGCTGACCATCTCCAGCATGACGGGCTGGCATGTTGACACAATCGTGGTCGGAGTCGGTGCAATCACGATCTTCTTCACTCTGCTGGGAGGATTGGAAGCGGTGATCTGGGCCGACGTCGTGCAAGGATTTATCTTATGGTTCGGCATCCTGGTTTGCGTTGGATATCTATTCTTCCAAACCCCAGGCGGGCCTTCAGCGTTTTGGACTCTGGCGTCCGCGACCCACAAGTTTGACTTGGGTAGTACAGCATTCGTGTTTTCCAAACCGACAATCGTTGTGTTGTCTTTGTATGGATTTTTCTGGTACCTGCAGAAGTACACAGCGGACCAGACCATGGTGCAGCGCTACCTGGCCTCAAAAAGTGATAAAGAAGCGCTGAGGGGAGTAATTCTTGGCGCCCTGCTCTGCATCCCGGCATGGATGCTGTTCATGTTGATCGGGACGCAGCTCTGGGCGTTTTATCAGCTCACGAGAGAATCTCTACCGGCGTACATCACCAAAGCCGACCAGGTGTTCCCCTACTTCATCAGCACACACATTCCGGCTGGCATCGCCGGATTATTTGTTGCGGCACTCTTCGGCGCTGCAATGGCAACTCTGTCTTCCGATTTAAATTGTCTTTCGCTCGTGGCAGTCGAAGATTTCTATCGCAAGATTCGTCCACAGGCAACAGATCAGCAACAGCTACGGGTGGCGAAGCGGGCCGTTGCCGTCTTTGGTTTGCTGACCATCGCGTTTGCCATCCGGCTCGCGCACACGCACGGAACCGCGCTTTCGTTGTGGTACACAATCTCAGCGATTGTGGCCGGCGGACTGGCTGGGTTGTTCTTGCTGGCTTTCCTCAGTGATCGAGCAAATCGCCAGGGAGCCTATGCCGGCATTGTCGCAAGCCTGGCATTCACTCTCTGGGCGACGCTGACCCTCAACGGCGGGAACATCGTCGACCTGGGACGGTACAACTTTCCGTTACACGATTACATGATTGGCGTGATTGGGCACATCGTTCTGCTAGTGGTGGGATATTTCGCGAGCTTCCTCTTTCAAGTTCCAGACGCGAGCGCCAAAAAGCTGACACTGTGGGGCTGGCTGCAAAGGAATCCTTCGTCGGTCTTACTCAAACCTCTGGCAATTATGAAGTGAAACATATTAAGGAGAAAGAATGACTCGGTTACAACGTCTCGTGCGTGAATCGGCGCCAGGCCCGGTATTTGGGGCCGCTGCCTACTTTAATGATCCCATATTCATTGAGATGTGCTCCTATCTTGGATTCAAAGTGATGTGGCTTGAAATGGAACACTCGCACATGACTTTTGCGGAAGTAGCCAACCTCTGCCGCATTTCCCAAGGCTGCGGAATGCTCACCATGATTCGCATCCCTAACTCGACTCGGGAACAGGTATTGAAGGCCGCCGAATGCGGCCCGGACACTATCGATCTCCCCATGGCGGAATCCGCCCAGCAACTCCACGAACTGAAAAAATATGCCCGGTTCGCACCGGAAGGCGAACGCGGATTCTTCAGCGTTTCCCGCGCCGTGCAGTACGGGATGGTTCCTGACGTGCCCGCTGAGCAACAGAAACTCAACCATGAAATCTCTTTGATGGCGCAGATCGAAACCGCCCATGCCATCGACCATCTGGAAGAAATTTGCAGCGTCCCTGGAGTGGATATCTTCATAGGGCCCGCGGACCTCGCAGCCACGCTTGGCGTGCCCGGACAGACTGGACACACAAGAGTGCAAGATGCAGCTACGCTTGCCATTCAATCGGCGAAAAAGCATGGAAAACTCGTGGCTGTAGGCGCGGCGCCAGCGGATTTCAAGTTCTGGGTAAAGGCTGGAGTGGATGTTCTGTTCTGCACCAACGACACTTCCTGTCTCAGGATCGGTCTGCAGGTTGTGTTGCAACAAGCCCGTGATGCCGTTGCGCAAGTCGCGGAAGGAGCCGCTACTCCGAAATAGTTTCTACCAAAAGGACTATTTCACGTTTGTGTCACCCATCATTACCCAATAACAGCGGAGAGCAATCACAATGGATTACAGAAAACTCAAGCACACCGATCTCAAACTTTCCCGTCTGTGCTTTGGCACCATGACTTTTGGAAAGCCTGCTGACCAGGCAGCGGCCACCCGGATGGTTGACCGTTGTTTGGATGAGGGCATCAATTTCTTCGATACAGCCAATGTCTATCAGACCGGCATCGCGGAAAGCATGCTGGGAGAGGCCATGCGTGGCAAGCGCGACAAATTGATCGTGGCGACGAAAGTTCGAGGCAAGATGGGCGAAGGCCCGGATGAGAGCGGACTTTCCAAGCGCGCCATCTTTCGTGCAATCGAAGATAGCTTGAAGCGTCTGCAAACTGACTATGTCGATCTTTACTACCTTCATCAACCAGACGCCGCAGTTCCAATTGAAGAAACTCTGGCTGCGATGGACGGGCTTATAAAACAAGGCAAAGTTCGGTATCCCGCCACTTCGAACTATGCCGGCTGGCAAGTCTGCGAAATGATCCGGATTGCGCAGAATGCAGGATATTCACCTGCCTACATTTCACAGCCTATGTATAACGTCCTAGCGCGAGGCATCGAGCAGGAATACCTGCCGATGGCGAAACAATACGGTGTCTCCGTCATTGCTTATAACCCGCTCGCAGGAGGAATGCTCACCGGCAAGCACAGTCAGACGGCGATCCCTCCTGGCACGCGTTTCGACAAGAATCCCATGTATCAAGAGCGGTATTGGCATCCCGAGAACTTCGCAGCGGTAGCGAAACTAAAAGCAGCGGCGGATAAAGCCGGACGCTCGCTAATCAGCATTGCGTTGAACTGGCTGCTACACCATACCGTTACGGATTGTGTGATTCTGGGAGCGTCAAAGCTCGAACAACTCGATCAAAATCTAGCGGCCTGCAAAGAAGGGCCTCTGCCGCCCGAAGTTCTATCAGTGTGTGACGAGATCTGGGCAGACCTGCGCGGCCCGGTTCCCATTTACAACCGTTAGCAGCGGTGGATCAACTCGTTTGCGAGGCACGGTGAAGTTCAAGAACTCATGGTTGTGGTTCTCGGTGCTGGCATTCTTGTGCGCATCTTTCACGGCTGCGCAGGATACACCGACACCTCCTCGCCATGAACCGGCTATCAGATCTGACGGCAAATTCCGCATGTCATCCTTCAGAGGACTACAAGAAGCATACTTGCCAATACGGTTTCCCTCGTCCCACGCGGCAAACCTGGTGAAGCTGCAGAATAGCGACACACTCTGCTTCTGGTTCTCTGGGATACACGAAGGGCTCTCGAATGTTGCCATCGTAGAATCGCGGCTTCCGAAAGGATCGAAGCAGTGGAGTCA
>Ga0182024_10003738_pt1 | contig 35864 bp, 37 predicted proteins | sample P32metaG_FD_120480 | JGI IMG/M metagenome (GOLD analysis project Ga0182024, IMG submission 120480) | Permafrost microbial communities from Stordalen Mire, Sweden - P3-2 metaG (Illumina Assembly) | ecosystem: Environmental > Terrestrial > Soil > Wetlands > Permafrost | place: Sweden: Stordalen...
GGACCATGGCTCTGTCTCGGTGCCTTTTGGGCTGATGGGTGATGCTCTCACTCCATTCAGGGTCTTGGCAGGTTGGGGCGCCAGTGACCGATCGGACGATCGGGTCCGTTGCCCGAGAACGCATCAGATCCGCCGATAGCGACGTGTGGTTCCGCTAAGAGTTGAGTCGTAAGTCCCCGGAGGAACTACGAGCCAATGCCGGGTCGTGCGTCACCTTCAATGAGCCGAGAAACCCCGGCCCCTTTGGTCGATGTTCGTCCGAGCACTACCCCGCATCCGTTCACTTGTGCGCCGCCGGTCACGAGATGACTGCGGTTACCTCTCTTCGTAGTTTCTGCGCTGCTGCTCTTCCCACTGCTTTTCGTGCTCTACGTAGTTCTCATCATGAAACCGCATGAACCCATAAACCGGGAAGAGGATCCAGGGGATCTTTTTCACCCATGAAGGAGCCTTCCTCTGGCGAGTCATGCGTCGTAGGGCCCTTTGCTGGCGGGCGGTGTCGGAACGTGACGCCGGCAGTGGGTTGTAGACGATATGCGACGCGTCACTCGACAACGTGGGCTCGTCAACATCAGCGTCGCGAGGTGTTTGGGCCGGCGTGGTGCGATCGCCCGGCACTTCGCCCGAGGGGTTCGCGTCACCCGGTGCATCAGCATCGTTGTTCATCATTAATATCTCCTTGATTGCGTCCTACCGTGCGAGTTGTTCATGGAAAAAAGTATTCATCTGACTACCAGCGCGCCCTTCGGATCAGAAAGTTCGCTAGCCACGAACCTGGCATCTGGTAGTGACACGGATACCCCTCTTGATGCGTTCGTCCGTCATACCCGCGCCGCCGAGTTGGCCGGCGCGGGCCATCCGACAAAAACCCTCGACCCTCGACCCTCGTAAACCGAAGTCGGTCGGCTTCTTCGCTCCCCTCAACTCAAAGTTCGGGTTAAGAATCACGCCGGTGATCGGAACCATGAGGTGCGCCTACTTCTTTACGCTCTCCTCTCCGACTCGAGGAATCTCTCACTGAAGGGTCAGCCTGGGGGAAGTTTGGCGAGTGCTTCCTTCAGCGCGGCTATCAGCGTTTCGTCCTGCGATTGCAAATGCTTCTGAATCTCTATTGCCTCGCTCAGAATCGCCTCAGCGTCCTTGTACGTGTTCTCAGATCGTTGGTCTGAAGAGGCAGCCGCGATGTTCTGACCGACGATAATGATCGACAACAGAACCAACTGGAGAAAAGTCTGTGCAATCCAGGCGATGATGCCTTCGCCGCCAGGTTTGAGCGCCGGGGGCAAACCAATCAGGGCAATGATCGCAAAGACGTAGGCACACCACATCGTGCCAACCGCGTCGGTGATCTTGACCGCCAGCCAGGCGTTAAATCTATTGGATGCTTTCTGATTCACGACGTCGGCGGTCTTAACTGGTTTGTCCCTGTGCTCCAGGCGCTCAAGCGTGTGCGGATGCGGTACGTGGGTGTATGGCGACATGGTCGCTCCTATTCTTTGGTTGAGGGAATCCTTTCATATTGACATTGAATATCTCAGTTGTTGTCAGGATTCGGAGGCGATCGCCTAGACCGCGTCGTAGCCATTGGCGCTGGCTTCTTCGTCGCAGCAGACCAGCGATCGGAAGAGACCTTCAAGGACGCTGAAGCGGTACTGAAGGAGTCCGAGGAGATTCAAAAGCACCTCCTCGCCCAGGACGAAGTCACTGCGGGGACCCTGGACCGTATCGAAGCGTTACTCGACGTGAAGCCACCCACGATGAGCGCCTAGAAGCCCCGTTCTTGCTTCAGTTCCAAGATTTGGTGACACATGACGCTCCACGTCGGAACGCCGTCCTTCAGGACCGCGCGACGAAACGGCTCGGCGAACTGGTTGAAATCGAGTTGCGCCAGTGAGTCCGTCACCGTTGACAAGAACGTGACGCCAATTGACACGAAGACGATCGATCGGATGAGGTAGCGCAGACGATTCTTCTCGTCGTCACTGACGTTGGTGAGAAGCGGGATGACGGATTCGAGTTCGGTGATTTGGCCCAGTACGGCGACACGGAGCTTGTCACTGTGGGCCGAGGCGAGGGCCGTCTCGAGCGTGAAACTCCTGCGTACCGCGTTGTGGTGACTCGCTGAGTTGTAGAGCAGTTGCGTGATCGATCCCTCTTCGAGCACGTTGACGAAGTTCGAGATCTTCATCCAGCGCGCGCGCATGAGATCGTGAAACGCCGCGATGACGAGGTCTTCCTTGGAGGGGTACAGCTTGTAGATCGCGCCGGGCGAGCAGTTGGCGCGCCTCGCGATTCGTGAGATCGTTGCTCGTGTGTAGCCACTCTTTCCGACGACACCGAACGTGGCGTAGGCGAGTTGAGTCTTGAGATCGTCACCGGGAGCCAGGATGATCTGATCGACGGGCTCTTCGAGTTTCACCTCATCGACGTCGCGCGGATCGGTTTCGAGGGTCTCCAACAACAACTTCTCGAGCACGCTCTGATAGTCGCGGTCCCAACCGAACTGCGAATCGGCGAATATCTGCACCATCGTCATGGCGAAGATGGTGATTCCGCGCGTGACGGTCGCACTCTGCGGACTCGATTCGTCGAACTCTCGTTCCAGGTAGTCGTGAATGAACGGCTCGACCTCTTCGTGCACGGTCGGGATCCTTCGCGACGTCAAGAGCAACTGCACGCACGCGACGTCCGCGGGCGTCGTGGCGCGGATGAAGTCGAAGATGGCCCCGACGGTGGTGGTATTGGGGTCTTCGGCGGCGCTCATGCACAGTTCGAACATCGCGACCGCCCGGTCGTAGAGAACCGAGTTCCAAAGATCCACCAAGAGCTCGTCGACGTCTTCGTAGCGGGCGTAGGTGGCTCCGTGGGTGAGACCGGCCTCGTGACCAACGTCGCGCAGCGACACGTGGTCGACGCCCACGCGTAACACCTCGTTCACGGCGGCGTCACGGATTGCCGTGTCGTTGGCGACGGCGCGAGCGCTGCGCGTTCGCTGAGTTCTTGCCATAGGCAATCGTACCTAAAGAATTCACCCCATTTCTTGGTCGAGACCGTCGCCACGCTGGATTTAGGCGGTCGCGGCGGCGTGAGAGATTAGAAGGGTGGAGTTCCCCTCTTGAGTGCTTGGCTCGCGGCCCTGACCACCACGACGACGCCCGTCAACGTGCACAAGGGCGCCATCTTGCCCGAAGGGCGTTTCGTCGTTGTCGCGGTGCCCTTCATGGCGCTGCTCTTCTATCTCCTCGTCGTACGACGTCGACGCGACCACTAAGACCGTGAGCACCTCGTTTCCCTACGTACCGCTCGATCCTCGGGGTTGGCGACTCGCCATGGGGCTTCGTCCGCTCGATCCATCTAAGTGGCTGGAGTTCGACGAACACTGCGAAGAAGAGTTGTCGCTCAAGGCCCAACTGATCGAGAGTGACTACGACGCCGTCGTGGCGACGAACCCCGAAGGGGACGAAGCCAGTAAGGAACTGCTTCGCGAACTCAAGAGCTTCTTGCACGACTACTACCCCGGTCGCTCGACCGAGACCGTCGCGGGCGAGCACCCCGTGGTTCAGGCGAGTCGTCTCGCCCAGGAAGACTTTTGCGTGCTGGTGAAGGAAGACACCTGGCGACTGCGCGCGGCGTGCGTGTGTTTCCCGTCGCGTTGGGACCTCGCGAGCAAGATCGGCACGACACTTGACGACATTCACTCGCCGGTGCCGCTCTACGACCAAGAGCTCGCTCGTCCTACCAACGCCTTCTTCGATCGCCTCAAGCCCGACAAGTCGTTCTGGCGGCTGAACTGGACGTTGCTCGACAGTCCGGTGTTACACCAACGAGTCGAGGCGCGCGAGACGCCTCGAGGCGACCTATCCCAGTGGTTCTTCCGCGTGGAGCGTCAGACGCTCCGTCAACTGCCCATCACCCGGGCCACGGTCTTTACCATTCGTACGTACGTGACGTCGGCTTCGTCGTTACGTGAGAACGACGACGAGTTCGTTCCCGCGCTCTTGCACGCACTCGACACCGCGCCGGCGTCGGTGCAGCGCTACAAGGGGTGGACCGGCGTCGCGGCGAGGTTGCGCGACGAACTCTAAGGACGAATGAGGTCTTTCGCGATGGCGATGACCTGCATCTCGTCGGTGCCGGCGTAGATACGAAGGACTCGAGCGTCTCTGCTTAGCTGTTCCACGCGGTACTCCGCGGTGTATCCGTTGCCACCGAGGATCTGGATGGCGTCGTCGGCGACGTGGCAGGCGGCCTGCGCGGCGTAGAGCTTCATCGCGGAGGCTTCGGCGAGACTCGGGATGGCGCCGTCGTTGGATCGCTCCACGTGGGCGAAGACGAGGTTACGCACGTTGACGCGCGCCACCTCCATCTGAGCGAGTTTGAGTTGGATCAGCTGATACTCACCAATGGGCGTGCCCCAGAGCGTGCGGTGCTGGGCGTAGTCGATGGCGATGCGCGTGCACTCTTCGATGATGCCGAGCGCCATCGCGGCGACGCCGGCGCGCTCGGTGACGAAGTTGTCCTTCGCGCTCTGTCGACCGCCGCCCTTGGTCTCTTCACTCTCGCCGAGCAACCGATCACGACCAACCACGACATCGCTCAAGAAGATGTCCCCTGTGGGCGAGGCGTGCTGACCCATTTTCCGCATGGGCTTGGACTGCTCGAGGCCGTCCATTCCCTTATCGAGCACGAAGGTCAGGACCTTTCGTTGGCGCGCCTCGTCACCGCTGCCGTCATCGAGTTTCGCGTAGAGCACGATCGTGTCGGCGTAGGGGCCGTTCGTCGTCCACGTCTTCTGCCCGTTCAAGACGTACCCCTCGCCGTCGCGTCGCGCGCTCGTGCGCATGCCGCCCAGTGCGTCCGAGCCCGAGTCGGGTTCGGTGATCGCCCACGCGCCGATCTTGTCGAGCGTCATCAGGTCGAGCCCCCAACGCTCCATCTGTCGCGCGGTCCCGAGTTTGTTGATGGTCCCGGCCGCGAGACCCGTCGAGACCCCGAGCGAGGTCACGAGACCCGGGCTCACCCGACAGAGTTCGATCGTGGGGATGAGCGTCAGGGCCGGGTCGCGGTGGCGCTCGCTGGGCGCGTCGTCGCCGGCGATCTTTCGCTCGAGCTGGCGCTTGAATGACTCTTGGGCCATCGCGCGCAGACCAAAGACGTCGTACATCTTTCGAAGGATCTCGTAGGGCGGGACACCGTTGTGCTCGAGGTCGTCGAGGTGGGGACGGATCTCTTCGTCAACGAAACGGCGCACGACGTCGATGATCGCCTGGTGCTCGTCGGACCATTCGTACATCTCCACCCCCAGGTCGACGTCGCGTGACGACGCCCGAGTCATCCTACGAGGCGTTCTCCTCTTCGATCGTCGACGGACCGCTCAGTTGATCGATGAGCGCCGCGAACCAAGAGGTCTCGACGTAGGCCACGATCATCGGTCCGACGAACAGCCAGAGGTCGGCGCGCGCCGAGAGCGCGAAAACGACGAGGAGCACTACCTCCGAGAAGAGGCGCCACGAGCGCAGTCGACCCAGCCGTTGGGTGACGAGGGCGCTCGCGATGAAGAAGTTGACGCCCGGCACGAAGGCCCCGAACGACCAGTGGCCCTCAAGTTCCCTGACGCCGAAGGCGCACACGACGGTACCGACGAGGAGAAGGGCGACCGCGAGTTCACTCGCGGCGAGCGCGAACCACTCGGGAGTCGGGTGGGCCGTGCCGGGCCAGTGGGCCAAGACCCCCACTAAGAGACCGAGTCCACCGACGACGCCCACAACGCCCGCGCCGCGCACGCGGTGAAGAGCTTGGACGAGGCCCAAGTTGGTGGCGAAACGTGGCGTCGCGGCGACCTCGCCGTAGGGTTTGGTGAGTTCCGACCATTCCGTGCCGTTCCACGCGCGCCACTGACGAGACCCCGAGGGATCGGGATACCAGCCAGGCGGGACGTCGTTGGTTGGCGTTGTGTTCACCGCACCAGCCTCTCATAGCGTTGACGAGGACTTCGTTCGCAACGCCGACGCGAGAGACCCGCGTCACGTTGGAGGATGGGTGTCACTCGGCGTTAGCGCGGTGTGGGCACGTTGAGAAGCGTGGTGACGCCGATTGCTGCGCAGGTTTTCGTCCCACAAGCCACGCCCAGAAGCGGTGTGGGTACGTAACGAAGCGTCACGTTGGTCGTGGTGCCCGTGTGCAGGGTGGCGAGCCACGGCGCGGCGTTCGAGAGTTGACCAGCCACGACGCACGACGTGAGTGTGGTGCAGGCCAGAGAGTTCGCCGTTTGCTTCAGCGACACGCTGGTCCACGACTCTCCCAAGTTGCTAGAGCGAACGAGTTTCGACGCGCCAGAAGTGTTCGCGAGCGCCACGCAACGAAGTTTTGCGCAGGAGAGTGACGTGAGCATGGTCCACGTCGCGGGCGTGACGCGCTGAGTCCACGTGCTACCACCGTCGCGCGTCACGAAGAGCACGACCTGGTGACTCGGCGAGAGCGCGCTCACGACGCAGTCGAAGACCGCCCCGCACGCGAGTGACGTGATGGCGTCGCCATTGGCCCACGTCATGTCGAGTGGGTCAGTCCAGGTGAGCCCGCCGTCGGCGCTGAGACTTAAGCGCGGCGTGGCCCCGAGCGCGTTGGTGTCAATGAGCGCGCAGTTGAGTTCGTCACAGGTCAGGGCGTCGACGCCGATACCACCCGGTGGAGGGGTCGCGAGGCCGAGCACGTGGCCGACCGAGTTAAAGCGCCATAAGAGATCGTGTCCGGGTTGTGATCCACCGAGGAGACACTGCGTACTCGTACAGGCCGCTGAGGTGATGAGCGGCGACGCTGTCGCAGGAAGTGCGAGAGAGAACCAGTGGCCGAGCGGCGTCGAGAACTCGGCCACGGACGTCGGTCCGACGTTCGCGCTCGACGTACCAATGGCGACGCAGTAGTCGTTGAGCGCGCAGCCCACGTTGGTGAGCGGCACCGAGATGCTGCGCGCCGGCGTGCCGTTGACTCGTTGAATCGTCACCTTCGCGACGCCGCAGCTCGCCAACACGAGCGCAGCGACCACGAACGTCGCTATCAGTGGCCAGCCGGTGCGCACGGGAGTAGGGGCTGGGCTCATGAAATCCTCTTCGAATCAACGCGTTGGCGTTGGCGGAAAACTACTGAACGGAACGAACGGCGTCGCCCAACACCCCAAGGCCGTCGGCCAGTTGCTCGTCACTGATGATGAGGGGTGGCAAGAGACGAATGACGTTGCCGTACGTGCCACAGGGCAACGCCACGACGCCGTGCTGCTGACAGTACGTAATGATCGCCTTCGCCGCTACGGCGTTGGGCGTCTTGGTGCCGGGCTCGATGAGCTCGATCGCGACCATCGCGCCACGGCCTCGAACTTCACCAATGATCGCAACGTCTTGTTGCAGTGAACGCAGGTTCGCTAACAAGATGTCGCCGATCTCTCGAGCACGCCCCAACAGGTTGCGATCGCGAAGCGTCTTGATGGTAGCGAGCGCCGCGACGGCGGCGACGGGATTACCCCCGTAGGTACCCCCGAGTCCACCTTCGTGGACCGCGTTCATCAGTTCCGCACGTCCGGTCACGGCCGCGAGTGGCATACCGCCGGCGAGTCCCTTGGCGGTCGTGACGATGTCGGGCACGACGCCTTCGTGGTCCACGGCGAACCAGTCACCCGTACGACAGAAGCCAGTTTGGATTTCGTCGGCGATAAAGACGACGCCGTGATCGGTGGTCCACTTCGAGAGCGCGGGCAGGAACCCCTCGGCCGGTACGACGAAGCCCCCTTCACCTTGAATGGGCTCGATCAACAGGGCCGCGACGTTCTCCGCGCCAACGTCGGTTTCGATGATCTTGATGGCGTTCGCCGCCGCCTCCGCACCACTCAGCCCGTCGCGGTAGGGATAGCTCATGGGCACGCGGTAGACCTCGGGCGCGAAGGGACCGAAGTGATCCTTGTACGGCATGTTCTTCGCCGTCAGGGCCATAGTCAAGTTGGTGCGACCGTGGTACGCGTGCTCGAAGACGATGATGGCACTTCGCCCGGTCGCGAGACGCGCAACCTTGACGGCGTTCTCGACGGCCTCGGCGCCAGAGTTAAAGAGCGCCGACGTCTTGGCGTGCGAACCCGGCGTGAGGTCGGCGAGTTCTTCACAGACCTCGACGTAGCTCTCGTAGGGCGTCACCATGAAACAGGTGTGGGTGAAGCTCGCGACTTGTTGCGACACCGCGTCGACGAGAGCCGGCACGGCGTGGCCAATAGAGGTCACGGCGATGCCCGATCCGAGGTCGAGTAATTGGTTACCGTCGACGTCGACGAGTATGGCGCCTTCAGCGCGTTCGATGTACACGGGGAAACCAACCGTGAGTCCGGCACTCACGACGGCCTTGCGGCGCTCGTGCAGCGCCTGGGACTTCGGTCCGGGCAGTTCGGTCACGACCTTGCGCTCGATACCGACCGACGATTCAATTGAGGAAACCATAGTGTGCTCCTGGGAAAGTTTTACGTACGTCAGACATTCCAAGCGTACTGGCACCGCTCGAACCCGTCACCGAAGCAACGAAACGGGTGACCGAAGTCACCCGTTTCTCGCTGGCGGAGGAGGTGGGATTTGAACCCACGGTGCCCGTAGACACAGCAGTTTTCGAGACTGCCCGATTCGGCCGCTCTCGCACCCCTCCGTCACGAAGTCTACAACGCCCCTTGACGACGGCTTTCGAGCGCTCGACGTGTCCTACGCTTCGACGACATGGAACAAGACGACGAGCGCTTCATGCGCGAGGCCCTCGACGCTGCGATACGAGCCGGAGCGCACGATGACGTACCCGTCGGGTGCGTGCTCGTAGAGGACGGCGTCGTGATTGGCGTAGGGGAGAATCGCCGTGAAGCCGATCGGGACCCGACGGCCCACGCTGAAGTGGTGGCGCTGCGCGCGGCGGCGAGTTCGAGAGCGCGCTGGCGTATGGACGGGGTCACCGCCTACGTCACGCTGGAGCCGTGCGTGATGTGCGCGGGCGCGTTGCTCAACGCCCGGGTGGCGCGCGTCGTGATCGGCGCCCTCGACGAGAAGGCGGGCGCGGTGGGCTCTCGCTACAACCTCTTGAGTGACCCTCGACTGTTGCACGAGGCGTCACTTACGTACGACGTCCTCGCGCGAGAGTCGGCCCAGTTACTTCGCGACTTCTTCGCGGAGCGAAGAGACGTCTAGTACGTCGAGAAAGTTATTCCGCATCCGACTCACGCAGGCGAGAGTCCGGTCACGTTGACGATGCCCACTGTTTTCGCTACGAACGACGCGAAGGTCGAGCCACCGGACACGCTGGTCGCGGCGAGAAGTGTTCCGTCGGCGTCGTACTGACGAATGGCGACGTTGCCACAACCGCTTGGATCCGCGACGACAACCGCGTAGGGGTGTTGCGCGCCTGAGTCAAAGAATTGAAGCGTCAGTGACGCCAAGACGTCCATCGGGCACATCTCCACGCCGGGAATCTTGGCGGGAAGTTTGTTGATCTGCGCGATCAGGTCAGTGATGGTCGCTCGATCGGTGGTCGTCACGGTCGAGATCTTGCCGCTCTTCACGTTGAGTCCGCGGTTCACGATCGCGACGACCTTCGTTGCCCCTTGTGCGATGACGGAGTATTTCGACTTTCGCGGCGTCCACGTGACATCCGCGTCGACACGAAGTCCCAAGTCGCCTTTTGGCGTGATCAACATGGAGTATTGAAGCTCCGGACTCAGGAACGACGAGGTCGCGTGAAAGGAGAAGGATTTGTAGGTGACGTCGTCGGTGCCAGGACCGGAAGAGGCGCCTGTTCCAGAGACGCTGCCGCCCACCGGGACGCGAGCGTCAAGCCACTGTCGCGTGGTGCTGCCTCCCGGCGCGAGGAAGTATTCGGTCAGGTCCACCTGATCTGGATCACCCGAGACGGGCGACGTCGACGAGAGTGCCGCGCCGTCGGTTCGATTCCACTTCTCGATCCTCACGGATCCTTGGGGCAAGGTCGCGAGCGTGAGGAGGTGGTGCGCTTCTTGTAACGCGAGGGCTCTTCGTTGCACGTTCGACGACCCGAGGGACGACGCGTTGGCCGATGGAGCCAAGAGAGAAATGGCGATGGTCAGTGCCGACACGAGCATCACCAGTGACAACACCGAACTCGCCACGCCAACAGAACCGAACGGATTCCTTTGAGTGTTCATACTCACTACCTGTCCGGTCATCGTTGTTGCTTACCCTCCACCTCATTGGACAGGGGTCCACGATGGCGAAGACAATATGAAGCAATTCGTCGGCCGTGGCCGGTTTGGACGTCATGCTTGGCATCCACAATGACTGGCAATGGAACATGGGAAGAGAACTGCCAATCCTTTGTGCTCCGCGGCATCCATCGCGACGAGATGCCACTGTCGGTTCTCGCCTTCACTTCGACTGAGTCAGAAGACGTCAGGGTTTACCCTGATAGTCAGATACGCGTCCTTCGCTTATTGTCCCCTTGTAAGAGTTCGGACGCCCGTGGGAGGAGAGATCGAGATGACGACATCGGTGCTCGACGATCAGTCCCCGGTGAACCTCTCGGACAGCCCTTGGGCAGTTGAAACACACGGACTGACCAAACGCTTCGGCGACAACGTCGCGGTGGACGACGTCGAGCTTCTCGTTCCTCGAGGCTGCGCGTTCGGTTACCTCGGTCCCAACGGTGCGGGAAAGACCACCCTCATTCGGGTCCTCCTAGGCTTGACGCACGCTGACGCTGGCACCATGTCGCTGCTCGGTTACCCGGTTCCGCGCCACCGAGACGTGGCGCTGGCGCGCGTCGGAGCGATCGTTGACGAACCACGATTCCACGGTCACCTGACTGGCCGTCAGAACCTCGAGATTCTTGCCGCAGCTCGCGAGCGAGCCGCGAGAGGTCGGATCGACGGGTCGCTGGAACGTGTTGGCATGACGCACCGCGCCGATGACCGTGTTTCGAAATACTCAATGGGCATGCGCCAGCGACTCGGGGTCGCGGCCTGCCTGCTCGGCGACCCCCAGCTCTTGATACTGGACGAACCGATGAACGGACTCGACCCGGCCGGCATGCACGAGATGCGCGACATGATCCTTTCACTGGTCTCTGAAGGCCGTACCGTGATGCTTTCGTCACACCTTCTTGATGAGGTGGAGCGAACGTGCGACGCGGTCGCCATCGTGGATAACGGCAAGGTGATTCGCCAAGGTCCGATCAGCGAACTGTTGGCCGGAGCGTCGGTAGAAGTGAACGTGGAGTGTTCATCGCCCGAACGAGCTCGAACGATTCTGAGCGCCACCGCTCTCGGTGCGCAGATCGACGTCGAGACGTCGGGGCTATCCATTCATCTTGCCGCCGGTACGGGACGCGACGCCATCGCCGAAATCAATCGTCTACTCGTCGAAGACGGGATTGCCGTCTACCGGCTCCAGGAGGTGCAGGTTTCGCTCGAATCGTGGTTCTTGCAGGTGACGAGTCGACTGGGGGAGTCCGAGTGACGTCCGACTCCGGTAGCGCGCTTACAGCGACCCAGGCGGCGACTCCTACGAGCGGCGCCGCGCGTGATCGTCGTGGATCGTGGATTCCTACTAGTACCATGATCACGACTCGGATCATGGAGCTTCGCAAGCGACGGGGCCTGATGGCCGCGTTGATCGTCGTGAACATCGGCATACCCGCAATCTTTCTTCTGGTTCGATTGATCGCACACGCCGTGGCACCGAAGTCCTACGGACCGGCCGGCGGTTATGACATCTTCACCAGCCTCGTCGCTGGCGTCATGTACGTCTTCGGCTTCATCGTCGCGGCGACCTTGGGCTGCACGGCGGGCTCGGTCGACCTCACCGACGGCATGTTCCGGCATTTGGTGATCACTGGCCGCTCGCGCCTGGCCCTCTACTTCGCCCGGATCCCCGCCGGGCTGGCGATCATCGTGCCGATGGTGGCGGTCGGCTTCACGATCGTCTGCGCCGTGTGCGTCTTCGCCGCTCCCACGAAGCTGGACTACCAAGGTGTCCCCGTGCCGTCCGGGCTCTCGCTGACGGGCTTCGAGAGTTGGGCGGCGCAGCACCCCAAGGAGGCCATCTGCGGTCTTCCCTACCGTGGAGGTAAGAACGGGCCACAAGTTGGCGTTCCGTGCTTCATCAAACAGAACGGGACGGTCGTAATTCTTCCGGGGTCCTCAGGCTTCAAGCACATCTCGCCAGCCACAGAGAAGGCGGACGCCGTCGCCATCGCCAAGCAAAACTACCTTGAGTACTCAAGGACTTTCCTCTATCCTTCGAACTCTTTGATGGTCAAAGCTGGACTGTGGATCGAACTCGAGGCCGCCATTGGATTCATCGTGGGGCTCGGGTTGGCGTCACTGATGGGTCAACGAACCGTCGCGGTCGTCTTGATGATCGTCTTGGAAATCGTGCTCACGCCCATCTTCTCTCGAACGGCGATCCCCCATCTGATTAACGTGCAGCGCGGACTGGTCGGTCTCGCCACCGCACACTTGGAACCGGGCGGCCTACCGCGCGGGATTGGTGGAGGCGGCGGCGGCGGGCCACCACTGATCCCTGAAAGCACGACGGTCGCCGTGTGCGTGATCGTTGGGTGGCTCGTCGTCTGGACGGCGCTGGGTGCGTGGCGAATGTCGAAACGTGACGCGTGACTTCGTCACTCTCGCGTCGACGAAATCTATTCGACAACGGGTGCGAGAGATCCATCGAGCGCCCGCCCGCGTAGACGATGGCGCGTGACCTGGATCAAGATGACGAGAGTCGACGGGATCAACACGACAGCTGGCAGTGCGACTGGAAGCTGATGAATCAAGACACCGTACAGTGCCCATGCCAGTCCGGTAACTAAGGCGAGTGCCCAGCTGACGACCGACACACCGACCAAATCTCTCGTTCGAAGAGTCACCACCATCTGGGGGAGGTAGATCACGACCGCACCGCCGACCGCAATCGTGGCGAGAATCCAGCGCCAATGGTGCGACATTCCGGTCAGTGATACGACCACCGCTAGGGCGGTGGCGCCCAAGAAACTCACGCTCGCGCGCCGTAGAACATTCTGACTGCGTGCAGCGACCAACACGACGTAACCCGCCACGATCAAATAAGGGATATTGGCGTAGATCTCAGCGGGAACGTGAAATGAAAATCCGTAAGCGATCCAGATCTCCGACACGGAGGCCGAGAGTACCCATGTACTCATTGAGACGCCCACGGCTCCAGTGCGATTTATGCGCATCGCCTGCGCTACACACTGGAGGACTGTAAAGAGGGGGGCAATGACGCCAATCGTTAGGGTCAGACCAGAGGTGGCGAAAAGCACGGAACATTTCTAGTCGTTTTGTCGTTGTGGTGGAAGAAAAACGCAGAGTTAAAAGGCCGCGTGCTGATCTGGGCCCTAACGATCTCGGAGTCGATTCAGAACTTTCGTCGACAGACCGACGCAACAAAGGCGGCCGACTTGCGGTTTTCTAGTCCGTGGTCCTTTGTTCAAACCTGTGCGACGATTCTTATTGCCGACCGTCATGTTCGCGTGTTCGACCCTGAAGGTCTGCTCATGCGACGCTTTACAATCGGTCCCACTCACAACTACCAATGCCGTCAAAAGACTGGAAGGTCTACTTTGTTTTGACGCATCGTCTGCGATGTCTTAAGACAGGACAGTGGCGGAGGAGGTGGGATTTGAACCCACGGAAGGTTTCCCTTCACACGATTTCCAATCGTGCCGATTCGGCCGCTCTCGCACTCCTCCATCGTTTGGTACTCGTTTCGAGAAATGAATACCGGCTTGCAAGGCTACCCGAGCCGTGCCGCGTAGTTCTCCGGTATCCTTAAATCGCCGAGGTTCAAAGCGGTGGTCGGGTCCCGTGCGACGACCTTTCGTGAACCGAGTCAGGGGCGGAAGCCAGCAGCTCTCAGCGAACTGTGTTGGGTGCCACGGATCGCCTGGCCACCGCTTTGGACTTCGGCACCGTACGCCTCGCCGTTAACATCACTGCATGGCAGATGAGAAAGCAACCCCCACCTCACTTGAAGGGGTGACGTCGCTCTATCGTCGCTTTCGACCCGCTCGATTCGCTGAACTTAGGGGTCAGGATCACGTCGTTCGTGCCCTCCAGGGTGCGGTGAAAAACGACCGAATCTCCCACGCCTACCTCTTTTCCGGTCCTCGTGGCACCGGAAAGACGACGACCGCGCGAATTCTCGCCAAAGCCCTCAACTGCGAGAATCCAGTCGACGGTGACGCCTGCGCCAAGTGCGCGAGCTGTCTCTCCATTGCCAAGGGCACGTCGCTCGACGTCATCGAACTCGACGCTGCCTCCAACAACGGTGTCGACGATATTCGTGACATCATCTCGGGCGCCTGGCACGGCACGCCGGGGAGTTGGAAGGTGTACATCTTCGACGAGGTGCACCAACTCTCCAAAGCCGCTTCGGCCGCTCTGTTGAAAACCCTGGAGGAGCCGCCGTCGCACGTGGTCTTCGTCCTCGCCACCACCGACCCGCACAAAGTTCTCCCCACGATTCGTTCGCGCACTCAGCATCTCGAATTCCGTCTCATCGGCGCCGAAACGCTCGCCACGTTGCTGCACGACGTCGAGGGCGCCGCCGGGCTCGGCGCGGACGACGCGACCATCGAGGCCGCGGTGCGACTCGGTCGAGGATCGGCACGCGACGCGCTCAGTGCGCTCGATCAACTGCTCGCCACGGGTTCCATCAGTGAGAGTCAACCGGAGTTCGACGAACTCTTTCACGCCCTCGTGCACGATGACGCGGTTGGAGCGCTGCGCTCACTCGCGATACTCGCGCGTGAAGGGTGGGACCCCGAGCAACTCGCCGAGAACTTCGCCGGCGAAGTGCGACAGGTCTTCTTGCTGCAGGTCGCGCCCGAAGTCGCCGACGCGGTCGACGCCGACCGAGACCGTCTCTCTGCGTGGGGAGAGCAGTTCGGTTTAGCGCGAAGTGTGCGAATTCTCGAGACCGTTGGGCGCGCGATCCGTGAAATGAAGAGCGCCCCCGAGAAGATCGTCATGTTAGAGGTTGCAATGGTGCGCCTCACGAAGCCCGATCTCGATCACTCGTACGAGTCGCTCGACGAACGACTGACGAAAGTCGAGCGAGGGGCCGTACGAAGCGTCGCGCCGCCTTCGCCGCCTTCGCCCGCGCCCCCACTACGCCCCATTGGCTCGTCGGCGCATGCCACCGACGCTCCAGCGCCAGCCGTCGTGAGCGAGCCACTCGCCAGCAAGGCCGCCGAGGCGCCCGAGATCGCTTCACCAAAGATCGAAGAGACGCCGATGAGCTCAAGCGGGATATCGCTGGACCTCGACGACGTGCGCGAGCGATTCGTCGAGCGCGTGATTCCTCGCACGTCGCGCTCCGCGCAGCTCCTGTTGCGTTCGTCGAGGATTGAAGCACTCGACGGATTGTTGTTGACGATTGCCGTGGGAAGTGAAGAGATGCGCGAGAACACCGAACTTATCGCTCAGGGCTTGAAAGGGGCCCTCGAACACGAGTTCAAGGTTCCCATGACGGTGTTCTGGACCGTCGACACGTCGCTCGTGGGTGCCCCCGTGCCGACTCGTCGCGCGGCTGCGAAACCCGCACCAATCGAGGACGAGATCGACGACGCCGACGCTTCGGTTCGCGTCGTCGCCTCCGTCGCCGATCACCTCATCACCGAAATGTTCCCCGGGTCCGAGGAGATTTCGTGACCTACCCTCCGGCCCTGCAAGCAGTCATTGACGAACTCGGACGTTTCCCCGGTGTTGGCGCTAAATCGGCGCAGCGCATCGCCTTTTGGCTCATGCGTCAGCCCAGCGAAGACGTCGATCGACTGGCGTCGTCGCTCGGCGAGATGAAGGTCAAGCTCTCGTTCTGCGAGCGATGCTGCAATATCGCCGAATCTGGCGGACTCTGTCCGATCTGTGCCGACACGCGCCGCGACCAGACGGTGATCTGTGTTGTCGAGAGCCCACCCGACGTTGGCGCCGTGGAGCGTTCGGGCGCCTTTCATGGGACGTATCACGTTCTACACGGCGTTTTGAATCCACTCGAGGGCGTGACGCCGGATCGACTGAAGATTCAAGAGCTGCTGCAACGGCTCCACGGACCGGTGAAGGAAGTCATCCTCTGCTTTAACTCCAACGTTGAAGGCGACCACACGGCGATGTACCTCAGTCGACTCTTACAGGTGCCCGGTCTCATCGTGTCCCAACCCGCGAGCGGACTGCCCGTCGGGGGCGACTTAGAGTTTGCCGACGACTTGACGTTGGGTCGCGCGCTCGACGGACGGCGTGTCCTCAGCGACTAGGCGAAGCGCACGGCGCACAGTGCGCCGGCGATCAAGCAGTAGACCGCGAAGGGAGTAAGGGTCTTCGTCTTGAACCACCTCGTGAGAAAACGCACCGCGACGTACGCGGTCACCATCGCGAAGAGAGCCCCGACCAGCGTCTGTACGCGAACGCCGTTACCGAGTGCGCCAAAGAGTTCGGGCAACTTGTACAGACCGGCCAACAAGATGACGGGCGTCGCGAGGAGGAAGGAAAAGTTCGCCGCCCCTTCGTGGTCGAGTCCGCTTAAGAGCCCCGCGACCATCGTGACGCCACTTCGAGAGATGCCCGCGAGCAGCGCCAAGATCTGAGCGCTCCCGACGCCAAGGGCTGTCGAGGGCGACAACGAGTTCAGGTTTTGAAATCGAGCGTGACGTCCACGCGTGCGGCGAAGTCGCTCACCGAGCAACAAAATGAGTCCGTTCACCATGAGAAAGACCGCGGCGGCGAGCGGCTTGGCAAAGAGTTCGCGCAACTTGCTCTCGAGCACGACGCCCACGATTCCAACGGGCACGCTGCCGATCGCCAAGATGATGAGCACGCGGTAGTTCTGATTGATGGTCGCATCGTTCAGTCGCCACAGTGACGCCGCACCCTCTTCGCGAACACGTCGGAGCTGGGTGAAGAATCCTTTAAAGAGCGCTATCCACGTCCGTCGATAGAAGAGGACGAGTCCGAGTGCTGTTCCGACGTGCAGTCCGACCAGGAAGACTAGGAAAAACGACTGCTTGACGCTCTGACTGCCGACGAGATTGTGCCAACCAAGGAGAGCCGGGACCAGCACGCCGTGGCCCAAACTCGAAACGGGAAAGAGCTCGGTGACCCCTTGAATGACGCCCATGACGATGGCCTGGAAGAAGGAGAGCGAGGCGTACACGGAACCACGATAAACGAGCGCGCGGTGCCCACGGCACCGTGTGAAAGACTTCGCGGGTGCGCTTTCTCACAATTGTCCGCCACGCCCACGCCGAAAAGCCAACGTCGGATAAGCGCGACTTCAATCGAAATTTGAGTCATCGTGGGAGGCGACAGTGCGAACAACTTCGCGCGTGGGCCAGCGATGAAAACGAACTCGCTCGCTTCGGCCCGGCGACCGCGCTCGTCAGCGCCGCGGCTCGCACCAAGGAGACGTTTCAACTCGCCCTTGAAGGGACGCCCCTCGTGGGCGACCACGTCTTCAGTGAACTGATCTACAACGGCGTGCGTGCCGTCTCGGCGGAGGAAGTCCTTATTGAGTTGGTCTCAGTGGATCCGGTGACGACGTCGCTGCTCATCGTGGGACACGATCCGACCTTGGCGGAACTCTTGTGGTCACTCGCGCGTGAACTACCCGTGTCCCCCCGTGAGGGTTTTCCCCTGGCCGGTGCGTTCGTGCTGGCGATACCCGAGGACAATCCGATAGGTCTCGACAAATACGACGTCGTCGCGAGTTACGTTCCGCACTAAAGAGAACGAAGAATCGCGGCGTCACCCTGACCGCCGCCTCCGCACAGCGCGACGGCAGCCACGCCGCCGCCGCGATGGCGTAGTTCGGTGAGCGCGGTGAGCACGAGGCGCGTGCCCGACATACCAATGGGGTGGCCCAGCGCGAGGGCGCCCCCGTTGACATTGATCTTGTCCTCGTCGACGCCGAGATCGTCGGCCGAGGAGAGTCCCACCGCGGCGAAGGCCTCGTTGATCTCGAAGATGTCGAGCGACTTCACGTCGATACCGGCCTTCGCGGCGGCCTGAAAGATCGCGCGTGAAGGTTGGGTGAGGAGCGACGTGTCGGGTCCAGCGACCTGGCCGTAGCTCACGAGCTCGCCCAGTGGCGTGAGGCCTAGTTGCTTGGCGCGCTCTTCACTCATCACGAGTACCGCGGCCGCACCGTCGGAGATCTGCGAGGAGTTCCCGGCGGTGATGGTGCCGTCCTTCTCGAAGGCCGCGCGGAGTTTGCCGAGCGACGCGGCGGTCGTGTCCGCGCGAACGCCTTCGTCGACGGTGACCTGGATGGGATCGCCCTTTCGTTGGGGAACGCTCACCGCGACGATCTCTTCGGCGAAACGGCCCGAGGCAATGGCGGCGGCGGCGAGTTGGTGGCTTCGAGCCGAGAACTCGTCTTGACGAGCGCGACTGATCTGACCCTTGTTGTAGTGCTCGGTGGCGAGGCCCATCGCGCATTCGTCGAACGCGCAGGTCAACCCGTCGAACATCATGGCGTCGACGACCTTCTGGTCCCCGATGCGGTATCCGGCGCGCGCGCCGGGGAGCAAGTAGGGGGCATTGGTCATCGACTCCATGCCGCCCGCGATGATGACGTCGGCCTCGCCAGCGCGAATCATGAGATCGGCGAGGTAGATCGTCTGGAGGCCCGAGAGACAGACCTTATTAATAGTGGTGGCGTGCACGGTCATGGGGATTCCGGCCTTGACGGCCGCCTGTCGTGCGGTGATTTGACCTTGACCGGCCTGAAGGACTTGGCCCATCAGCACCGCGTCGACGCTCGTCGGGTCGACGCCGGTCCTTTCTAGGACGCCCTTGATGGCTACCCCACCGAGGTCTTGACCACTCAACGTCGCAAAAGCTCCCGAGAGCTTGCCAATGGCGGTGCGACTTCCGGCGACGATGACACTGCGCGACATGACGACTCCTCACGAACGGCCCCAGTGGGACCTACCTGAAACGATAGACGCTTCTGTACGATCTGCGACGAGTGACGAAGACCGTAGAACAACGCTGCCGTTGGGTTCGCCGGGGCCAAGTAGCCTCGCGCAGATGAGTGAGATTCTTGACGCCGTCCTCGCGGGGGCGTCGGGCGAAACGTTGGCCGCGACGCCGATGCCCGTGACCACGCGGGCCGTCTTCGTTCGTCGCGACGAGCAGAACATGTTCGCCGGCGTCGCGAGCAGGGACAAGGACCCTCGTCGCAGCTTGCACGTTGGCGACGTCCCCGTTCCCGAACTCGCTCCCGACGAGGTGTACGTCGCGGTGATGGCCTCGTCGATCAACTTCAACACCGTCTGGACGAGCATCTTCGAGCCCCTACCCACCTTTGGTTTTCTCGACCGTCTGGGCAGGGAGTCGATCTGGGGTCAACGTCACGCGCTGGACTATCACGTCGTCGGATCCGACGCAGCGGGAGTCGTCTTGCGCACTGGATCGTTGGTAAGAAACTGGAAGGTGGGCGACGAAGTTACCGTGCACTGTAACTACGTCGACGACCAAGACCCGAGCAGTCACGACGACTCCATGATGGCGAGCAATCAGCGCATCTGGGGGTTCGAGACCAACTTCGGCGGACTGGCGGACATCGCGGTCGTGAGGGCCAACCAACTTATGCCGAAACCCAGGCATCTCACGTGGGAAGAGGCCGCAGTGAACGCGCTCTGCAACTCAACGGCCTACCGGATGTTGGTTTCACGAAACGGCAAGCCGGTCACCCAGGGTGACAAGGTGTTGATCTGGGGCGCGTCGGGAGGGCTCGGTTCGTTCGCCGTGCAACATGTCTTGAACTCCGGAGGTGTGCCCATCGGTGTCGTGTCAAGTGAGTCGAAAGCGGCGATGCTTCGAGAACTCGGCTGTGAACACATCATCAATCGCACCGAAATGAACTATCAGTTTTGGCAGGACGAACATACCCAGGACGAGAGCGAGTGGCGCCGACTCGGTAAAGACATTCGATCGCTCGTCGGCAGTGACCCCGACATCGTGTTCGAACACCCCGGTCGTTCGACCATGGGCGCGAGTGTCTTCGTCACGAAACGCGGCGGGACCATCGTGACGTGCGCTGCGACGACTGGCTTCATGATCGAGTACGACAACCGTCATCTGTGGATGAAACTTAAGACGATCAAGGGCACGCACTTTTCGAACTATCGCGAGGCCTGGTCGGCCAATCAAGCGATTATCGACGGCGCGGTCGTGCCGACGCTCTCGGCGGTCTTCGCGATGGAAGAGGTTGGTGACGCCGCGTATCAGATGCACCACAATCGCCACGAGGGAAAGATTGGCGTTCTCTGCGTGGCGCCGAGCGAGGGACTCGGTATCTCGGACCCTGAACTTCGCGCTCGCGTGGGTGAAGATCGTCTCACCATCTTTCGCCGCCGCGACGAGGAGTAACGGTGGACTCACTACTTACCGAGATCGACCACGTCGCCATCGCCGTCCGTGATCTCGACGCCGCGATCGCGTGGTACGCCGACGTCTTTGGTGCCACAGTCGAGCATCGAGAGATCGTCGAATCCGATGGTGTCGAAGAAGCGTTGGTTCGTGTCGCCGACTCCTACGTCCAACTCCTGACGCCCACGCGCGACGATTCACCGGTCGCGAAGTATCTCGAGAAGAAGGGTGAAGGTCTGCACCACGTGGCCTACCGGGTCGCGGACTGCGCCGCGGCTCTCGAGGCGGTGAAGGCATCGGGTTATCAAGTGATCGATCAAGCACCTCGTCCCGGATCGCGCGCGACGACGGTGGCGTTCATCCATCCGAAGGCCTCCTTTGGCACGTTGATCGAGCTCGTGCAAGAGAGCGATTAATTCGCCGACGGGGTCTCGGTTACTCAAGAGTTAGAAAAATCGTACTTACGAGTAACAAGAAATTCCTACTTTGCGGTAACACCATATTGACGCGACGTTATAGAAATCGTCGAATTCGCGTTGCACTTTCTCCATCGAGCGACCACGCGTCCTGGCTAGCCTGGCAACATATGGAGCACTCAATGGCTGATCGTCTGAAGGAGTTAGAGACCCTGAAGGCGGAAGCCCGTGTCGCCGGGGGCGAGAAAGCGATCGAGCGTCACCGCGCCAAGGGTCGCATGACCGCGCGCGAACGGCTCGAGTACCTCCTTGACGAAGACTCGTTCCAAGAGCTCGACATGTTGAATCGTCACGTGGCCTCGGGAATGGGACTCGAGGAATCTCGCCCGTACTCCGACGGCGTCATCACCGGTTACGGCAAGATCGACGGTCGAAAGGTCTGTGTGTACTCCCAAGACTTCACGGTCTTTGGTGGCGCGCTCGGTGAGACGCACGGCGAGAAGATTCAAAAAATCATGGACGTCGCCACGACGATGGGGCTGCCGATCATCGGCCTGAACGACGGCGCGGGCGCTCGAATCCAAGAAGGGGTTGCGGGCCTCAACGCTTACGGGGGGATCTTCCGTCGCAACGTTCGCGCGTCGGGCGTCGTGCCTCAGATCTCGGTCATCCTCGGACCCTGCGCCGGGGGAGCGGTCTATTCACCGGCGCTGACGGACTTCATCTTCATGGTGAAGGACTCGAGTCACATGTTCATCACCGGTCCCGACGTGGTGAAGTCCGTGACTGGTGAGGACGTCACCCTCGAAGAGTTGGGCGGTGCGCAGACGCACGCCACGAAGTCGGGCGTCGCGAGTTTCGTGCTGCCCGACGAGAAGAGCGTTCTCGACGAAGTCCGTTACCTCTTGTCCTTCCTGCCGTCGAACAACATGGAGGAGCCGCCGCGGATCATGACCGGCGATGACCCCAATCGGCTCTGCGAGAACTTGCGCGATCTCCTGCCCGCGTCACAGAACCAGCCCTACGACATGAAGAAAGTCATTACCGCGGTCGTGGACGGCGGCGACTACATGGAAGTCCACGCGACGTACGCCCAACAGGTCACCTGCGGCTTCGCCCGTTTGGATGGGTACACCATCGGCATCATCTCAAATCAGCCCCAAATTCTCGCCGGAGTCCTCGACATCGAGTCGAGCGAGAAGGCCGCGCGCTTCGTGCGTACTTGTGACGCCTTCAACGTGCCGATCGTCACCTTCGTGGACGTGCCCGGCTTCATGCCCGGCGTCGCGCAGGAGTACGGCGGCATCATTCGCCACGGCGCGAAGTTGCTCTACGCGTTCTGCGAGGCGACCGTGCCGCGCATCTCGGTCATCACGCGCAAGGCCTACGGTGGCGCGTACGTGGTGATGAACTCGAAGTCCATCGGCGCGGACCTCGCCTTCGCCTGGCCCACCGCCGAACTCGCGGTGATGGGCGCGTCGGGCGCCGTGAGCATCGTCTATCGGCGCGACCTCGCCGAGTCGGACAATCCCGAGGAACTTCGCGCGCAACTCATCGACGACTACGAAGAGCGCTACGCGAATCCCTACATCGCGGCCGAACGTGGCTTCATCGACGACGTCATCGACCCCGCCGAGACCCGTCAGATTCTTGCGCGCTCGCTCGATCTGTTGCGGGGCAAGCGCGAAGACCTTCCGAAGCGCAAGCACGGGAACGTGCCGCTGTGAGCTACGGACTCGCGCCTCGCCCGGGACTGCCGCCCGATGAGATGGCCGCACTCATCGCGGCCGCCGAGGAACTGCTGAAGGCGCCCCGTGCGCGCGTGAAGGACAAGGCGCCGGCGTGGAGATTCTCGGGACGCTGGTTCAACGCCGGCCCCTTCGCCCTGCGCCGTCCGCATCACCTCAACTAGACGCTTCAATCAAGTCCAAGAGGTCGTCCATGATCGCGGCTAAGGAGTAGTCCTTGGGCGTGTAGATCGCCGCGACTCCTTGTGCTTTGAGTTCGCGCGCGTCGTCGTCGGGCACGATGCCGCCGACCACGACTTTGGCGTCCACCCCCGCAGCGCGCAGCCCCTCGATGACCCGGGGCACGAGCGCGAGGTGCGAGCCTGACAGGATCGAGATGCCCACGACGTCGACGTCCTCGTCGCGCGCGGCTGAGACGATCTCTTCGGGCGAGAGACGAATGCCCTGGTAGATGACTTCGAAGCCCGCGTCGCGCGCGGCGACGGCGATCTGTTCGGCGCCGTTGGAGTGTCCGTCCAGTCCGGGCTTGGCGACCAGCAACTTTGGCGGCGTACCGCGCTTCTCGCGCAGGGCTTGGGAGCGCGCGACCAGTTGAACGAAGTGAGCGCCGCGGCTGCCGACCCCACCGCGCACGCCCGTGGGCGCGCGGTATTCGCCAAAGACGTCACGCAGCGCACTGGCCCACTCGCCGGTGGTGCCACCTGCCTTCGCCAGGGCGATGGTGGGCACCATCACGTTGTCGGCGACGTCGCCGCTCGCCACCACGCGGCGCAACTCCGCGAGCGCGATGTGAACCGCGTCGTTGTCGCGATCTCGTCGCCACGAGGTGACGTCGGCGACGAGTTGTTGCTCGATCGCGGGGTCGACAGTCATGATGGCTTCAAGTGAGTCGCCACCGGTGAGCGGCGACGGCGCCGTCTCGGTGAATCGATTCACGCCCACGACGGTCTGTTCGCCGGACTCGATGCGCTCGACGCGCGCCGACTGACTCTCCACCAAGCGGCTCTTTAGTTCGTCGATGGCGTTGAAGGCGCCGCCGCGCGCGAGCACGTCGTCGAGTTCGCTCTGAGCCGCGACCGTGAGCTCGTGCACGATGGCCTCCATGACGCGCGAACCGGCGAAGATGTCGGGGTACTCGAGGAGGTCGCTCTCGTAGGCCAACACCTGTTGGACACGAAGACTCCACTGTTGGTCCCAGGGACGCGGGAGTCCGAGCGCTTCGTTCCACGCGGGCAGTTGCACCGCGCGAGCTCGGGCGTCGGCGCTCAACGTAACTCCCAGCATCTCGAGCACGATGCGTTGCACGTTGTTCTCGGGCTGTTGCTCGGTCAGTCCCAGCGAGTTCACCTGCACGCCGTAGCGAAAGCGGCGCAGCGACGGGTCGTCAACGCCGTAGCGCGTGCGACAGATCTCGTCCCACATCGCGGTGAAGGTGCGCATCTTGGCGACCTCTTCGATGAAGCGCACGCCGGCGTTGACGAAGAAGGAGATTCGTCCGACGACCTCGGGCATGAGGGCGGCTTCGACCTTGCCCGAGTCGCGCACGGCGTCCAACACGTCGATCGCGGTCGCGAGCGCGTAGGCGATCTCCTGGGCCGGGGTCGCGCCAGCCTCTTGGAGGTGGTAGCTGCAGACGTTGATGGGGTTCCATTTAGGGACGTGATGGATGCCGTAGGCGATCATGTCGGCGATGAGTCGTTTGGACGGCTCGGGCGCGAAGATGTACGTACCGCGACTGAGGTACTCCTTCACGATGTCGTTCTGCGTGGTGCCTTGAAGGGCGTTGAAGTTAACACCCTCCTCCTCGGCCAGGGCGAGGTACAGACCCCAGAGCCAGGCGGCCGTGGCGTTGATGGTCATGGAGGTGTTCATCTCGTCCAAGGGAATGTCCGCGAAAAGTTGGCGCATGTGGCCTAAGTGCGCGACGGGTACCCCGACCTTGCCCACTTCACCCTCGGCGTTGGGATCGTCGGGGTCGTAGCCGGTCTGGGTGGGCAGATCGAAGGCGATGGAGAGTCCGGTCTGGCCCTTGGCGAGATTGTTGCGGTAGAGCTCGTTGGAGGCCGTGGCGCTCGAGTGGCCCGAGTACGTGCGCATGACCCACGCTTTGGAACGTTCCTTCACGGTTCCTCCCGTCGTCAGTTACTTGCGGTACTGATAGAAGCCCGCGCCAGACTTTCGCCCCAGCATCCCCGCACTGACCATACGGCGCAGCAAGGGGACCGGTGCGTAGTTCGCCTCGGCGAACTCCGCGTGCAGCGCATGGAGGATGGCGAGCGAGGTGTCGAGTCCGACGAGGTCGAGCAGCGCGAAGGGTCCCATCGGAAAACCGCAGCCACCCTTCATCGCGGCGTCGATGCCTTCCTTGGTCGCGACACCGCCTTCGAGCAGCCGCACGGCGTTGTTGAGATAGGGAAAGAGCAGCGCGTTCACGATGAAGCCCGCTTGGTCTTTCACCTCGATTGGTTCCTTGTTGCACGCGAGGACGAACTCAGTCACCAGCGCGATGGTCTCGTCGCTGGCGCTCAGTGGTCGCACGACTTCCACGAGGGCCATGACCGGCACCGGGTTGAAGAAGTGCACGCCACAGACGCGCTCGGGGTGTGAGATCTGCGCGGCGAGATCGATGACGGCGAGGGTCGACGTGCACGTGGCGATGATCGTCGTTGGACTGACGACAGCGTCGAGTGCTCGAAAGAGTTCTTTCTTCACGTCGAGGTCCTCGACCACGGTCTCCATGACGAAGTCGCAGTGGGCGAGGTCGTTCAGTTCGGTCGTGACGCTGACGCGTTGGCGAATCGCGTCAGCCTCTTCGGCGCTGCGCTTCTCCTTCTCGACTTGCTTAGCGAGTGACTGCTCGAGTGTCGCCAGCACCGCGTCGGCGCTGGCGGTTGAGCGAGACCGCACGATCACTTGGGCGCCCGTTGCTGCGGCGACTTCAGCGACGCCGCTACCCATGATGCCCGATCCCACAACGCCTATATTTCCGAAGCTCATGTGCGAACACTAGCGTTACCGGTTGGTAGCAACGAACAGGAAAGTTACGTGATGCAACAGACGACCGTCGTGGTGGGCTCGCTTGACTCGCTTCGAGAAATGCTGGCGAAAGGCGAGCTGTTGGACGTGACGAGCGACACGGACGTGGTCCTCGTACCCACCGCCGCGGCCTTCCTTGGCATCAACGAAGCAGCCATCGAACTTTCAGTCCTCTTTGAACCGTCGGGGGCGAAGGTGGAGGCATTGATGATCGCGGACCGCGCCGCGAACGCGGAGCCCTACTTCGTTCGACGGATCGTCAGCGCCGATCTCGTGGTCTTGAGCGACGGCTCGGCGTTGCACGCGAAGAGCGTGTGGCACGGGTCCCCCGTCGGTGAAGCGATTCGTGACGCCCGTTGCGTTGTCGCGGTGGGCTCGGTCGCGTCGATACTCGGCGACGTGATGATTGATCCGCGTGGGGGGGCGCCGACGACGGGTCTCGGGTACCGCCCGGGTCTCGCCCTTGGGGTCAACGCCAGCGACGAACAGCTGTCTCGTACGCGAACTCTCCTTGGCGTCGACGTGACCTTGTGCGTCTTAGGGCCACGCGGCGTCGTGTACTACGACGGATCGTCGTGGCATCGAGCGAGTGACGACGTGGTCACCACGCGCTCACACGACGTCGTTGAGCTCTAGCTCTCGGTGATCGTGACCGATTCGATGACGACGTCTTCGCGCGGTTTACCCGAGGGCGTGCCGAGGTCGTTGATCGTCGCGACCACGTCAAGGCCCTTCACGACTTTGCCAAAGTGCGCGTACAACGGCGGCAGGCGCACGCCGTCGGGTCCCGAGATGACGAAGAACTGAGAGCCATTGGTGTTGGGTCCGGAGTTGGCCATGGCCAACGAACCAATCTCGTAGCGACCGGGCTTGGGTAGTTCGTCGTTGAAGCGATAGCCCGGACCACCGGCGCCACTGCCCGTGGGGTCGCCACCTTGCAGGACGAAACCCGGGATGATGCGATGGAACACGATGCCGTCGTAGTAGTGCCAACGAGCCAAGTACACGAAGCTGTTCACCGTCACGGGCGCGCCGAGGTGGTCGAGCAGAAGCTCCATCGTCCCCTTCGAGGTGACCATCGTGGCGTTGTAGGTCTTGTCGGGATCGATGATCATCTCGGGCGCGCCGTCGAACTTCTGACGCTTCGGGCTTGATCCGTCGGGGTTGGGAAGGTGATCGCTCATGGTCTATGACTCCGTAATCGTGATGTTCAAGATGCGGTGGGTGATGGCGGGCGGCACGCCGGTGGAACTCGAGCTGCCAGCGTCTTGGATGGTGTTGACGGCCTTGACGCCACTGACGACTTGACCGAAGAGTGAGTACGTGTTCGAGAGCGTCTCACCGGCTGCGCCGGTGACGATGAAGAACTGACTACCGCCAGTGTGCGCCGCTCCGGTGTTGGCCATCGCGATGGAATACAGCGGGTAGTTGGGTGAGCCAGCCTTCGGGTACTCGTCGGCGATGGTGTAGCCCGGACTGCCAGAGCCCGTCCCCGTGGGGTCGCCGCCTTGGATCATGAAGCCACTTATCACCCGGTGGAAGATGACGCACTTGTAGTAGCCCTGATCCGCAAGGAAGACGAAGTTGTTCGTCGTGATGGGCGCGGTCTTGGCGTCGAGCTTGACGACGAAGTTACCGGCCGTGGTCGTGAAGTGGGCATCGTAGATCTTCGCGGTGTTGATCGTCATGGCGGGGGCCTTGGGCCACGTCTTGGTGTTCACGCGGGTGCTGGTGGAGGCGGGACATCCCGCCGCGACGGCTTTGGCGTTGGCCTGAGCCTGCGTGATTGAGTAACCCGCGGGCTTGGCCGTCGTGGTCGTCGTCGTTGCGGCCGTGGTGGTGGTGGTGGTGGTCGGGGCCGCGGCCTTGGGCTTTCCGCCCGTGAAGAGCAGAGCTCCAGAACCGACGACGACGACCGCGATGATGCCGACAATGACGCCGCGACGCATGTTCTTGCGTCGCTTCTCGTATCGGTGTTCTCGTTCTAGTTTTTCGCGGCGGGCCGCTTTCTGCCGTTCACGTTTGGAAGTTGCCATGGTTGCGACTTTAGTAGGCCCCCAAAAGGGCGATCATTCACTCAACTATCCTTGGTGCGTATGGCGCTCATCGTGCAAAAGTTTGGTGGCACGTCGGTCGGCGACGCCGAACGCATCCGTGCCGTCGCCAATCACGTCGCGCGGACCCGAGCCGGTGGGAATGAAGTCGTCGTCGTCGTTTCGGCAATGGGAAAGTTCACTGACGACCTCGTCCATCTAGCTGAAGACGTCTCACCCTCGCGGACGGCGCGCGAAATGGACATGTTGCTGACGGCGGGCGAGCGAATCTCGATGGCGCTGGTGAGCATGGCTCTCGGGGCAGTCGGTGTCGAGTCGGCCTCCTTCACCGGAAGCCAAGCCGGCATCATCACTGACACCAGCCACACACGCGCGAAAATTCTAGAGATGCGGCCCGACCGCATTCGTGAGGCTCTCGACGACGGACTCGTTCCCGTCGTCGCCGGATTCCAAGGTGTCTCCACCGAGCGCGACATCACGACACTCGGACGCGGCGGTTCCGACGTCACGGCCGTGGCGCTCGCGGCCGCGCTCAAGGCCGACGTCTGCGAGATCTACACCGACGTAGCCGGCGTCTTCAGCGCGGACCCACGGGTCGTGTCAAAAGCTCGCCGCCTCGACAAGGTTTCGTTTGACGAGATGATGGAGATCGCCGCGACCGGTGGACGGGTGTTGATGCTTCGCTCCGTGGAGTTCGCGCGCCGTCATCACGTGCCCCTGCACGTTCGTTCGAGTTTCACTTGGGAGCCAGGAACCTGGATCGTGGAGGAGGACCCCACAATGGAAGAAGCCATCGTTTCGGCAATCACCGATGACACCTCGGAGGCGAAGATCACCGTGGCTGGTGTGCCGGACCGACCGGGCGTGGCGGCGACGCTCTTTCGCGAACTCGCCAATCACGGCATCAACGTTGACATGATTGTGCAGAACACCAGTGCTCACAACGTGACCGACATTTCGTTCACCGTCGCCAAGACCGAGCTCGACGCGGCGATCGTCGCGTGTGAGAAGGTGCAGAAGGATATCGGAGCCGCGACGGTGACGAGCGACGACAACATCGGACGCGTCACGATCGTCGGCGCCGGTATGAAGTCGAGTCCCGGCGTGACGGCCCTAATGTTCGAGACGCTCTACAACAACGACATCAACATCGAGATGATTTCCACGAGTTCGATTCGCATTTCATGCGTACTGCGCGCCGATCGAGTGGCTGACGCCGTTCGTCACTTACACCACGCGTTCGGCCTCGACGCCGAGTGACCTAAACTTTCACTATGCGCGTTGCCATCGTCGGAGCCACTGGCCAAGTCGGCACGGTCATGCGCGCCATCCTCCTAGAGCGCCAATTTCCAGTCGACGAAATTCGTTTTTTCGCGTCGGCGCGCTCCGCCGGCACGACCATTGAGTGGGACGGACGGCTGATTGAAGTTGAGGACGCCGCTACGGCGGACTTCTCGGGTATCGACGTCGCGCTCGCGTCGTCAGGCGCGACGTCGTCGAGGATTCTCGCGCCACGACTCGCCGCCGCGGGCGCCATCGTCATCGACAACTCGTCAGCCTGGCGGATGGACCCCGAGGTTCCCCTGGTCGTACCCGAAGTGAACGCGCACGCGCTGATCACCATCCCTAAGGGCATCGTCGCCAATCCCAACTGCACCACCATGGCCGCGATGCCCGTGTTGAAGCCCCTTCACCTGGCGGCCGGTCTGACAACGATGATCGTCTCGACCTACCAGGCCGTGAGCGGTGCCGGACGAGAGGGCGTCGACGAACTGGCCGACCAACTCGAAAAGACGCGCGACAGCGACGTGCGCGTGTTGGCCTTTGACGGTGCCGCGTTCCCCTTCGACGAAGGGGTGAAGTTTCCCGCGACGATCGCGCACAACGTGATTCCCCTCGCCGGTTCGATGGTTGACGACGGATCGTTCGAGACGGGTGAAGAGCAGAAGTTGCGCGACGAGAGTCGAAAGATCCTCGAAATCGCGAACCTGCACGTCAGCGCGACCTGCGTACGCGTTCCCGTCTTCACCGGTCACTCGCTCTCGTTGACGTTGGGTTTCGATGGACCCCTCACGCCCGAGCACGCCACCGAACTACTCGCCAAGGTTCGCGGGGTCGTCGTGCACGAGATGCCCACGCCCCGACTGGTGACCGGCAGGGATGAAAGCTACGTGGGAAGAATTCGCCGAGCCGATACGTTGACCAACGGACTCTCACTCTTCGTGAGTGGCGACAACTTGCGTAAGGGCGCGGCCCTCAACGCCGTGCAAATCGCCGAGGCGCTGCTCGAACTTCGTTAATCGGCGCCGGCTCTTCCTACTTGGCGACGCGACAGGTTCACGCAGTGGTCCCCAAATCGCTCGTAGAAGCGAGCCATCAAAGCGACCTCCACGGCAACGGGAACGCTCATCGAGCCCGAAGTCAGTTCGGCCGTTAGGGAGACGTGCAGATCGTCGAGTTCGTCGTCGATTTCCTCCATCGCACCCACCGCTTCGTTCTTGCCGTCGATGATGACGTCGGTGGCTTCACGCCAGATGGTGGACGCTACTTCGCCCATTCGTTCGATGAGGCCGCGCGACCTCGGTGACATCTCACTGCCCAGCCCGCGCGCCGCGCGCCGCGCGACGTGCGCGGCGAGGTCACCGTTACGCTCGATTTCGGGCAGGATGCGCAGCAAGATCAGCAGTTCGCGACGGCCGTCGACGTCGAGGGCGGCACTCTCGAGTAGCCGCGTCTCGGCGACGGAGACGAGGTCGTTGACCAACTCGTCGATGATGATGTCTTGTTCGACGACGCGTTTGGCGAGTTCGCGGTCGTTCGCGAGCAAGGCGTGCGTCGCTCCGGCAATCGCCTCACCCACCAGGGCGAAAATGCGAACCGTCTGGGGGCGAAGGTCCTCGTTCAGTCGAACGATGGGCGTGTTACTCGACTCATCAGGCTTCGAAGGACGAAAAATTCGATTCACAAGCGGAGTTTAGTGGTACGTGACATGCCTTCTCTAGGGTGGAGACAGTCGATTGATGGGAGAGAAATGGTCGCGGTGCTCACTGGTGTCATCGGGCTCGTTCTAGGTGGCGTGCTCGCGTGGTCGCTCGCCCTTCGTCGTGCCCAGAGCCAACGTGATTCGTTGGCCCAAGCGAGATCCGACCTGGCCGTTCGAGAGAGCGAACTCGCTTCGGCCCGCGAGAACCTCGAGCGAAACCGCGAAGAGCAAAAGGTGGCCCTTGAGAATATGGAAGGCGTCTTTGAGAATCTCTCGAACCGCGTCCTGCAACAGACCGTGCTCCAGTTCAACCACTCGCAGGAGCAAGTAATGAAGGAGCGAGAGACGACCCTCGATCGAACGCTCAAGCCACTTGCCGACCTCCTCGACGAGTACAAGCGCAATCTTGCCGAATTCGACAAGCAACACGTCGGCGCCTTGGGTGAAGTGAAGAGCCGAGCCGATGAACTGCTCAGTGAACAACGTAAAAGCCAAGTGGAGACGAGGCGACTCAATCTGCTCCTAGGACGAAGTGACCACCGTGGTCGCTGGGGGGAGATCCAACTGGCGAACGTGCTCGAAGCATCGGGGCTCAAGCAAGACATCGACTACAAACTCCAAGTTTCCTCGACCAGCGAGTCGGGTCGTTCGGTTCGTCCGGACTGCGTCGTGATCATGCCGAACGGTTCGCGCGTCGCGGTCGACGCGAAGTTTCCCTTCGACGCGTATGAGGCTGCGCTCTCGGCGGAGAACGCCGAAGAGCGCAAGGCCCTCGAGGTGAAACACGCGAAGGATCTGCGCGCCCACGTGAAGACCTTGCGCGACAAGGCCTACTGGGAGTCCATCGCACCGGCGCCCGAGTTCGTGGCCTGCTTCGTGCCGAGCGACGTCGCGGTGAGCGTGGCCTTTGACGCGGACCCCGACCTCTTGACGTACGCCGCGAAAGAACGCGTTCTCATCGTGGGGCCGACGAATCTCCTTTCACTGCTGTGGTCCGTCGCCATGGTGGTGCGTCAACAGAAGCTCGCGATGAACGCCGAAGAGATCTACAAAGTGGCCGAGACGATCTTCGATCGAATTCGCCTCGTAGCCGAGCCGGTGTCGAGAATGGGTAAGGCGCTCGACACGCAGGTGAAGGAGTACAACGCGATGATCACGTCATTTGAGACACGACTCATCGTCAGCGCGAAGAGCCTCCAGAACCTCGGCGGAGCCGCGCACGCCAAAGAGCTGCCCGAACTGAGCCACGTCGATCGTTTGGCGGCGCGGCTCGACGAAGTGAAGTGGGGCGTCGACGCCGCGCACCCGCTGGCCGAGGGATCGTCCGAGATCCTCGACCTCGAGGGTTACGAGGACCAGAGGTAAAAATCGATGACGAGTAAGTTCTTCCAGCGTGGCCCGTACTCGCGCGCAACGTCGTCGACACACGTTGCTCATCACCCTCGCTCTCGGCGTCACGCTCATCGTGCTCTTATTCGCGCGAGACGTGTCGCGCTCGGCGCACGGCGCAGCCAATCCCCAACGCAGTGAGAACCGAAGCTTTGCGGCGCTGGCCAACACGCTGCTCACCAAGGAGAACAGCTTCAACGGGCGCCTCGATCAGCTCTTAGCGCAGGGCACCACGCTCAGTCGAGCCGTGTTCGCCGCGCGACTCAACCAGCTCGACCAGGAACTCTCGAACTGGATCACCGCCGCCGATCAACTGCGCCGTCCCGGTTTGGACCACCACGTCAACGAGACGCTCTACAGGATCACGCTGACCCGCGTCGCGGCCTACCAGACGTTGCTCGGTGACGTGGCGAACGCGCTCGGTCTCCCGTGGAGCACCGTGCCCGTCGTCGTCGTCATCAATCCGGTGGCGACGCTCGAGAATTTGGACCAACAGTGGAACGTGGACCGATTCGCGTTGGTGAAAGAGCCCGGTTTCGTTCATCTCGACACGACGAACTCGTCGAGCGCGAGTTACTACGCGGCCCACGGGCTCACGGCGCTCGTCCAGGCGCCAAACCTCGCACTCGTTCGCGCGATCAGTATTGGTGCCGTGCGAGTCTCACCAGCACCACTTCCGGCCCCGACGGGTGACCTGCTGTTGCCCCCCGTGGGGTTGGTGCAGTTGGGCGTGTCGGTCGTGAACGCGAGCTACGACGACCAACCGGTCACGCTAACGATCCGAGTCACACCTCTCAACAATCGAGGCGTGGCGTTCGCGCAGACCTTGAAGACGACGCTCGGACCGCTCGGAGCGTACGCCTTCGTCCCGAAGTTGATTCACACCGCCGCGAGCGAGCGAGCCCGTGTCGTCGTGACCTTGTCGGGCGCGCCAGCCGCGTCGGGCAAGGTCACCGCCGAGACCTACCAAATGGAGATGTCGCCATCGGGAAACTCATAGCGAGATTGAGTTACCGGTCGGTTCGCGTACGATGGACGCGCCCCTAAATTTGAATCGAGGAACTGTGCCGCAGTCCATTACCGTGACCGATAACCGCACTGGTGAGACGCGAGAGATCCCCATTGAACACGGTGGCATCGCCGCGAGTGAGTTCTCGAAACTTCTGCCCGGCGTCTGGTTCTACGACCCCGGCTTCATGACAACGGCGATGGCCGAGTCGTCCATCACCTACATCGACGGCGACGCGGGCATCTTGCGCTACCGCGGTTACCCCATCGAACAACTCGCCGAGAAGTCGACGTACGTCGAGGTGGCCTACCTGCTGTTGCACGGTGAACTGCCCAACGCCGAACAGGCCGCCGACTGGGAAAAAGAGATCACGTACCACACGTACATCCACGAGAACGTGCGCAAGCGCTTCCTGGAAGGTTTCAACTACGACGCGCACCCGATGGGCATGTTGGTCTCGGCGGTCGCGGCCCTGTCGACGTACTACAAGGACGCCAAGGACCTCGACGACCCCGATATCTTGCACAAGCAGATCGTGCGACTGATCGCGAAGATGCCGACGTTGGCCGCCGCCGCGCACCGCTTCAGTGTGGGCATGCCTTTCGTGTACCCCGACAACACGATGTCGTACTCGCAGAACTTCCTCTCAATGATGTGGAAGGTCGCCGAGCCTCGTTACGAACCCGATCCGATTCTGGCCCACGCGCTCGACGTGCTCTTCATCTTGCACGCCGATCACGAACAGAACTGCGGCACGACGGCGATGCGCGTCGCGGGCTCTTCGCACGCCGACCCCTACTCGGCAACGGCCGCCGCGACGGCTGCGCTCTACGGTCCGCGCCACGGTGGCGCCAACGAAGCGGTGTTGAAGATGTTGATCAAGATCGGCAGCATCGAGAACGTGCCAGCCTTCGTGGAGACGGTGAAGCAAGGCAAGACCCTGCTCGAGGGTTTCGGTCACCGCGTGTACAAGAACTTCGACCCCCGAGCCCAGATCATCAAGAAGATCGCCGACGACGTCTTCAGCGTCACCGGCAAGAACCCACTGTTGGACATCGCACTCAAACTCGAAGAGGTCGCGCTCGCCGACGAGTACTTCATCTCGCGGCGTCTCTACCCCAACGTGGACTTCTACTCCGGGCTGATCTATCAGGCGATGGGTTTTCCGATGGAGATGTTCACGGTGCTCTTCGCCATCCCTCGCACGTCGGGATGGCTCGCGCACTTCCAAGAGCTTCTCTCTCAAGACACCAAGATCGCCCGGCCTCGCCAGCTCTACATCGGCAACGACGAACGCGACTTCGTGCCCATGCACCAGCGCGGGTAGTTCTTAGGACGTCGCGGCCCTCTGGGCGTCGGACCTCGTCACTCGCGTCAGTCCTTCTTGGACCATCGACACCTTCAACTCACCGTCTCTCGAGAAGAGGAATCCTCTCGCGAGACCCCGACCGCCAAAGGCGATGGGCGACTCGGTGTCGAAGAGCAACCACTCGTCGGCGCGCAGATCGTGGTGGAACCACATGCAGTGGTCGAGGCTCGCGCCCATGAAGGAGCCGTCATCCCACTTGATCGAGTGGGGCTTCAGTATGGCGTCGAAGAGGCTCATGTCGCTGGCGTACGTCACGACACAGGCGTGGAGCAACGGGTCGTCCGGCAAGGTGCCGTCGGCCTTGATCCAGATCTGCTGGTGAGGATCCTTCGAGCGATTGGGACTCCAAGGAAGTTCACCCAGGAAGCGCTGGTCAATGGGGTGGTGTCGACTGAACCACTCGTTGACGTCGCCGAACTCGCTCTGGACGCGATCGAAGAGTGAGTCCACGCTCTCGGGGCCGGGAACGTCGGGCATGGGGATCTGGTGTTCGATGCTGATCTCGTCGGTGTGAAAACTGGCCTGCATGTTGTAGATGGCCCGACCGTGCTGCACGGCCACGACGCGCCTCGTCGTGAAGCTCTTTCCGTCTCGTATACGGTCGACTTCGTAGAGAATCGGCGTGGTCGGGTCACCGGGACGCAGAAAGTACGAGTGCAAAGAGTGCACGCGACCTTGGTTCACCGTGCGACCCGCCGCCATCAGCGCTTGGGCCGCCACTTGACCGCCAAAGGTTCGTTGGCGCTCCTCCGTGGGGTTAATCCCACGGTAGACGTTCACCTCAATGGTTTCGAGGTCGAGCAGGTGGACGAGAAACTCGAGGGCCTCAGACATGAAACCATTGTTGCACCTGACGTCACCTGGTCACGCCGGGCACGCCAAGTAGACTCCCTTCAATGATCGAACGAGTTCGCGCGTTGCTCGCGTGGTCACACACCCACCAGGGCAAGAAGATGGTTCGTTACGTCTTAGGTTCGGTTGTCGCCACCGGCGTCTCGTTCACTTCGATCGCGATCCTGTACGGCTTTCGAATCATTCCTGGTGTCATCTGGGCGACGTTGGCCGGTAACTTGATCGCGACGTTGCCCGCGTATCACCTCAATCGCACGTGGACCTGGGGCAAGCGCGGTCGCAGTCACTTTCGTAACGAGATCGTTCCCTTCTGGAGCATGTCCTTTCTCGGCATCTCCTTCTCGCAGTTCGGCGCGTTCTGGTCGCGGGCCGAAGTGCACTCGCACACCTGGAGCCACCTGGCGAACACGGCGCTCGTCACCGGCACGAACCTGGTGTGCTTCGGTGTCTTCTTCATGTTGAAGTTGATGGTCTTCAACAAGATCTTTCACGTCAACAAGCTCGATCTCATCGAAGAACATCTCACGCTGGAAGAGAAGTCCGCTCTCTAGACGTCGATCGCTTCGACACCTCA
>Ga0182024_10003739_pt1 | contig 35852 bp, 32 predicted proteins | sample P32metaG_FD_120480 | JGI IMG/M metagenome (GOLD analysis project Ga0182024, IMG submission 120480) | Permafrost microbial communities from Stordalen Mire, Sweden - P3-2 metaG (Illumina Assembly) | ecosystem: Environmental > Terrestrial > Soil > Wetlands > Permafrost | place: Sweden: Stordalen...
ACGTCTATACCACGCTCAACGTGCAGCACATCGAGAGCCTGAACGACGTCGTGGCGCAAATCACGCGCGTGCGCGTGAGCGAAACCGTGCCGGATTCCATTCTGGATCGCGCCGACGACGTCGAGCTTGTCGATATCACGCCCGAAGACCTCCTGCACCGATTGAAGGAAGGGAAAGTCTAGCTCCCCGAAGCGGCCGAGCGTGCGGCCCAGCACTATTTCGTTCCCGGAAACCTGACCGCGCTGCGCGAGCTTGCATTGCGCCGGACGGCGCAGCGCGTCGACGAGCAGATGGTCAGCTATATGCGGGCGCACGCGATCCAGGGTCCGTGGGAAGCGGGCGAGCGGGTGCTCGTCTGCGTGAACGAGCGGCCGGGAGCGAGCGCACTTGTGCGCTACACACGCCGATTGGCCGATCGGCTTCATGCGGCCTGGACGGCAATCCATGTCGAGACTCCCCGCACGAGGGAACTGAGCGAAACGGAGCGTGATCGCGTCGCGGCTGCGCTTCGAGTCGCCGAGCGGCTCGGTGGACAGGCCGTCAGCGTGCCGGCCTCAAGCGTCGCCGATGGCGTGATCGACTACGCGCACGCCAACAACTTTACCCATATCGTCACCTCGACGGCACAACGCAACTGGTGGTCCGAGCTCCTTCGCGGCTCCGCCGCGCACGAAATCATTCGCCGTGCCGGCGACATCAGCGTGCACGTCGTTCCGGAGCAATTGACGCGGGCAATGAAGGGCCCGGCGCAACGCGCGCCCTACTCTTCTAACGATGGGAGATCCTCCACCTGGGATTCCAAGTCGTACGCCGGAAGCCTCGGCATGGTCATCGCCGCCCTGCTGATCGGTCTGCTGCTGCAAAGGTTCGGGATCACAAATGTCGCCCTCGTATTCCTCACTGCGGTCCTGACCTGCGCGATCACCTATGGGCTCTGGCCGTCGCTGTTCGCCTGCCTTGTTGCGACATTGGCTTACAATTTCTTCTTCCTGCCGCCGCTCTACACCTTCACGATCGCCGATCCGGAAAACGTCGTCGCGCTGTTCTTCTTCACCGTTGTCGCGCTGATCGCGAGCTATCTGTCGGCGCGCGTGCGCGCGCAGGCCCTGACGGCGCGGGAGCGCGCTGCGACCACCGAGAACCTCTATCTGTTCAGCCGCAAGCTCGCGGGCGTTTTCACGCTCGACGATCTTTTGTGGGCCGCCGCGTTCCAGTTTGCCCAGATGCTCAAGGTGCGCGTTGTGATCCTCCTTCCTGAGGGATCGAGCATCGCCGTGCGCGCGGGCTATCCTCCGGAAGACACGCTCGATGAGGCCGATCTGGCGGCGGCCAAATGGGTTTGGCAACACTCAACTCCCGCCGGACGCGGCGCCGACACGCTGCCCGGCGCCAAACGTCTCTTTCTGCCGATGCGAACCGGGCGCGGCACGGTGGGCATCGTCGGCCTCGATTGCGATCGGCCTGGCGCCTTGCTCACGCCCGATCAGCGGCGCCTCTTTGATGCGCTATCCGACCAGGCGGCATTGGCGATCGAGCGCATCAACCTGTCGGAGGACATCGATCGTGCACGCATCGCCGCAGAGACAGAACGCCTGCGTTCCGCACTCCTCACCTCCATCTCGCACGATCTCAGAACACCGCTGGCCTCCATCCTCGGTTCGGCCACCAGCCTCAGCAGCCAATGGGGAAATCTGGACGAACGCGCACGAGAAGAATTGACAGGAACGATCCAGGAGGAGGCCGAGCGGCTGAACCGCTTCATCGCGAACCTTCTGGATATGACGCGGCTCGAATCCGGAGCAATTGAGCCGCGGCTCGACTTCGTGGATCTGGGAGACGTGGTGGGCAGCGCAATCCGCCGCGCCTCCGGCGTCCTCGCTTGCCATCAAATCCAGATCAACCTCGCGGCGGATCTGCCGATGCTCAGGCTTGATCCCGTCCTCTTCGAACAGGTGCTGTTTAATGTGCTCGACAACGCCGCAAAATATGCGCCGCCAGGTACGAAAATCGAGCTGCGTGCCCGACAGGACGGCGATCTCGTTCGCCTGGAAATAGAAGATGAGGGCGACGGCATTCCCGCCAACGACCTCGAGCGCATCTTCGACAAGTTCTATCGCGTGCAGGCCATGGACCGGAAACGCGCGGGAACCGGACTGGGCCTTGCGATTTGCCGGGGCTTCGTCGAAGCGATGGGCGGGACTATTCGCGCCGGCAATCGAAGTGACAAACGCGGCGCCCTGATCAGCATTACCTTGCCGGTTCCTGCCGAACAGCCGCGAGAGCGCGCCGCATGACGAGTGGTCCTCAGCGCGTTCTCGTTGTCGACGACGAGCCGCCGATCCGGCGGTTCCTGCGCACGAGTCTCTCGTCGCAAGGCTACCAGGTTATCGAGGCCGAGGACGGCCCATCGGCGCGCGAGATATTGCGCCAGAATACGGCCGATGTTTTGGTGCTCGATCTTGGGCTGCCCGGGCTGGACGGCTTTGAAATCATCAAGCAATTGCGCGACTCCGGATCCACGCTGCCGATCATCGTTCTGTCGAGCCGCACCGATGAGGCCGGCAAGGTCCGCGCACTCGACCTCGGTGCGGATGATTATGTCACCAAGCCCTTCGGCATGGACGAGTTGCTGGCGCGTCTGCGCGCCGCACTGCGTCATCGCCTGCAGCAGCAGGGCGAGAGGCCGATCTTCCGCGTTGACCATCTTGCCGTTGATCTCGTGCGCCGCGTCGTGACGGTGCAAGAGCGCGAGGTGAAGCTCACGCCGCGCGAGTACGATCTCCTGCGGACGCTCGTCGCTCATGCAGGCAAGGTGCTGACGCACCGCTTCCTGCTGCGCGAAGTGTGGGGTTCGGAAACCGATGTCGCTTACCTTCGTATCTATGTCCGCACGCTCCGCCAGAAAATCGAAGCCGATCCGGATCGCCCGCAACTGATCACGACCGAACAAGGCGTGGGCTACCGGCTCAAGGCGCCGGATTAAAAAACGTGCTTTGACGATGCGCGCGATGGTTCTGGAAAAATCGGGAGCTCCACTCGTGCCGAGAGAGCTCGCACCGCGCATGCTTTCGCGCGGCGAAGTTCGCATTCGCGTATCCGCCTGTGCGGTATGCCGCACCGATTTGCATGTCGTCGATGGTGAACTGTCCGATCCCAAATTGCCCATCGTGCCGGGCCACGAAATCGTCGGCCGTATCGAAGAAATCGGCGCAAGCGTCGAAGTTCTGAAAACGGGTGATCGTGTCGGCGTTCCATGGCTTGGCTGGACCTGCGGCGTGTGCGACTTCTGCCGGCGCGGTGAGGAGAATCTCTGTCCCAACGCGCGCTTCACGGGCTACCAGATCGATGGAGGCTTCGCCGAAGAAACCATCGCCGATGCGCGCTACGTCTTTCCGCTCCCGGGCGTCTACACCGACGAGGAAGCGGCGCCACTCATGTGCGCGGGGCTGATCGGTTGGCGTGCGCTCAAGGCCGCGGGCGATGCGCCGAGACTGGGCTTCTACGGCTTTGGCGCCGCCGCGCATCTTGCGGTCCAGGCGGCGCGCCATCGCGGTCAGGACGTCTATGGATTCGTGCGTCCCGGCGACGAAAAGGCGAAGGCGTTTGCGCGCGCGATGGGGGCGGTGTGGGCGGGAGACTCGAACGCCGCGCCCCCCGTGCCGCTCGACGCGGCGGTCATTTTTGCACCGGTGGGAGAGCTTGTGCCCGCGGCGTTGCGGGCGGTGCGCCCCGGCGGCCGCGTCGTCTGCGCCGGCATCCATATGAGCGATATTCCATCGTTCCCCTACGAAATCCTCTGGCGCGAACGCTCGGTGTCATCCGTCGCCAATCTCACGCGCACCGATGCCAGGGAATTTCTCGCGCTGGCGCACGCGATGAAGTTCCGCACCGAAACCACCCGTTATCCGCTCGCCGACGCGAATCGCGCCCTTTCCGATCTTCGCACGGGCACGCTGAGCGGTGCGGCCGTGCTCGTTCGATAGCAGACGGCGCGAACGGCGGGATGGGTTTCAGCGCGGAACCATGCCCATCAATTCGAGCGGATTGCCGTCGGGGTCGCGGAAGGCGCGAATTTTTAGTTCATGCGTGTCGATGCGCTGGACCACCCGCGCAGGACCCAGGAATTCGACACCCTTTTCCTCGAGCGCCGGTGCAAGCCGATCGATATCGGGCGCGTCGAAATACAGAACCGAACCGCCCGGCGAATGTCCGGGGTTTTCTGTGCCGATCAGAAGACGCGTGCCCTGAAGATCGAAGAACATCATTCCGCCGGCTTCGAAGAGCAGCGGCAGCCCGAGAACATCGCGGTAGTACCGCTTGCTGCGCTCCATGTCGCGCGTCGTGAGCGCGACCTGAACGAGCTTTCGGCCCTTGAGCGTGCCGGGTTCGTGCGATTCGGACATCGTTGGCATCCTTCATGTGACAGGCTTGGCCCATCCGAACATGCGCCGCGCCGGCATGCCTAGCGAAACTTTCAGGGGGGTGCTCCGTCTTTGTGGTATCCACCGTTCAAACCGGAGAACATCTTCATGAATAATGCAATCAAACTGGCCGTCGCCGCGGCGTTCGGCGTGATGGGCGTGCAGACCGCGACCGCCCAGATGCCGGCTGCCCCGGCCATGTCCATGCCGGAGAGCCATGGCGGCATGGGGCATCACGGCATGGGCATGATGCATGACGCGCCCTTCCTGATGCTTCTGAAATCGGCCAATCTGACCGCGGCCCAGCATGCCCAGGTCAAGCAAATCCTCGAGTCGGAGCATGCCCAGACCAAGCCGCTGATGAAGCAGTTTCATGCCCTTCATGAGCAGATTGCGGGCCGGCTTCTCGCCACGGGGCCGCTCAGCGCCGCCGATCTGGCGCCGCTGACGAAACAGGCTTTCAAGCTCCAGCAGCAGCTCGATCAGAGCATGATCGACACCGCCCTCGCCATCCGCAGCGTCCTGACGCCCGAGCAGATCAACCGTCTCGCGCAGGTTCACCAGCAGCTCAGCAATCTGCACCAGCAGATCCAGAACCTCATGGGACCGGAGCAGAACGACGCGAACGGGGACCAGCCAGAGTAGTTTGTCGGCAGGCTGCGCCCCGTGACTCTCCGCCCGAGCGCGGAAAACGGCCGTGAACCGCTGCCCATCGCGGAGCTGATCCTTCGCGGGAGCAGCGGCGACCGGCCGGCGTTGGAGGCGTTGATCGGGCGGTATCAGGAGCGCGTGGCGGGTTTCGTGTTTGCGCAGACGAACGACGCGAATCACTGCGAAGATTTGTGCCAGGCCATCTTTGTGAAGATGGTGATCGCGCTGCCGCGGCTGCGCGCGCTTGACCGCTTCGAACCGTGGCTGTTCCAGATTGCGCGCAACGCGTGCTGCGACCATCTGCGCGCCCGTCAATCGTGGCGCAGACTCTTCGTGGCGTACCAACCGGCGCACGAATCCGTCGCGGTGCACGATCCGCCGGAAGGCGACAGGCGCGAGGGAGCGGTGGAACAAGGCGCGGCGCTTTTGCCGCCGGAACAAGGCGACCTGCTCCGGCTCTCGCTTGAGAAGCAAAGGAGCTACGAAGAATTGGCGCGACTTGCAAATACGAGCGTTGCGGCGGTGAAATCGCGTCTGCACCGCGCGCGGCGCAACTTGCGGGAAATCCTGTTGGCCGGAGATCCGAAATGAGCGAAATGCATTTGACCGAACCTCGTCTCGCAACCGATTTCGCCGCCCGCGTGCTCGAAAGGGTTGACGTCATCGTCGCGCGCCGCCGCCGCATCCGGCGTGTCGTCGCGGGCGGCGTTGCCATCGGCTTTGTCGCCGCCGCCACAACGATTCTAGGGACAGATTTGTTTCCCGGGAGCAAGACCTCCACGCCGCGGCGGGAACCGGTCTATGTCGAGACGGCTTCGGATTTCGAATATCCGCCCGCGCGCGCTGGCGGACCGGCGGACGCGCTCGGCTACCTCCTTCCCGATGCCGCGCCTCTGTCGCGCTTCGCCGCGGAATATTCCGACGCGACGGACAATGCGGGCAACGGCGAGGACGTGCTCGGCGACGAGAGCGAAGGCCTTCGCTAGCGCGCATTTCATTCAAGATTCGAGCAATTGCGACGGACGCGGGAAACTCTCCGTATACGTCCTTTTGGAATGATCGGGCGAAACCCGGTCGCGCGGTCCCATATTTGTCGGGCAACGGGGCCACAAGGGGCACAGGCTTGGAGGACTTCCCATGTTGTATCTATTCTACAGGCACAAATACGATTCCGGCCGCGAACTCGTTTTCCGCGACGGTGCAGAGTTTCCCCATCATCTCAACGCCGAAGACTGGTACCTGCACGTGACGCACCCGGCCGTGAACGGCCGAACGCAAGCGGACATCGAGACGCTCGGCTATTGCGATCGCACGGCGGGAACGCCGTTCGGACGCAAACTTGCGACCACGCATCACACCAACCTGATGCGCAGGTGAGGGTCGTAGAACAGTTGAAATTTTGAAGGTCCCCCTCACCTGCGCTTGAGCGGTTGATGGTCCTTGTTCTTGAGCCCTCTCCCACAGGGGGAGAGGGGGTCCCGCGCGCTGATTTTCCGGCACCAATGCAAGACTCCGATTCCCCTCTCCCCTTGTGGGAGAGGGATGCAACTACGTGCAATGAATTCTGCTCAAGCGCGGGTGAGGGGTACTATGCATCGAAGTGGTCGGCGATGATCGAGGCGACGGCCATCGTCACGCGCTTGCCGGTGGGGATGTGGAGGAATTCGTTCGGCCCGTGGGCGTTCGAATGCGGGCCGAGCACGCCCGTCACCACGAACTGGGTGCGCGGAAATTTCTCGCCCAGCATCGCCATGAAGGGAATGCTTCCGCCTTCGCCCATATAGGCGGGCGCGGGCCCGAACGCCGAGTTTGATGCGCGCGTGACCGCTTCCTCCAGCCAGGGTGATAGAACCGGCGCGTTCCAGCCGCTCGCCGCCTCGCTTCCGGTGAAGGAGACGACGCTGCCATAGGGCGGCGCATCTTCGAGCAGCTGCTTCAACAGCTCGCCGGCCTCGGCACCGGGAAAAATCGGCGGCAGCCGCAGGCTCAGCCTCGCGGTGGTGAAGGGCAGCATCACATTGCCCGCATTCTGCGGCGCGGGCAGGCCATCGATTCCGATCACCGCAAGCTGCGGCCGCCAGGTGCGATTGAGAACAAGCTCCGCGAGATCGCGCGCGACCGGGCCGGTCTGTCCGGCGAACGGAAACTTCGTGTACAGACTATCGCCGAGAATCTCCGCAGCCCCGCGCGCCTGTTCGATTCGCTGCGGCGGGATATGTACATAGAACTCGCTGGGCACGATGTCGCCCGTCTTCTGATCCTCCAGCCGCGCCAGAAGCTCGCAGAGAATGCGAAAGCTTGAGGGCACCACGCCCGATGCGTCGCCCGAATGCACGCCTTCGTCGAGCACGCGAACGGTGAGCGTTCCCGCCGCCATGCCGCGCAGCGACGTGGTGAGCCACAGCCGCTCGTAATCGCCGCAACCCGAATCGAGACAGATGACGAGCGACGGCTCGCCGATGCGCGCCGCGAGATGATCCACATAGAAAGGCAGATCGGGGCTTCCCGATTCCTCGCAAGCCTCGATCACGATTACGCAGCGCGCATGCGGCGCCTGCTGATCGCGCAGCGCCAGCACCGCCGACAGCGCCGCGAACATCGCGTAGCCGTCATCCGCGCCGCCGCGCCCGAACAATTTGTCGCCCACCCGCACCGGCATCCACGGGCCCGTGCCCTCCGCCCAGCCCACCATCTCCGGCTGCTTGTCGAGATGGCCGTAGAGCAGGATCGTCTCTTTGCTCGTGCCCGGGATCTCCATGAACATCAGCGGCGTGCGGCCCGGCAGCTGCACGATGTCGAGCGTGGCACCGCCGGGCAGATGATCGCGCGCCCAGGCTTCCATGAGTTTTACAGCATCGCGCATATAGCCGTGGCTCTGCCAATCGGGATCGAAGGCCGGAGATTTATTGGGGATGCGCATATAGTCGGTGAGCGTCGGCACCACCGTCTCGTCCCAGATTTTTTCCACAAACCCCTTCAGCCGTGTCTGGTCCATGTTGCGCGTCCTTAAGGTCGGCGAACAATAACGCCGTCTTTCATCACGAAGCACATGTCGGAGAGCGCCGCAATGTCGCGCGTGGGATCGCCGCGCGAGCCCACGAGATCGGCGCGGAAGCCCGCGCGGATCCGCCCGAGCTCGCTCTCCCGGTGGAGGATCTTTGCGTTCACCACAGTGGCCGCTTCGAGCGCATCCACCGCGCGCATGCCGAGCCGCACCATCCACGCAAGCTCGCGCCGGTTGGTGCCATGCGCAAACACGCCGACATCGCTTCCGCAGCCGATGGTGGCGCCCTCGTCGCGCGCGAATTGAAAAGCCTGCGCGGCCATCGCCATGTTTTCGGTTGGCTCGCTCGCGTGGTCATGGTGGTGGAAATATTCCGCGATCGCTTCGGGCGCGGTCAGCGTCGGCAGAAACGCGATGCCCTTCTTCGCCATCAGCGCGAAGGTCGCGCGCGATCCGCCATAGCCGTGCTCGATCGTATCGGCGCCCGCAACCGCGGCGCGTCGCATCGCTTCGTCGACCATCGCATGCACCGCGACGGGGCGTCCGCTGTCATGCGCCGCCTCCACCGCCGCGCGCAGCTCCGCTTCCGAAAATGTCGGCCGCACTTCGCCGTTGGGTCCCGTGCGATAATCGGCATAGAGCTTGATCCAGTCCGCGCCGTGACTGGCCTGGCGCCGCACCGCGCGAACGATCTCGGCCTCGCCGCTTGCTTCTTCCGCGCCCTGCGGCAGGCAGCAATCGGGGCGGTAGTGTCGCGCGGCCGGCCCATAGGAACCAGTCGCGACGATCGCGCGCGTCGCAACGAAGAGGCGCGGGCCGGCGATGATCCCTTCTTCGATCGCGCGCTTCAGCGCCACGTCGGCAGTCCCCGCGCCCTCGGTGCCGAGATCGCGCAAACTCGTGAATCCGGATTCGAGCGTGGCCCGCGCGTGCCGCGCGGCGCGCAAGGTGCGGTAGGCTTCCGATTCCTTCAGCACCTGATCGTCCCACGGCGTCTCGTTGTAGGGATGCAGGAACAGATGCGAATGCGCGTCGATCAGCCCCGGAAAAAGCGTCGCCCCCGCCAGCTCGATCCGCTCCGCACCGTGGAGCGCGCCGAACTTTTCCAGCGGCCCCACATCCACGATGCGCGCGCCCTCAACCAGCACCCCCCAACTGCCACGTGAGTCCTCGCCCTGCGTCCACACCTGTGAGGGACAAAGAAGGAAGGATGCGGGAGAAGGGTTCATCGATATACGACTACTCTCTACAGTCGCCGACACATCTGACCTCCCCCTTGCGGGGAGGTCGAAAAACGCCCTTCGCGTTTTTTGGGTGGGGGTAATGGCGCACCGCACAGACCCCCACCCGAAATCGCGTGCCGCGATTTCGACCTCCCCGCAAGGGGGAGGTTAGATGAAATATCAACGGCCGCTCCTCTTAATGCAGGCTTCAAGTCCCGAACTCACGGGTCGCCTCCTTCCCGGTCGATCTCCCCCTCGCCCTCACCCACCTCCTCCGCAAACTCGCACCACGTCCGCTGCTTCTCTTTTTCAAAATTACCGTGCGAAATACCCATCGGCTGGGTATTCGTTTTCTCTTTGTTCCAGGACTGGTTTGCGGCCTCCTCCCAACGCAGGTCCGCAGCCTCCTCTTCCCATTCCGCCTCCTCGAGCCTTTCGTCCAGAGCCGTGGGGCGCTTGCGCCCGGCCGTACCGTCCAGTTCGTCGAGAAAGGTGAAAATCGTCCGGATCGCCGCGGTCTTGCCGCGCGCGCCGTCGAGAATCATGCCCTGCGCCATCTCACTAAAAGGGGTCGTGCAGCGCGTCCTCGCCACCGCTTCGGGGGAGCGGAACATCCAGTCATCGAGAATCTCGGCGAACCGCCGCCGCCTCATCTTCCTCGGCCCCGCCTTTCCACTCGGATTCCCCGACTGCCCCTTCTTGAACTGCGTATGCACGGGCGGCTTCCCGTACCCAACCTCATAATCGCCAGACATGCTTCCATCTCCTTGAGCATCTCGGGCAGTTATATACCTATGCGGTTTTTAATGCAACCGTATATGTTCCTAAAACCTCGTCATGGCGGGGGAACACCGCGCCGGCCATGCCTCTACCTTGCAATCATGGAGCACTACTCCATAATTGCGAGGATGTTCCCACGACGCGTGACCCCTCGGCTCCTGGATCTCCTCGGCCATAATCCGGCCGTGGCTCTGATCGGGCCGCGCCAGGTCGGCAAAACGACCTTGGCCCATGCGATAGCCTCCGACAGACGTTCCACCTACCTCGATCTCGAATCGGCAAGCGACCGGGCGCGCCTCGCCGATGCCGAGGCCTACTTCGCCGATCACGAAGATGATCTCGTCATACTCGACGAGGTGCATCGCGTTCCCGAGCTCTTTCAGAGCCTGCGCGGTGCAATTGACCGCGGCCGCCGGCACGGCAGGAAGGCGGGACGTTTCCTCCTGTTGGGCTCCGCCGCGATCGATCTGCTCAAGCAATCGGGTGAAACACTCGCCGGCCGCATCTCCTATCTCGAGCTCGCGCCTTTCGATCCCCTGGAAGTGCCGCCGGCCGACCAGGACACGCTTTGGGTTCGCGGGGGTTTCCCGCCGAGCTTTCTGGCAGATAGCGAGCCGCTGAGCGTCAAATGGCGGCAGGATTTTGTACGCACCTATCTCGAACGGGACATCCCTCAATTCGGACCGCGCATTCCAGCGGAAACGCTGCGCCGCTTCTGGACCATGCTCGCCCACAATCAGGCCGGGCTTCTGAATACCGCAAACATCGCGCGCGGCCTTGGCGTCGACGGCAAGACGGTCGCCGGCTATCTCGAGCTTCTTGTCGACCTGCTTTTGGTGCGGCGGCTGGCGCCCTGGCATCGCAATGACGGAAAGCGCCTGGTGAAATCTCCCAAAGTGTATGTTCGAGACGCCGGAATCGTACACGCGTTGCTGCGGTTGCGGAACAAGGACGAGTTGTTGAGTCATCCCGTGGTTGGGCAGAGCTGGGAAGGCTTCGTCGTCGAAAATCTGATCGGTGCGGCTCCCGATGGAACCGAGGCCAATTTCTACCGCACGTCGGCCGGGGCCGAAATCGATCTCGTCCTTACGCTGCCCGACCGCCAGCTATGGGCCATCGAAGTGAAACGGAATTCGGCGCCGAGGGTCGAAAGGGGATTCCATTTCGCCTGTGCCGATTTGAAGCCAACGCGGCGGTTCGTCGTATATCCGGGCATCGAACGATTCCCTCTCGGCGAGGACACTGAAGCAATCGGCCTCGTCGGTCTCGCCCAGCTCCTGCAAGACATGTCGTGACGTAACTCGGAACATGTTTCGCGCTTGGCGCTCCATTTTCTTCCCCAATCGTGACTTTCCTCCCCCATCGTGGGAAATTCGATTGGCGCGTCTGCGCCCTTTCCTCCCCCATCGTGCCTTTCCTCCCCCATCGTGCCTTTCCTCCCCCATCGTGGGGGGGGTGCCGAGCGCAGCGAGGCGGAGGGGGGAGTCGTGTGCAGCCACGTCCCCCTCCGGCCCTTCGGGCCACCTCCCCCACGATGGGGGAGGAAAGAAAAGCGCGCCCCCGCCCTCGCTCGCGCGCCCCCGCTCGCACGCCGCGCGTCAACCTCCGCTTAAGGGCGCGCGCGGCACAATGGCGGACGATTTTCCGGGCTGCTCCCCTGACCGCAATTCTCGATCTTCTGCGAAGCGGCGCGTTCGTGACACGCGAGCGCATCCTTCTCTGGCCCTCGGCACTCCTGATCGGATTCGCAGCGGCGCTCATCTTCTTTGCCGCCACGGCGCATGGAAACAGCGACTACCACGGCCGCCCGCTCGGCTCGGATTTTTCGAATGTCTACGCCGCCGGAACCTTTGTGCGCGAAGGCAAACCCGCGGCACCCTTCGATCCGCAGCTGCAGCGCACACAGGAACAGGTCATTTTCGGGAAGGCGACGCCCTTTTATGGCTGGCACTATCCCCCTTTCTTTCTGCTGATCGCAGCGCCGCTCGCGTTTCTGTCCTATTTGCCCGCGCTGATGGTGTGGCAGCTATCGACTCTCGCGCTCTATCTCCTGGCGCTCGCGAAATTGTTGCGAACCGGCCCCGCGCCGCGCCGCGCGAGGGACCCGCTGTGGATTCTTCTTGCGGTTGCCTTTCCGGCCGTCTTCGTCAATCTCATTCACGGCCACAACGGATTTCTCACCACGGCGCTCCTGGCGGGCGGGCTTGCATGTCTCGACGAGCGTCCGTTTCTCGCGGGAATTCTGTTCGGCCTCCTCGCCTACAAGCCGCAATTCGTCGCGATGATTCCGCTTGTGCTCGTCGCGACGGCGCGCTGGCGCACGCTGGGAGCGGCAGCGCTCACCGTCGCGGCGCTCGCCTGCGTGGTCACGGCAATGTTCGGCGTCGAGGTGTGGAGCGCGTTCCTTGCTTCCGCCCATTTCACCCGTACGGTCGTGCTCGAACAGGGCTCCACGGGCTTCAACAAGATCCAGAGCGTGTTCGCGTGGGTGCGCATGTGGGGCGGACCGGTTCCGCTCGCATATGCGGTGCAGGGCGCCGTCAGCATCGCGACGGCCTTCTTTCTCGTGCGCGTCTGGCGCGGGCCCGCTTCACGTTCCGAAAAGGGTGCGCTCCTCTGCCTCGCCGCGATTCTCACCACGCCCTATTCGCTTGACTACGATCTGATGGCGCTCGCGCCCGCCATTGTACTTCTCGCCGGTCAGGGATTCGTCCGTGGATTTCGGCCCTGCGAAATCACGGTGCTCACGGCGCTGTGGATCGTGCCGATCGTCACGCGGGGTGTTGCCTTGATAACTCTCGTACCGCTCGGCGTGGTTACGATGCTCGCCGCGTTCGCATTTGTCGCATTGCATGTACCCGACAGGGAACGCCGCCCGTTGCCGCTTGCCGCTGCGGGCTATGTCCCGTGAGCATTTCGAAGACGATGCAATGGCGCATTCCTGCTGCGCCGGGAACACTGCTCCAGCGATGGTTGTGGATCTGCGCTGCGCCGGAACGTCAGTTCCTGTTTTTCGCCATTATCGGCGGCATTATCCTGTTGGCGCTGATCCCGCCGCTGGCGGGCGGCAATGAAACATACAATTTCCAGCGCGTAGCGGGCATCGCGGCCGTTCATCCGCTGATCGAGCCTGCTCCCGTACCCCAGGGCGTAGCGCGGCTGCTGGACCAGGCCAGCCGGCAGTTTCCGCAAGGCGCCGCGCTGCCCCTCCACTATTCGTCGTCCCAGTTCCACACCCTCGCCGCCATTCCGCTTGCCGGCAATATTCGCACGACGTTGCAGCCCAACGCGATCGCCGTCCTCAACCCCGTCGCTTACATCCCGCAGGCGATGGCGTACGGGCTGGGAGAGGTATCGGGCCTGCCGCCGCTCGTCCTCTTCTATCTGGCCCGCATCGCCGGCGCGGCTGCTGCGATCGGCATCACCTTTCTCGCCATTCGCCGCATGCCGTTCAACCGCTATGGCCTCTGTGCACTGGCGCTGTTTCCGACAATAACATTCTCGCGGAGCACGCTCGACGCGGACCAGCTCACCAACGCGCTCGCGTTTTTCTTCGCCGCGAGCGTGCTCGCGGCCATGGTCCGGCCTGGGCAAATTTCGGCGAGATCCTTTGCGACGCTCGTCGTGTCCGCATTCCTGATTGCGCAATGCAAGAGCGCCTACCTCGTCCTGCCGCCTCTTGCTTTCGCCATTCCTGCCGAACGCTACGGTTCGCGGCACCGCTGGCTCTTCGCATCCGCTCTGATTGTATTGCCCGGAATGGTGATGAGCATCGGCTGGATGGTTTTGCTGAAGCATTCGTTCTTCGCCGGCCTCCACTATCACACCTGGGCTGGAGATGTTTATCCCGACGGTCAGATGGCGCGCATTCTCGCGGACCCGCTCGCCTACGCCGTGGTGCTGTTGCGAACCCTATTCGCGACAAAACTGGCTCCGGCCGCGTTGCTGGGTTTCATCGGTGTATTTGGTCCGCCGGTCGAAATGCCACTGAGCTTCCACATATTGGTTTTGGCCGGCCTCTTTCTTGTGCTCGCAGGAGAGGGCGGCGCGCTGCGCCCGCCGCCTGCCGCGCGCTGGCTTGCGCTCGGCGCTTTCTGCGCCGGCTTTGTCCTCGTCCTGACGCTGCTCTATGTTCAATGGAATGGACTCGGTGCGCCGGTCGTCGAAGGATTCAAGGGACGCTATCTCTATCCACTCGCGGCCCCTCTGCTGATTTTTCTGCCGCGCCGGAAGCCAACGGCATATTTCGGCCTCGACGCGCCGCAATGGGCCAATGTACTGGGAATCGTTGCGGTGTTTGGAACGGTCCTGGTAACCTGGACCACCTACTGGGGCTGACGACCAGTGCACCAAACGCGGCGACCGCGACCGCCTACCGGGCGTTGCAACCTGTTTCCCGGAAACGATTCCCCAAGCCGCCGATCTGCGCTTGCTTAACGCGACAGCAACCACACGCTCCTAAGACTCTCTTCGATGCTTCGCGGATTTTTGCCGCTCTTACACCTGGAACCGCAGTTGCGTATCCATCCCGTTACGTTCGCCCAAGCCATCGTCGCCGATGGCATTCCACGCCAGCAGATGCCATGAAAAAGCGCTTCATTGCTTTGGACGGTATGCGCGGCGTGTGCGCGCTTACGGTGTTTCTCACTCACCTGATTCCGTTGCATGCGGCGCACGGACATACCGCAATCCGCCACGGGTACATTGCCGTAGATACGTTTTTCATGATCAGCGGCTTCGTCATCGCCGCATCATATGAACAACGCCTTCTCAACGGGTTGTCGACAGTTAAATTTTTGCGGGCGCGCGTGAGGAGGCTTGGGCCAACTTACTGGTTAGGCATGACCCTCGGAGCAATCTGCTGGGGGGTCATTCTGATTGCCCTGAGCCACATCGGTGCCCAGGTTGCCGTTCCATCGATTGTTACCCTGCTCATTTTCGAATCGCTCCTGATTCCAATGATCGGCAGCTCGCCCGACGCCTTCCCATTGAATAATCCGGCGTGGTCCATCTTCGGCGAAGTCGCCGTCAATCTCCTATACGCGCGGACCATCAAATGGCTGAGTCCCGCAACGCTTGTGGTGATTATTTGCGGGGGCTGGCTGACGACCTTGTTGATCGCCACAAAATCTCTAGATCATTGGAATTTCGGCTGGTCGGGCAATACCATACTCATATCGCCTGTACGCGCGATTCCGGCATTCGCGATGGGTGTCCTCATCTATAGAATGTCGATTTCTGGTTGGCTGTCGCGCCTACCCGCCGTGCCCGCGTTTGTTCCGATGGTTATCTGGTGCTGTCTGGCGATTGCCCCGAACCTTGTCAATTCCACTTTGACGGATGCGATCGCCGTGACGATGATTACACCCGTTCTGGTCGCATGCCTTGTGAGAAGCAAAGAACCCACCTCTGGATGGTGCACACAATTGGGGCATCTTTCGTATCCACTTTACCTATGTCAGATGCCGGTGATCTTATTGGCTAACGCAGTGAGCCCCACCTGGAATGCGGAGCAAATGATGCTTCTCACCACCCTTGTCTTGGTGGCGACGCTGGCGCTCGCCTATGCGATAGCCGCGTGGTTGGAACCGCCAATTTCGGAACCAGCCAACGCAGGACCGGCCACGGGGACCATCCCTAACCGGGCGGACGTGCTCATCGGCTAAATCGCCTTCCTGGCGGCGCTTAACAGGAAAGCAACCGCGCTCAGCTATTTCTTGAGCCATGCCGGCAACTCAGTCTGGATCTGCGCCAACAGAGAGCCGCGCATCGCGTGCAGGGACTCCCGTGCTGGCCGCCGCCTCGGGCCTGGGCATCGCGTTTGTCGTTACGCTTACGGTCATGTGCGGATTGCACAAGCTGAACTTCGATTCACACGGCTATCCGATCGTTAACGACTTCGTATCCTTTTGGTCCGCTGGACGGCTCGTGCTTCAAGGCCATGCGCTTGCCGCCTACGACCCGCATCTGAGGCACGCCGCCGAAATTGCAACGGTCGGCCATCCGTTCAAGGACGAACTCGGTTGGTGGTACCCGCCGCTCTTTCTGTTCGTCGCTGGAGCGCTTGCGTATCTGCCATACGCAGCGGCATTCAACACGCTGAATTGTGTGACATTGCTCCTGCACGCGAGTGTCACCGCGATGATCGCCAGACGCCGTGAAGCGTTTTTTCTCGCCGCAGCCGCGCCTTGGGCGATGTTCGGCATGATGAGGGGTCAGAACCAGTTTCTGACCGCATCCATCATCGGCGCGGCGCTTTTGACGCTCGAGCGGCGCCCTGCGCTCAGCGGCATCATTCTTGGTCTTCTGAGCTACAAGCCGCATCTCGGATTGCTGTTCCCGATCGCACTCGCTTTCGGCGGATACTGGCGCGCGTTCGGCTGGGCGTGCGCGGGTACGGCGTTTTGGACCGCGCTGTCCGGCTCTGTCTTCGGATTCGACACGTTTCTGCCTTTCATCCATGGGCTTTCGGCCGTGGGCCACAAAGAGCTTGTCACGGATCCAAACTATCTGCCCTGCCTGCAGAGCCTTTATGGTCTGGCGCGCAGCGTGGGATTTTCCGATGGAACCGCCTGGGTGATGCAGGCCTGCATCAGCGCCGCATGTGTCGTCGCCATCGCCGGTCTATGGCGCAGCAAGGCTGCTTTCGAGTTGAAGGCGGCAGGCGTTGCCGTGGCGATACCGCTCGTCACGCCCTACGTCTGGCCCTACGACCTCGCCACGCTAACGGTCGCGCTGTCGTTCCTCTACCGGCATCGTCCCTTCGATGGGAAGGAATGGGCCGCGGTGGCCATCTCGATTTTCAGTTTCGGAACATTCTGGTGGCACACCAGTCATCCGGCCGCGCTGATCGCTTGTGCCGCCGTCGGCGCTGTCGTTTGGTGGCGCTCACTGGATGCCGGACGCATTGCCGTTCGGGCACGCGAGGAGGCGGACTCTGCCGCGCGCATGCTTCCTGTCGATGCAAGTGCAGAGTTCGGACCAATCTCCGCGTCGGCTTTGTCCTCATCCTGACGCTGCTCTATGTTCAATGGAATGGACTCGGCGCGCCGATCGTAGAAGGATTCCAGGGACGCTGTCTTATCCGCTCGCGGCTCGCTTGCTTATTTTTCTGCCGCGCTGGAAGCCGGCGGCATATTTCGGCATCGACGCGCCGCAATGGGCCAATGTGCTGGGGTTCATCGCGCTCTTCAGCAAGGTCCTCGTGGCTTGACCACCTACTGGGCCTGAGGATCAGTTCCACGACAGACGATCGAACGTATCCGCGCGATCTTTTCCTCCCCCAACGTGGAGGAGGTGGCCCGAAGGGCCGGAGGGGGACGTGGCGCGCATGACGTCCCCCTCCGCCTCGCTGCGCTCGGCACCTCCCCCACGTTGGGGGAGGAAAGGTGTCAGCGCTGTCTACGTCTTCGTTTCTCCCGCCTGCCCGATTCGCGTCAGTGAGAACTCATTAACGGTAAAACAACTGCGCCCGGCTAGTTCTTGTCTATGGCAACGGCGCAATCGGAGTACTTGGCGGGCGAGCGTGGCTGGCGTCCGAATCTGCTCTTCGCGGCCGTCACGTTTGGCGTCCTCTCGGGCTATCTCGCCGGCCTCATGATGATGCTTGTCGGACGCACATGGATATTGACGCCCAGCGGCAAGCCGGTCCCCTGCGATTTTCTGGCGTATTGGGCCTCTGGTCTCATGGCTCTCTCCGGACACGCAGCCTCCGCCTATGACCCGAACGCACAACACGCGGCGCAAATCCTCGCCGCGGGCCCGATGCCCGGCTATTTCTACTGGAACTATCCGCCCCTGTTCTTCTTCGTTGCCGTGGTGCTGGCGAGCGCGCCCTATCTCGCCGCATTTCTCGGCTGGGTGATCGCAACCGGCGCGGCCTACGCCGTCACCATCGGCGCTATTGCGCGCCGATGGGAAGCCGTCCTGGCCGCTTGCGCCTCGCCCGTCATCCTGCTGACCGCTTTCGGTGGGCAGAACGGATTCCTGAGCGCGGCACTTTTGGGCGGTGCTCTTCTCGTTCTCCGGGAACAGCCGATCATCAGCGGCATTCTGCTTGGCCTGATGACCTACAAGCCGCAATTCGGAATCCTGGTTCCGGTCGCGTTGATCTGCGGCGGCCATTGGCGAGCGTTGTTATGGGCTGCGGTCACTGCGTCCCTCGCGATCGGCCTCTCCACTCTCGCGTTCGGAATCGGCGCTTATGTGAGTTTCTTTCATTTTCTTCCTGTCGTGTCGCATGCGTCCCTGACGCTGGGCGGAGAGGGCTGGAACAAGATGCAGAGCATCTACGCCATCGCCCGCGTTCTGGGTGCCGGAGACGGACTCGCCTGGTTCGCCCAGGCCCTGACCATGATTGCCTGCGCCGCCGCCATGATCTGGTTGTGGCGCGGGAACGTAGCCTATGAGCTGAAGGCCGCGGGCCTCGTGCTGGCTTCGATGCTTTCCACCCCCTATCTGCACGTCTACGATTTTCCCGTCCTTATTGTCGCGCTGGCTCTTTTGTATCGCCATCGCCCATTCGACCGCGTCGACTGGTTCGCCGTGGCAGCAATCAACGTGTTGCTGCTGGAGTTCGTGGCGCAGTTGGCGCCGATCGGCCCCGGCATCCTGATGCTTGCCGGCGCTTTGATCTTGCGCCGCATGCGGTGGAAAGCCGTCTGTTCCCCTGCGAACACGCTTCGCGACACGTTCCGCCGGAATCTCCCCAAAGCGGAAGCAGATCCTTTACGGCTGTGACGGATAGCTCGGCCGCGCAATGACAAACGCGAAGCACAGATTTTCGGCGCTTGTCAGCATGCGTGACGTCTGTGGGATCACAGTGCCCAACCCGGCACCTTCGATGCGCATTCCGGAAGCGGTGGTTCGGAGACGGGAGATGATTGTGCGCGAAGCACCGCACGATGCGGCGATGAAAGAAGCGTGACCGCGGCCTTTTATATCGCGTTCCGCCCGGCTGGCCGGCGAATCAGAATCACATTGAGCTCGCGATCCTTTCGAAGAGCTGCGTCAACGCGGCGTTGCCAAGCGCATTGACCGCGCTGACGATCACGAGTGCGACCAAACCGGCAACAATGCCATACTCGATGGCAGTGACGCCGCCGCACTGACGGAAAAGATTGCGCACAGAAAGTCGAGTGGCGGCATTGCGAAGGCGCCAGGCCGCCCCGGATGAAGCCAGTTGAGGGCGCGATATTCTTGCAGGCATGGCCGACCTTTCTATTCTCGACAACGTTAGAGTGGCATCAACAGATGAAATTCCGGATAAGCGTGGGAAGTGAATCCGAATGGTGCGTGGAAACATATCTTTGACCTTGATTCCAGGTTCTTCGCGCAGTTCGTGAATGCGAGAGTCTTTCGGTCATTTCGCCGGTGCCACCTTGCCGCAAAGAACCTCCCATAACTACCATCTCCCTCCCGGCCGGCCACCCAGCGGCCGGCAACCGTCCATCCGCATCGGGGAGCGGACCAACTACAATGGGCAAGAACTCTCTCCGTGCCCTTCGATGCCCGCAGATCATCCGATTTTAGCTCTTAAAGCATTCTTAAAGAATGCGGGAGTTGCCCCACGCGCTGGAGCATTCCTGAGATCGAGAAGCCAATGGATTCGACTGCCGCGATTACAACGCATTTGATTCGAATTGTTCAAAAACCGCTCCAGAGTGTGCTGCGCCGGGAGTGAACGGCCATCCAACGAGTGTCATTCCCGCGAACGCGGGAACCCAGAAGCAGTGCTTACGGAATTTCTTCACGGTCCTGGATCCCGGCTCTCCGCTTCGCGTCGGCCGGGATGACACGCTTTAGTTTTTGTGTGAGCGGAACGCGCTCTGGCACCCGGAATTGCGGAAACGTGTTTCGAGCCGCCGGCCCTCATGGTTCGACTCGCCGCGGCTCGCTCTTGACACAGTACGGTTGGGTTTGGGCGCGCTGCCCCATGACGTGCTCGCACACAGCTGCAATTCCCCTTGAACCAATCGTGTCGGGCTACGGCACTAAGGCGCCCGCAGATGCGCTCAGGCGTCGCTTGCGCTGCATGGATGGAGTGCGGAGCGCGCCGTGGGCTGATCTCGCTGCCGTCCTGGGTGTCTCGCGAAAAGGGATTGGGGTCGCTGCCTGCGGAGCTAGTGCCGGGTTGGCTGCGGAGCCACTAATCGCAGGCGAATACCTCGTCGGATGACAAGACAAAGACCCGGCGCCCCCATGCCATGCCCCCGCGATTGCTGGTGCCAGGATTCGACCTGCTCACGCCGGTTTTTCGCGCCAATTCATAAGTCTGTGGAAGCCAAGCGGGGGCGTGAAGTGGAAAATCCAACCCAGGGCTTAGAGGCTTGATGCACCAATACCTGCGCCGACCGGGTTTGACGCAGCACCAACAGCATGCAGAGGAAATAACAGGCCACACCAGCCCAATATGCCTGCGCAATCCCGTATTCCATCGACAACGCCATGCCAAGGACCGACGCGAACACCGACGCGGCGCCGTTCACGCCCCAGAACCATGCCTGCTGCTCCGCAAACTCACTGCTCAGGATCATGCCGGTAGGAAACATCATTCCCATGCAAAATCCGGCCGGCGCCAACAACGCCACGGTCGTCAGGATCCTCTCCAGAACACCAGCGCCACTCAACATAGCCGTAATGGCCGGTGTTGCCAGTCCCATTGCGCAGAGCACGACACAGCACAGCGCTGGCCGGCGCCACAATGTTGCTGCGTCAACCGTGTTCCTGACCGTGAAACTGCCAAGGCCGCCCGACAGCAAGAGCGAAAAAAGCAATACGGTGAGGCCAAATACGGGGTCTCCTAGAAACACCATCAGGCGCTGCATTTGCGATATCTCGATCAGCATGAATCCAAGGCCAATGCCGGCGAAATAGCAAAGATATGGCGCCATCGGCTTCAGTGGCGCCTGCCGCGCCAATCTGCTCAGCGGCCTTATGACAAACAAACATACGGCCAGGAACGTGCTGAGGAGAAGAAAGCCCACAATTTCAATAGCAAGACTGTTATACGAGATTGGGTCCTTGTCCGGCTGAGCGTTTGCGTCCAGGAAGGCCAGAGGTTTCCAGGTGTAGAAAAAAAACGGCCGGTTGTCGGTCGGCGCAGTAACGTCTGTCGAGAGTCCGTCATAAAACGCTGCGTCGGCTCGCCCGGAGGTAATGATTTCGCTGGTGCGATCGAGCGATGTGGTTGGATCGATCATAACCTTGAAGCCTTCCGCGGCGGCCGTGCGGTGGGCTTGATCGATCTCCGCCGGGGTGAATGGGCTCGGGCTGATCAGGACAGTGACAATCCGGTTTACGTTGAATGCCAGGATATGCGAACGCACGTCCCGATCGGCGACGCCCCGTGCCTTCAGAGTGTCGGCGGCAAGCGAAAGGAGACGATAGAATTCGGCCTTGTGACCTTGAGAGTCAAACCAGCGCGAAACTTCCAGCATCCCCGATGGGTGCAAACGGGCGAGAAACTCCTTCCATGCGTCAACCGTATAGAGTTTGTTTTCCGACATGGTCAGGCCGCCTGCGGCGGTGGCAGCCCATGTATCGATGAGCGAAATCTGGATCAGGTCGAAGCTCTGGCGGCTCTGATTGATCCAGCTGCGAGCTTCGGCGTTGATCAGCGAGACATCCGGGCGCCTGTAGAAATTACCGGTGAAGTCGGCGAAGCGCCGGGTGAGAACCTCGAATATTGCCGGATTCAGTTCAATCCCGGTCACGTGCCCGACGCCGAAATAGAGCGCCGACATCACGTCGCGTCCGCCGCCCACGCCAATGACCGCAACTGTCTTCACCGGGCGCACATGATAACCGACATTGACTACGTCATTGCCGAGATAAGAGAACGGCCTGAGATGGACGCCGTCAAAATGCGTAATCACCGTCGACGCATCGGCATCGATGTCGAGCCAGAGCTGATCGATTGGCTTCGTCTGAGGATGGCCAAATCCCCAGCCATAGGGCAGGCCCCTTTTTCCGCCAGCGATGGCGTCGGCGTAAGGTATGACCCGGATGCGCGAGAGCGCATTCCAGCGCTCGAAAAGAATATGATCCTGCCGGTGACCCTTTGCCCACACGACGCGTATATGATCGCGTCCGGAAATATAAAGCGCTGTCTGCACAAGACAAAGCACGCAGAAGACGCCGGTCAGAGCCTTCGCCGTGCGCGACAGCGTTGTGCGCGGGGGCGCCATCACACAGGCGGAAACCCCGACAAGCGCGGCAAGCGCGAAGAAAATGCTGATTGGATCGACAAGGAACAGCAGAGCCACGATGCCAACACATCCGGCCGCCGCACCGACAAGATCGGCAGCATACAGCCTGCCGATGGAGTAACTCGACCGGGTCAGAATGAGCGTCACGCATATTCCGCTGAATACCAGTGGAACGACAAATACTATCATCGATGCGATCACCACAGGGAACACCGTGCTGTCCGGCACCAACAGTGGAATATAAAGAAACCAAAGCACCGCCAAAACACTGGTGACTGCAAAGCGCAACGCCGCCTTGCTCCATTCCAGATTCAGCCGCTCCGCGGAGAATTGTGCCGTGTTGAGATAGACACGTTCCGCGCCGATGGTAAGGCCAAGCATGACCAATGAAACGCCGGCAAACGCAAAATGGTAGAAGAGCATCACACTGAAGAGTCGGGTCAACAAGACCTGATAGGCGAGCACAGCGAACGCAACAATGAAAATCCCCGTCAAGTGTGCGGAACTACGGGCGAGGGTGGGTGCGGTCATCGGTTGTGGCCTCGTTATTGAGCGCGGCTGGCGAATCGAGAAACCGGCGCCCCAAAGAAGGGAACAAGGGAAGTCGCGATGCGGTGAGCGAATGCGGGTTTCGCGAACAGGCCGGTCGAAAATCCTTCGGTCGACATTTCGATGCCCGACCAGCGCCGGCTGTTTTGTCCCGACCGATCGAAACTGTGCGCAGAAATGACCGACGGCGTCCGGTGCACCGCCGACTTGCGCAACATCCCCATCTCAAGTGTCAGCGTCATGTTTCTTTAGCCCCCAAAAGTTCTAACTCAAAGCGGTTCGCTTGACCTGCGTGACGCACAAGTTGAGCGGCGCCTGGAACGCAGAATTGAAAGGCCACTACCAGGGTAGCCAATATTAGAAGCGCGGAGAGGAAGTTTGCCACGACCGTCGCTTCGCGGGCCTCATCGCGTCGGAGCAACAATGCATCAGCAAGGTTTCGCTTCCCTTAATGTCTCTCCCCCTTTGCCCCTGTAACTGACGGTGGGTTTGTCAAATATAATATTGCCAGGTTTTGGTTCGGTTTGAGCGGAGCACGCTCCAATTCTCAATAGACGCGCAGCACGATCATGTCAGGGCCGTGATAGACCGCGCGGTAGGATTTGAGGAACTGCGCCACTGGGGGCAGTTCCTTGTTCCATACATAGAGTCCGTTCCCGGGCCGATGCAGCAGAATATACTTCACATGCGCCTGCGCGAGTTGCGCGCGCTGCCGGGAGAGATCCTTCAGCGAAAGCCGATTGATAAGCGTGGCTGCCATGTCGCGCGAGGTGCTGCCGTCCACAATCGGGCGGCGATGACACACCTGCTCAAGCATGCTCGAATTTCCCTCCTCATAGCCGGACGGAAGGTTCAGCACGCCGAAACCGCGCTCCGGATCCGCCGTCAGCACCGCCAATCCTCGCGAACACGCGACGGGCGTTGCCGCCAGATTCGTGGGATAGAAATCGAGAACGATCAAGGCCGCCACGGCCGCGACGCCGGCCCGCGGTGCAATTCCTCTCCGCCGAAGGACGGTCGCTGCGGCGAAGCCGATTCCGATGCTCAGAAACAGATAGACGAAGACGATGGCGCGCGACGGCGCACGCACATTGGCAAAAAACGGCAACCGGTCGAGCGCGATATCCGGCAAAGGCACGATGGTAACTGCGCCGGCGACGTGCAGCGTTTCTCCGCACGCCAGAACGCAGAACACCAGCATCCCGAATACGACGTAGAATGGCAGCGATGTGCGGGCGAGGCCGGTGCGCAGGCACAGCCATCCGAGAAGCGCCAGATTGACCAGGCCGAGATAGACCGTCGATTCCCAGGGGATGCCTGTGAAACGCGTGTAGAGACCGCGCGAGAATCCGGAGAGCAAATGTTCCGGCGGAAATGCGACGTAGCCGAGAAGGTCGGCAACGAAAAAATTGCCGCCAGGATTATACATCGACGGCCGCGCCATCAGCGCCATCGGAAGTATCAGAGGCAAGAGAATAGCCGAGGCAGACAGAATGCAGAGCACGGGTGCCGCAAGATTCCACCCTCGGGGCCACCCATGATCGCGAACACGCTGATAGAGCAGGTGGAAGCCGACAAAATAGGCGCAGTAGAACAGATAATACCAGCACGAAAGCGCGCTTAGTGCGTAGAAAGCCACCGCTGTCCCAAGCCAGACAACACTTCGCCGCTCCAGCGCGAGCAGATACGCAAGGACGAAGAAAGGCAGGAATTCGATCGACGATACGCCGGCGTGGTGCAGCGCGTGCGCGACGTGTGACGGATTAAAGGCGAACACGAAACCGCCGATCAGTCCGCCCACGGTGCTGTGGACAAGATGGCGCACCAGATAGAACGCGCCTACACCGGCAAGCGGAAACGACGCGAGCACTGTGATGTTCTGGAGCGCGACAAGTGTGCGCATATCCGTGCCGAAAATCCGGCTGAGTCCAACAACCGCGAAAACCTGCGGATAGGCGAAGGACTGGTAGATGAGCGGCGTGCCTTCCGGAAACCGCAGGAGGCGAGTTGAGAAGAAATGCGCGGGGTCGCGGCCCACAGCGGCGTACCAGGTATTCCAGAAGTCCTGCATATTGTCTTCGGGCGGCCCGATCAGCGCCGAGTGGAGATGGGCGATGCAGGGCCAGAAGATCAGCACGGTGGCCAGCACGAAAATGCCCAGAACGATTGCGAAGCGGGTCGCGGCACCTTTTGCGATGCAGCGGCGCACAAGCAACAATGGAGCGGAACCCCAGCCTGCCAGCCTGCCGGGCACTGCCTGCGCCGGCGAAAGCGTGGTCATCCCGGGCGCCCCCTCGGAGACGGGCAGCACAGGAGCAGACCGCCAGCGTCGATCATAGGTGCGGCGCAAGTCAGCATGCTCAATAAACGCGCAGCACGATCATGTCCGGTCCTTGATAGACCGCGCGGTAGGATTTGAGGAACTGCGCCACGGGCGGCATTTGCTTGTTCCACTTATAGAATCCGCCCGATGGCCGGTGCAGCAGGAGGTATTTCACATGCGCCTGCGCGAGCTGCTCGCGCTGCCGGGAGAGGTCCTTCAATGACAAATGATAGAGGAGCGTATCACCCATATCGCGCGTGGTCATGCCGTCCACGATCGGGCGGAGATGACACACCTGATCCAGCATATACGAATCTTCCTCAGCATAGCCCCACGGGAGATTGAGCACGCCGAAGCCGCGCTCCGGGTCCTGCTTCAGCACCGCAAATCCCCGAGGACACGCGACGGGCGTTGCCGCCAGATTCGCGGGATAGAAATCCACGGCAATCAAAGCTGCCAAGGCGGCAACGCCGGCTCGCGATGCAAGCCCCTTCCACCGCAGGGCCGTCGCTGCGGCGAATCCGATCCCGATACTCAGGAACAGATATACGAATACAATGGCGCGCGAAGGGGTGCGGACATTGGCGAAAAAGGGAAGCTTGTCGAGCGCGATGTCGGGCAAATGCAGGACGGTCGCCACGCCGGCAACGTGCAGCGTTTCGCCGGACGCCAGAATGCAGAAGGTGAGCATGCCGAACACCACGTAGAAAGGCAGCGATGTGCGTGCGAGGCCCGTGCGCAGGCTGAGCCACACGAGAACCGCCAGATTGACCAGGCCGAGATAGGCCGTCGACTCCCATGGGTGGCCAGGGAAACGAGCGTAGAGGCCGCGCGAAAGACTGGACAGCAGATGCTCCGGCGGAAATGCGACATACGCAAGAAGGTCGGCAACAAAGATGTTGCCTCCGGGCTCATACACGGACGATCGGGTCGCCATCACCATGGGAACAATCAGCGGCGAGAGGATTGCTACGGTGGACAAAATGCACAGCGCAGGAGCCACAAGATTCCATCCGCGAGGCCATGCATGATCGCGCACGCGCTGATACAGCAAGTGGAAGCCGATGAAATAGGCGCAGTAGAACAGGTAGTACCAGCACGACAGCGCGCTCAGCGCATAGAAGACTGCCGCGATTCCCAGCCACACCCCGCTTCGCCGCTCCAGTGCGAGGAGATAGGCAAGCACGAAGAAGGGCAGAAACTCGATCGATGAAACATGCGCGTGATGCATCGCCTGGGCGACATGCGAAGGATTGAAAGCGAACACGAGGCCGCCGATCAGCCCGCCCACGGTGCTGCCGGCCATATGGCGCACGAGATAGAACGCGCCCACGCCGGCCAGCGGAAACGATGCAAGCAGCGTGATGTTCTGGAGCGCGACGAGTGTGCCGAGCTCGGTGCCGAAAATCCGGCTCAGCCCGACCACTGCAAAGACCTGCGGGTAGGCGAAGGACTGGTAGATGAGCGGCGTGCCTTCCGGAAAGCGCAGGAGGCGGGTTGAGAAGAAATGCGCCGGGTCCCGCCCGACGGCCGCATACCAGGTGTTCCAGAAGTCCTGCATATTGTCTTCGGGCGGCCCAAGAAGCGCCGTGTGCAGGTGCGCGATGCAGGGCCAGAAGATCAGGACGGTAGCAAGGGTGAAAAGACACAGCACGGCTGCGAAGCGGGTCACGGCTTCCGCGATCCAGCGGCTGGCAACCTGCGTCGGCGCGGACTGCGCGCCAGCGAAGGGGCCGAATGCCGGCTGTGCTTCAGAAAGTGTCGTCACGGTTTCTGGAGCGCTTTCCGCTCATATAGCACTAGAGCGTGTCATCCCCGCGAACGCGGGGATCCAGGACCGTGAAGAAATTCTGTAAGCACTGCTTCCGGGTTCCTCCCCGCGAAAGCGGGGATCACGCGGGAATTACACTCTTTGGGGTTGCGGTACATTCCGGGCGGAACGCGTTCTAGTTCGAAGCGGCCTGCGCCTGTACGTTGGAACCCGCCCCAGTGGCGGCGCTTGAATGCGATGTCGTGGCGCCCTCCGTGTTCGACACATAATTGTTCGGATCGCCGGGCCGCGGCGCGGTCTCACAATGCGCGTGCGTGCACATGTAGTTGAACTGATCCGCACCGCGGTTGATCGTGACCGCGGCCCCGTTGTTGAGCACCGTGACCTGCTGATTGGAGATCTGGTTCCCGTCGGCCGCCAGCGCGATCATGTTGGTCACGCCGAATGTCTTGCCGAGAAGGAACGCGTGCTGCGAATCGATCATCGACACATCGACGACCGTCGGATTGCCGACGAACACGGTCTTGACGGGTTTGGGAAACGCGAACAGGCGCGCCTGATCGATCGTCACGCCGAGGCCCGTGTCTGCGGTGTGCACGACTGTGGCTTTGACGTGAGCCACGTGATGGCGATGGACGGGGTGGCACACGGCGTTAGGGGTGGTCGCGGCTGCGGCCGTGACAAGAAGCGGCAATGAAGCCGCCAAAATCGCAATGCGGAACGCGCATACCATGTGGGTTTTCTCCATCGTGCGCGGCCAAACTAGTCTGAGACCCGTAAAGGAAGATTTAAGTCTCCGGAGGCGGGAGAAAGTTACGGAGGCAGCGCATTCAATCCGACTCGATTTATTTCGATCGAATTGATTCGATTGTGGCGCGCCCCCTCCGCCTCGCTCTTTTTCCTCCCCCATCGTGGGGGAGGTGCCGAGCGCAGCGAGGCGGAGGGGGACGTGGCGCGCGCGCCGCGCGGACTCCCCCCTCCGGTTTGCTCCGCTTCGCTCCGCAAACCACCTCCCCCACGATGGGGGAGGAAAACCTGATGTAACTCCGGCCAAGATTATCGGCGGGGCCTTACCAAAGGGTTCCGCGGCGATTGCCCGGGTTTACGTTGCGTAAACGGCGCGTAAGGCAAGTTGCTTCATGACATGAGCGCAGGGGGCGCGCGAAGACTCGCATGCTGACGTTAGAGACAAAACTGCAGGCGCATTCCGCGCGCATCGCGGCTGACGCGCACGCAACCGCTCCCCTCCTTTCCATCGTCGTTCCGACCTTCGGCGAGAGAGACAATGTCGAGGAGCTGGTGCGGCGCATCGACCTCGCTCTGCCACGCACCGCATGGGAGATCGTATTCGTCGACGACGATTCTCCTGATGGCACCGCCGAAACCGTGCGTTCGCTCGGCCGCCACGATCCCCGCGTGCGCTGCGTCCACCGCATCGGCAGGCGCGGCCTCTCTTCCGCCTGCGTCGAAGGCATCCTGGCGAGCAGCGCACCTTACGTCGCCGTGATGGACGCGGATTTCCATCATGACGAGAAAATCCTGCCGCTGATGCTGTTGCGCGTGGCACAGGGAAACGTCGATATCGTGGTGGGCAGCCGGCACGTCGAGGGGGGCAGCATTGGAAACTGGAACAATCGGCGTGCGGCAATGAGCCGGTTCGCCGCCCAACTGAGCCGTCTGGCGACCCGTGTCGACCTGCAGGACCCCATGAGCGGCTATTTCATGATGAGTCGCGAGGCGTTTATGGGCGCGGCGCGCGGGCTTTCCCTCATCGGGTTCAAGATCCTGCTCGACATTTTCGCATCTGCGCCAAAACCGCTGCGATACGAGGAAATTCCCTATCGCTTTCGCGGCCGGCTCTCCGGAGAAAGCAAATTCGATTCCGCGGCGATGTGGGACTACGCGATGCTGCTGGCCGACAAGACGATCGGACACGTCGTGCCGCCGCGTTTCGTCGCCTTTTCCATTGTGGGCGCGCTGGGCACGCTGGTGCATATGGCCACCCTGACGCTTCTGCTGAAGGCTCTCGGTGTCGATTTCAATCTGTCGCAGGCGGGCGCGGCGGTGCTCGCGATGACGGGGAATTTCTTTTTGAACAACGCGCTGACCTATCGCGACAAGCGGCTGGCAGGAAGGCGGATGCTCGTTGGGCTGCTGACCTTCTATGCCGCATGCGGAATCGGCGCGGCCGCGAATGTCGGCATCGCCGACTATCTGTTCGTTTCGCACCATGCGTGGTGGATCGCAGGCCTCTCCGGCGTTCTGATCGGCGCCGTCTGGAACTACGCAACCACCTCCGTCTTCACCTGGCGCGGCCCGGGCCGGCCGTGAACAATATTCACAGGGAGGCAGTGAGGCGGTGAGAATTGTTGCGCGCGTCCGGCGCGCCACCTTCTTTCTCACCGCCTCACTGTCTCCCTGTGAAACTGTCTTTTCTCCGCGCCCGCATGCCGATTCTTGGTCACCTGGCGGTTCACTGGCCGCATGCGGCACTTGGTACGAGGGATCGGGTTCGGTGTTTCAGGTAGTTGCGCGGTCGTTTTTGCGCCGACTGGTAAACAAACCGGAACTACGTAGCCCGCTTTGTTATCCTATCACACGGTTTCCGTGCCAAATCGGATCGATTCCCCTTTTGCGTGCTCATTCCGGCTTAAACGGTTGTTAGGACGATCTGGGTAGTGTTCCGCCGTGTCCACGCGTTGGAGCCGCTTTTAGATCGGCACTGGCTGGACGGGTGTCAAACTGGTGTCAATCAAATGGAGAACTCAATGAAAAACCTTGTATCGCGTTTTGTTTCCGACGAGTCTGGCGTGACCGCCATCGAATACGGCCTCATCGCCGCGCTCATCGCGGTTGTGATTATCGCTGCCGTCTCGCTTGTCGGCACGAACCTCACCAAGACGTTTAGCACGGTTGCAGCGTCGCTGTAATTCGCGCCGGACAATGACAAGGCTTGCGGCCGCCCTCGTGGCGGCCGCTGCCGGGTTTCGGGGTTGTCTAGGAACTGGATCTGACGTCAATCCATCGGAGACTTCAATGAAGAACTTTGTTTCACGTTTTATGACCGACGAGTCCGGCGTGACAGCCATCGAATATGGCCTGATCGCAGCGCTCATCGCAGTTGTCATCATCGCTGCCGTTTCGCTTGCCGGCACGAACCTGACGAACGTGTTCAGTACGGTTGCGGGTTCCCTGTAAGCCGCATCTGAGTACAAGACAGAATGGCAGCGGTCGCCTTCCGGCGGCCGCTGTTTTTTTGGCAACACGTCCTTCGGCTGGATCGCGCGAGTTCGCGTTCGCGCAGGTGACTCCATCCTCGCGAATCTTTCCTCCCCCAACGTCTTTCCTCCCCCATCATGTTTCCTCCCCCATCGTGGGGGAGGTGCCGACCCCGGCCTTGTGCCGGGGGAGGCGGAAGGGGACGTCACGCGGCGGTTACGTCCCCCTCCGGTTTGCTCCGCTTCGCTCCGCAAACCACCTCCCCCACGTTGGGGGAGGAAAGAAGTGGGCGGCAAAATCTGTGCGTTTGGTTTTCCTCCCCCATTTCTGGGGGAGAGCCTGCCCCGCACTTGATGCGGGGTGGCCCGAAGGGCCGGAGGGGGAATTTCCGAAGCGTTCACCATTCGCGGTTAGAACGGGATATCGCAAACCTCAGGATCGCGGGGACGCAATGATTCCGGAGTTTCTTGTCCTCGTCCTGGTGCCGGCGGTGCTCCTCGCGGCGGCGGGATGGGATCTCGCCAGTTTCACTATTCCGAATTTCCTTCAGGCGGTGCTTCTTGCCGGATTTGTGGTCTTCGCGCTCGCGACCGCAACGCCGCTGGCCGCGCTTGGATGGCATGTTCTGGCCGCAGGTGTCGGTCTTGCCATCGGCTTCACGCTTTTCGCGCTTGGTATCGTCGGCGGCGGCGATGCGAAGCTCTTCGCCTGCGTCGCGCTCTGGTTCGGGTTTCCCGACCTGCTCGCCTTTGCGCTGATCGCTTCGCTCTTCGGGGGGGTACTCACGCTGGTCATGCTCGGTTTCCGTCAGCTGCCGCTTCCCGGGCCTCTTGCAAGGCAGGCCTGGCTCATGCGGCTGCACGACCGGAAATCGGGCATTCCCTACGGCGTAGCCCTCGCCTCCGGCGCCTTCGCTGTCCTTCCGTACACGGACGTCTTCCGGGTTGGAGTTGCGGGTTAGATTCGACGCGACGCGCCGCGCTAGTCCGTCACGCCGGCATCCCAAACCTCGTCATGGCGGTCCCCCGGTTAAACCGGGGGATGTCCCGGCCACCCATGAACTCCGCGTCATGAGATGAGCGCCTTTACAGATCGTTCCAAATGGGATTGGGCGTCCTGCGGCCTTTCGAAACTGCTCTCTTGTGATATCCTTCGGTGCGCGACGACCCGTTGGATTGAGATCATGAATATCGCATCGGACAAGCTTGACAAACTCGCGAGGCGTCTCGCCCGGTTGACGGGTGAGGATGTGGAAACGGCATTGGCGCGCGCGGTCGAAGAACGACTGTCGCGCATCGCAACGCCCGAGCCCTTCAACCGGCAGCGCGCGCTGCGGAAATTTTTCGACCACGTCTCCGCCATGCCTGTCATTGACAACCGTTCAGTTGACGCAATCATCGGTTATGGACCTGACGGCCTGCCATCCTGATGATCCTCGATACCTCTGCGATTGTCGCGGCTGTTGCGAACGAACCGGACGGCGCCCGTTTCCAGAACGCAATGATAACGGCCGAATCCATGACCATTTCAGCCATTGGCGTGCTGGAGACACGAATCGTGCTGCATTCCCGCTACGGCACCGAGGCTGTCCGCGCATTCGACGAATTGCTCGCGGACGCCCGCATAAGCATCATTCCATTCGATTTCGAATTGGCGCAGGCCGCGTTCGATGCGTTTCGCCGGTTCGGCAAGGGACAAGGCCATCGAGCTCAATTGAATATTATCGATTGCACAGCCTACGCCCTGGCGAAAATCCGGCGGGAACCGTTGCTATTCAAAGGCAATGATTTTGAAGCAACCGACATTGATTCGGCCATCAGCTCAGTCTGATCCGTGGCGCGCTCGCGCTGAACCGTTTTCCTTCGAGTTCTCGTCCGGCACACTTTTCCTCCCCCAACTAAGACTTTCCTCCCCCATCGTGGGGGAGGTGGATTGCGGAGCGAAGCGGAGCAAGACGGACGGGGGAGTCGGTGCGGGCTGCACCACGCCCCCCTCCGCCTCGCTGCGCTCGGCACCTCCCCCACGTTGGGGGAGGAAAAGAAGCTAGCCGAACTGGGGAGCGGAGAGCTGGGCGAAGTGCACGACCGCGCGCGACACTCTTTCTTCCTGCAGAACCCGCCGCGCGATCAGCGCGACCGTAATTGCAAGAGCCACGAGGCCGATGGGCGTCGGAAAGAAAAGGAATGCGCCCACAAACAGATTGGCGACGGCAACGCCCGCCATCTCCAGCGTGTCAAACGCGCGCTGGCGATAGAGGAACGCGAACGACACGATCATGACTGCAAAATCATAGGCATAGAGATGAGGCGTCGCGAGCAGCGTCGCGGCAGCAAATGCAGCTGCTTTCAGCGCGAATGGCAACTTGCGCTGCCACAACCAGACGAGTGTCGCGGCGATCACCGCAATGAGCATTCCCTGCGCCACCCAACCAGCGAGGTTTCCGAATCCGAGCCAGCGCATAAGCCCGTAGACTGTCTGAAGCTTGCCGAAGCCGTTTGCGCCGTGCACGAGAAGCGCATTCGAGGTGATCGGCAGGAAATGAAGGAAGGCAACCAGCGTGCCGCCACCAAAGGCCGCCCAGGAGGCGATTGTTCCCGCCGCGGTTGCGATCATCGCAGCGATGAGCGCCCGCCAATAGCCGCCGGCGATGAGAACAAGGGGAAAGAGAATCCCGAACTGGGGTTTGTAGGTCAGGAGAGCGAGAAAGATGCCGCTGAGCACAGGCCGTTCCTCGAGGCACAGCAATGCTCCGCCGATCAGCGCCGCCGTTACGGGACCGTTCTGGCCGCAGATCGCGTTAATGAAAACGGCGGGGGTGGCGCAGGCCAATACGAGGGCAAGACGCGATCGGGAAATTCTGGAAATGGTCAGGCTGAACGCGGCAAACGTCGCGCCCACCCAGACAAGAAACGCCGTGAAGTAGGGGAGCAGCGCGAGCGGCGCCACAACGAACAGAAAAATCGGCGCATAGCGCCAAGGGAGTTGGCCTGCAAACTTATGACCAGCCGCAGCAACTTCGGCGACGTGAAAGAGATGCGGATCATACGCGGCGGCAGCGGCTCCCTTCAGGGTTGAAACGCCGGCAAGCCAGAACACCAGGAAATCCGTCACCGCCGGCCGGCCATTCGCGGCCAGGATCCAGCTATGCGACTGGTACATCAGAAAGAGATAGGCCGGGTACGCAAGCGCAAGTCCGCAGGCTGCGGCAGCCGCAAGCCCTTTCGGCGTCATGCCCTCGCGGGATCGTGTCATTGGTCCTGCCGTGATTTCGCGCGGCAGCGATCCTATCTAACTCTGCTTGAAGGGTTGTTAATCAGGATCCCCCACGCCGAATGTCACTGCGCGACGGAAAGTTTATGGTTTCCGCCGCGCGATAATGAGTTGGAAACCAAATTACTCGAAGCTTGGCGGGTTTTGCGGCCTGGTTCTATCGTGAAACGATATGTTAGGCGGCATGCGGCACATTTCCGGCTCATTCAATGGAGGTGTCAATGAAAACCCTGTTTTCGCGTTTCGTCACCAACGAGTCCGGCGTGACCGCCATCGAGTATGGCCTGATCGCCGCCCTCATCGCAGTTGTCATCATCGCTGCCGTCTCGCTTGTCGGCACAAACCTCACCAATACCTTCAGTACGGTTGCAGCGTCGCTCTAAGACAAGTTCCCCGGCACTGGATTGCACACCCAAAGCCGTCACGATTCCCTCTGCAATGCCCGGCCCGCGAGTGCCGGGCATTCTTTTTCAGGGGACGGCAACGGCGTCCCGGATGGGGACAGGCATCATTTTTCCAGCTGCGCCACCAGCGTCTTGAGCAGTGGCGTGAGCCGCCGCAGCTCCTGCCGGTTTGCGCCCGAGACGGCCAGCAGTTTCTTTTCCCCGAGCGTAGTCAGGCGCAGCGTCATCCGCCTGCGGTCGGCGGGATCGAAAGTGCGGGTTGCCAATCCGGCGTGGACAAGACGATCGACAAGCCCTACCGCACTGTGATGCCTGATCACGAGACGGTCGGCGAGATCGCCGACCGTCGGCCGGCCGTCAAAGGCCTTGATCTCAAGCAGCGCGCGATGCTGTTGCGCAGTCATTCCCGCCGGTTTTGCCGCCTGCTCGCTGTATACGAAGAATTGCCGGAGCACATGGCGAAAGTCCGACAGCACCCGATAGTCCGCAGCGGTAAGCTCGAAGCTTTTCGGCAGGCGCGGTGGCGGCATGCAATGGGCCTCCCCAGAATCGCAAAAAAGACCTTAGCCGAAAGCGGGACCGCCGGACTATCAGCCAATGCCCTACGTTGGACGGGTTGGAACACGACGCTTCTTGGCCAGCTCGCGGTGCACAAGGACTATCAGGCAAGAGGCTATGGAGGCTCGCTCCTGTTGTTCGCACCGCGGACGGCGCTCAGGGCGTCCCGGGATATCGCGAGCCGGGGCGTCATGACTCATCCGCATCGATTCCGCCTGAAACCGTTCAGATCATGGGTTGACGCGGAACGCTTGATACACCCCCTCCGCCCGCTTAGCGGATTTGTGCATTCATCGGCGTTCCCGACTCAGGACTGCGAGTCATCCCGCAACTGGTTCACGCGGAGGCGCGGAGACGCGGAGGGCGGAAACTCATTGACTATCCTCTGAAGCCCCTCCCGCAAAGTCGGAGCACCAAAATTGATCAACAATCCGACCGGGAGGTGCATCAGCCGCAGATAGGTCAGCAATTGTCTGGGGTGCACCGGAAGGATCTTTTCGACCGATTTGATCTCGACGACAACGCGGGAATCGACCAGCAGATCGATACGCAGACAATCGCGAAAATGAAGCCCGTCATAGTCGAAGGAGACTGCCTCCTGTCGAGCAACGCGAAGACCGCGCCGCTCAAGCACTCGCGCGAGCACGACTTCGTAGACCGATTCCAACAGTCCAGGCCCAAGACCCGTGTGCAGCTTGAATGCTGCATCGACGATCTCGCCCGTGATGTCGTCCAGCGTCTTTTCCGAGCCCGCCACTTGCCCCGTGTCCTCCGCGCCTCCGCGTGCCCATTCTTGGGCGAAATACCTGGAGACGTTTGTTGGCTCTGTCGCGCCGCCACCGCCTGAGAGAAATCGCGACACATTTCGCTTTGATTTTCCCAAGAATGTGCGCGCGGAGACGCGGAGGCGCGGAGAAAACGCAGAATTACAAGGGGACAGCGAGGCAGTGAGGAGGATTCGCGCGCCTTTGGCGCGCAACACTTCTCACTGCCTCCCGACCGGTTTAGCCGGTTGCCTCCTTGTAAATCATTCCTTCTCCGCGCCTCCGAGCCTCCGCGTGGACCACTTACTTCTACCCGTTGCGGCGCGCTTTGATTTTCCCAAAAAACGGGCACGCGGAGGCGCGGAGGCGCGGAGAAAACGCTGAATTACAACGGGACAGCGAGGCGGTGAGGAGGAATCTCGCGCCTTTTGGCGCGCAACGCTTCTTCCTCCGCGCCTCCGCGCCTCCGCGTGGACCACTTTCTTCTAACCGTTTCTGCCGCTTCAAACGTCGCTTCCTTAACCTGGCCTTAGTGGAGTGGAGGCGGAAACGGGGGGAACGCGCACGTATTCCTTCATCGGTTCAATTCGCTTCCAAATAACGTCCTTAAATTTATTTCTGCGCTGGTGATGCATTCAGTCGCGCGGCATTAAGCATTCTCTAAAGGGTTTCGTGATGGGATCGGGGCGTCGAGGAGATCATCCCA
>Ga0182024_10003740_pt1 | contig 35832 bp, 32 predicted proteins | sample P32metaG_FD_120480 | JGI IMG/M metagenome (GOLD analysis project Ga0182024, IMG submission 120480) | Permafrost microbial communities from Stordalen Mire, Sweden - P3-2 metaG (Illumina Assembly) | ecosystem: Environmental > Terrestrial > Soil > Wetlands > Permafrost | place: Sweden: Stordalen...
GCTCAGGCAGAAATCCTCAAATCGATTCGCGGGAGTTTAGCGCCGGGGGCGATTTTAGTGGATGCGACGGTACCGCTCGAGATCGCCATTGGGGGCCGCATCTCGCGAATGTTGACGTTGTGGGACGGCTCTGCTGCTCAGCAGGCGGCTCGGCTGCTGCCCGAGGGAATCCGAGTTGTCGCGGCGTTTGATGCGCTCAGCGCGGAGGCATTGATCAAACTCGACCAGCCCATCGATTGTGACGTACTGATGTGCGGCGATGACGCGGATGCCAAGGCCACGGTGCGCGGTCTGGCTTCGCTGATTGCGGGTGTGCGCGTGATCGACGCAGGGCCACTGGACAGTGCTCGATTGCTCGAGAGCGCCGCCGCGCTGCTGATCTCGCTCAACCTGCGATACAAGCGAAAGAGCTCGGGGATGCGGATCACGGGCATCGAACCGGATGGATCTCCGCGATGAAGCGCGGGACCGTGGTTGCGCTGGCCGGTGGAGTGGGCGCGGCACGCTTTTTGGACGGGCTGGCGCGCGTTGTGGCGCCCGAGCGGCTGTTCATCATCGGCAATACGGGCGATGACGCCGAGATTCACGGTCTGCACATCTCGCCCGATCTGGATACTGTGGCTTACACGCTAGCCGGCCTAGCCGATCGAAAACGCGGCTGGGGCCTTCGTGGCGACAGCTTCCATTGCCTGGAAGCGCTGGGCCGCCTGGGTGGCGAGACATGGTTCCAGCTTGGAGACCGGGACCTGGCCACTCATTTGTTCCACACGGAACGATTGCGGTCCGGCGTCCGGCTGGATGCGATTACGGCTGAAATCGCCGCTGCGCTCGGCGTTCGCGCGGCCCTGGTTCCGATGTCGAATGACCTCGTGCGGAGCCGCATTTGCACGCCTTCGGGCGAACTTGAATTTCAGCGGTACTTCGTCGAACGGCGCGCTCGCGATGCGGTTGCCGGAGTACGGTTTGAAGGCGCGGAACAGGCGGCGCCGGCGCCAGGCGTGGTCAAGGCCATCGCAAGCGCAGAAGCCATTATCGTTTGTCCTTCGAATCCGTTCATCAGCATTGGGCCGATACTTGCGGTGCCGGGCATCCGGGAAGCTCTTCGGCAAAAACGTGAACGGGTAGCTGCTATCTCTCCGATCGTGGCTGGCCGCGCGCTGAAGGGACCGGCGGCGGCTATGATGAAAAGCATGAAGCTGCGGCCGGCTGCGGCGGAAGTTGCCAAGCTCTATAGGGACTTCGCGGGCGTGTTTGTGCTGGATGAGATGGATCGCAAGCAGAGCGCGGAAGTCGAATCGCTCGAGATGCGGCCTGTGGTGACAAACACGATCATGCATGGACTGCGCGAGCGGAAATCACTGGCCCGAGCGGTAGCCCGCGCGATGGAGATCGAACCGTGATCTTTGCGCTGCTGCCGGTGAAGAGTCCCCAAAATGCGAAGCAGCGGCTGAACGGATTTCTTTCCGCCAGCGAGCGGGAGGCGCTGGCTCGCCTGATGTACGAACATACGCTCGCGGAGCTCTGTCAAGCGTCCGGCATCGATCAGGTGGTCGTGATTACGAGCGATCCGGCCATTGCCGAGCATGCCCGCCGGTTGAATGTTCTGGTTTTTGAGGAGACCGAGCAGCGGAGTCACAGCGCCTCTGCCGATGACGCATGTTTGCGGGCGATGGAACTCGGGGCGACCACCGTGCTTCTGGTTCCGATCGACGTTCCGCTGGTGACGCGCGCCGATTTCGAACGGCTCGCTGGCGCGGCGGGGCCAGGCGTTGTCATTGTTCCTTCGGCTGACGGTACCGGGACGAACGCATTGGCGCGCACACCGCCGGACATCATAGCCAGCCGCTTCGGCCCGTTCAGTTTCGAAGCTCATTCCGAGCTGGCGCGTGCGCGAGGCGTTCCGGCGGAGGTGCTCCGCCTGGCAGGGCTGATGTTCGATATCGACACGCCGGATGATGTCGCCGAACTGCTAGAACGCGCTCCCGAGAGCTGTGTGGCTTCGTTTTTGCGATTGGCATGCGCGTCGAAATAAGCCCGCTCGAGACGCTTCCCGAGGTGCGCCGAGGCGACGATCTGGCCCGGCTCATTCGCGAGGCAGCGGCACGGGAAGGGCAGAGCCTCGATGAATCGGCGATGCTCGCGGTCGCGCAGAAGGTGGTTTCCAAGGCCGAAGGAGCGGTCGTGGACCTGCGAGAGATTCAACCTTCGGCGCTGGCTCGATCCTGGGCGGGCGAGTATGGGAAAGACCCGCGTCTTATCGAATTGATCCTGGCGCAATCCCGGCGCATCGTCAAGATGGACCGCGGCGTACTCGTCACGGAGAACCGGCTCGGCTTGGTGTGCGCCAACGCGGGCGTGGACCAATCGAACACCGAGGGCGACGACTTCGCAACCGTATTGCCCGAGGATCCCGATGCCTCCGCGCGCCTTCTCCTTTCGGCCCTGGGCTGCGGCGCTATCGTGGTGACGGACACCTTCGGCCGCCCATGGCGCGAAGGTCTGGTGGATGTGGCGATTGGTGTGGCGGGCTTCGCGCCACTGGAGGATTACCGCGGCTGTCCAGACCGGCGTGGGCGTAAACTGTCCGGCACCATCATCGCGTTCGCAGACCAAGTTGCGGCTGCCGCCGGCCTGATGATGCGCAAAGCCGATGGCTGCGCCGTGGTGCTGATTCGCGGCCTCGAATGGCGCGCTGCAGAAGGTTCGGCACGCGCGCTGATCCGCCCGCCGGAACAGGATCTGTTCCGATAATTGGAAGTGAGCACCAACGTCCCGCCATGCCTCGCCGCCCGGATTCGAACGACACTAGAAGTATGAGCATTGTTCGGCTGGAGCACGTCAGCAAAGAGTACGTATCTGACGGAGCTACGGTTCTCGCGCTTCAGGATGTGTCTCTGGATGTGGCGCGCGGCGAGTTCGTAACGTTGATCGGACGCAGTGGCTGCGGGAAATCGACGCTCTTGAATCTGGCCGGGGCGATGGATTTTCCCACGATGGGAAAAGTGATCGTGGATGGCGTGGTGACATCCTCTTTGCGCGAATCGGAACTGACCCGGCTGCGCCGAGAAAAAGTCGGGTTTATTTTCCAGTCCTTTCAACTGCTGCCGACGCTCTCGGTGGTGGAGAATGTCGAATTGCCGTTGATGCTAGCGGCCCGAAGTGATGCGCGCGATGCCGCCATGGCCTGCCTGAGCTGGGTGGAGATGGACTTGTATGCCGCACGAATGCCGTTTCAGCTCTCGGGAGGACAAATGCAGCGGATCGCCATAGCGCGCGCGCTGGTGCACTCACCGTTGCTGTTGTTGGCCGACGAGCCTACCGGGAATCTCGATACCACGACCAGCGATTTGATCATTGAACTGCTGCGGCGGATCGCAACGGAGAAGAGCACGGCCATTCTCATGGCGACGCACAGCCTGGAGGCGGCGGGGCTGTCGGACACCATGGTGCGCATGCGAGACGGGCAGGTGGAGGAAGTGCTTCAACCGGCGAAGAAGGTCTAGCGGCTACTCATGCAGTATCTGAAATTGTTCTACCGTTTGATTCTCCGCCCGCTGCGCAAGGAACGGCTGCGCACTTCGCTCACCGTACTGGCGGTCGCTCTTGGTGTCGCGGCGGTGTTGGCGATCGAACTAGCCGGAGATGCCGCAGCGGGGTCGTTCCACTCGTCGATGGAAACGCTGACCGGAAACGCCGACTTTGAGGTAACCGCAACGGGGGGCGTTCCCGCTGGTGTGTTGGCGCGGCTGGCGAGGCTTCCCTACAATTTGAAGCTGCATCCGCGCATGGAAGGCTACGCCGTCATAGCGGGTACACGCCGTACGGTTCCCTTGCTGGGTGTGGATTTGTTGTCCGAGCCGCCGCCCGCGACCGCTTCAGCCGGCGATGTGTCCGCGAGCGATGCGGGCATGTTTCATCACGACGATTCCATTTGGCTCGGCAACGGTCTGGGATACAAGGCGGGGGACCGTTTGACGCTATTAATAAACGACCGGCTGTCGGATTATGTAGTGCGCGGCGTGCTGGGCCCTCGCTCGGGCGAGGTGATCGTGATGGATTTGGCGGGCGCGGCGCGCGCGCTACGCCGGGGCGAAATGCTCGACCGGATTTTGATCGAGGCATCGCCGGGACGATCGATCGATGACTGGGAAACTGTCCTGCGCGGGGCGCTGCCGAATGGCGTGACCATAGCTCGTGAAGGAACGCGCACCGACGAGAACCGGCGGATGCTGGAGGCGTTCCGGTGGAATCTCCGCGTACTGAGCTACATCGCGCTCACGGTCGGCGCATTTCTGATCTACAACACGATCTCGGTCTCGGTCGTCCGGCGGCGTGTCGAAATCGGAATTCTTCGCGCGCTGGGCGCGACTCGTGGCGCGGTGATCGCGGCCTTTCTCGGCGAAGCGGCTGCGCTCGGATTCTTGGGAGCGATCGGCGGAATCGCGCTTGGACGGTTGATGGCGCAGGCCGCAGTGAAAATGGTTGCTGTCACCGTCAACTCCTTGTACGTCAGCAGCCGGCCCGGGGCGATTTCGCTAGGTTGGGAAACGGCCCTGCTCGCAATCGCGATGGGATTAGGCATCGCTCTCGTATCCTCCCTTTCGCCGGCTTCGGAAGCTTCGCTCGTGACGCCGGTGGACGCAATGGCGCGCGGCCGGCGCGAATATACTGTGCGGGTTCACCGAGGGAGGGACTTGCTGTTGGCGCTGGCGCTCGCGGCTGGCGCCTGGATTACCTCCCGGCAAGAGCCAGTCGGCGGTAAACCGTTGTTCGGTTACCTGGCCGCGGTCCTGCTGATTGGCGCAGCGGCGTTTGCCATTCCCGCATTGGTATCCGGATTATCCTGGGCAACTGCGGGCATCGTGCGCCGCGTCTTCGGCGTGGAAGCGCTGCTTGCGACGCGCAGCCTGGCCGGGTCGCTGCGCCGCACGTCCGTGCTGGTGGGAGCGCTGGCTACTGCTATCGCGATGCTAGCGGCAGTCGGCATCATGGTCGGTAGTTTTCGCCAAACGGTATTTCTTTGGATGGAGGACCGGCTGCAGGCGGACTTATATCTTCAGCCCGCGGTACCAGGAGGCGTGGATCGCCATCCGACCTTGTCGGCCGGCATCGCGGACGCTTTGGCAAAACTGCCGGAAGTATCCGCAGTAGACCGTTTCCGCGGCTATGAGGTTAGCTACCAGGGATTGCCCGCCACGCTGGGGGGCGCGGATGCGAGCATTACGGGACGCTACGGACATCGGCCGTTTCTCTCCGGCCGGGATCCGCAAACAGTATTCGGGCAACTCATCGGAAGCAACACCGTCATTGTCAGCGAGCCGTTCGCCAACAAGCATCACATCCACCCCGGTGACGTTTTGGCGCTAGCGTTGGGCGGGAAGAAGGCGTCCTTCCGCGTCGCCGATATTTACTACGACTATTCGAACGAGCGCGGCTTTATCGTCATGGATCGCGGGACGCTCATGAGGTATCTGCCTGACGAGGATGTCTCGAACATCGCGGTGTATCTCAAGCCCGGTGTTTCGGTGGAGCAAGGGCGGCGCGCAGTAGAAGCGTCGCTGGGGGGGCGCAAAGTGCTCGTCCTCACGAACCGCTCCTTGCGCGAGGAGGCGATGCGGGTGTTCGACCGGACTTTCGCCATCACCTATGCGCTGGAGGCAGTGGCGGTGTTCGTAGCCATCATGGGCGTCAGCGGGGCTTTGCTGGCTCTCGTGATTGACCGCCGGCGTGAGTTCGGCCTCTTACGATTCCTGGGTGGCGGCACAGACCAAGTGCGGCGGATTATTCTGTTCGAGGCCGGGCTGCTCGGACTTCTGGCCAACGTTGCGGGGGTAATCCTCGGGTTCTTTCTTTCGCTGCTGCTGATCTACGTCATCAACAAGCAGTCTTTCGGGTGGACCATCCAATTCCATTGGCCGATGGCCGTGCTGCTAGGCGCATTATCGGCAGTGTACCTAGCGACGATCCTGGCCGGGATCTATCCTGCGCGAATCGCCGCCCGGCTGGTCCCCATCGAGGTGATCCATGAAGAATAGGTCCGCGCTAAGCCTTGCCATGGTATGCGCGCTGGCCTTCGGACTGTTCGGCGCAAACGGAACTCCGTACCGGGTCGCGCTCCCAGGCTATCGCTACGAATTTCCTCGCGATCACTTCAACCATCCCGATTTCCAAACGGAATGGTGGTATTACACCGGCAATCTTCACACGGCGCAAGGGCGGCAATTCGGCTTCGAGCTAACATTCTTCCGGCAAGGCGTCGATCGGGACACGCAGCCGGCCGCTGCCTCGGATGCGCATCCGGCAAATGTGTGGGATGTGAAGGATGTATGGATGGCGCACCTGGCGCTCAGCGATATCGATGGCGGACGGTTTTTCCATACAGAGCGTTTGAATCGCGCAGCAGGCGGAATCGCGGGCGCGGAGTTGGAGCGCGGGAGCGTGTGGAACGGGAACTGGCAAGCGAGCTGGCAACTCGACCGGCACGCATCCGGCGGCGGCGCGTCTCAAAGGCTGGAGGCTGTCGCGGATCAGTTTTCACTCGACCTCGCGCTGCGATCCGCGAAGCCGCCTGTGATTCACGGTAAGGATGGCGTCAGCCAAAAGGCCGAGGGCGCAGGGCGCGCGTCACACTACATCTCGTTGACCCGGCTGGTGACCAAAGGCGTCATCACGCTGGATGGGACTAAATTCGATGTCGACGGGCTGAGTTGGATGGACCATGAGTTCTTCACGCACCAGCTGGAGCCGGCTCAGAGCGGATGGGATTGGATGAGCCTCCAGTTCGACGATGGTTCCGAGATAATGCTATTCCGGTTGCGCCGTAAGGATGGCGCAGTTGATCCTTACTCGGCCGGGACCTACATTGATGCGCAGGGCCGCGCGTCGTCTCTGGCGGTGAGTGATTTTTCGCTCGCGCCCGGCAAGACCTGGATCAGCCCAGCCAGCGGGGGCCGCTATCCGATTGAATGGACCATCCGAGTGTTTCCGCTCGATCTCGAATTATCGTTGAGCACGCGCCTTCCGCAGCAGGAGCTGACCGGCCAGACTCGCGCGGCTCCTCCGTATTGGGAGGGCGCCATCGAGTGTTCGGGGGTGAGAAAAGGCCGGCCCGTGAAAGCGGTGGGGTATCTGGAAATGACAGGATACGCGGGAGCAGCGCCGCTGGCCGAGTAATGCACGCGCGGATGGAAGTACTAGTCCATCTTCGGATTTCGTTTTCTCTAACGACGAATTCTACGCCGTCGCAGCGAAAACCGGCCTCGAGTATGGACCGTCCTTCCGCTCGATTCAAGAAATCTGGACAGACAAACGAATTGAAACCCTGGGTCTGGTGCAGGTTCCCGAATTCCTTTCGGCGGAGGTTCGGCGCTACGGAATCCACCCGGCGCTTTGCGACAATCTGCTTCAGCTTACGCTGGCTCCGCTTGCACCGAGCACCGTCCGGGAACCCGTGATGCCGTACTTCATCGAGGAAGTGCGAATTGCGGAAGACTGCGCGCGGCCCGAGTTTTGGGCCTACGCGCGTCACCGCGCTGCTCCGACAGGGTTTGGAAATCACGATCTGGACGCAATCGCTCCGGACGGCAAAGTTCTGTTCTCGGTGCGAGGCTTGAAATCGAAGATGGTCGGCTGGACGGAAAAATCGAGCCGCTCCTCGGATTGGTCGACGTGGATTTATGACGTCCAATGGGATCAAGTTCCCGGCGCGCCGGCGGATCTCGCTCCCGGAGCATGGCTGATTTTGGCTGACGAGGATACGCTGGCGTGCGAGCTTCAAGACTGTATGGAGCGCTTCGGCCAGCAGGTAGTGAGGGCGCCGGAAAATTGGAAAGAGAACGTCGCAGGGCTTCTTAAGAATTGCGGCGATGCATCGCAGGTCCGCTGGCGGGGTATCGTTTACATGCAGGGATTGGGGGCGGACGCCGACTTCTGCCCTGCCAGCCAGGAGAACATCTTAGGCGGGCTGTTGAAGCTGGTTCAGCACGCCGAACACATTGCGAAGCCTCATTCGCCGCGGCTCTTTGTGGTGACGCGTGGCGCCCAAGCCATTGCCGAAGACGCCGCGGTTGATCTCGCGCAAGGACCCCTGCTCGGATTTATGAGGTCGGCGGCGATCGAGCTCCCCGCGTTAGCCGGCACCCTGATTGATGTTGATCCAGCTGATCGTAATGCGGCCGAGGAGCTTGCGCGAGAGCTCCTGAGCGCATCAGGCGAGCGCGAAATCGCCCTGCGCGGGAGGGATCGCCTGGTCGCGCGTCTGGCTCGACTGGATCATAAGGAGCTGCCGCGAAGAACAAAAGCATTGCGGCTCAGCCCGAGTTCCGAGGAGTCGTATCGCGTCCGTACCAGTTCGCCGGGCATGCTCGATCAGATCGGATTGGAGCATCTATCACGACGGAGACCTGGAGCACGTGAGATCGAGATTCGCGTTGCTGCTGCGGGGATCAACTTCTTGGATGTCTTGCGCGGTCTCAACATGTATCCCGGAGAGGAGTCTGGCGACATTGCCTTTGGGATGGAGTGCGCGGGCGAAGTGGTTCGTGTGGGTTCGGATGTACGCGCGTTCAAGCCCGGCGATCGCGTCATTGCTCTGCCGGAGCCGAACTCTGGATGCTTCCAGGCGCATCTTACGATTGCTGCGCGTCAGGCGTTTCCCCTGAGTGATGATCTTTCTTTCGAGCAGGCCGCTACGATTCCGGTGGCCTACCAAACGGCTTGGTACGCAATACACAGACTGGGGAGATTGCGGAAGGGCGAGTCAATCCTGATTCATGCCGGCGCCGGCGGCGTCGGGCTGGCGGCGATCGCGATTTCAAAATTCCTTGGTCTCGAAATCTTTGCCACGGCCGGCTCCGACGAAAAACGCGAATATCTACGGGGGCTTGGGGTCCAGCACGTGATGGACTCGCGAACTTTAGCCTTCGCCAATGAAGTGATGCAAATCACGGGAGGCAGGGGTGTCGACGCGGTGCTCAATTCGATCGCCGGGGAGGCTATCGCGAAGAGCCTTTCAATTCTCGCCCCGGGCGGCCGTTTTCTCGAGATCGGGAAGCGTGACATCTACGCGAATACGAGCCTTGGCCTATATCCGTTCCGAAAGAATCTCTCCTATTTCGCCGTGGACATGCTGGGCTTAAGCATCGAGAATCCCGCTCTAGTTGAGGATTTGACGCGGGAAATTCTAGAGTCGGTCGGCGCCGGACATTTCGGACCGCTGCCTTACACCGCCTTCCCCGCGGCCGAGGCGCGCGATGCGTTCCGTATGATGGCGCAGGCCAAGCACATCGGCAAAGTCGTGGTGAGGTTCGCGGAAAATCAGGTGGACGCCGAAATTCCGTTGAACAGATTGATTCGGCGCGATGCGACCTATCTCATCACCGGAGGACTGACCGGCCTCGGCTTGGAATCCGCGCGATGGCTAGCCAGCCAGGGAGCCGGGAACCTTGTGCTCATCGGCCGGCGCGGACCGGGCGAGCAGACCCGCGAAGCGATCGCCGCCATGGAAGAAATGGGCACTCGCGTAATCACCAGGGCCGCCGACGTAAGCGACGCTCGACAGTTGAAGACGGTACTGCGGGAGATCGCCGCCCAGATGCCTCCCATCGCGGGAGTAATTCATGCAGCCGGGGTGCTGCGCGACGGGATTGTTCAAAATTTGACGTGGAGCGATTTCGGAACTACCCTGGCGCCGAAGATCCAGGGCGCGTGGAACCTGCACGAGGCAACGCGTGGCGCCGACCTGGATTTCTTTGTGCTGTTTTCATCGATCGCATCGATGCTGGGATCGCCCGGACAGGTCAATTATTCGGCCGGAAACGCATTTCTCGATGCATTGGCGCAGCATCGTCGTAGCCTCGGCCTGCCGGCGCTCTGCCTGAATTGGGGGCCGTGGGCGGAGATTGGCATGGCGGCCCAGGCGGCCTGGGGCGACCGTATGGCCGGAGCTGGAATGCGTGGAATTCCTCCCGCGGATGGCATCGCCGCGATGCAGCACCTGGTGCAGAAACAATGTACCCGAGCCGCTGTGATGAACGTGGATTGGAAAGCGTGGGGAGAATCCTACTCGATACTTTCTTACATTCCGTACTTCAGCCGATTCCAGGAAGAACTCAAATCGGGGAGTGGAGAGGCAGTGGAAGCATCATTAGCTCGGCAAATCCGTGGGCTAAATCGCGACGAAGCTCTCTCGCTGATCGAGGGCGGCCTGCGCGAAGACCTGCGGCGCGTCCTGCGAATTCCCGAGGACCGGCTGGACCGGCATACGAGTCTCACCCGGCTCGGGCTGGACTCACTGATGGCGGTCGAGCTGAAGAATCGAATCGACAGCAAAACGGGAATGTCGGTTCCGGTTATGCGCCTCCTCAAAGGTCCCACGCTCGCGGAGATGACAACCATGCTCTATGAGCTTTTGAACTTCGGACCTGCGGGCGATGTAGATGTCGACGCTCTTTCCGACGCGGAAGTTGACACGCTGCTTCGGCAGTTGGCGGGGTAAGAAACGAAACCATGACGGTATTGTCCGATCCATCGGGCATGACTCCGCAGCAGAAACGGGAACTGCTGCGCGGGCTGCTCAAAAAGGGCGGGCCCATTCCCGTTCAGCCGCTCCAAGCGAGCTATGCGCTTTCGGCGGCGCAGCGGCGGCTATGGTTTCTGCATCAGCTAAAACCCGACAGCGGGCGTTATCACGTCGTGCATGCGGTTAAGGTTGAGGGACCGTTGAACGTCGAGGTGTTCCAGCGGGCGCTCGATCGCGTGGTGGAGCGTCACGAATCGCTGCGGACCACGTTTCGATTCGACGGCGTTGAGCCCGTCCAGCAAGTCGCTACGACGTTTAGCATCGAGCTCGCTCGCGCCGAGGCTAACCACGGATCGATCCAGGAGCGCGAGAAGACGGCCACACGAATTCTAAAACAGGAAGCGGGTCGCGCGTTCGATCTGGAGAATGGGCCGCTTCTGCGTGCGGGCACCATCAAGATCGCGAGCGGCATTCACTGGCTGTACGTCGTGATGCACCACATCGTGTCGGACGGCTGGTCACTGCGCGTTTTTCTGCGCGATTTGATGACCTTCAGCATCGCGCTCGAAACCGGAAGCCCGGAGCTGCTTCCGCCGTTGTCGCACCAATACAAGGACTATGCGGCGTGGCAGAGCGCTCAGGAGGCGACGCCGGAGGTGATGACGCAACTCGAGTATTGGAAACATTGTTTCGAGAAGGCCCCGGCACTGCAGCGGCTTCCCTTTGACTACTCGCGTCCGGAAGATCTAAGCGATCGGGGAGCTCAGGTCCCGTTTTCGATTCCAGTTGAAACCGGCCTACGGTTTCGCGAACTCTGCGAGGCGCAGGGAGCGACCCTTTACGCAGGGCTGCTTACCGCGTTTCAAACCTTGCTTTATCGATATTCAGATGACGAGGTCGTGGTAACCGGGTTTCCAGTGGCAGGACGCTCCCGGCGGGAATGGGAACCGGTGATCGGTCTCTTTACGAACATGCTAGTGATGGCGACAGCGGCTTCGCCGGAAAAGTCATTCAGCTCCCTGATGAACGACGTCAGCCAGCGCTTGATTGAAGCCCAGGCCAATCAGGATCTCCCGTTCGATGTCCTGGTGGAACATCTCCACCCGCCGCGGAAGCTCTCTCATCATCCGGTTTTTCAGACGGTTCTGCTACTGGAAGAACAGCCCGCGGGGGGAGTGCTGGGGCCATTCCGCTTCACGCCCTTGGAAATTGACGGCGGCTTTACGAAGTTTGATCTGACGCTCGCCTTGAGGTCGGGCGCGTCCTTAACGGGGTACTTCGAGTACAGTACCGACCTTTTCGACGAATCGACGATTCGCCGGATGGGCCAGCATTTTTCCGCTCTGCTGGAAGCCATTGTGACCAATCCCACCCAATGTCTGGGCGAATTGTCTTTCATTTCCCCTGATGAGCAGCGCGCCGCGTTGCACGAATGGAACGACACGCGTGCCGAGTATCCCTCCGAAACGAGCCTGCACAGGCTCTTCGAGGCGCAGGCGGTTCGGTTCGCCAGCTCTCCGGCAATCATACATCGCTCAGGCACCGTGACTTATGCGGAGCTGAATGCTCAGGCGAATCGTCTCGCCCGGAATCTTATTACGTCGGGCGCGCTGCCGGGCGGCCGGATCGGGATCGCGCTGAGCCAATCGCCGGCGGTGATCGTAGCGATCCTCGCGACGCTTAAGACGGGCGGCACCTTTGTTCCTCTCGATCCCCTACATCCCACGGCGCGGAACCATGAGCTACTGCGCGATTGCGAAGCGAATCTGGTCATCACGGATCAGAAGCACGCCTCCGCTCTAGCGCCGTTTCGAGTTGCAATCTGGAATGAACAAAGCATCGGGATTGCCGCAGACCTGCCCTGTGACGCCTCCGCGGCTGCGCCCGCCTACATCATGTATACGTCGGGATCGACGGGACGTCCGAAAGGAGTTATCGTTCCCCAGCGCGCGGTTTCAAGGCTCGTTCTAAACACCAACTACATCGCCATTCAGCCATCGGACCGCATTGCGCAGCTCTCAACATTCCTCTTCGACGCTTCGATATTTGAGATCTTCGGTGCGCTGCTCAACGGTGCCGCGATGGTCATGATCGACAAGGAAACCGCCCTTTCCCCGGCCGATTTTGCTGCCGCGGCGGCTAAGCATCGGATCACAGTGGGCTTTTTCACGTCGTCGCTCTTCAATCACCTTGCTTCCACCGTGCCCGAGGCATTCCATAAATTTCATTCAGTGCTGGTCGGTGGCGAAACGGTGGATCCGAAATGGTTCGCGCATCTGTTCCGCTCGGGCTATCGAGGCAAGCTCATCAATGCGTACGGTCCCACGGAAGCTACTACGTTTTCGATCTGCAACACTGTGACTGCCTGGGATGACGAGACCAAGTCCGTGCCGCTCGGCCGCCCGGTGTCGAATACGACGGCCTATGTGACCAACCGCGGCTTAGGTCTGCTGCCCCCTGGAGTGGTCGGTGAAATTTGCATTGGCGGGGACGGCTTGGCGATCGGATATGTGAATGATGACGCCGCGACACGAGAGAAGTTCGTTGACAACCCCTTTGCACCGGGCACCAAGCTTTACCGTACGGGTGACCTGGGCCGCTACCGTCCCAATGGCGAGATTGAATATCTCGGACGCGCCGACCGCCAGCTGAAAATCCGCGGGCATCGCATCGAGCCAGCGGAAATCGAAAGTTTGCTCGAACAGCATCCCGCGGTGCTTGACGCTGTTGTTTCTGCCACAAAAGGCGATCCGGCAAGTCGGACCCTTTCCGCTTCCGTAATACCGAAGCCTGGCGTGTCCCCAACGGAGGCCGAGCTGCGCGAATTCCTGAGATTCAGGCTTCCGGACTACCTGATTCCAAGCCGATTTACTCTGCTCAAAACGATGCCGCTCAGTGAAAACGGCAAGCTCGATTACTCGAAGCTATCGGCCGTCGATCCCCCGCGCAGCGTAAATGCGGTGTCCCTCGGCTCTCCGACGACATCCCTGGTACTCGAGGTATGGAAGGAGATGCTGGGCGTTGAACGCCTGTCAGCGGACGACAATTTTTTTGACCTGGGCGGGACCTCACTTCTGGCCGTTCGAATGGTTATGCAGATGGAACAAAGGCTGGCGAGGCGCATTCCGCTCGCGCTCTTCTTCAGTGCGCCCACGGCCGATGGATTCGCCCGCTTGCTTGAAATAAGGCCGAAACACGATTTTCAGACGTTGTTCTGTCTCCGCGAGGGCGATTCGCGTTTGGCCCCCGTGGTGGTGGTCCATGCCGGGCCGTTTTTTCATGAAGTGCTCTCCCATCTGGAGATTGAAAATCCCTTCTGGACCATAGTCAAGCCGACCGCCGCGCAGATTTCCGATCCGCCGAGTATCGAACAGATTGCGTCGTTGTCTTGCACTGAACTTCGCGAGGCTTTTCCCAATCAGTTTCCGATTCTCGCGGGCTATTGCCTTTCCGGCCTGATCGGCTTTGAGATTGCGAATCAGCTTCATCGAGACCGAGGTAGGACCGGGCCGGTTGTTCTGATGGACGTCGTCAGTCCCAGCTATTACTGGGAACGCGGGCGGCGAGCGAGGATCTCAGAGATCGCGGCCAACTTGCGCTACAAAGCAAGAATTCTTCGCGATACTCCCGCGGCAGCGCGCTCCACCGTGCTTCGGGGTTTCATCACGAAATGTCTCGCAAGGTTGACTGGCGGCGCAAGAGAGACCGAAGGGATCAGCGAATCGAACCTTCGGTTTCTCGATGCCGCGCGAAGATATCGTCCGGAATTTTACCCTGGGGAGCTCGCGCTCGTGCGCGCGTCCATTCGTCCGGACACCGACAGGTATCTGGGATGGAGGCAGTTCGCCTGCGGCGTAGCCATACACGAGGTGTCGTGCACTCATGCTGAGCTGTTGAAGCGCACCAATGCGCCCAGCGTGGCGGAGGTGATCAAATCGGTGGCCGCGTCATGCTAAGAAATTTTCGATGAAGCGGCAGGCATTCGCGATGCCGTCCTCCTGATTCACTTTACGCGCGAGCGCCGAGCTTTTTGCAGCGATTGCCGGATCGGTGAGCATTTTTTCCAGGATCGGAGCGACGACATCGGCGCGGTACGCGGCGCGAGGGACAACTCGTGCGACGCCCAGGCGCGCGGCACGATGCGCGTTGTCGGGCTGATCCTGCGCGAACGGAACGCAGATCATTGGGCGGCCGGCTTTAAGCGCCGTTGCCAGCGTTCCTATCCCGGCCTGATGAACAATCAGACTGGCCCTGGGGAACAATCGCGCATAAGGAACATACCCGGACACATAAATGCCGGGTTCTGCCAACCGCTTGTCAGCGCTGACTAGCACGGCTCGGATCTTCAGCTTCCGTGCGATTGCGGCGCTTTCCGCAAAGAAATTCTCCGGATTCAACACGGCGAAGCTACCCAGCGCGAAAACTACGGGCGCGCTCCCGGTTCCGAGGAAGGCCTCCAGCCCGGGATCATCCGCCATAGTGCCGCCCGGAGCGTCGACGAATCCTGTGACCTTCGTCCTGGCAGGCCAGTCTGGACGCCACGACCCGATCACTCGCGAAAACCATCCCATATTTCCGTACGGCGAATAGGTCTCAAATACAAGATGCCGCTTGGATGGAGGTAATCCGAGGCGTTCTCGAAATTGCTCCAGCGGTCTGGTGAATTCGGCGGAGCGGCGCTTGGCGAGGCCGAGCGTTAGCGCAGAGACCCATCTCGCCTTGGGGCCAAATCGTGCTTGCAGCGGCAATATTGGCAGCACGGGAGGATCGAACCGCGAATGCAATCCCAGTGGCTGAAGAAACACGGCGAGCCATTTCAGACCGGCTTTCTCCGCGGTGATGGGTGCGATCGGAAGCCAATTGTTGGCAACCAGCAGATCGGCGCCTTCGCAGGCGCTCCGCAGCTCCTCGTAATTATCCTGGAGATAAGGATAGACGAGCCGCTCATGCGCCATGACAATGCCCATGTAGGGGTCCAAAGTCTGACGATATAGTTCGGGCCCCATTCTCTCCATTGCCTCCTGGCTGGGGGACATAGGATGGAAATCCAAGCCAGCCGCCTCGACCGCAGCCTGGAACTTCTGCCAGCCAGCGAGAACGGGCCGATGACCGCGGCTCTTGAGTTCCAGGCCCACGGAAAGGAAGGGATGCCGGTCACCGAGAGACCCGGTGGTGGCCAGAACAATGCGGCGGCTGCGGAACAAGTCCGATTGTATCCGACGCTAACGGATGGCTTCGCTCGTGCCTTTCGAACCTGTTCCAGGGCTTTGACTTTCCAATATCGCGAATATATAATGGCCGGGCTGTAGCTTTCAGTTCAGGGGGATGGTGACCTATGCTGAGTCCACACGCTAATCGTTTATTTCACGGTCGAGCGTTCGTTTGTACCGTGCTGCTGGTGCTCATCGCCGGCGTTGGCGCAATTCGCCTCGACGCTCAGGTCGCAACCGCAACCATACTGGGCAGCGTGACTGACACGTCCGGCGCGGCCATTGCCGAAGCCAACGTTCAAGTGCGGAATGTAGGAACCGGTCTGATACAGACCGTCACCAGCGACTCGCAAGGGCGCTTTCACGTGCCCGACTTGGGCATTGGCGACTACGAAGTGCAAGCCGCGAAGACCGGGTTCTCGACTGTGGTCCACAAAGGGATCACTCTGACGGTCGGCGCGCAGAGCGTGGTGGACTTCTCGCTTCCTGTCGGCCAGCAAACCCAAACCGTCACGGTGGAGGGCCAAGTGTCGCAGGTGGAGACTACTAACGCGTCCCTCAGCTCGCTAATCAGCACGCAACAAATGGAAGAGTTGCCGCTGAATGGCCGCAGTTTCGAAAATCTCATCTTTCTGGCCCCAGGCGTTCAGGAAGTGACCACCGAGTTCGGCAATGCGCGGCAGGGACGATCCTACGCTCCGTCCGCGGCCGGAGCGAGACCCGAAGGATACGAGATCCTGATGGATGATGAATCCATCCTGAACTTCTTCAAGCGCGGCATGGGAACCATTACCGGCTCCTCGCTCGGCATGGAAGCCATGGCCGAATTCCAGACCCTGACCAACACCTACGGGGCGCAATTCGGAGGCAACGGCGCCGTAATCAATGCAGTGAGCAAATCCGGCACGAATGCTTTCCACGGCTCAGCGTACCTGTTCGAACGCAATAGCGCCATGGACGCGCGTAGCTTCTTCGATCCTTCACTGATCCCGTTCCGCAGGACCCAGCCGGGCGGCAGCATTGGCGGTCCGATCAAGAAAGACAAGATGTTCTTCTTCTTTAACTATGAAGGCATCTGGCAGCTCCAGGATCTGAGCCACATCGCTTTCGTTCCCGATGCGAACCATCGCACTCCCACCTTCGCTCCTGCGACCAATCCGACCGGCTACAACGCGATCGTCAACGCGATGGCCATATACCCGCTTCCGACATTCGGGTTCAATCCCGCAGCCGGTACCGGCGAGGCGTACGTTTCCGGAAACAACATCGCTCACGAGAACTACATTCTCGGCCGTTACGACTACACGATTTCGAGCAAGGATGCGATTTTCGTGCGGTACATGTACGACCGGCAACACGTCCTCGATCCGTATAATGGCGGCAACGGCAGCGCCTCCGGCGGATACTTGCCGTACTGGCCCGAGTTGGATAAAGGCCAGAACCACTTCGCAACAATCGAGTGGCGGCGGATCATCTCGCCCACCATCGTCAACACGGCTCGTGAGAGCTTCTCGCGTCCTAACACCGGCGACTATATAGTGAATACTTTTCCGGCGTTGCAGATCTACCCCGGCGCCGGGCGCGCCGACGCAGAGATCTCCTTGACAGGGATTACCCCGCTGGGACAGGCCTATTCAGTTCCCGCGGTCGACATCCAGAATCGGTTCACTGAGGCCGATGACCTGGTGTGGACCAAGGGCTCGCATACGATTCGGTTCGGCGGCCAAATCATCCGGCAGGATTCGAACGTTTACTATCCCACTCACTATCCCGGAGCTTACACGTACACCTCCGGTGCTGTGAGCGCACTCAACCAGTTTCTGGCCGGATCTGCGGCAACGACGTTTTCGGGGACGCCGATCAATCAATCAACGTGCATCGCTGTCCAGGGAGTGCCTTGTTATCCGAACAGGGACTATCGAGAGTTGGATTTCACAACCTACGTCCAGGACGATTGGAAGGTCACGCCTAGGTTGACCCTGAATCTCGGTCTGCGCTACGAGCCTACAACAAACGCCTATGCACTGCACAATACCCTCTTTGCGGCCACCAATTTCTTGACAAGTCCCGGTTTCGTAAACGTCTCCAACGCGACTGCGAAGGATCCCAATTTGAAGAACTTTGATCCGCGCTTCGGCTTCGCTTGGGACATGTTTGCCGACCATAAGACCTCGTTGCGAGGCGGTTTCGCCGTAACGCACAGTCCGATTACCACCTGGCAGTACAATCCGTTTTATTCCGCCGTGAACCCCAACCCCTCCTTAACGTCAACGAACTCGATATTTCCAAACGCGAACTTCGTCAACGCCACCAGCAGCACAACGCTCGGTTGGGATTGGCATAACAGCGTGGCTCCTTACCTGATTCAGTACAATCTCAGCATTCAGCGGGAGATGAAACAAGGCACCGTTTTGACCGTCGCCTTTGTCGGATCGCACGGCGTCGATCTGATGACCGATGTTGAGGATAATCCTCCGGAGGCGACCATCGATTCCAACGGCGTGTACCACTTTGGAAGTCTGGTGAACGGCAGAGTTGTCGCCAATCCGCGCCCAAATCCCGCCTTCAGCTTTCTCGTCTTGGGTACTCCGGGCACCACCTCGCGATACGATTCGTTGCAGGTGGGTTTGAATCGTAGATTTACTAATAGCGTTCAAGCCCAAATCGCTTATACGTTCTCCAGATGTGTCGACGATGGAGGCGACGGTCCGGTATCCAGCCTTAACGGCGTCAATTCCCCTCTCCTTTACGAGAATCCCTATCTTCGCGATCCCATCGACCGGGGCCGCTGCATGTTCAATGCGACCAGCGTTCTGAGAGTGAACGGGTTGTGGGCCCTGCCGTTCCATGGCAACCAGCTTGTTGAAGGCTGGCAGTTGAGTGGAATCGTGACGCAGAATACAGGCCTGCCGATTACCGTGTACGATGGAACCGATGACGTCGGCTACCAGGGCAGCGGGAATCCGCGGCCGAACTATGTTGCCGGCTGCAATCCCCAGGTAGGATCGGTTACGGAATGGTTCAATCCAGCCTGTTACACGCTGCAGACCCCTGGCACTCTGGGCAACACCGGCAGGAACACGATCATCGGGCCGGGACTCGCGCAGCTCGACTTAGCTCTGGTTAAGGACACCAGGATACCGAAAATATCGGAAGCCTTCCGCATCCAGTTCCGGGCGGAAGCCTACAATATTTTCAACCATCCGCAGTTCGGGCAGCCGGGCAACGGGGTGTTCAGCAGCCTCGCCAGCGCCAGCGCTCCGAACGGCGTGATAAGCCCATCGGCGGGCGTCATTACGGCGATCGCTGCGAACAGTCCTGGCCGCCAGATTCAGCTGGGGTTGAAGTTCCTGTTCTGATACGGGGAAGGTGTATAGTAGCTCGTAGCGCGACATTTGCGTCAACTCGGTACATAAGGAGACACCCATGGCATCGAAGAAGACCGGCCGGCGAGGCTTTTTAAAGGGTGCGGTAGCGGGCGCGGCTGCCACCGCCTTCACTGCCCCTATAGTGGAAGCGCAGCAAAGCGCCGGTGAAGCAGGTGCGCGTGCAGTGGCTGGTGGCGCTCCGGCCCCGACCGAGGATCAGCTTGCTAGAGACGCAGGCAACGTCCGGCCGCCGGCAGTAGTACGCGCGGTTACGCGTCCGGCTTCCGATCTCATGGTGCAGGAGATTCGGGATCTCGGCATTGAATACGTGGCGGCGAATCCGGGATCGACCTTCGAGGGCTTGCAGGAGTCGTTTATCAACTACGGCAATCCGCCCAACCGCATGCCTGAGTTCATTACGGCGCTGCACGAGGAATCCGCGGTCGCGATGGCTCACGGTTACGCCAAAGCCGAAGGCAAACCCATGCTGGCATTGCTGCACGGCACCATCGGGATTCAGCACGCATCGATGGCCATCTATAACGCCTACTATGACCGCGTGCCAGTGCTGATGATCGCCGGAAACGACCCTCTCGATATCCCCTCGCATACGGCCATCGACATGGCTGGCCTGTGTCGCAGCTTCACCAAATGGGACGCTGAGCCGAAAACGGTCGACGAGGCGCTGGTCGCCATCCATCGCGCCTATAACGAGGCCATTACGCCGCCGATGGCGCCGACCCTGGTGGTGATGAATTCCGAGCTTCAAAAAATGAATGCTCCCGCCGCGAAGCTTCCCCTTTATAAGCCGCCGCAATTTCCCATGATCGATGCATCGCAGGCCAGAGAAATCGCCAAGGCCCTGGTGGATGCGCAAAATCCGCGCATCGCGGTGGGACGGCTGCGAACGCCCGACGGCGTGAAGCTCAGTGTCGATCTGGCCGAGTTAGTGGGTGCGTCGACCAGTACGAAAGCCACAGGCGGCCCGATGAGTTTCCCGCAGCGTCATCCCTTGTGCGGCCCTGGTGCGGATACCAACTACGATTACACGCTCGGCCTCGAAATGGGCGGCGCGCAGGCGTCCATTATCGGTCCGGACCTGCCGACGATCGTCGGTCAACGGGATGTCATGAAAGTCCGATTCGGCGGGCTCGATGGAACAGGCGCCGGTGAGGGCGGTGGACGAAACAGCGGCAAAACTGCTGCTCCGATTCAGGCCGACGCTGAGGCCAGCCTGCCCATGATCATCGAGGAAGTCAAGCGGCAGCTCACGGCGGAGAAGAAAGCGCGAATTCAGGAGCGCATCGCCAAGCACGCCGAGGCGAACCAACAGGCGCACGTGGTGGCAGTGTCCCGAGCAGTGGACCGGATCAGAGCGGGCTGGAATGGAAGCCCGGTGAGTACCGGCCGCGTCTATGCCGAACTGTGGCCGCTGATCATGAACGAGGATTGGTGCCTATCCTCTCCCACTTTCTTCTCCGGCGGCCACAACGTGCAGATATGGGATCACAACAAACCCTATAGCTGTCTCGGCGGTCAGGGCGCCGGCGGCATGGGCTATGGCGCACCGGCGTCGGTAGGCGCAGCGCTTGCGGCGAAGAATCGCGGCCGGATCGTGGTCAACATCCAGTGCGACGGCGACCTCAACTACGCCCCGGGCGTACTGTGGACGGCTGCACATCACAAGCTTCCCCTGCTCTCTATCATGCACAACAATCGCGCCTGGCATCAGGAGTTCATGTACGTCGTTTATACTGCCGGTGTGCGCGGGCGCGGCACCGATCGCGCCTATATTGGCAGCACTCTACGAGATCCGTTCATCGACTACGCCAAGATGGCCGCGGGCTACGGCATGGCCGGCGAAGGACCAATTTCCGATCCGGAGCTATTGGCGGATGCGTTCAAGCGCGGCGTGGATTCGGTGAAACGCGGCGAACCGTACATGATCGACGTGATCACGCAGCCCAGATAGGAGCACGCCATGAAGAAAAAAATTCTGGCGGGTGTTTCGCTGGTGGGTGTTTCGATCGTCGCGCTGCTTTTAGTTTCGACCGCCGGTTTGAACGCGCAAGGTCGCGGCGGCCGCGGAGGAGGCGGTCTCCCGAATAATCCGGCACCCACCAGTCCGGTTACAGGCGATCCGGTCGCCGGCAAACAGCTGTACTACGAATACAGCTGCTATGCATGTCACGGCTATGGCGGTGAAACCGGAGCGCGCGTTTTTGTGGGGAATTGGGGGCATCTCGCCACTGAACAGGTCTTCATCGAATTCCTTCGCGAACGGGCCGACGTAGCGCCGGAAAAAAAGGCAACCACCATGCCTAATTTCGCCGAAAGCACTTTGCCCGATAAGAAGGCCAAGGACATCTACGCCTACATCCGCACCTTCAAGAGCACTGCGCCTCCGCTGAAGGATATTCCCACGTTGAACGCCATCATAGACGCCGCCTCGAAACCGGCGAAGTAATAATTGGCCGGGTGCTCCGCAAAATCCTGGGGAGAACTGGTAGGTGACTGGCGAGGTTATACCCATGAAGAAGGCAACGTTCCTGGTACTGCTGCTGGCGCTGCAGTGCGGCGCGGCCAGCAAAGTCCGGCTCTATAACCTACAGACTGGCGCGATGAGCACGCTTGTGTACAAGAACCGGTTCTGGAGCGGACACGGTTCAGTCAGCCGTCACATGGCTGATGGAAGGCTGGTGAGCGGAGAGTTCAAAACGATCGCCACGCGTACGCAGGAGCAACACGGGAACGCCATCTTGACAGGGGCCGGCGGCTTTATAATCGATTGCGAATACACCGTGAGCACACTCGATAGCCACGGCTCAGGCGTCTGCACGGACAGTGAAGGCATCAGATACCGATTGATTTTCTAACGAATGAATTCCTGGACGGTGAAATCCACGACCAGTTCCGCACCATTGCGCAGCAAGCCGACCGGCAGCCTGCCGTAGAAATTAGCAAGTGCGTGTCCAAGCTGCCGACGCGCGCTACCAAGAATTAGGTGACCTGGGTGCTCCGCAAAAACACCGTCCGAGTTTAGCGCGTTTTCGGCGTTTTACATCGTACTGATCTTGATGTACCGTTTAATGTCCGGCAACGTGGTGGCCACGGCCGCGATTCCCAGCGCTATCAGAACTGCTTTCCAGAATCCGTTCACTTTTTTCTCCTTCCAATGTGCGTACGAGTTTTTGAACTATCGTCACAGCCTTGTCAACAGCTTGTTCTACCGCCTCGCTGAACCCGATCCGCTCTTCGTTTTCCTGGAGCATTGGCGATGGTTCGCAGCCGACGATCAGGATCCGCTTCGGCTGCCCGCCCATGGACTTCACCATAGCGAGCACCTTCGCTGGATTCGTCCCATGCATTTCGACCGCGGCGTCGAGGTCGTCAAGAGCAGTCCAATCGGGCTCGATCGTATAGAGCGTCCCCGGTGTTCCCCCGCGCGGAACGGCATCGATCAGAATGATGGCTCGATAATCGTCCAGCAGTGCAAAGGCGAGGTCAAAGCCCCGGATTCCAAAATCCACGACGCGAACGTCAGGCGGCAAAAGCCCTTGGGCGAGGCGCTGCGCTACTTCCACGCCAAAGCCGTCGTCACCGAGAAAAATGTTGCCGATCCCCCCAACCAGTATGGCCGGCGTCATGAGGCGCTCCTGCTTCGGTTCGGTTCATCTAGAGCAAGGGGATCCACCTCCTCCGGCGAGAAGAAGAAGCGATGACCAGGCTGGCGGAGTGTTCCCAAATCGCGCCCGGGATCATCTTCGAGCACCACCGCAAGATGGACTTGACCGTCGTAGTCGAGCTCGATGGATTCGATTTCAGCCGCTTTTCCGGAAAGCGCGAGGTCCAGGATGTCGGCCGACTTCTGGGGCCACAGCCGCACCCGGTCGCCTCGCTTCAAATCGACGCCAAAGACACGAACGCTCTCCACCGCCGGTGACTGTTCGAGCGGATTCCAGTCGCTCATTTTTCGCTCCCCGCTGCCAGGCCCTCAGCCCGCGGATTGCGCAACACCCCGTGCAACTGGATTAGCTGCTCGGAGGTGAGCGCTTCGGTTCTTTCCAACAGGCGGCGAGCGCGTGGATCAGAGTTCCGTATTTCTTCCTTTTCCGCCTCCGACATTGTGAGAATGCGCAAAGTCAGAATTTCATCGATCTCGCTCGAGTCGAAAAGATCACCGGCGCTTTCACTCGCGATTTGTGGGTGATCGGAAAGGATAATGGGCGAAGCCAGCATGCAATCGTGCGAACCTTCATCCCCCGCAAGCACCGGCCAAACACCCGTATTCGAGCAAAGCCCGGCCGCGTCGCGAAAGCCTTGCGGCGGATCGATCAGCGAAACGAACTCGCCATTTGTAGCCGTGATGATCGCGTGAGCCGAATTGAGCGCATGCATGGAAGCCTCGTCGCGTGTAATTCCTTCAGGCAAATCGATCGGATTTCGATTAGACACCCGAATCGTCAGTTTGTGCAGCGAGTCGCCGGTCCGAGCGGCCCAGGCTTCGATGCTCGCCTGGAGGTGCTCTTGCCGGATGGCGCCGTTAAGGCTCGCGTTGAACGCGAAGCGGTGCTCATGAGTGTAGATCGCGAGATCGCTTATTAGAAGGTTCTCTACACGGACCGTCCGGTCGGTCGCTTCCTGCCAGCTCTCGCCGGTCGCGCGCGATGTGGCGCGTAGATGCAGGAATCGGAGTTCAATGTCGATAGCAGCGCCGTCACCATGCACCAGCAATTGCGTCTCAAAGGCCAAAGCTTCTCCGGTTCGTTTGGCAAATGAGGAGGGATACAAGCCGCCAAACGTCCAACGTTGCCGATTCTTGAGCGAAGAGGGACGATAAGGGTACAGCAGATATCCCTCATAAAGAATGGCGTCGGCCACTTTTCGAACCCGTTCGAGATTCACGCCAATACCTTCTGCCGCGGATCTTCTACGCGCGCTTCGGCAAGCAAGCGCTCCATTAACTGATCCCACCCGCCGATGCCGTGCTTTCGCCGGTATTCATCGAGCTGGTGGAATACGTCACGGCGCAAGCTGAGCCAGGCGGTATTCGGATAGTACAGATCCATGAGTTGTTTCCACAGTGCGACGGGAAGCCGGTAACGAGCCTCCTTGCTCCACGGGATCCTCGCGGCCTGGAGCCCTGCATCAGCGGCCTCGTAAAAGATTGTTCCGCTGAACAACAGGCAGAGGGGGACTTCGCCATGCTCCAGCCCGTGAAAATATTTTGTTGCCGCGACATTGAAGTCGAACGTGCACGGAACGGGCAGCTCCACTGTGGTCGCACCTGTGAAGGACGGCACCGTCAGGTTGGCATGTGTCCAAAGCATGCTCCGCAAGGTTTGACCCCATCGCTCGGGCTCTCCGAAAAGATCCGAGAGGCGCGCTTGCTCACCGGGCGTGTAGCGGCGTCGCGGCGCTTCGATTTGAATCTGACACTGGAGCAGTACGCTGTGTATCGGCTCGGCGGGATCGGCGTTTTCGATGCGCAGCCCGAGTGAGAGCAGCGGGGCCGCCGCGTACGGCACCGCCTTCGCGCTTTCCACCAAAAAGTTCAAGTCAGGCATGCACTCCATCCAAGGATTCAAAAAACTCGTCGATCTCTTGCCACACCAGTTCACCACCTGATAGTCCCTGCCAATGCGTACGAACCACGCCCGCAAGTTTGTAGCATTGGTCTATCGGCGCGATATAGTAATCGCAACGTTGCCGCGTTCGATTGATGAGCAAAGTTTCCACATCGGGCAGCAATTGCTCGAGTTCTGGGTTGTTGTGAACGATATCCCGCCAAGCGTCCAAATCAAGAAGCGATTCGGTGCACCCGGCCGGGCTGGGATAATACGCGACCACGCGGCCGGCCCTGCTGCTGTTTTGAAAGAACGCCAGATCGATCGGAAGCATCAGCGCGTTCCATTCGGCATCGCTGATTTGGAAATTCCTGAGCCGTCGCGCGGACCCTGGAACGCGAAGATATCTGGTCTCTCCGGCGCGGCGATAGAATAGCAGAGCGCAGGCGGTGCAGGCGCACAACAAGCGGCTCTCACTCGGTTCGTACAAGTGCGAATGACCCGCGGCTAGGACGGCTGCGCACAATTCACAACGCTCCAGCGGCTGCCCGCGGCGCGTGAGAGACCGGAGCGCATCGAACGCTGCTTTGGAAGACACGGGGGGAGCAGCCACGGCTTCAGGTTGCCAACAATTGTTCGAGCGGCACGAAGTTCGCTGCGGGCATACCCTCCGCACCTTCGATCAGAATGCCGGCTGCATCAGGCGCGGCGGCCGCCAGGGCTTTTTCGACGGTGTTCCTCAAAGCAGGGCCGCCTTCCACATGCACTCGAACGTTGCCGTCTTCCACGGAAATGAGGTTCACGGCCGCTCCGCGAGCATGCAACGCCGGTTGATCGAGAGCGCGCCGGACGCGAGCTTCGAGGTCGAGGGGATGCAAGTCATGCAGCAGCAGCATGCCGCCGGCCAGGTCGTCGGACGCAAGAGCGGAAATTACGGCCCCGCTTGAATCGGCTTCAGAGGCCAGCGCCATGATCCGCTCCAGAGCTTCGGCGTGAAAATCCATCACCGCCTGAACCAGAGCAAGCGCAAGACTCCGCGAGAGCGGATCCGGCAGCGCCCGCACTTGATCGATGAGTTCTTCGATTCGTGCGGTGTTCACGGTTTTGCCGAAACACCGAACATGGGTGAGTGATGCGTCTCCAGGACCTTGCCATCCCCGACATACATGTGAACTCCGCAGGGAAGACAAGGATCGAAGCTGCGCACGGCTCGCATAATGTCGATGCCCTTAAATTTTTCGCGCCCGTTTTCTTCGAAGATCGGCGTGTTTTGGACGGCGTCTTCATAGGGTCCCGGCGTTCCGTAAATATCGCGCGGGCTGGCGTTCCAGGGTGTTGGAGGGTACGGGTGATAGTTGGCGATCTTGCCGTCGCGAATCACCACATGGTGCGATAAGACGCCGCGCACGGCTTCATGGAAACCGCAGCCGATGGCATGATCGGGAACCTTGAATTCATTCCAGGTCTTGGTCTTTCCGGCATGCAGATCCTCCATCGCCTTCTCTACAAAATGCAGCGCGCAAGCTGCCGCGTATGCTTGGAAGTAAGTGCGCGCTCGATCTCTTTCGATGGCGTTGCTCCACTTCGGAATCTTCCACTCGAATTCGACGGCCGGCTTCGAAACTGTTTTCGGGAGATGGATTTTCACGCTCCGGCCAGTGGCCTTCACGTAGCCGAAGTCGACCAAACCTGAGAGCGCGGTGGCCCAGAAGCGCGCAATCGGACCGCCGCCCGTGTCGAGTGCCAGATAATCGCCGGTGCGCTTGTCATACCAGCGCGGCGACATGACCCACGTGTACTTATCCTTGAAATCGCGTCGCTGCGGGCGCGGGGTGGTGGTCTGGTTCCAGGGGTGCCGCTTATCCACGGGGTTGCCAAGCGGATCGCTCTTGACGAACGTCTCGCCCTCCTGCCAATCGTCGTAGTAGGAACTTCCCAGTAAGATACGGATGCCCAGATTAATATCGACTAAATCGTTGGTGACCAGCTCCCCGTCGACCACTACGCCGGGCGTGACGAACATCTTCCTGCCCCAATCCGTCATGTGCTCGTACTTGTAATCACATTCCTTCGGGTCCTGGAAAGAACCCCAGCAGCCGAGCAGCACGCGGCGTTGCCCAACCTTTTCGTAACCCGGCAGCGCGTCATAAAAGAAGTCGAACAGGTCGTCGTGCAGCGGGACGACCTTCTTCATGAACTCTACGTACTTCATCAGGCGCGTCAAATAATCGGTGAGCAGCTGGACGGAAGGAACCGTGCCCACGCCGCCCGGGTACAGAGTGGATTGATGCACGTGACGGCCCTCCATGAGGCAGAACATCTCACGCGTCAGACGGCTCATCTGCAGCGCTTCGCGGTAGAACTCGCCGGCGAAGGGATTCAGGGAGCGCATGATATCGGCAATGGTGCGATAGCCATGGTCGTTGGAATGAGGCGCCTGCGTGCTTTGCGCCTTATCCCAGACCTTGGGATTGGTTTCTTTCACCATCTGTTCGCAAAAATCGACGCCGACCAGATTGTCCTGGAAGATGTTGTGATCGAACATGTACTCGGCCGCTTCGCCGAGGTTGACGATCCACTCACCCAGATCGGGCGGGCGAACGCCGAAGGCCATCTGCTGAGCGTAATTGGCACAGGTGGCGTGATTGTCGCCGCAGATGCCGCAAATGCGGCTGGTGATGAAGTGCGCGTCGCGCGGATCCTTGCCCTTCATGAAAATGCTGTAGCCGCGGAATATGGAGGATGTGCTGTAACACTCGGCTACTTCGTGGTTTTCGAAATCGATTTTCGTAAAAATACCGAGACTCCCAACAATGCGCGTGATGGGGTCCCAGTTCATTTCGACCAGGTTTCTTTTCTTTCCGGTTACTTCCGGTGGTGCTTGTGTCAGAGTACTCACGTCGTGTCTCCTAGTGGTACGTTTCCTGTTGATATCCGGTGGTTAGCTTAGAGCCGCGGTGCCGCCACTTCGGTTCTTCATTTACCGTGCGATGTGTAATGCTCCGCAATGCGCGAATCGCGGGTCCATATATTTCGATCATCTTGGAGGAAACATTCGCTCCCGGAGGCCGATCCATGAAAGGCATGAATTTGTCGGGGAAGCCGGGCATGGTGCAAGCGATGCAGATTCCGCCGACGTTCGGACATCCGCCGATGCCGGCCATCCATCCTCTCTTGGTAACGTTGCAATCCACCACCGGTCCCCAGCAGCCGATCTTGACCAGGCATTCCGGCTTGCCGTATTCCTTGGTGAAGACGCCCTCCTCGTAGTAGCCGGCGCGGTCGCAGCCGTGGTGGACTGTTTGGCCGAACAGCCATTTCGGGCGCAGCTTGTCATCCAGCGGAATCATGGGCGCGAGACCCGCCGCTTGGTAGAGCAGATATAAGAGCGTTTCGGTGAAATTATCCGGCTGCACGGGACAGCCCGGAACGTTCACAATGGGCAGGCCAGCTTTGGATTTCCACTTCCAGCCCAAGTAATCGGCCAATCCCATGCAACCCGTCGGATTGCCTTGCATGGCGTGAATGCCGCCATAGGTTGCGCAGGTGCCTGCCCCCACCACCGCCCACGCTTTCGGGGCCAGCCGGTCGATCCATTCGCACGTAGTGATGGGTTGGCCGGTGTCGTGATTGGTTCCTTGCGCGGCCCAATAGCCTTCGCGTTTGATGGCTTCGTTCGGAATCGAGCCTTCGATGATCAGAACAAAGGGATCGAGCTTGCCTTCCTCCGCCAGGTACCAATGCCTCATGAAGTCATCGCCAACTTCATAAGCCAGCACCGGATTGTGGAGGTGGACTTTGGGCAGACCGGGGATTGCGCCCAATACGATATCTTCAATGCTGGGCTGCATCGCGGCCGTGACAGAAACCGAGTCCCCGTCGCAGCTTAATCCTCCGGTCATCCAGATGACGTGAACGTCGCGAACGGAAGAACGTTGTTTGGCGCCGCTCGTAGAAGCCTCGTTGCTCGGCATGAAGTGCCTCCCTCACCTTTCGTTGGTTTCGGCCGCTTTGGAGACGCGGCTATCCCACTGAATATTTCGCTTCGATAAAAAACCGCGGGGATGTAACCGTGACGCCTGGAAGATCACCCGATAGTAATCGCTGTCACGCGCCTTCGGCGGCAAGCATCTTTATTAACGATGGCCAAATACCACACAGATCGCGACGGCAAATCCAAGACCGCATCGGCAGTGGATGCCGATCACTATCCGGAGCAGCACGAAGTGGATGAGGATGGTCTGTTCCCTACCCTTGAGCAAATCGCGCGCCGCGCGCACGAGCTCTGGATAAAGCGGGGATGTCCAGAGGGATCCGCGGAGCAGGACTGGCTGCAGGCTGAACAAGAATTAAAGGCCAGAAATCCATCTGAGGCAAGCTCGCAAATTTTACGTCAAGGCTCTGGTTCTGTTCAACGCTGAAGCCGCGTATAGATTCTTGCTGTAACGATTGCTTCGCAAACTTGTCAATAAGTTGACAGTCTGGCGCTGGTAAGAGTGACAGGCTGAGCGTTCACAAAAGGAGGCACATGCGGTTTCACACTATCGCCGCTGGTTTGGTAATGCTGCTAGCGGCGGCCGTAGCTCAACCGGTTCAAGCTCAATCGGACGAGCACAAAGCGGACAACACGAGCGTTAACAAAAGCGACCGGCAGAGCGGCCAGCCTACTGCCGACCAGCAAAAAGAGAACGTGTCGGACCGGGATATGAGCAAGAATATCCGGCGCGCGATCACAAAAGACAAGTCCCTCTCGACCTACGCTCATAACGTAAAAGTCATTTCTGAGCACGGCACCGTGACTCTGAGCGGGCCAGTGCGTTCCGAAGAGGAGAAACATGCGGTGGAGGCGAAAGCCGCCGAAATCGCAGGCCAGAACAATGTGAAGAGCGAGCTCTCCGTAGCCGCCAAACCGTAAGCAGAGCGAATCATAAAAAAGGAGAAAAATTGAATGGCAGGAAAGAATACCGCAGTTTTCGGAATTTATAAGAGTGCCGCCGAGGCAGAGCGCGGCGCTGATGCATTGATTTCGGCCGGCTTTCCGAACGCAGATATTTCCGTTTTGATGCCGGATTTCAGAGCACCAAGCAATTTGCCCACGAGAAAAACACGAAGGCGCCCGAGGGTGCGACGACGGGTGTCATTTCCGGCGGAGCCATTGGCGGAACCTTGGGACTCTTGGCCGGAATTGGAGCGCTGGCCATCCCTGGCCTCGGTCCTTTCATAGCGGCCGGTCCGATCATGGCGACACTGGCCGGCGCTGGCGCGGGTGGCGCGGTGGGGGGCATAGTGGGAGCTCTGGTCGGAATGGGCATTCCAGAGTTTGAGGCAAAGCGCTACGAAGGACGAGTCAAAAACGGTGGCGTGCTTTTGTCGGTTCACTGCGATAGCTCCGACGAGGTCAATCGCGCCAAGGACGTGCTGAAACGAACCGCCGCCGATGATATTTCGTCGGCCGGGGAAAAAAGCTCCAGCACGCATGGCGTGGAAAAGGAACGCGAGGTCGAATACAAGGGACGTTAGTAGCTGAGCCGTCCGCTACCGAACGCTTTCAACTGGTGCGCAGCTTCTGGGATTCCGGGCACTGCGCACTTTTCTTGTGCACGATAAGTGTTAGATTTCGTTTAGGCGCCCTTTCTGTAACAACCTATGCACGAGATGAGCATTGCTATGTCCGTACTAGAAGCCGTCGAAGCGGAAGCGGGACGGCACGGCGGTGGCCGGGTGCTGAAAATCGGGCTTAAGATCGGCGAATGGTCGGGAGTCGATCCAGAGGCGTTGCGCTTTTGCTTTGAAGCTCTCGCGGCCGGCAACGAAACAGCGGCCCCCGCCCCGTTGCTGGAGATAGATTTTCGGCCCCGCCAAAACCGCTGCCCCAGTTGCGGCGCGGTGTTCTCTCTTAAGGATTTTGAAATCGAATGTCCTGAGTGTCATGCCGAGGTTACCGAGCCGGTTAGCGGGAACGAGTTGGAAGTGGCTTTTATCGAGCTAGAGGAGTCCGACTCCGGTTGAACCGGCCTCATCTGAAATATGACGGCAAAGTCTAAACCACGGCAGCGGGCTTCTGCTCGATATTGTGGGAATGCAGCGTCACCAGCGATTGCGGGACCTGATCGTCGCCATCCTGCAAGGCATATGTACATAACAGGGCAACGGAATGCTCATCAATCAGCTCGTTCCATAACTCTTCTAGCCTCGTTGTCGCGGTTAGATCCGTAGCGCGTAACTGGCTGACCATCTCGCCAAAGCAGCGAACTTTGCGCGGTTTGCCGTTGCGGCCCCCGGCTGCGGCTCGAGCAATGAGGCCGCTGACCGTAGTTTTGAACAAGTCCTCGTCTACCGAGCCGTTGGTCAGGAATTGTTGCAGGAGTTCCTCTGACTTGGCGCAAACGAGCTGTCCGGAACGTTTGAGCGCCTCGACATTGAAACCTTCCAATTGCAACCGCCGCTCAAACGGTTCGCAATGATCGGCGGTCATTATGAGGATAATGCCCTCCCCGTTCTGAACGCCGGCGCTGGTGAATAAGCACACCGCCCGCGCCACCAGATTTTCATCCGTATACGGATAAACAATATGACCGCACGGATGCGGGTTGGTCAGTATCGCAATGCTGTTCGGGTTCATTTCAGGGCTTCCTTACGCGGCTGCGAGCAAGAACCATTATGCAACTTCTATTAAGAATGGGCCGAACCGGAGATCTTAGAATCAGGTCGGCCCTCATGATCCCAGAATTACTGGAGATCGTCTTATGCTATCCATATGACAATTTAAATTGTCGTGACGTTTCGAAGGCCTGTGAACTTACCCGGCGGACCTCTTACTCGCCTTCCACTAATAGATTGTTGGTAACAGCGAACACGTTGGGAACGCCGTTGGCCCGTAGGCCAATCAGGTTCTTATCCGCCTGATTGGCGGCGACACCTTCCAATGTCACACGGCCATTCTTCACGATGATATGGATGGAAGGCACGGCGCGATAGCCATATCGGTCCGATAGCGTGGGGTCGCCGTAAATCGCCCGGTATTCGGCCCGGCGAAGCTGATCGTCCATCGGAGAGAGCGGCAGAACCTCGATATTATTGACTACCTGAGTTACCCCCGCAACGCGTTTTACCGCTTTCTCCGCATCCGATTTGATATAGGGCTGAGTCACTGCGCCCAACAGTTCCACGGTGCTGCCGTTAACGCGAAAGGCCAGGTCGTCAAAAACCCCGTAATAAGGAAGTGTGACGAGCTGGTGGCGAACTTCCTTGGCGATCTGGCTCTCATCGGGTGTACCGGCAACGAAAGCGTCGTTATGATTTTTATCGCGGTTCGCCGCTCCTGCCGGCGAAACCAGGACTAAAGCGGTGAGCACTACAATCGGAAAGCCTCGCATACTTACTCCCCCTCAAATGTCGCGTTTTCTGACTGAACGCGGGATCATAAGTGAGATTCCCCGCGATGGTTTCCGTTACCTAACTTAACACCTCGGAAACACGCCTGCGATTGTGACGATCTACAAACCGGAGTGAATTAATCTTGAAAACTCTCGTTTTCGCATCGATCCACAATTCACGCCCGGCTTATTCACGGAACGACTGATGGGCCGTAGAATCCCGGTTCCTGCGGTAAAATCCATCGCCGCCGATTATATATACGTCCAGATCGGCGCCCGCATTGCTCTCGGCAGCAAATGGCACGGAAAGTTTTTGCCGAGCCACGCTACCATCGCATTTTCGGGCAGACGCACACCTAACGGTTACAGGCAGTTACCGGCCCCCTACTTGCTACGAACATCGACGTGCTTGTCGACGAACATGGAAATCCCGCCGAAGAAGGGGGCCTGCTACCAACATTAACCGAACGGCAGGAGCAGGAAGCCGAGGAACGAACCTCGGTAACTGCTCTGATTGTCCACGAAGCCATTCGCAAAGATGGTGACGAGGAACTGCAGCGCCCGGCAGCGGCGCTCGCCTGGTCCGGTTTGGCGGCCGGCCTATCGATGGGGTTCTCCTTCTTTGCTCAGGCTTTGCTTCGTTATTACCTGCCTGATGCGAGCTGGCGCCCCTTGGTTGTGAATCTGGGTTATCCCTTAGGATTCTTGATCGTTATCATCGGACGTCAGCAGCTTTTCACGGAAAACACTCTGACGGCTATCATTCCGCTGCTGGCTAGGAGGAACTTCGCTACCCTGACGTCGGTACTCCGGCTATGGATCGTTGTCCTGGCGGCTAACCTAGTGGGCGCTCACATTTTTGCTTGGGTGATGGGCAATACGCCGGTGCTAAAGCCAGAGCTTCACGACTCCATGCGGCAACTGGCCATAAACGCTGCGAACGTTTCCTTCGGCGTGGGCGTCCTGCGAGGCGTTTTCGCAGGCTGGTTAATCGCCCTGGTGGTCTGGCTGCTCGCAGCCACCGACTCGTCGCGCGTTGCGATCATATTCAGCCTGACTTACGTCGTCGGATTGGCCGGACTTACTCATATCGTCGCCGGATCCGTGGATGTATTGTTCCTGGTAGTTACCGGCGCGAGATCCTGGTTGTCTTACGCGGGGGGATATTTGCTGCCCTCTTTGATCGGCAACGTGATCGGCGGCGTCTCCTTAGTCTCCGCGTTGAACCACGCACAAGTCATCGCGGGAAGCGGAGTGGCCGGCGGCCGAAGATAGCCTGACCCAGCATCGCAGCACTTCGGCAACGCTCCATGCTTGTGCGATGCAGCCGCGCGGTGTAAACGGCGGCTCCGCATCGAAGATCTCGCTGATCGACCCTACGCAAGCGTCCGATAGCGTGAAACCTTGAAGGAATCGCCGCGCGCTCGCGACATCATCTGGATGCACCTTCAGCCACGCATCGATGAACGGTCCGATCAGCCAGGCCCAAACTGTCCCCTGATGATAAGCGGCGTCCCGCGATCGCAGGTCGCCATCGTACGTCTTCTTGTACTCGGGATCATCTTCGGACAGGCTGCGAAGGCCAACCGGAGTCAGCAGCTTGGCCTCTGCAATCTCCACCACGCGCGCCCAACGCGACTCATCCAGGACTGGATGCTTCAACGAAATCGCCAATAGCTGATTCGGGCGGCACGCCGCATCGTTACCGTTTGGGCCATCCACTACGTCGTACAAGTATTGGCCTGCCTCATGCCAGAATCGCGAATTGAACGAATGGCGCGCCTTTTCAGCGGCGGCTTCCAGCCGCGCCGCCTGCTCGGGCCTGTGTTCCTGGTCTAGCCAATCCTTCAGCAACTGAAGAGCGTTATACCAAAGTGCGTTGATTTCCACCGGCTTGCCACGGCGCGGCGTCACCACCCAATCGTCCACTTTTGCATCCATCCAGGTGAGCGCATATCCCTCGGCTCCCTCTTTCAGAAGACCGTCCTCGGGATCCACGCCGATGCCGAAGCGCGTGCCCCGCATGTGATGATCGACTATGTCGATCAATTTGGGTATGGCCATTCGCAAAACTGAACGATCGCGTGTAATTTCGGTGTAACGATCCAACGCGTGAAAAAACCACAAAGTGGCGTCGGCCGTGTGGTACAGACCTTGACTCTGTCCTTCGGGAAACAGGTTGGGAATTAAGCCGTCCCGTATATACTCAGCAAACGTTCTGAGTATCCAGCCTGCCTCGAGATAGCGGCCCGTGGCAAGGGTCAAGCCTTCCAGCGAGATCATCGTGTCGCGGCCCCAATCGGTGAACCAGTGGTAGCCGGCGATTACGGTTCGAATCTCATCTCCAACCGCGCGAGCCCGTACGGCGTCATCCTGGCGACCGGCCGGAGCGACCAGGAATTGGTCCGCGGCCAAGACCAGCTCGGCCCTCATTTCATTCCGTGAAAAAGTTTCGCCGCCGGCTTCACCCTTACTGAAACCTTGGACCAGCAGCCGCTCCCGCCGTTCCTGCTCCGCGCTGATTGCGGCCCGCGGGGTGAGGGCGTGCATCGTCTCCCATGACTCCGTCGATGCCGTGAGCGTAGTTTCAGAATCCCCTGTCAGCTCAGTATGGAAATAACCGGGACTCCACAGATCGCCGCGCGCGGGATATCCGCGCCGCTCTTCGATGCGATAGAGAATCTGTTGAATGCGAATCTTCTCCACCGTGAGCTCCGCCTTGGCTCCATCCAGCAGAAAGCGCAGCGACGGATGATTGGAGAGACTGACCTCGTAGCGGTCTTGCGCCACCATCAATACATAGGATGGATCCAGCTCGGCGCTGACCGGATCCTCGTGCGGGCGAAAATGTACTGATGGCCGCAACATGAGCCGTACCGGGCTGCCGCCTGAGAGCATCCGGTAATTGACATAGACCGTATTTTGGCCGTGCGGGAGCACCAGCCGTTTCTCAACAACCAAGCCACCCACCTCATAGCGCCAAACCGGAAGCCCGCATTCCAGACGGAATTCACTCAAATACTCGATCCCGTGCATTTTGAGAGGCGCATCGGCGCGTTCTTCGCCGCCCAGCTGTAAGACATGCCCGTCCGACAACTGGAAGCGCTCCACCAGATCGTTGAACATCATCATTCGGCCGAATGGAGCCGGAAGCGCAGCCACCAAGTACCCGTGATAGCGGCGTGTAATCACACCGGCGAGCGTTCCCGATGCATAGCCGCCCAGGCCGTTGGTCACCAGCCACTCGCGCGTGAGTCCGGCATCGGGACCAGCGGCGGAAGGCTTGCCTGGCCAAGCGATTCGTATCACTGGTTCATTCATGGACCAGCTCCGGGGCCAGCACTACCGCTGCGTGCCCCGGCATCCTCCAATTTTCATCCGAGTCCAACGGCGCAGTTCCGCAACCGCCGTACTTCGGATCTTCACTCGACCAAAGAATCGCCCAGGCCTGATTCTGCGGAGGCGCAAGCAGTGGCTCGGGCGCCGGTCTTAGACGCAGGTCTGTTCCGAGATTCACAAGCAAGAGCCGGTCGTCGTCATCCATTCCGAAAAACCGGAGCACAAACGCTTCTGGACCGAGCACGGCTCCATCCGTGCTACCTCGCTCTTGGGCGCGGAACAGTGGGTCAGTTCGGCGCAGCAGCAAAAGGTCCTTATGCAATGCGTATATCTGCTGGTGACTCTCCCGCTCGCCGTGGTCGATTTTGCAGCGCGTAAATGTGGATGGATCGGCCGGATTCGCCACGCACGCCGGCATCTTGGGAGTGGCTATGCTGCGAAACTGTGAAAGAA
>Ga0182024_10003741_pt1 | contig 35829 bp, 25 predicted proteins | sample P32metaG_FD_120480 | JGI IMG/M metagenome (GOLD analysis project Ga0182024, IMG submission 120480) | Permafrost microbial communities from Stordalen Mire, Sweden - P3-2 metaG (Illumina Assembly) | ecosystem: Environmental > Terrestrial > Soil > Wetlands > Permafrost | place: Sweden: Stordalen...
ACATGACCGACATCTTGTCCTGCCGCCCGTCGATCGCGCGCTTGGCCGCCGCGGTTTCGATGAGCGTGATGCGCAGCGCCGCGGCCAAGGGGACGGAAAAGATCGGCGGAGTGATCCAAACATTCTCCCGGCACTCGAAGGTCGGCACGTCCCTGGGCATTGCCGAGGAAACCAGCACGGCAAGCTGCGCCTTGGCTTGCAGCTTGTCGTCCTTGAGCTTGGCCAGCCACCCGTCGCTCCACGACTTGGTGCGCTTGGATTCCCAGATGATGGTCCCGCACGGCTGGCCGGATTCGCAGCGCACGTGCTGCAAGACGTCGCCGCCGTGAATTCCCTTGGGCACGGGGGAAACTTCATCGACCGGGAAACACCGCTTGAGCGCCGACTCCAGGTCCAGCTCGAGCACCTCGCCTTGCGACTGCTGCGAGCCTTGCTCGGCCTTACGTTTGAGCTCATCGATCTGCCGGTTCAGGTCGGCAAATTTCTTGTTTGCCTCGGCCTCCTTGAGGCGGAATTCATCGTCCTTTTCCTTTGCGGTCTGTTCGCGGACGCCGTCGCCGTGGCGTTGCAGTTCCAAGTCGAAGGCTTTCTTCTGCTGCTCGAATTCGATTTGCCGCTTGCGCAGCTCGAGCTCGGCTTCCTGAGCCGCGGAGAGCCGCTTGTCCTTGGATTCCAGCTCCTCCTTCAGCAGCCGCATCTCGCTGGAAAACGACTCGGCAATCGTCTTCTTCGCCTCGGCGCGAATCTTCTCGCGCTCCGCCTCGATCAGCCGCATCTTTTCCAGCTCGAAGCCCGCCTTGTGCTCCTCCAACTCCGCCCGGGCCTTGCACAGATCGAGCTGGGCGCGTTGTGCGTCGGCCAGCTTCTTGTTCCGCTCGGCCACCTGCTCGCGCAGGTCGCGCAACTCAATCGCGACGGCTTCGGTTGCTTTTTTCGCCTGCTCAGAAGCAATCTGCTTCCGCTCGGCGGCAATCTTCTCCTCGACCTGCTGTTGAACCGACTCGCGAGCCTTTTGCAGGCCCTCGGCCTGAATGGCCAGCGCTTGCTCACGTTTTTTGACTTCCGCTTCGCGCTTATTCGCGTCGGCCTCGAACTTGGCGCGCAGCCGGTCCGTGATCGGCTGCTCAATCGCCGCCGTCAGCGGGATGCTCGCCTGGCACTGCGGGCAAGTGATGATCGAGGTATCCAAAGAATTCACCTCCTGATGACGACTCTCAAGCAGACAAGGTAGGCTGTCGAATGCCGCCGTACAATCCGCCGGCAACCGAAAACGCGCCGGCCAGTCATCAGCAGCATGCGCTGCCTTTGGCAGCACCAACTTGGCCCTTGGAAAACCTTATTGTGGCTTTACTCTCGCGACGATCGTCTCCCAGATGCCCATTACCCCGAATTGGTCAGCCCAGTAGCGAATGTATTGGGCGTCGATCCGGTCGCCGCTCAGCTTGAGTATGCCGGTGATATCGCGGATGTGTTTTTCCGAGCCGCCTTCCTGGTAATACTGCATCTTCTTCACGATGACGTCTTCCGGAGAGGCGAAGAACGCGTCATAACTCTGATCTGCCGGGCCGCGTTGCTTGCGCGACAACCGACTGCGGTCGAAAGGGGTCTCGGAGGCGACAATGACATCGACCTTCAACCCCGAGTCCGGATGAATGATGTTGAATTGGCCCCGGCTGCGGACTGCCTGTTTGGCGGCGTCGTCGCTTACGTAGAACTCGGGCGCTGGAAATTGCGCGCAGAGCTCCACCACCGACTCTTCGGACAGCCGCACGACCACGTCGATGTCATTCGTCAGTCGCGGCTCGCCGTAATAGGTTGCCGCAACGGAGCCGGTGATGAAGTATTCGAGCCGCAGCGTCTCCAGCGCGGCGACCAGATGTGCGCGCAGGTCAAACTGCTCCATGGGACAATCTCCGCGCAACTTCGCGGCGCACCTGTTGCTCGGACCAGTCGGGGTATTCGCGACGAAGCCGTGCCGCGATATGGTCGCGCGCGAACGTGAAGAGGCCGTCGGCGATCCGCAGCCGCTGTGCGCCGGTCTTGGCGCGCAGCACCGCAGCCATGTCGTCGTCCATGACCTCGATGTTGCGTGGCTCAAGCGTGCGCCGGGAATCTGGCATAAGCGACCTGTTTCGAACCACTGCTGCCACCGCAGCACGGCCCGCGATAGCTCCTTTCCCGGCTCATCTTATCCCACCCGACGCCCGGTTCGCCAACCGGGAGGAGCCATGGTGGGCAGGCCGTCGGCGGCGGGCGTCAAAATTTTGGCGCCGCAGTTCGAAGCGCTCAGATTAGCAAAAGGTGACGGCAAGCCATCCCTATGTGAAGTGAAACGGACCTGATCTTTCGTGAAATTCGCGACGGCCGTTGCGTCTATTCAGTAGGATGAGCTGCACCCCCGGCAGCGTCAGTCCGTTCCGACTGTGCGAGAGGTTTCTTAATGGATGGGATTGTCATGGGTATTCGCTCCACCGCGCCTAACGTCCCGGATTCCTACGGCGTGCAGGGATACCCGACGCTGATCCTCGTCGACCCTGAAGGAATCGTGCGCGATATTCATGTCGGAAACTTCGTCGATTTGCGGGAAAAACGGGATCAGGCCGTGCGAAAACTTCTGCCAGCCAAAGGCGGCTTGCAGCCGCCGTGATGGTTGATCGCATCGTAACCCGCACCTGCCCCCGCTCCGGGTCGATCGCAGGGATATGAACCGCGGATTGCACGGATGACACGGATAAGAGAAGAGGGCTATTTCTTATCCGCGTTATCCGTGCAATCCGCGGTTCGTTTTCGTTTCTCAGCCCTTGAAGCAGGGTGGAGGAAGAACCGCGGGTGCAAGCACCGGCGGCTTTCCGAAGTGGGGAACGCTCATCCGGTTTCGGGCATGAAGGTGGGCATCACGATTCCATCCAACGGCTGGTAATTTCCGCGCACCTGGGCAAAGTGGATTTCGCAGTTGCGCCCGCCCCAGGAATAAAGCGTTCGCACGAGTTCGGGTCGATCCACGGGGACCAGCAACAGAGGACTTTGCCCACGGCGGGAATTGAGTTCCGCCAGAACTAGCGCAATGGCGTCATTGTCGTTTCTCATGACGCCCGGCCCGAGCATGGTGCTCGCGGGATGGGCGACCGAACAAAGAAACCCGGCGAGCGCCCCACGATCGTCTTCGAGCACGGAGGTGTGCCAGATGCCCAATCGGTTTTCGAGGAAGTAGCGATAGTCCTTCTCGCGGCGGATGCCGCTGATTTGTTCTTCGAGCGCAACCATATTGGGGATATCGGATGCGGTCGCGGGCCGCACCCGCTCAGTTCCCCGCGCCGCGTGCTTCAGACCCTCTTTCGGCACCGCGATCATCACATCCTGAAATGCGGCCCGAGGCACAAAGCCGGCTCGCGTGTAGAGGGAGAACGAATCGAGGTTCATCGCGCTGGAGACCAGCCGAAGCGGCTGATTCCGCCCGTCGGCAAAGTCCGTGATGTGTCTCAGCAACGCCGAGGCAACGCCCCGGCCGAAAAAGTCCGGATGGACGGTCATGATCCCCAGCGACACGTGCGTATCGCGCGGGTGATAAAAGCAGGAGCCCATTAGCCGGCAAGTTGGTTCCTCTTCCGCGATCACGCAGCAGCCGGGGTCGACGTCTTCGTACACGTCGCAGAACAGCCGGCAACTCTCCGGGCCGGCGGTGAAGATGGTGGCATTCCGGTTCCGCTGGTACCAGGCGTTGGTCGAGGCGTAAATCAGCTCTGCGACGTTCGGAGAGTCGGATTCATTGGCGGATCTCAATCGCATAGTGTGGCATGTATGCTACAATGTAGGCGTCCGTCTGCCCCGCAAAATAACCTCGAGGAAGCGTTATGACCGTCTCGATTCATCCCCACCTTTGGCAGTTCATCGAAGAGCAAATCAAGGCAGGCAGATATCAAACGCCGGACGAAGTGGTGAACTCCGCACTGGCGCACCTTTCGGCTCAGGTGGAATTGCCTCCCGAGGATTTGGAGGAACTGAGGGGTGAGGTGGCGATCGGAGTAGCAGAACTTGACCGCGGTGAAGGAAAGGAATGGGATCCGGAAGAACTCTGGGACGAAGTTGAACGGCGCCATGCCGCGCAAGCCCGGCCCGACGAAAAGAGAGCCGGCTGATGGCCGAAATCATTTGGTCGTCATCTATCGACCGCGAAAACGCGGCATCGAACTGGCCCGCGCTCTGCACGGCGCAAGGGATATAAGTCGCATTTTCAAGCGAAAGTAGCCGACCGGCTCGCGTGTTTCTTATGGCTGCCGCAGGAACGTAATGCACACCGGCGTCGGCGTCTTGATGTTCACGCCGGCCGGCTTCAGTGCTCCCGTCTCGGGATCAATCCGGAACTCGACGATGTTGTCCGTGTCCTGATTGGCGGCCAGGAGCCACTTGCCGCTCGGGTCGAGGGCGAAGTCGCGCGGGGCGCGGCCTTCGGTGCTGACGTGGCCGGCGGCGGTCAGTTTCCCGCTGGATGGGTCGATCGTGAAGATCGCGATGCTGTTGGCGTCGCCGCGGTTGGAGGCGTAGAGGAACTTGCCGGACGGATGAACGGCGATTTCGGCGGTGGATTTCTGGCCGCTGAATCCTTCGGGGAGCGTCGAGATCGTCTGGAATTCTTTCATCGTTCCATGATCGGCGTCGTAGTTGAAGGCGGTCACCGTGCAGGCCATTTCATTGACGACGTAGAGATGATGGCCATCCGGGCTGAAGGCCAGATGGCGCGGGCCGGAGATGGGAGCGACGGTGCCGAACGGCGGATCGTTGGGCGCGATCGTGTGGGCCGCGGGATCGAATCGGTAGACGAAGATCTTGTCGAGCCCCAAATCGCACGACAACGCGTAGTGGCCGCTCGGGTCGATGGCAACGCAGTGCGCATGCGGGCCTTCCTGCCGGCTGGGGTCGGCGCCCTGGCCTTTGTGCTGATCGGTCGAGGGCGGGGCGTCGAGCTTGCCGTCCGGTTCGATCGGGAGGACCGCCACGCTGCCGCTGCCGTAGTTGGCGGTGAGCACGTTCTTCCCTTGCGGGTCGACCACCAGATGCGTCGGCCCGTGCCCGGCCGAGGGTTGTTGATTCAGCAGCGTCAGCTTCCCCGATTGCTCGTCGATTGAATACGAACTCACCGCCCCCTTGTCCACCTCGTTCACGCAGTAGAGGAGGTGGTGATTGGGATGCAGGGCGAGAAACGCCGGGCTGGCCGCCTCGGCGACCAACTCGGGCTGAGTGAGCGCGCCCGATGATGCATCCATGTGCATCAGGTAAATGCCCTTGCTGCCATGCTGGGTGAAGGTGCCGATGTATACCGAGTAGGACGATCCCGGTTCAGCGCGGCACGGCGTCGCGATCCACGCGATGAGAAGCAGGGCAAAGAGAGCTTGGATCAGTAGGCGCGGCATCTTCATACGTTGATCTCGCTTCCGTAAATTGGCTGCGAATGTATTACCGCAAGGCGGGAGGCTAGACCAGCATTCCCGAAACGCGCAAGGGGCTGGGCTGTTCCATTTGCAGGCCCGCGCCGATGGGAGCGAGAGTGCCCCGCTCGATCCAGTGGCCCGGCAACCAGAGCGCCACCGGCCGGGGATGCGGGTCGGTGAGCAGATCGATGACAGCCTTTGCGATCTTCTCGCACTCCACGAAATATCCGCTGCATTCGGCGGTGGCGCAGGCGCAGCCAACCGCTACGAACGAAACCTGTTGAGGGATCTGGATTGCCTTGGCCGCCAGGGCGGCCCGCGTTTGACGGGCATCTCGAACCGACCCGCAGACCAGCGCGGTGATTCCGTTCTCGACCAGCACGGCCGCTTCAGAGGCGTCGGCGGATTCGACGACCGCATCAGCCGAGTAGCGGGACGCCGACTGCCGCAAGCCGTGCGCGACCGCGCTGTTGCCGCGGGGCTCGATGGCGCCCAGTCGGCGGTGTCCCGCCAGCATCAGGTCGCGCGCCAGCCGCTGCACGCCAAGTCCTACGTCGCTCAGCACCGAGTGCATCGAATAGGTTTTGGGCTCGTGGTTCACGCTGACCACCGGCAGGTTGCGCACGAGCAAGTCGCGTAGAAACGCATCCGGCGTCTCGCGCGACAAATTCACCACGGAGGTAAACTGGTTCAAGAAGCTGGGCCGCAGATTGGCGACGCTGGTCACCAATTCCAAATCAGGACATGCGGAGCGCAGGTGCGCGATGACGCATGCATTTTCCTCGCCCGGGTCGCAAACAATCAGCCACTTGCCACCGCCGGGGCAGGGAGACGGCGCGGTGCCGCGAACGAAAGTGCCGCGTCCGATGCTTCGGTCGAGCAGACCCTCGGCGGCCAGGTCGGTTAATGCTTTGCTGAGTGTCTTGGCGTTGACATGAAAGCGCCGGGCCAGCGCCCGCTCGCCGGGAAGTTTGCCATTCAACTCGCCGCTCTCGACGGCACGGCGGATCTTCTCCCGCAAGCGCTGAAACTTGTAGCTCATCTCGGAAGAGCGTTGCGGGGTGGATTCTGCTTTGGCCAAAGATGCGTTCATCGCGATCCCTTCGTACGTCGGCGCAATCATCGCGCCGGCGGCGGTGTGCGACCAACAACTGCCGATTCCTTCATGGAATGCACGGATGGTCAGAACTTAGATCGACAGGGATAACATCCCCTTCAAAAAAAACAAGCTAAAATCGCTCCAATACCGCAAGATTGCGGCTTCGATAACATGCGGATATCAACCGGGATAGAATCGAGAATGGTGTGCTGGGAACCGGACGAGCAGTTGCAGTTGTTTGAATGAAACTATCTGCTCACCTGATCGAAGTACCCGATGAAGTAGAGGAACCGGTTTTGGTTCATGACCGGGATGCTCAATTGCGACGCCGAGGCGACGAATGCCTGGTAGGTTTCGAGTTGCTTGGCCTTTTCATTGTGGCGGAGGACTTCGTTGGCATTGTTCTGATCGGTGATCGGCGGGACCACCGGCTCGGCGCCCATCACGACAAAGTCGGTGTCGAGATCGACCGTATTCTGGATCTTCCCGCCCCACTGGGTGATAAGCCGCTTGATGATGTCCGCATCGCCCGACGACGCCACGCCGGTGCCGCTGAGGTCAAAGTTGCCATAGACCACGAAGTTGTATGGGATGTTCGGGTCGTAGATCAGGTTCATGATCAGGTCGCCGATCACCAGTTGCTGGCCGGGCTGGGTCTTGATGATCCGGCACTCGCTGGTATCGGAGCTGACGTTGAACACTTCCAGCGATGCCTTGCCGGCCGGCATGTTCGTGTCGTTCATCCCATCGCCCAGCGGCGGGATGCCGTGGCTCTTGTCGTAGACCTCGAAGGTCAGGCCCTTGGTCACATGTTGCCGCTCGCCGACGTTAATGAAGCAGGTCTGGTAATCGGTGACGCGGATGATGTTGCCGTCGGCGTGCTGGACGATCGGCTCGGTCGGGCTCACGCGCACCTGGCGCAGCTTGGTCTTGAATTGCGCGACCTGTTTTTGCAGCGTCAGGATCTGCTTGTCTTTGGTCGCCGCCTGCGTGGTCAGAGAGGCATTGACGTCCTGCATCCCCTTCATGCTTTGAGTGGCGCTGGCCTGTAGTGCGGCCTGCGCGTTGGCGGTCGCATCCTGCGCCTGCTTGAGCTCCGTTTGCACCTGCGCCACGGTCTGGTTGGCCGCGGCAATCAGCTTGTCCTTGTCATCAAGCTGCTGCTTTTGGGCGACGATGATCTGCTGGTTCTTGGCCTCGGCCGCGGCAAGCTGCGTCTTAAGTTCCTGGGTCGATCCGGCCAACTGGACGACCTGATCGCTAAGAGCGGCCAGCGCCCCGCTGAGGTTATCGGTGGGCAGGTTGAAATTGATCACCTTCTTGACGGCTTCGACCTTCTTGCCCGCGTCGGTCAGCGAGAGCTGTGCGACCTTGATCGCCTTGTCCGGCGTCACGCCGCCGCCGATCAATTTGGAAAGCTGGTCCGATTCCGAAAGCGACACCTGCATCGCCGACTGCATCCCCGCATACGCCGGCTGATCCGGGTCGGTCTTGAGCTGATTCAGCGCCAGCACCCGCAGGTCGGTGATGTCGTTCTCGCCGACGAAGGGCTTGTCGCGGTCGCGCAGCTCCTGCAGCGCGCGATCCGATTCGTTCAGCTTTTGCCCGGTATAGAGTGCCACGACGATCATCGCGACGGCGATGATGATCGATGCGACCAACCCGGTGAGAATACCGGTACGAGACCCTTGTACGGAGGGAAGGGCGGGGGGCATGGAGACCTCCAAGGTTGCTACCGCGACTGGCCCCGGATGCTCCGCGCGGAATTCCCGCGCGCAAGCCCCAAGGCACTGGTGAGTAATCAGCGTGTGGGCCAGCCCAGGAATTGTTCCCGGCCAACTCCGTCACGTTATCGGAACGGGGGACTTCCGCCGATGCTACCGCAACCTAGTTTACCGGCGTTGGGTGAGGCGGGTCAAGAAAAAGCAAGGCCCAGCGCGTGATGCCGCTCTTGCAGGTGCATGCTCGCCGTTCTTTGTATCGTCCATCGCACCGCGAAGCGGTTTCTCACCCGTGATTAGCCGTCCCAGCTTGCTGGGCGCGACCGGGGCCCCCTCCAAAATTGATCTCGGTCAGTATTGGGCGGGGCAAGTTCGTCCCGGCTGACCAAACCATTGACATGTCCAGCAGAAGCGACGTCGCATCCAGCAAGCAGGAACGGTAGATCGCGCCTGATGCCTGCCGATCCTCTCACCTTGCCAGCGACGACGGCGATTCGGGCCTGGCGGCCGGGGAAATGTGCGTCGGATATCCGTTGGCGGTCGCGACGACCGTCCGAATTCCGGTGAGCACTTGCCTCACGCGCTGGCGATCCTGGCGGGCGAAGACGGTGCCGGAGATGATGGAGGGACCGACGGGATCGCACAGGTCCCCCCGGCAGGCGACCGGATGCACCGAGGCGTTGCGGATCGTCAGCTCGGCGGGGCTCGAGTCGTCGATCGAGACGAACGCCGTCCCGGCATATTCAAGCACATCCGATTCGGAGGCGGGGGTGTTTCCCATCACGTACCAATGCACCGTCGCATTCGATGCGGAATTGTGATCGGCCTTTTGGTCGCGCTTGGGGTTCCAGAGCACGCGCAGGTGCATGACTTGGCGGGTCGGGGCATCACTTTGCTTGCCGTCGAGTTGCTGCTCGGCGGCACGGTCGACCAGCACAATGTCCACGTCGCCATCGCCTTCGCGGCCGAGGTAGGCGTTGGCAAATTGCTGGATGAAGACTTGATGGCGCTGGGCCGACTGCAGCGTGAGCTCCTGGGGCGGAGGGCCGCTGGAGCATCCCATTAAACCAATGGGGGCCAACAGGGCTGCACTGCGGAGTACGATCGTTAGAGCGGATTTCATCATTGCCAGGGTCTTCCCTTTGAAGCTGCGTGCTGGACGCCCCAGCCCGCCGCAGAGCCGCTGGGCTCTCGAGGTTGTGGAACAACCTCTCGGACAGTCGCCTCATGCCAATCCAAGGAGGGATAACGCGTCGCGCTCGACGATCCCCCGCAGCGCCTCCCGCGGCACCACGGGCAGGTTCGTGCCCTGGGCGAGCTGGTTGATGCTGTAGAGCGCTTCGATGCACTCGGTGGCGCTGGTATAGGGGAAATCGCTGCCGAACAGCAGCTTGTCGATCACCCCGTGCTGGTAAACGGAAACGAAGGCGCTGTACGCCTGCCAGGTGCGGCTCAGAAGGCCGCTGACGTCGGCATAAACGTTGGCGTGCTTGCCCAGCATGATGATCGTCTCGTCGATCCACGGCTGGCCCATCTGGGCAATCACGATTCGCAATTTCGGGAACGACCGGGCCACTTCGTCCAACAGATAGGGCCGGCCGTATTCAAGTTTGCTCTTCTCGCTGAACTGCCCGCTGGGATGGAAGAGGATCGGCATGCCGAGCTTTTCCGCCGCGGCATATACATCCATCGCCCGGGAGTCGGAGGGATGGAAGTCCTGGTTGGGCGGTGAGACGGTCAATCCCTGGAGCCGAAGCTCGTTCTTGGCGGTCTGGACTTCGTCCACCGCGCCTTCCTCGGTCGGATCGATCCCGGCAAAGCCGATCAGTTTCTGGGGGAATTTCCGCACATAGTCCGAGACAAACCGATTGGGGATCTCTGCATGCAGATAGCGGCTCTTGAAGCCGAGCACGATCGACTTATCGACCGTGCCGCTCTGCGCCCAATGGTGCTCCGGGTCGGCAGCAGGCAGGCCGCGCCAAGCAGATCGCTCGGCCGACACGCGGGGCTGGCGCTTGCGGGCGCGAGGGCTGGAGCTCCCGGACTCGAACTGCCCCAGCTGGTCAGGGGACTGCCAGATATGTGTGTGACAATCAACGATCATAAAAATGACTCGAGTGCCGGGTCAAAGGAACTGCGCACACGTCAATACGCCTTGCAGTCTGCCGGCACCCAAACGTCCCAACCCATCCTTGCGCGGGGCCACAGTAGCTTAAGGATTTTCCAAGCCGGGTCAAAATTCCACCCGGCCTCCCGAAGCCCTCCGGATGGGAATCGGGCGACAAAAGAGTTATCGGACGTTGGGCCGAAGGACTGGAGAATTTCATAAGCGATGATTGGAGAACGCTTTGCCGGATTGATTGCGAAATCGCTATCCGGGATGGAGCGAAGGCCGAAAGGAACCAAAAAAATCGGGCTCCCGGCCCCGCTTTGCCGGCGGCGCGGGAGCCCGAAAACAACCAAAACCCGCTTTACCTGGTGACTCTCGACTGATCGAGAAGCTCCTTCCACTGCGGATTGGCCGGATCGGCCTTGGCCAATTGCTCCAGCAATGGGGCGGCTTTGTCGAATTGCTTTTGCTCGAAGTAGGTCATCGCCAGCCCCGCCGTGGCCGCGTTGGGGGTGGGGGCAGTGTTGACCATTTTCTTCCATTGGGCGATCGCCTCATCGACCTTGCCTTCTGACTTGAGGCAAAGGGCCAGCCCGTTGATTGCGCCCAAGGCTTTGGGGTCCAGCTTGAGACATTTCTCAAACTGCGGCTTGGCCTCGGCGGGGTTCCCGAGATTGAGCAGGGCAAACCCCAGCCCGTTCAGCGCGGCGGTATTCTTCGCGTCCCTGGCCACCGCCTTCTGGAACATCTCCACGGCCTGGTTCGGATGCCCTTGGTTGAGCTGAGCCCACCCGCGAGTCACGTCGTCGGCATCGGCAACCGGAGGCTCGAGCTGCGCTTTGAGTTGCGGGCCGACCTTGCCCGCCTTGGCGGCGGCCAGCAGTTGCTGAATCGAAGCATCCGCGCCCGGTGAGTCGGCAGCGGTTTGAGCGTACTTGGCCGCCTGATCGAACTTGCCTTGCAGCAAGTACAATTTGGCCAGCCCCACGCAAGCTGCCGGGGCGTCCTTGGCGGCGGCGAGCCAGTCCTTTTCGGCGGTCGCAAAATCGCGCCGGGCGAAGGCGATCTGACCCAGCCCATTCAGTGCCGCAGGCTGGTCCTTCTTCACGGCCCGACACTTGTTGAACGCTTCTTCGGCGGCCTTGGAGTCGCCGCCGTTCAAGTCGGCCCAGCCCAGGCCGTTCCAGCCGTTGGCGTTGTTCGGATCGAGCGCCACCGACTGGCGGAACTTGTCCACCGCCTGGTCGAATTTGCCCCTTTGCCAAAGCTGCCAGCCGTCTGATGCCAGAGTTAGCGCCTGGTCGGCCTTCTCGGCCGAGACGGCCGGGTGGGGCGCCAGGAGTAAGAAACAGAGCATTGCAATAACGGATCCCATGACGAGACCTCCTGCGATTGAAAAGAGAATGATTTTCCGCCGCCGGCGGCGCTCGTCTCGCTTGAGCGATTCGAGCAGCGCCGGGTCAACGGTATTAAGGAACGCTTGGAGCCGATCCACGTGGGCCGGCTCATCGGACACATCTCTCATCACACACCTCGCTCTGCGCGCAGAATCTCCGGACGGGTTTTCCCGCCGGGCGCGACCCGGCGGGGTGACGATTCATTTCAAAATCAAATCATGAAACCACGGATTGCACGGATGACACGGATGGGATGAAATCCGAGCCGAGCACTTGCTGAACGGTACGAGAGCACGAAGGTCGTCTTTCTTCCTCTTATCCGCGACATCCGCGTAATCCGCGGTTCGATCTAAATGTTTTTAATCAGTTTGGCTTTTTGTTCGGCGGTCATTTTCTGGACCTTATCACCGGCCGACCGGGCCATCTCTTGGCCGAGGGCGGCCATTACCTTGTCCAGCCGCGAGCGGACGGTCGGGTACGACACGCCGGTCTGCTCGGCGATCTCCTTCAAGCTCCCGCCCGCCATCAGGAACAACTCGATGAACCGCTGATGCTCGATCGGCATTGCCCCAAGCCGGCTCGGCGGAAACTCCGCCTCGATCTGCACCCGGCACTTGGCGCATCCCATGCGCGTCACGACCATCGGGCCATGACAGTACGGGCAACTCGGATCGACCACCGCTTCCGACATGGGAATCTCAATGAACTGAGGTACTATCGTGCCGATACTCAATAAAATCAAGATAAAAATCAGAAATGGTTAATAAAATTCATTTCGGGAGGGAGGGCGGGGTATGACTTTTCCAAAAGGATGGAGGACAGACACCTGCCGGAAGAGAGCCGATCGGCTCTGCCGCCGGACGGGTTGTGAAGCGATCTATCGCAGCTGAGCCTCAAGCTCAGACCGAATGGGGAGAACGACTGTGAAGTCTGTCGGGACTCAAGCGCCAATCGAAAGGCGGCTCATTCCCTCGCCGCCCCCTCACGGCAACTTCAGCGAATACTTGGCGGACGTGATCTTGCCGCTGGCGTCGGTTTCGAAGATGAAGCCCATGTGGTGATCGAAGAACTTGCCGCGAATGAAGGTCCATTGGTTTCCGGCGTGGCTGAAGGCTTCGGTCTTCTGGTCTTCGCTGCCGATGATGGGATAGAGCAGGTCCAATGCTTTTTGCAGTTCCTTGGCCCCGTCGTCGTTTTGCATTTTGAACGACGGGTTAAGCATCTTGGGAAAGTCCGGCATGTCCGAATCGGTGCCGGGCCGGTCCACGCTGATCAGCTTGTCGCCGGATCGGGCCAAAACCATGTCGGTGCTTGAGGTGCCTTCGCCCTGCTGGATCACCACCTTGACGTGATACACCGGGAGCGAGAAGACGCGCACGAACTCCGCATCCTCCACCCGCGTCGGCTCGAGATGCACGATGTCGGCGGTGTGCTTGTCGAAAAATGCCTTGTCCGCGGCGCTCAGGCCTTCGGCGCGAGCCGGGCGAGGCGAGGTCGCCAGGATCAGGCCGAGAGAAACCAGCAGCGCGGTCAACATTGCCATGGACGTGATCTTCATTGTGCCTCCATTGATCGAGTTGAATCCCGTTCACCGTTTTCATGATAATCATTCCTTGCTGAAAATAAATGCAAAAGAAATGATGGAACTGTGTGCGGAGACCATGCGGTGCAAGGGCGTCGCCCGTGAGTCTTTGTGGTGCAGGCTTCCAAGCCTGCCATTCCCGTTTGGCAGGCTTGGAAGCCTGCACCACAAAGGCTTCCGTAGGCGGGTCGCGATGGAGACGCCGCGTGCGGAGTCAAAGGCACCCGTATCGTGACTTGGTTTTTCCCGTAGAACGGTTTCAGGTCGTTGCGCCATCCTTCCACGGGCGGGACGCCCGTGCCACGCGAAGGCCAGGCCCAGCATCGTTGCGGAGGCGGCGGGCGGGGCATATCGTTTCCGGCGCGAGCGAAAGGACCATTGATGCAGATCGTGCGATTTCTTTACGGCGGGCGGATTCACGTGGGCCAGCGGATCGACGACGCCACCGCGCTCGAAATTGAAGGCGATTTGTTCGGCCCCCATCGCGTCACCGAGCGACGGCTGCAGATCGACAAGCTGCTGGCGCCGCTCATTCCTGCCGACATCCTGTGCATCGGCTTGAACTACCGCGAGCACGCCGCCGAGAGCAACTCGGCCATCCCGGAAAACCCGATGCTGTTCATCAAGTCGGGCAACACGCTGAACAACCCGTACGACCCCATTCCGATCCCCCGCCGCAGCGACCAGATCGACTATGAAGCCGAGCTGGCGGTGGTGATCGGCAGGACCGCCAAGTACGTCTCGCGGCATAACGCGCTGGATTATGTCCTGGGCTACACCTGCGCCAACGACGTCTCAGCCCGCGACTGGCAGCGGGAAAAATCGCTGGGCGGCGGGCAATTCGCCCGCGGCAAAAGTTTCGACGGATTCTGCCCGCTTGGCCCGTGGATCGTCACCAAGGACGAGGTCCCCGACCCCAATTCTCTCAGCATCAAAACCACGCTGAACGGCCTGACCATGCAGCAGCACACCACCGGCGACATGATCTTCGACGTGCCGGCCCTGATCGAAAGCCTCAGCAGCACAATGACGCTCCGCGCCGGCGCGGTGATCCTGACCGGTACGCCGCAGGGCGTGGGATTTGCGCGGAACCCGCCAGTCTGGATGAGAGACGGCGACCTCGTCGTCGTCGAAATCGGCCGCATCGGCCGGCTGGAAAATCCGGTGAGGAAAGAGTGAGCGGACGGAAGAATTGATCCACGAAGAACACGAAGGGACACGAAGGAATAAGAAAAGCATTTGTGCGCGTAATGCGCAAGTTCTGTTCTTCAAGTCGCGCCGGCCTTCGGATCACCATTTGTCCTCTTTTCTTCTTGTGTTTTCCTCTTCGTGTCCTTCGTGGACAAAACATATGGCGGACTTTGAAGCGAGTCTCACGATGGCAACCACATTGTGGAAGCGTGCGGTCCTCTCGATCGCTTTGACAAGCGCGTGGCTGTCGGCGGCGCGGGCCGCGGACTCGCGAGGCGCCACTCCGCTTTATCTCGACACATCACAGTCCTTCAACGCCCGCACGCTCGACCTGATCTCCCGGCTGACGCTGGAAGAAAAGGCGATGCTGCTCAACCACAAGGGCTCGATCGTCCAGCGCTTCGGCATCCTTCCCGATCATTGGAACCAGTGCCTGCACGGGGTTTGCTGGACCGAGCCGACGACGATGTTTCCCGTCTCGATCGCCAGCGGCGCCACGTGGGACGTGGACCTGGTTCACCAGGAAGCCGTCGCGATTTCTGATGAGGCGCGGGCGATCTACAACGGCTGGCGGCGCGATCCGAAATTCCCCGGCGAACACAAAGGGCTGATCTACCGCGCCCCCGTGATCAACATCGAACGCAACCCGTATTGGGGCCGCAACGAGGAAGCTTATAGCGAGGACCCATACCTGACCGGCCGCATGGCCGTCGCGTATGTGAAGGGCTTGCAGGGGGACGACCCGAAGTATCTCAAGCTGGTGGCGACGCTCAAGCATTATGCCGTCAACAACGTCGAGCAGAACCGCCAGAGTTTGTCGGCCAAAGTCCCCGAGCGGATGTTGTATGAATACTGGCTGCCGCACTTCCACGACGCGATTGTCGAGGGGCAGGCGCAGTCGGTGATGGCCTCCTACAACGCGATCAATGGAGTCCCAAGCAATATCAACCCGCTGCTGCTGAATGACATCCTCAAGAAGCAGTGGGGATTCAAGGGATTCGTCGTGTCCGACCTGGGCGGGGTAAACACCATGGTCAAGGGCCACATGGGCGGGAAGATGGCCTACGAAGATGCGGTGGCCCAATCGCTGATCAACGGCTGCGATTTTTCCGACAAGGAATTTGAAACCTACATCCCCGCCGCCGTTCGGGACGGCAAGCTGCCTTTGGAGCGGCTGGACGACGCCGTCTTCCGCGTCCTGCGCGACCGCTTCCGGCTGGGCGAGTTTGATCCGCCGGAAATGGTTCCATACAGCACGATTTCGCCCGATGTGATCTGCAGCCCGGCGCATCGGGCGCTGGCGCTGAAGATGGCGCAGGAGTCGATCGTGCTGCTGAAAAACACCGGCGGCCTGCTCCCGCTGGACCGGACGAAGCTGAAGAAAATCGCGGTGATCGGCCCGCACGCCGACCGGTTCACGCCTGGGGGATACAGCGGCAAGGCAAAAGATCCGGTCAAGCCGCTTCAGGGCATACGAAATCGCGCCGACGATGGAACGGCAATTTCGTACGACCTTGGCTGCGAAATCGTTGCAGCAAGGAATGCTGCGGGAGATCGTTCGCCGGATGAAGCGGGTTTGATTTCCCATGCCGCTATGGCGGCAAAGAACGCCGATGTTGCGATCGTCTATGTCGGCACCACCAATGCGATCGAATCCGAAGGAAAAGATCGCAAGACGCTGGCTCTCCCCGGCCGGCAGGAGGAGCTGGTCAAGGCGGTGCTCGCCGCCAACCCGAAGACGGTCGTGGTACTCATGAACGCCGGCCCGCTGGCGATTCCCGCGATCGCGGCCGACGCCCCGGCAATCATCGAAGCCTGGTGGGGCGGGGTCGAGGGCGGCAACGCAATTGCCGATGTGCTGTTCGGCAACATCAATCCCGGCGGACGCCTGCCTCACACCATCTATGCCAGCGACAGCCAGGTCCCGCCGCAGGACGAGTACGACGTGACCAAGGGCTTCACGTACATGTACCTGAACGCCCCGCCGCTTTTCCCCTTCGGCCACGGCCTGAGCTACACCCAATTCGAGTACGGCAAGCTCGAACTCTCGCAAACCTCAGTCGCGCCGGACGGTTCCCTCACCCTTACCGTCCCGGTCAAAAACATCGGCCAACGCGCCGGCGATGAAGTCGTGCAGCTCTACGTTCATCAGGTCAGCCCGAGCGTGAAGCGACCCACCAAGGAATTGCGCGGCTTTCAGCGCATCCCTCTCGCGCCAGGCGAATCCAAGGCGGTGCGATTCGTCCTGCCGGCCGAAAAGCTCGCCTTCTATGATGTGAACGTCCATCACTTCGTCGTCGAACCCGGCGCATACGACGTGATGGTCGGCAGCTCATCTCAAGACATCCGCGACACGGCGTCAGTTCAGGTGAAAGCGGATCGATAGATCGGTCGATAAAGCGCCGCGACACCGCGTTCCTTCCCCTCTCCCTCGGGGGTGAGAGTGAGGGAAAACCGCCGGCGCGGTTCCCTTGCTGATCCGATGTCTACTCCGACTTCCCCTCACCCCAGCCCTCTCCCGGAGGGAGAGGGAGGAAGAGAGCTCACTTATCCCCTCATGCATTCTTGAGAATGTCCATCGGCTCGAACTTCCGGCCCAGAACTTTGGCGTCATCGGCGCCAAGCCATCCGTTCAGCAGCGTGGCGTAAACCCGACGGAAATCGGTGGTGAAGGCGACATCGCCCCGGCTCAGCTTCTCGGGCGCCAGGCCCGGGAACGTGCCATGGAGACCGGGTTTGATTCGCCCGCCGGCCAGGAACATCGGGGCGGCTTCGCCGTGGTCGGTGCCGCTGCCGTTTTCCTTCACCCGGCGGCCGAATTCGCTGAAGGTCATGAGCGTCACGCGATCCAGGTGGCCGAGCTGCCGAAGGTCATCGATGAAAGCGGCAACGCCGCCGCCCAATTGATCGAGCAGCGCCGGGTGGGACTGCGCCTGGTTGGCGTGCGTGTCGAAGCCGCCGAGCTTCACGTAATAGATGCGGGTCGGCATGCCGGACGCGATGAGCTGCGCCACTAACTTCAAGTCGCGCGCAAGCGGCGTCTGGGGATACGTCGCCTTACTCTCAATCGACGTGCTGGCCTGGCGGATCCGCTCGGCATACACCCGCGCGTTCAGGGCCGTGCGATGGATGAACTGCTCGGCCCGATCGGCTGCCGACGGAGCGGATGCGCTCATGTCACCGGCAGAGTCGTCGCCACCGGCACGGGAAGCCGCGCCGCCGGCCATGGGGCCTGCGCCCCGCATCTGCCCCCCGCCGTATGCGGGCCGACCGGCCGCGCCGCCAAAGGTCAACGGGACATACTTGGCGCCCTGCAATGCCGGGGGCGGTTCGGAGTCGAACGCGATCGCCATTGCCGGGTCGTCTTTACGTTTGGACTGTCCCGGATCTTCTCCGGCGCATGATGCGTCGCAATATCGGCCGAGCCAGCCGGTGGCGAGCAACCGCTCGGGCTCGGCGGAAGTCCAAATGTCGGTGGCGCGGAAGTGCGAGCGATTGGCGTTGGGATAGCCGACGGCATGGACGATCGCCAGATCGCCCGCGTCATAGAGCTTTTTCAATCCGCTTGCCGCGGGATGGACGCCCCACTCGTCGGTGAGCTTCAGCGCCGCGCTTTTCGCGACGCCGAGCCGCGGCCGGGCCGCGTAATAGTCGTCGTTGCCCAACGGCACGACCGTATTCAACCCGTCGTTCCCACCCGCAAGCTGGACGACGACCAATACATGGTCGTCGGGCCGGCCAGCGCCGGCCGGGTTGGCCGCATAGTCGGCGGCCATGCATCGCGCGCCGTGGTCCAAAAACAGCGGAAGCGTTCCGGCGACACTCAAGAGCTGCATTCCGCGCGACATGAACAGCCGCCGGGAGTAGAGGATATCGGATGGGTTCAACATGGTTTGTCCTTCGTCAAAGTTCAACTCTTGAGAAAGTCATTTATTCCGACCGCCGCTTGCGGCTTCGCGAACCAAGAGACTCACCCGATTCGCGAAGCCGCAAGCGGCGGTCTGAGAGCGGGGAGCGCATCCAGAATTTCCCACTCCCCCCGCTCCAATCCGTTCACTCCATCTGATACTGCGGCGTCGCCAGCATCGCACCGATCATCATTCGGAGGCGGTCGTCCGTCTCAGGCTTGCCGATCGAAAGCGGCTCGCTTCCCAGCGACTTGATTAACGCCTCCTTGTCCTTGGCCGACAGTGGCTGTTGGAGGAATCGCGCCGCGGCGGCATCGACCAGTTGTGCCGCCGTCGGCATGGCGCCGAGGCCGTCGAACAACTTCGACGGGACGACCATCCGGCTCGCCGGGGGAATCGGCGGCATCTTCATCAGCTCGGCCCGAACCTGTTCGGCCTGTTCCTGGCGTATCGCCTGGATCCGCGCAAAGCGCGCATCCGAAGCCGTGGGCGGGAGATTTGTCTTCGCGCTGCTGCCGGCCGGCTGGGTTGTCGCCGCGGCCAAACCCGGCCGTAGCGGGCGCGCGCCGGGCGAGAATGCGGGCCTTGCGACGCCCGGCGGAGGAGCATTTGCAAAGCCCGGTCGCATGCCGGGAAACAATCCCACCCCCAGGCGTCCGCCGGCCATTGCCGATGCGATGCTGTAACGGGTGTTCAGTGTTGCCGAGGTGATCCATCGATCCTCGCCCGGCCATCCTTTGACATTAGGCGGCTGAAACAATTCCTCGCCCATGTCGCGCAGGCTCAACGAAGCCGCCCACAGCATCCGCGGCTGCGGCGGTTCCTCGAGCAGGCGCAAGGTCATCGCCTCGAGTTCGACGGGGCTCTTGATCACCGCAAACTTGCATGCATCGCCATAAAATGACGGGCTGTTGAAGAGAGTCCGCAGCGCGGGCGCCAGTTCCCAATCGCCACCCTTGAGCGCTGCGGCCACCGCGGCCACATCCTGCTCGGCCGGCTGGGGCGTGCCGAAAAACTCCCAGAGCCGCCGCGCCAGATACGTGGCCGGCTCGGGGCGGGCGAAGATCAATTCGGGGACGTCGTCGGGCGTGTATTTCCCGGTCTTCCCGAAGATCGTCTTCGGCCCGTCGTCGTGCCGGGCGGGAATGAACTGCGAAGTGTCGCTGAAACGATCGACCGTCATCCCGGTGAGGGCGCGGGCCACTTCGGGGATGTCGGCCTCGGTGTAGCCGTTCCCCTCGCCCATGGTGAACAGTTCCATCAGCTCGCGGGCGAGGTTCTCGTTCGGGCGGCCCTTCTGGTTTTCGTCGTTGTTCAGATAGCGGATCATCGCCCCGTCGTGAATGATGTCGGCGGTGAGGCGCTTATAGTTGCCGATCGCTTCGCGATGGAAGAGATCGTTCTGCTGGCTCAGCGCCTGCACGCTTTTCACTTCGCGCACACCGCTGCAAAACAGTCCGTGCCAGAAAAGGGTCATCTTCTCTTCCAGCGGACGGTCTGAGCGGACCATCCGATCAATCCACCAGCTTCGCAGCTCCTGCAACTTGTATTGAAGCAGCGGGCCTTGGAATCGGTAATCGACGGCCAAGTCGGTGGGCAGTTCGGGAAGTTCGACGTGATCGAACGGAGCTGCCGCGCCCGCGGGCAGACGTCCTGTGACCAGGTATTCGACCGCCGCTTCACGTCCCAGTGAATGCACGCGATCAGTTTGCGCGGGCGTCCCGCCAAACCCGGCGCGCCGCAGGAGATGAGCGGCGTCGTCGCGCGACCAGGATGTGTCGGCGTGGGCCACCGCGGGCGGCGCCACCGAAGCGGCGGCTTCCGTCTTCTTCGCGGATTCCTCCTGGCTGGCGGATTTGACGAACCATGGCGTGGCAGTGGGATCCGAGGTGAAGAACTTGAGAAGCAACTCGGCGATCTTCTGCCTGCCGCTCGGGCTGGGGTGCGTGCCGTCTTGCCCGAGGTCTTCGCGCTTGTAGATCAGGTCGTCCCCCTCGCGGCCTTTGACCCCATCCGCCCACAGATATGGCCCCCATAGCACCACCGGCGACTGAAGCTCGGCCTTGGCCGAATCTGGGCTCGAGCTCGCCTTGAGCTGATCGAGGCTGACCCCGCGCATCGCAAACGCGCCTTCGTAGGCGTACCGCTCGGGGTTCAACATGCTGCCCGCATAGCCACCGTAAATCCGGCTCGATAGGTAGACCAGCCGCAGGTTGGGGTAACGGGTCGTGGCCAGCTTGATGATCGTGTCCATTTCCTTCTGCAGCTCGTCCGCGTGGGCGGGGAAATCGCCGAACCGCGCCGGGCCGGCAATCGCTTGCTTGATCCAGACCGCCTGAACCTGCTGGGGAGTGACGCCGGAGGACTTGAGCCGCCGGTCGGCTTCATCCCAAACGGGATTGGTTCCAGTCGCCCCGACGTTGGCCCACGCCGGTGCATCCTTCCCACCCTGGGCCGCATCGACGATTAGCATTGAGGACGATTTGCGGGAATCGGCATCGGCCAATTGCTTGAACTTCGAGAACTCCATCGTCGTGTTCGACATGCCGATCGACATCAGCACGACTTTGCCGTCCGGCGAAGGCTTCCCGTCGACATTGAGCGGAACCAGCTTGGCGGACATTTTCGCCGCGGCCTGCCGCAACGGCTCGGGAGGCACGTTGCTCCCGCCGCCGTAGAGTCCCCCATCAACGCCCTTGTATTTCTGATCGCCCTTAAGCTGCGTCAGCGGGACGAACCCGGTGGATTCCTGGTTGGTGATGGCCGGCTTGCCCGAGCCCGGGCCGGCGCCCTGGCTCGGCGCGCCGCCGCGCTGCTGCATTTTGGCCCGGATGCCGTCGAGGAACATTCGTTCATCAGCCGACAAAGTCTCGCCGCTCTGGAGCTTTTGATTCAGCTCGCGGGCCCGCTGCATATCGGCCTGGCTGACGCCGGGCGGCCGGCGGCCGGGGCCTTCGCCGCGCGCGATCGCGGCCTTGGCACGGTCGAGGTAGGCCTGGTCGTCGGCCGAGAGCTTGTCCCCGGCGACTTCCTTCTGGTGTATGGCACGGGCCCGACTCCAGTCGATGGGGCCGTTTTCAGTCCCGGCATCGGCGCCGAATACGCTCGCGGACAGCAGCAGTCCCAGAGCTATCGCACAGATGACCGTATGACTTGCCCCGAACCGCGGCGCATTACTTCCTCTCCTTCCGGGGGAGAGTTGCGGTGAGGTCGTAGGGGCGAACGGCCGTACGCCCTGGGCACACGGCCGTGTGCCCCTACATTCGGCGCTCTCCCGGAGGGAGGGGGAGAAAAGATCTGATTTCATGCCGATCTCCTCAAGGCTGTTTCTTTTCGTTGTCTTCACTGCCGGCGGCCAGAGCGCCATCAACGATCGCTTCGGCCTCTTGCGGTTTGCCGTCCTGCATAAGCCGCCGGCATTCCTGGGCGGCGCGCATTGCCGCGGAAGCGTCGCTTCCCTGCTTCTGCGATTGCCGGATCTTCGCTTGCAATTGCACCATCTTTTCCCCAACGGCTTCGAACTGCTTCCGCCGAATCTCACTTGCTCTGGCCCGTTGCTCCGGGGTCAATCGATTGCGAATCGAGATAAAGAAGCTGAGCTGAAATCGCTTGATCTGGCGCTCGGCATCCAGCACCTGATCGAGTTGCGTCATCGCTTCGTGTTCGTCGGGCGGGTCCCGCCGCAGGATTTCACCCAAGTCGGCAACGCGTTGTTGGAGGGTCCGCTGCATCGTGAAGACTACCCGCCGGTGTTCCCGCCACTGTGTTTCGATGGAATGACGTTGCGGCTCATCCAAGCCGATGTCCCTTGCATGATTCAAAAGCAGATCCGGCGGATAGAGCGCCTCGGCAATCGAATCCATCTGTGGCGGCTGAGTCTGCGCAGAGCCCGGTACGGAAGTCAATGCAATGCAAACAGCAAGTAGGATCGTGCGGAACATCAAGTACTCAGTTACAGGGCAAAAACTGAAGCGGTTTTCATATTTGCTGCACCGAGGCAGATTCCGGTTAGCCTCGACCTCGAAAACACCTTAACCGGAATGTCGCGCCTGCGGCTGCGTCGTCGGCAACGCGTCCGGCGATTCGTCGGCCGGCTGGCTCCAGTCCTCTGTGGATGGAAGCAGAAATGCCGTCGGCGACGTCCAATCCGGCAACGACTGATCCCACACTTCAACGCTGCGCGCGTCGTTCACATGCGACTGCGGCGTGTCGATCGCAATTGGCGCGCTGCCATGCCGGGGATGCCAGGCGACGCATGCCACGGCGATCACCGTTCCCACGCCCAGCGCCATTGCGATCATCGGCCCATGTCGAAGCTCAGATCGGATTGGCCTGATAGTCGATCCGGCGGCGCTGCGCTCGAGATCAAACGACGGCGCGAGTCGATCATCACCGCGCCTCAATTCCCCAAATAACGATCGGACTTGGTCTTCTTCAGAATGCTGGCTCATTGGATGCCTTTGCCGCTCAAACTCAACCGAAGCGCCTGCTTGCCGCGTTCATAATGCGTGCGCGCCGATCCCAGCGAGATTCCCATGACCCTGGCCGCCTCGGAGAGGCTCATGTCGTGATAGAACACCAGTTGCAGCGTTTCTCTCTGACGGCCGGGCAGCTTTCCGAGCGCCGCCACAAAGACTTCCCGCAAGCGTTCGCGATCCAGCGCCTCTCCGGCACTTGCTCCAGGCTGATTCCCGCTCGAGGCGGTCCTCAGCCGCGCCTGATGGCGGAGCAATCCGATTCGTCGAAGCACCTCGCGTCGTCGCTCGTCGCGGGCGGTGGTGCGAATGACGGCGAAAAGCCACGTCTTGAACGCCCCTTGATCGGCAAACCGGGCCTTGCCTTCCAAGACCTTCAGGTACGCTCGTTGCAGCGTCTCCTCGGCACGGAGCCGGTCGCGGCCGCAGCAACATAGAGCCCAGCCGAAGCTCTCGCGGTGATGCTTCTCCAACTGCTGCCGCAGCCCTTGCTCGTCCATTCATCTCGCCCGCCGCCCCGAGGCCAGGGGGCTTCAGTTGTCTTGTGAACGTTGCTCGTTTGAGTCCCAGGCAGTGTATGACAACAATCCAAGATGATTCCCGAATCATGCACAACGATGCGATTGTTTCCATTCCCTTTTTCACCGTTCCGGGCTGAGACGCCAGAGAACGGATCCATTCTGTTTGACGGAATGATAGCCGGGGAGGTACAGTTGGAGCGTTGATTCGCAGCTTCCGCAATGCCGACGTGAAACGCCTTCACGAAGGCCACGTGGTACGGCGGTGGCGGGCGATCGAACGCGTCGCACGTCGTAAATTGCTTCTTCTCGACGCCGCGGCGCGAATCGACGATCTAAAAGCTCCGCCAGGAAACAGGCTTGAGGCCCTCCACGGCGAGCGCGCGGGGCAGCATAGCATCCGTGTCAACGACCAATGGCGAATCTGCTTCCGCTGGTCGGCCCAAGGTGCTGAGAACGTCGAGATCGTCGATTATCATTAGGTCTTGGCCCGCACAGTGCGGCCATTAGTACGGCCGGCCAAATACGTCGACCGACGTAGAAGCACGCCGCGGGCATCGAGTAATGGACAAGGCCAGACAAACTTCAGGACGGGGCCGTGAAACAAGTGCAGTCAGGGCACCGGCCTCGCCGGTCGCGCGTCCGCCTCGAAAGGGCGCCCGTATCGATCCGCGGTTGGAACCAATTATTCCCGGAGAAGTGCTCGCTGAGGAATTCCTGCGGCCTTTGAATGTAAGCCAGAATTCGCTGGCGCGGGCGATCGAGGTGCCGCCGGCGCGCGTGAATGACTTGGTTCATGGCCGTCGGGCGATCACTGCCGATACCGCCGTGCGCCTCGCCTTGTTCTTCAGCACCAGCATCGAGTTCTGGATCAACCTTCAGGCGCAGTACGATGCCCGGGTTGCCCGCGACAACCTGCATCCCCGGCTCCGTACTCGCATCCGGCCCTTCATCGCGGCTTGAGAGGGCCGGTTCGGCCGGGCGCATCTGACCGACAAATCCATCGGAGGCTCGAAAATGTCGCGCACCGTCCCCGGGATCGCACTGATTCTGCTTCTGGCGGCACTCGCATCGGCACAAACAAGGCTGCTCCGCCATCCGACGATCGCCAACGGGAAGCTGGCCTTCAGCTACCTGGGCAGCATCTGGATCGCCAATGAAGACGGCTCGAACGTGCAGCGGCTGACGGTGAATCAGGCGCGGGACGTGTTCCCGCGCTTCTCGCCGGACGGGTCTCGAATCGCCTTTTCGTCCAGCCGCGAGGGCAACTACGATGTGTATGTGATCCCATCCATCGGCGGCAGGCCGAGGCAGGTCACGTTCCACAGTGCCGACGACATGGTCGTCGGGTGGACGCCGGACGGGAAGAAGATCGTTTTCACCTCTTCGCGAAACACGGGAGTTTTCCCCGGCGTCACGACGCTGTTCGAGGTGCCGGTGGATGGCGGGCTGCCCGAGGCCATTCCAACCGACTGGGGTTCCGGGGCAAGCTATTCGCCGGACATGTCGAAGCTGGCGTTCACCCGCCATCCGGGGGTCTGGTCGCGGCAGCACTATCGCGGCAGCTACGCGGTTGACCTGTGGCTGATGGACGTGGCCGACAAGCACTTCACCCATCTGGGCGACGACGAATACAAGGGCAACTACTACTGGCCAATGTATGGTCGCGACGGCCAGATTTATTTCGTCGCCGATCGGCTGCCGGAGGAGAAGAACGTCAAGTTCGGCTCCCGCGAAGTGATGAAAAGCGCCAACAACATCTGGCGAATTCCCGAGCACGGCGGGCCGATGGTGCAGGTGACGCATCACACCGACGGCAATCTGTTCTTCCCCAGCATGTCGCCGGATGGGAAGACAATCGTTTATGAGGAAGGTTTCGAGCTGTGGAAGCTCGACGTGGAATCCGGCCAAAGCGTCAAGATCCCGATCGACATCCGCTCCGACCTGAAGGACAACGACATGGAGCTTCGCACCATGCAGGGCGAAGCCGAAAGCTTCAATTTGTCGCCCTCGGGCAAGCGCGCGGTGATCGCGACGCACGGGGAGATCTTCACCATCGCCACCGACCGGGGGGAGGAGCAGCGCGTGACCGACACGCCCTGGCGCGAGGAAGACCCGCGCTGGTCGCCGGACGGGAAATGGATAGCGTTCCTTTCCGATCGAACCGGTCGCGAGGAGATTTTCATCTCCGATGAACTGGGCCACACGGTCAAACAGATCAGCGATGCCGATTGTGACAAGGGCTCGATCACCTGGGCGCCCGATTCCAAGTCGCTTCTCTGGGGAGGATCGGACCACAAGCTGCGGCAGGTGCAGATTGACGGCGGCAAGACCGAAGAACTGGTTTCCAGCGAGGTCGGCCCGATCGGGCTGCCGGAGTTCTCGCCGGACGGGAAATGGATTTGCTATTCCAAAGACGATTCGTTTCTGCGCTCGCGGGTTTACGTGATGAATTTGAAGCGCCGCGATGAGCACATGATCGGCTCGGAGCAATTCCTGCTGGCCGGCGGCGCCAAATGGACGCCGGACGGGAAGAAGCTGCTGCTGCTGGGCGGCGTAGGCGCGCCGGCAATGTCGTCGCTGAACCGCACGTCGATGCAGCTCTATAGCGTGTCGCTGATGCCGATCGCCAAGGATCCGGAAGACCGGGACATCAACACCGAAGCGCAAGCCGAAGCCGGCGAGGAGCGCACGCGCCGGCCGGGCCGCGGCATCCTGGGCAGCGTCGTTGGCGCGGTCGTTTCGCCCAAGGTAGAGGTGAAGATCGAATGGGACGGCCTGGATCGGCGGATCCAGCAGCTTACGCATTTCCCGACCGGAACTGTCTATGCCGTCGCGCCGTCACCGGAGGGGCATACCTATCTGCTGGTCGCGATGGGCGGCGGGGATGACGAGGGGGGCGGCGGGTCGGTGCTCTACACGATCGCGGAGGATGGCTCGCGCCTGACGCAGCTCACGCAGGGCTCATCGGCGGCGCCGGGAAGCCGCCGATCGGGCGCCGGGTTTGGCGATCCGCAGTGGACGCGCGACGGCCGCCAGATCTACTACATGCAGGGCGGCTCGATCTACGCCATCGCCGCGCCGGGAGCGCCGGCCGGTGAGGCGCCAGCACCGTCTTCAAGTACCGGCGGGCGCGGGTTTCGCGGCCGCTCGTCCTCGGCTGGGGATGCGCCCTCGGCTTCGTCCTCGTCGGCCCCCCGCCGCATCGATTTCACCGTGCGCATGCGGATCGATCACGCCGCCGAACGCAAGCAGGTCTTCATCGAAGCCTGGCGGGTCATGCGTAATCGTTTCTACGATCGCGCCATGCACGGCGTGAACTGGGACGCAGTCCGCACCGCGTACGAGCCGCTGCTGGACAACGTGGCCGACAGCGACGAATTGCACAACGTCATCATGCAGATGATCGGGCAGTTGAACGCGTCGCATACCGGCATCACCGGGGGATATACGGCCGGCGACACTTCGGGCGAGCGCGTGCAGACGTTCAATCCCGGCTTCGACCTCGAGCCCGACCCGAGCGGCCGATACAAAGTCGGCGCGATCCTCCGCAAAGGCCCCGCCGACCCGGACTGGGTGAAGCTGCGGGCCGGCGATTTCATCCTGGCCGTCAACGGCGTTGATCTGAAGACGCCGGACAATTACTGGAAGCTGTTCAATCTCGTCCCCGGCCGCAAATTTGAATTCACCGTCAATGACAAGCCGGATCTGGACGGCGCCTGGACCGTGCTGCTCGACCCGCTCAGCGGCGCGGCGCTGGCCGACCTGCAATACGAGCAGTGGGTCACCGAGCGAAAGGAAATGGTGGACAAGCTTTCCGGCGGCCATATCGGATATCTGCACATCCGCGCGATGGACGCGCGCTCCTTGGAAAAATTCCAGCGCGACCTGATCGACAACCTCGACAAGAAAGCCCTGATCATTGACGAACGCTTCAATGGCGGCGGCGGGATCGATCAGGAACTGCTCGAAATCCTGAATCAGCACAAAAAATATGAATCCTGGCGCGGCCGCGATTCGGTGGAAATGCCCCGGCCCGGCCAGGCGTTCTTCGGCCCGATGGTGGTTCTGCAAAACGAGCGATCGGCCAGCAACGCCGAGATGTTCCCCGAGGGCTTCCGCACGCTTGGCTTGGGCAAGATCGTCGGCACGCCGACCTACGGCGCCGTGATCGGCACCGGCGCCTATCGCCTGCTCGATGGCTCGCTGATCCGCACGCCCAGCTTCGGCGTCTACACCGCCAAAGGCGTGAGCTTTGAAAATTTGGGAGTTCAGCCCGACGTTCTCGTCGACAACACCCCCGCCGACTTCATTTCCGGCCACGACCGGCAGATTGAGAAAGCCGTGGAGGTGCTGAACGCCGAGGCGCAGCCGGCCAAGCCGGAGACGGCGACTCGTCGGCCGTGAGGGAGTCCGCTGACGCGATCTGACCTTCTCTGTCTCAACTCTCCCGTGGCACGGGCGTCTCGCCCGTGCGGCCTCTTCATCATCGACGATCAGAATGCGCACACTCGGCCTCCGCTTCACGTTTGTCAGCACCGGCGGCAAGGTCGGTTGCCGGGGCGAGGGCCGTGGAGATAAACACCAGGCAGGAATCGAGGGCTTTTCGCAGCCCGTCCATTTGCTCGTTGAGCGCGTCCCAATCCTGCGCCGAGGCTTTGGCCTCCGCCACGGCGGCCTTTTGGCGCAGCGATTCGGCGGAGATGGTGGCGGCCATGCCCTTGAGGCTGTGAGCGCTGCGGGTTGAGAGCTCACCATTTTTCTCGCTCACGCCGCGAATCAGCGACTCGAGTGTTTCAATCGAGTGGGTGCGGAACTTGGCCAGCACCTTGTCGGCAAAGTCCTGGCGTCCCCCGCAACGCTGCACCAGGGGCGCGACATCAATCGGCGCTTCGGTGGCGGCAGGCGCCGCCGCGGGGCCGGCCTGTGGCGTATTAGCCACCGGCGCTGGCGCCGGGCGGGACGGCGCGCGGGACAGGAACGAACGGATCGTCGCCACCAACTTTTCCGGGTGCAGGGGCTTGCTCAGATAATCGTCCATCCCCGCTTCCAGGCAGCGCTCGCGGTCCCCTTTGACGGCGTTGGCGGTCAGCGCCACGATGGGCAGCCGGGTGGTGCGGCCCGGCAGCGCGCGATTCGCCTCGTGCTGGCGGATGAGTCGGGTGGCTTCAAAGCCGTCCATTTCCGGCATCTGGCAGTCCATCAGGATCACGTCATAGGGCGATCGGAGGACGGCTTCCACCGCCTTGCGCCCATCCACCGCCATGTCGCAGACGTACCCGGCCTCGGCCAGCAACTCGGCGGCGACCATCTGGTTGACCTCGTTATCCTCGACGAGCAGAATTCGCGCCCCCTTCGCCGCCAGCGATTCAGCCGCCGGCGCGCCGGACGGTTGTTGTGGAGCCGACGGGCTGCTCCTGCGGGCGATGGTCTCCATGATGGTGTCGAAGAGCTGCGACTGACGGATCGGCCGGGAAATCTGCCCATCGAAGCCGCGTGAGGCCAACTCCATTGCTTCGATTCGCGTTCCCATGCCGGCGAGCATCATCAGCGCGGGATTGCTTCCGCCGACGGATTGGCGAATGGCCAGTGCCATCGCGTCGGGCGTCATGTCGTGCATCGTGCTGTCCATGATCACCACGCCGAACGGCTCCTGCGAACCGGCGGCCTGCTTGATCTGGTCCAGCGCCGCGGTTCCGCTTGAAGCGGTCGCCGCGACCAATCCCCAACTGGCCATTTGCGAGCAAAAAATTTCGCGATGCACCGGGTTCTGATCCACGATCAATACCTTCAGCCCGCGCGGGTCGATCCGCGGCTGCGCCCATTTCACCGCGTGCGGCGGCACGGAGAGCACGGCGGTAAACCAAAATGTCGAGCCGCCGCCCGGCGTGCTCTGGACGCCGATTTGGCCGCCCATCAGTTCCGCCAGTTGCTTGCAAATTGCCAGGCCCAAACCGGTGCCGCCGTATTTGCGGGTCGTCGAGGCATCGACTTGCGAAAAGCTCTTAAATAACCGGTCCACCCGGTCCGGCGGGATTCCGATGCCGCTGTCGGTCACCGCAAAACGCACGGTGGCGCGGTCGGCGGTGGCGTCGTCGAGCGTGACGCGCACCACGATCTCTCCCTCATGCGTGAACTTAATGGCGTTGTTGATCAGGTTCACCAGGATCTGCCGCAGCCGATCCGGGTCGCCCTTGGCCGGATAAGGCACGGCCGGATCGATATGGCAGGCGAGCAACAACCCTTTTTTGTCCGCCCGCTGGGCGAACATCTCGACCACTTCTTCCACCGCGACGGCCAGGTCGAACTCGACTTGAACCAGTTCCAGCTTGCCGGCTTCGATCTTGGAAAAATCGAGGACCGCGTTGATCAGCGTCAGCAGAGAATCGGCCGAGCTCTTGACGGTGTTGGCAAAACGCCGCTGGCGGTCGTTGAGCTGGGTGCCGAGCAGCAGGTCGTTCATTCCGATCACGCCGTTCATCGGCGTGCGGATCTCGTGGCTCATGGTCGCCAGGAATTCGCTCTTGGCCCGATTGGCGGCTTCGGCCGACTCCTTGGCGGCATGCAATTCGGCGGCGCGCCGGGCGATCTCCCGCATCTCCTTCTGCCCGCGCACGCACGATGCGATCAAAAAGATGTCCTCGAAGATTACCCAACCGGCATGCTCGAGCCAGCGCCACTCGCTGGGAGTGATGACCCCGTAAACAGATTGGGGGAAATAGATCCCGCGCAGCAAATGATCCGCGGCCACGACAATCGTCGCCGGGACCAGCACGCCCCATTCGCGATAGAACGCCAGGAATGCCAGCGACCCGAAGACGTGAAAGTGGGTTTCGATTCGCCCGCCGGTCAGGTGGATCAGCAGCGCCGACCAAAGCATCTGCGCCACGGAAATAACGTATCGCGTCGCAACGTGGCCGGGCTTCACCACGGCCAGAAAAATCGGTAGAGCGCTGATCGCTCCGCCCAGGAAGACCGCGGCCCAGACGTGCGGATGCACGTGGCTGGTTGCGCCCGACCAGGTGCGGGGCGAGATGAACAGCGCCGCAACGATGCCGAAGACCCATTGAACCGCCATCAGAATCGCAAAGACCCGGTCGGTGCGCCGATAAATGCTCTGCCGGTGGGCGGTGTAGAGCTCCTGGGCGCGCGCCTCGGTGGAGACGGGGCCGGACGAAGTGTGATCGATGGCTAATGTCGGCATGACTGGCATTCCTCTTTGCGGAGACCGGAAGCACCATCGAACAGCGGGCATCCGTAGACCGGCGTGTGACCCGCGGCCTTGGGGAGCGTCTCGCCGAGCACCATCGCGGTGATCGCCGAGCGACCGGCGTTGTCGCCGCTGTGGCCGCGCGATTCGGTGATCCCGCCGGCGAACATCAGCTTTCCATCAGCGGAGTAGAGAAGCGCCTGCCCACTGGTGGCCGAGCCGAAGCGGTGGGATTCGGCCCCATCTTCATCGACCACCACGCTCACCCCCGGAATGGCGGCAGCGCTGGCCCATAAATCGGTATGCAGCCAGTCGTCGGCCATACCTTTGGGCCGCACCACCAATACCTTGGCGGCAACCTTGCCCTGGCAATCGGTCATCAATTTGGCAAGTTCCCCGATCGTTGCGCGGGAGCAGGGGCAATGCGGATGCAACAGCACCACCAGCGTCAGCAGGCCCGGAGCGCGAACGACACGCGAATCGGCCGGCCACTGGCGCGGAGCGTCGGCGGGGCTGCCGGGGGCTGCTTCGTAGCGCCACAGTTGCACCGCCGCGAAACCGACCGCCGTCGCCCAGGCGGTGATGACCGCAACATACAAAATGGGACGCAATGTCTGGCGCATACGATCGGTCCGAGCCCACTTCAGTGGGTAGGCGGTCTGCCGTGCTCAGTCTCGTCGGTCGCCTGTGGCACGGCCGTCTCGGCCGTGCAAGCGGCGCACAGCCGAAGGGAACCTGAAAATCGTGCGGTTTCTTCCCTGGAGCGTGTTCCGCACGGGCGAGACGCCCTTGCCACGGGAAGACCGCCGCGACAGGCAGGTCCGCCGCAGTTAAATGCCAAAGGCTCCATTCATGCTTTCGGCGATTCAGGGGCGCGGATTAATCGGCCTATGGGATGTGCAGGGGCTCGTGATGAACAAAAAGCCAGCCGATAACATCCTTCAGATGCGCCGGAGGCTCTTCACGCTCACCATCGGAAAAACCGGTACGGATCGTCCCATTCCTCGGGCGTGTCGAGATAGAAGCCGTCGAGCCAGCGCTTCTTGCTCTCCACGGAAGGATCAGGGGTGCTGATGCGATCAAGCAGCGGCGTCGAGCCGCTGACGCCCAGATTGGCAAGCACGCGCGTCAGCGCGAACGAGGCCCGGCGGTAGGTGCGCTTGAGGTCGTAGGCGCGATGGTAATCCAACCGCCACGGGGCGATTTGATCGAACACGATTTGCGGCGCGTCGGCCGAGGCGAAGGCGAGCACGCCATCCCCGACGCCGATTGCGCCGTTGGCCAGCAGCGGAACGGTTAAGGGCGCGCGGCAGGAAACGTCGGCTGGGCCGACGCCGGACAGCGGCGATCGCATCGTCGGCGGATCGAAGAACGTGCTGATGTGCTCCGCGCTTTTCATCTCGACCTTAAACGGCAGCGCCGCGTCGGCATCCTGCTGATCGAGGGCGATCGCCAGGATGCGGCCACCGCCCTTGACGAACGCCGCAACCGCCGACTTGCGGCCGGCCAGTTGCTTGCCGCCGCCTGGTCCGATGATCAGCACCTTGCCGGCGGGTGACAGATCCCCTCCGTCGTAATCCGCTGCGTCGATCCCGCACGACTTGAGATGCTCTCGTCCCGCAGGCTCGCCAACATAAACAGCCCGCCGAACGGGCTCCGGCTTCCAAGCCGCGGCATAGCGAAAGAGATTGATCACCAGCGCCTCGGCGGCGGGTTCGGGCTCGGTGCGGCCGGTCACGTCCAGTTGACAAAATAGGACCAGCCCCTTGCCCTGGCGGTATTCCATGAGCGGCGCGAATTGCAGATCGAAGCCGCCATCGAGGATCGGGCGGAAGTCGCCGCGGGCAGGCTTCTCGATCAGGACGGATGCGACGCTACCCCGATTGCCGCAGCGCCAAACCCGGCTCACCGGGATGTCGCACCACCGGGTCGTTGGGCCGTGTTGCGGGCGAGACTCGTAGTTGATTCGGGATGCAACGGCCGTCGCCTCGCCGCGCCAGTCATGCAGTTGATCGGGGGTGATCGCCGATAGGAGCGGGTGATCGGGGATCCGCTCGAAGTTCTGCCGCAGGCCATATTCGGTCACGCGAAATCCCAGCCGCTTCTCCAGCACCTCGGAGGTTTGCTCGAAAACGATGACCTTCAGGCCGTCCTGGACTCGGGAGACGTCGGGGGCCGGCCCATTGGGCGTGAGTGCGAACTTGCCGATGACCAGCGTCTGATCCGCCGACGGCGCGGCACTCGCATCAATGCGATGAAACTTCACGCCGAGCTTCTCGAGCAGCGTCGCGGTTTCGCCCCGAGGGTCGAACAGCGCGACTTTCGCGTCGCCCGGCAAGGATGGCATTGCAGGCAGCACGTCGAGCGCGAACGAATCGGTTTGCTCGGCGTTATTCCCATCGCCCCAGCGCGCGCCGGCGCGCAGTTCGCATCGTCCCGGCGCAAGATCGGAGGGCAAGTCGAAGCGCAGCGGAACGCGGCCCTGCTGGCCTGTCTCGACGCTCACTTCGCGGCTGCCTTTCACCGCCGTTGAAGTGCCCAGCGACCAATCGCAGTGGAACGTCAGCGTCCGCCGGGAATTGTTGATCAGGATCAATTGCTTCTCGACCACTTCCCCCGGCCGGAAGTTATGGTCCTTTGACGTAAACGCTGCGGCCTTGCCCGCGATGTATTCCAGCACTGGCTGGTTGTTGCGAAGGAGTGCCTTGCCGGCCGCGGTCGGAACCCAGTCGGCCCGCTCGAACGCCACGTCGAGCCGCTCGACTCGCCGGTCGATGTAATCGGCGATCAGGCCCGGCCGTTGAAGATTGTCCCAATCGACCTTCAGTTCCTGCCTTGCCCGATCGACGCCGGGGCGAAGGGTCCAATAGATCTCATAGTCCCAGGGCGAGATTCCCGAAACGCCCCACGTTCGATAGGCTCGCCAGTCCTCGGACAGGTACTTGGCCAGGACTTGGTTGCGGTCCTCGAAGTTTGCCGAGCCGACTGCCGTCGGATAATCCCAGCGATGCCACACGTTGCCGGCCTGGAACTGTTTGGCCTCCCATCGCAGGTTCGCTTTCTCCGGTTCGCCCAGCGCAAAGGCGCGGTCCCCCAGGAACTGCGCGTCCCACTCGGCCAGGCAGAATTCCCACGGCACCGCGGCGCTGCCGAACTCGCGTTTCCCCTGATACCACCCGCGATACATCGTCCAATCCCACGTGAGCGGCGCGCCGTACTCGCAGAGGAATAGCGGCTTGGTCCCCGTCTCGGCCCAATGGGCAAACCAGTCGCTCAGCTCCTGCGTGGGCGCAAAGTTCGGATAGAAATTGACCGTGTGCATCGAGCCGATGTTGCCGCCGGCGTGGTGATAGACGATGCGGCTCGGGTCGAGCCGGTGGACGATCGCCTCGGCCCGCAGCGCGAGCGTGGCATTTTTCGCGGCCCACGAATCGCGGCGGTCGTGGATGCCGTCGATCAGATCCGGGTCCATGTCCCCGTCGTATCCTGTCGCATTGTGGCTCATCGCATAGAAGACGACGGATGGATGATTCCCCGCGACGCGGGCGTAGAACGCCGCGTCGCGCGCGTAGCCATTAGTCTGGTCGGCATCAGGGGCTTTCCAGTCGTAGCCGGAAAAGTGCGGCTGCGTGAGCGACACCAGCACCCCCACGTCGTCAGCGGCGCGGAGGGTCTCCTCGAAGCTCAAATGCGCGCCCGGCTCGCAGTCGTAGTTGTGGGTGTAGACGCAGTTGACGCCGATGCCCTTGAGCCGCTCGAAGGTCTCGCGAGCGGCGGCGTAGTTTGCCCAAGCAGCGCCCATCTGCGCGTTGTCCAGCGGAACCGCGGAAAGAAACAGGCGCGTCCCGTTGAGGTAGAAATCGCGCCCGTCGATCCACAACTCGCGGAACCCCAGCCGCTGGCGCCAGGCGGTGTCGAGCACCTTGCCGCCGGCATCCAGGAGCGAAAGATCGAGATCGTACTGATTGGCGGGGGTGTTCAGGTCCCAGAGCCGATCCGGATTCCATCCCGCCGAGAAGATGGAGCGGCCGTCGATCACGTCGACGCCCTTCAACGCTTTGGTAAATCTGGTAACTGGGCGTCCTCCGTCGCTCACGGTCGCGCGGAGAGAGTATTGCACGTTCGGGTCCAACCCCTCGAGCGCAACATCAAATGTGATCTCCGATTTTCGGACGGAGGTCCGAAGCCTTACCTCGCCGACCCGCGGCCCGGCAGGTGTGCCGACGAGAAAGACATCCCCGCACAATCCACGCCGCGCCACCGACCCTTTGACTTCCCGCGCCGCCGCCGTGTCGGTATATGACACCCGAACGCCCTTCAGCGGCAACGCGATCGCCAGCAGGCTCAGGACGTGCTTGCTGCCGGGCCGGCACGCGGCGTTCAGGTTCACCTCGCCGGCCGGAAAACGAATTTCACCCACCTTCTTTCCGTCGATGAACACGATCGCGAAGGAGTTGAGGTATTCCACCGACAAAGTGATGCGCCGTCCATCCCAACCGGCAGGCACTTCGATCTCGCGCTGATACCACGCCGCCGAGACCTCGCCGAGCTTGCGCCCCTTCCACGACGGGTGCGGATAAAGCGTCTGGCAATCCTGCTGAAGATAATCGGCGATCCCCGGCCAACACCCCGGTACTTTGAAGTAACCCCACGCGCCCGCTGGCACGCCGTCGCGCTCGGCCGATGCATCTGCCGGCTGCCAGCGCCACAGCCCATTGACGCAGATCCGCTCCCGCGTCTCTGTCGTCTCGCGCCACGCCTTGCCCAGTTCCCAAGCAGCTTTGACGCCGCCCGCCAGCGGCGCATCGGTCGAATCGGCCTGCCCGGCGCGCAGGTGTGGCGTTAGCGCCAACAATAACATGGCGACGGTCACCGCCGGACGAATTAAATGGAGTCGCATTCGGTGCCAATCCTTTCGTTTCGCAGGGCCGCCAAGCCCGCGGATGGAGGTGTTGCCGAGCCTAGGGTACTTCTCGATCCGCGCGCCGACAATCGAGCCGCTTCTTCCTGGCGCCCTCCCATCCTGCAGAGCGCCTTTCAGCGCTCCACGGATCGGTACACATCATGCCAGCCGCAGGTAAGATAAATCGCCAGGAACCATTTCAAACAATCGAGCGGCTTTCCATGGACGCCCCTTCGGCTCCTTCTTCATATTCACCACAAGCCACGGACCCGGCCTGCCCCGAGTGCGG